>C688J18823_10000003_pt1 | contig 317882 bp, 289 predicted proteins | sample HopSoiMetagenom1_FD_18823 | JGI IMG/M metagenome (IMG submission 18823)
GAATCACATGTTGGCTTGGGACGTCCGTCGGATGAGCAGCGAGCTCGGCTTGCGCGGCGAGCTGCCCGCCACAGGCGCAGATGTATTTAGGGATCGGCAATGCACGGTAGCGGTTTGGAGCGGAGCGACAAATAAAACAATGCGTAACTGGTCAGTATTCACGGTGAGGTTCGGCGGAAGAGAGATCCGCATCCATCTCACGTTTGTGGTTCTGCTGCTTTTCCTGCTGCTGGTGGAGGTGAGCCGTAGTGGCCCGAGGGTAATCACACGCGTCTTCATTATTACCGGCTTAATTTTGCTATCGGCCATGTTGCATGAATTCGGTCATGTATGGGTTTCGACACGCCAGGGGTTTCCCATTAAAGGCTTTGTGCTGCTGCCCATTGGCGGGCTTACCATGGGCGATCCCAGCGCCCAGGAAGAAAGCGCGCGCAATCTGCGCAAAGAGATATTCATCGCGCTGGCGGGACCGCTGGTGAATGCAGTTCTGGCGGGCGTCACAGCCGCATTTTTGCTAGCGATGGGAGCAGCCGGCAGCCTTCGCGTCAAGCCGCCGCTTGTTACACCAGGGAACCTCATCACCAGCTTCTTCTGGATCAATGCCTGCCTGTTGGTTGTAAACCTGTTGCCGGCTTACCCGCTCGATGGCGGCCGAATTCTGCGCGCCATTCTGTCGCGACGCATGGATTTCCGTCTGGCTACGCGAAGGGCGGTCAGCCTGGGCCAAATATTTGCCGGGCTGTTCATGCTGGCTGGGGCTGCGCTGAATATTCAGTGGCTGATGCTGATTGGCTTTTTCATTTTTATCGCAGCCCAGATGGAAGAGCGCACGGTGATGTTCCAGACCGTGGTAGAGGCAGTGCAGATGGAAGATATTATGCTTACGGAATTTTCCATTCTCTCACCGGCGGATACGCTGGAAGACGCGCTGAATAAGGCTGTCCATTGCCTGCAGGATGATTTTCCCGTGGTCAGGGGCGGCGACCTGGTCGGGGTAATTACGCGCCAAACGATCGTGGACCGGCTCCGCGCCGAGGGAAACGGCTACGTCCAGGGAGCCATGAGCAAGGCCTTTGAGATTGCGTCACGCACAGAATCACTCGGTTCGGCCTTTCGCAAGCTCACATCGCGGGGACTCAGCTTGATTCCCGTCGTCGATCAGGAACGGCTGGTGGGGATTGTGACGCTCCAGCACCTGATGCACAGCATGGGGTTGCTGAACGAGTCGCGCAGGCTGAGAAGGCGTATGGAAGAGCAGTCGTAACCCAGGCATTCAGCATTCAGTCGTCAGAATTCAGCCAGAGCGTTTCCACCGCAAAGGCCGCAAAGTGCGCGAAGAATTGGTTTTAATTTTTCTCATTCCTTTGCGTCCTTCGCGTCCGGTGCGGTAAATGGTCGATAAACATGCTTGCAGCCGTTTCCAGTGTTAAACTTCTTGGTTTCATTTGCACCGCCTGGAGACCACCCGTGAAGAAGTGCTTTCTTTCTGTTTTCCTGATCGCAGCCGCGTTTGCCGCTGCTACCGCGCAAGAGCTGACCATCCAATCCATCTATGCCCCTAACGGGCTCACCGGGCGCGCGCCGGACACAATTGAGTGGAGCCCCGACGGCAAGAAAGTCTCTTACTTCCTGCATCAGGAGCAGGGCGATAAAGCCGATCTTTATTACATTGACGTGACATCGGGCAAGCCCGCGGTGCTGCTGGCGTCAGAGAAAATAGCCGCCATGAAGCCGCCCGTTACCGGCACCAAGGATGATCGCGAAAAGGATAATCGCGAGCGCTACCACGTTGCGGGTTATCACTGGGCGCCGGATTCCGAGCATATCCTGTTCGATGCCAATGGCCAGCTCTGGTACTTCACACTGTCGTCCGGCAAATACATTGCCTTAAGCGCTCCCGGCGAATCTGCCACCGATCCAAAGTTCTCCACTGACGGCAAGAGCGTTTCTTATATTCGCAAGCACAACCTGGTAGTGAAGCATATTGATGGCGGCGGGGAAAAAGCGCTCACCACAAACGGCGACGACAATCTTCTTAACGGTGAAGTGGACTGGGTCTATAGCGAAGAGCTGGAAGTCCGCAGCAACTATTTCTGGTCGCCTGATTCAAGGAGGATCGTGCTGCTGCAAATGGACCAGAGCAAAGTCCCCACGTATCCCATCACAGACTTCATCCCGCAGCATCCCACGGTCTATGAGGAAAAATATCCCAAGGTTGGCGACCCCAATCCGCAGGTCCAACTTGGAGTGGTGAATGCCGGCGGCGGAACCGTGAAATGGTTTCACCTGACCGACGACAAAGATATGTACATGCCGCGTTTCGGCTGGGTCAACGACAATGTGATCTGGGCCACGGTGCTGAACCGCGCACAGAACCAGCTTGATCTCTATTTTGTGGATGCAACCAGCGGCAAGTCGAGGCGGGTGCTTACCGAAAAGAGCGATACATGGATTGAGACTGACAATAATCTGCAGTTCCTGAAATCCGGCGACAAGTTTATCTGGCCAAGTTGGCGCGATGGCCATACCCATCTTTACCTTTATTCATTCGATAAAGCGAATCCTCTGGCGGACGTCAAATTGGTGAACCAGATCACCAAAGGTGACTTTGAGGTATTTGACATTGCAGGCGTAGTAGAGAATACGCTGTTCGTGACTACCAACGCTGGCGACGATCGCCAGCGACATTTATGCAGCGTAAAGCTGGATGGCAGCGGCTTTGAGTGCCTGACCAAGGGCGGCACGCACGAGGCGACGGTGGCTCCCAACGGACAATATTTTGTCGATCACTTTTCATCGCTCATGACGCCGCCGCAGCTTTCGTTCTGCCATGTGGGCGGAAGCTGCGATGTGTTCTGGCGGTCAAAGAGCGTTGATTCGCTCAATTTGACTCCGCCGCAGTTTGTCGACTTCAAGGCTGAAGATGGCACCGTGCTTCGCGGCATTATTTATCTGCCGCCTGGCAGTGCAGGCAAAAAAGTTCCGCTGCTCAACAATCCTTACGGCGGGCCGCACGGGCAAAGCGTTCGCGATCTATGGGGCGGCGCGAACTTTCTCTTTAACCAGATCCTGATGCGCGATGGCATCGCCGTTCTAGTAGTCGATAATCGCGGCATGGGCGCGCGCGGCAAGAAGTTTGCTGCAGCGTTGATGCACAACTTTGGTGAGGTTGAATTAAAGGACCAGCTCGCTTCCATCGATCAGGCGCTGCAAAAATTCCCGCAGCTGGATGGGTCGCGCATGGGCTGGTGGGGCTGGAGTTATGGCGGATATATGACGCTTGAGGCCATGACGCACTCTGACCGCTTCAAGGCCGGGGTTGCCGTAGCGCCCCCGACAGACTGGAGAGATTACGATTCCATTTATACGGAGCGTTACGCAGGCCTGGTGCCGCAATATGAGGAAGGATACAAGAAAGGCTCGCCCATTACATACGCGGCGAACCTGAAAGGCCATCTGCTTGAGGTCCACGGCACCAGTGACGACAATGTTCACATGCAGAACACCATGCAGATGATCAATGCGTTTATCAACGCGGGCAAGCAGTTTGATCTGCAGCTTTATCCGCGAAAAACGCATAGCATCTCCGGGCCGGGAACACGCGTACATCTGTTTACGCGCATACGGTCTCACTTTCATCGCGAGCTTTTGGGGACGGAGTAGCGGCGCAGTGAACAACCAGACCATTTCTTTGGGCGACTTTGAACTGACTTTGATCACAGACGGAACGTACGTGGCCGATGGCGGCGCGTTTTTTGGCATCATTCCGAAGGTAATGTGGCAGAAAAAAGTCCAGGCAGACGAACTCAATCGCATCACTGTGAGCTGCAATTCCGTTCTGGTACGGACGGGCAAACAGAATATTTTGATCGAGACCGGGATTGGCAACAAGCTGGAGGAAAAGCGGAAAAAGATTTTTGAAACACAGGAAAAGCTCATTGAGAACCTGCATGCGACTGGGATTGCGCCGGAAAAGATCGATATCGTGATCAACTCACACCTGCACTTTGACCACTGCGGGTGGAATACCGTCTATAAGAATGGCGCGGTAGTGGCAACGTTCCCTAACGCGAAATACTTTGCTCCGGAAGGAGAGTGGCGGCATGGGCTGCTGCAGACGGAGCGCGATCGCGTAAGTTATCTGAGTCCAAACTATGATCCGCTGATCCAGAGCGGTCAAATGACTTTGCTCAACCTGACACAGGAGCAGGAGATTGCTCCCGGCATTTCCGTGGAGGTCTGGCCCGGGCACACCCGCAATATGTGGGCGGTGTACATCCGTAGTGGCGGCAAAACGGCTTGCTACATTTCAGACCTGATCCCTACCACCTGGCACCTTGATCCGGTCTGGGCAATGGCTTACGACTTGTTTCCGCTGGAAGTGCTTGATAATCGCAAACGGTATTACGCCCGGGCAATTCCAGAAAAATGGCTAACCATTTTTACGCATGATCCGGACGTGCCATGGGCTTATATCGACAAGATTGATAATCGCCTTACGTTTAAGTCCGCTAAGTCGGGGGACTAACTGTTTTTCGATAACAAAATTTTGCGGACTACGTCTGTAACCCTGGGTGCGTTTTTTGGGGACTATTCCTGGTGCAGCCGATTTCGCGATTCCGAAGAAGAAGGTACCGAGTGTCAACTATAGCGCCGCCCACCGGATCGAAAACTCCAAACTCTTCATCGGAAATGAATGAGCGCATGCTAACCCCATCACGCACGCAACGCATCGCCTCAATTGACATTGTCCGTGGCGTTGTGATGCTGTTGATGGCCATTGACCATGTGCGGGTTTACTCAGGGCTTCCCGCTGGCGGCCCAACCGCCGGCATTTTCCTCACGCGCTGGATTACGCATTTCGTAGCGCCCGCTTTTATTTTTCTGGCAGGCACATCCGCTTTCCTGCATGGCCGCAAACTTGGCAGCCGCAGGGCGCTGGCTCGGTACCTTCTCACTCGTGGGCTGTGGCTGGTTTTTCTGGAACTCACCGTTCTGCGCATCGCCTGGACGTTTAATTTTGATTTCAGCCACTACCTTCTTGCTGGTGTTATCTGGGTGATTGGATGGAGCATGGTGTTGCTGGCTGGTCTGATCTTCTTGCCTGTGCAGGCGCTCACAGCGTTCGGGGTGCTTGTGGTGTTTGGCCACAACATTCTCGACCATTACTCACAAAGTTTGTTTTCAATTGTCCAGAATAGCCACTGGGCCTGGGTGTGGCAGCTTCTTTACTTCGGCGGTCCTATCCAGATTGGCGAGCATGGGCCTACTTTGTTTGTGCTTTATTCCATCGTGCCCTGGGTTGGCGTCATGGCATTGGGCTATGTTTTTGGACGCGTGATGACCATGGACGTAACATCGCGCCGCCGTCTCTGCTTTGCATTGGGAGCAGCCGCCATCATCCTTTTCCTGATACTGCGTGGCTTCAACCTCTATGGGGATCCGCGGCCATGGTCCTCACCCGTGCCTCAGGCAAGTGTGCAACATCAGGATTCTCACGGCGCAACGCCCAATGTCCCTATAGCACCGCGCCGCCCACAAGCGCCAGCGTGGATTTCATTCCTCAACACTACCAAGTATCCTGCTTCTTTGCTGTTTCTGCTGATGACGCTCGGGCCCATGCTGCTTGTTTTACCTTTACTGGAAAATGTCAGCGGGCCTATGGCAGATGGCCTCACCATGTTCGGCCGGGTGCCATTCTTTTATTACACCTTGCACATTCCTTTGATCCATCTGTTGGCGGTTTTTGTTTCCATTTTGCGAATGGGCTCGGTTTCGCCGTGGCTCTTTCAGAATCATCCCGTCATGGTCCCGCCCGCGCCAGCTGGATATGTCTGGAGCCTCGGCTTGCTTTACCTTGTCTGGTTAATTGCCGTTGCACTTCTTTACTTCCCCTGCCGCTGGTTTGCCGCGCTGAAACAGCGACGGAAAGATATCGTATTTCTCAGCTATCTATAGCCAAGCATGCTATTTCGCCGGGAACGCCGCATAATCTCAGCGTTCGCTTGTTGTCCAGCGATATCGAGGCATTCGTCGCCCAGTTTTTGCGAAGTCTTGCCTGCGCCTGAATTTCCGATTTCAAGACACTCCCGCTTGCCGTGTAAGATAGCCTGACCATGCGCGGGAAGGCTCTGATTTACCAACTCCTGATCGTTTTGTTATGCGGGGCCTCTCCGGCGCAGAGAGTCCAATTCACTCCTGCCGAAAAAGCCGCGGTTCTGGAGCGCATGAAGACCATTCCAGAGACCAATGCAGCCCGAACGGCAAAGCTGAAGGAGCTTTTCAGCGAGGCCGGCTGCAATGGAAACTCACTGATGGAGCAAAGGGTGGACGGCGTCGATAGTCCCAACATTATTTGCCGGCTGGGCACTGAAGATGAAGATACGGTAATTGTGGGTGCGCACTATGACCGTAATTCCTCAGCGCAGCGCCCGCTGGACAACTGGAGCGGAGCTGCAATCCTTCCGGCGCTTTACCAGAGCCTGCGGAACAGAAAACGCAATCATAGTTTTATTTTCGTGGCATTTGCTGACAGCGGCGCTAGCCCGCTGGGCGCTCAGTTTTTTGTAAATCATCTGGAACACAAGCAGCTGAATCGAACTGAAGCCATGATCAATGTGGATGCGCTTGGCCTATCACCCACAAAGGTGTGGACGGCGCATTCCGATAAAGACCTGGTACATGACCTGATCGTAATGGTCTATGCATTGAAGCTTTCTGCCAGCCAGATTGATATAGCGGCCGCGGGAGCCACCGATTCGGATCCGTTTGCGGCACGCCATATCCCGCAGATAACGATTCATTCTCTGACGCAGCAGAACGTCGCCACGGGCGCCACCACGCAATTCCGGCCCAATAATTATTACGATACATATCGTCTGTTGTGCGGTTATCTTGCTTATCTGGACCAGACGCTGAAGCCAAGGCAGCACTCCGAATGAACGCCGTCGGGCAGTTCTTCAAATTCGATCAGCACGGTACAACTCTTTCGCGTGAGGTCATCGCCGGCCTGACCACATTTACCACCATGTCGTACATCGTCGTAGTGAATCCGGCCATTCTCAGCAATGCCGGTATCCCGGCGGGACCAAGCTTTGTGGCTACGGTGCTGGCGGCCGTGTTTGGCTGCGCACTGATGGGCCTTTACGCGAATCGTCCGTTTGCCATTGCGCCATACATGGGTGAAAACGCGTTCATCGCATTCACCGTATGCGGGCAGCTGGGCTATAAATGGCAGACCGCGCTGGCGGCAATCTTTATTGCCGGTGTGCTCTTTGTGCTGCTCACGGTATTCCGGCTGCGGCAATGGGTAGTGGAAGCAGTGCCATTGTCCCTGCGATACAGTTTTGCCGTAGGCATTGGGCTGTTTCTGACATTCATTGGTTTAAACCAAACTGGGATTGTTGCGCTTGGAGTTGCCGGTGCACCGGTTCGCGCCGGACATCTCACCAGCGCTCCGGTTCTGGTGGCGATCAGCGGCTTTTTGTTGCTTTCAATTCTGGTAATCCGCAAAGTGCGCGGCGCGATTCTGCTGGGCATTATTGCGACGGCGGTGATCGCCTTTGCGGCGAGGATAGTTTCTCCGCCAGCTTATCTCGTCAGCCTTCCTCCGGGGCTGGGACCGATACTGTGGCAGCTCGATTTTCGCGGTGCTTTTTCATGGAGCGCTTTTCCCGTGGTGCTTACCATCTTCATCATGGCGTTTGTCGACACGATGGGGACATTGATCGGGCTTTCCGCGCGCGCCGGCTTTCTGGATAAAAACGGCAACCTGCCGCAGATTGAGCGTCCCATGCTGGTGGATGCGCTTTCTACCTGCCTTGCTCCCGCCATGGGCACCACAACCGCCGGCGCTTACGTGGAATCCGCCACCGGCATTGAGGCAGGAGGGCGCACCGGTTTAACGGCACTGGTGGTTGCCGGCTGTTTTGGCTTGACGCTTTTTTTTGCTCCGTTTGTAACCGCGATCCCGCCGCAGGCCTACGGGCCCGCGCTGATCATTGTAGGACTATTCATGCTGGAGCCGATCACGCGCATTGATTTCAGCGATTACTCTGAGTCGGTCCCTGCGTTCGCCGTGGTTGCATTGATGTGTTTTACCTTTAATATCGCCGTCGGTATCTGCGCTGGCTTTGTTCTTTATCCTTTGTGCAAACTTATAGCGGGAAAGATCAGGCAGGTGAAGCCCGGGCTTTATGTACTAACGGTTCTTTGTCTCCTGTTTTTTATTTTCTATCCATACGGGTGACCTTCTGAGAAATGCAGGCGGCTGGCCAGGATAGAAGCCGCGCTTTGACTTACAAGAGCAGTGATTTACAGGGAGCAGGGATGGACAGAAACGAACTCATCTATAAAACAATTCAACTGGCGCTAGAGAATGTCACACAAGGTGAAGGCGGACCCTTTGCCGCAATGGTAGTCAAGGATGGAAAGATCATTTCAACTGGCGTGAATCAGGTTACGTCAACGCTTGATCCCACCGCCCATGCAGAAGTTGTGGCCATACGCGCCGCCTGCCGCGTGTTAAACAATTTCGAGCTTACCGGATGCGAGATTTACTGCAGTTGTGAACCGTGCCCAATGTGTATGGGAGCCATCTACTGGTCCCGGCCTGCGCATGTATATTTTGCCGCTACCGCCGGCGCGGCCGCAGATGCAGGGTTCGATGATTCATTTATCAAGACGCAAGTCTGTCTGCCATTCTCACAGCAGGAATTGCTCATTGAGCAACTGGTCCATGCCGATGCTAGCGCGCCGTTTGAAGCATGGAAGGCCAAGCCGGACAAGGTAATTTATTGAAAGCCTGTAAAGAGACCCGATGACACCCGATCTGCTCGCACGTTCGCTTCAGGAATTTCTGGCTGCTTCACGCAACGCTGTGGTCCTTGAAGACGGAGAGGTGCTCTTTGATCTGGAGACGGCGCAATATGCTCTGTCATCGGAAAAAGATCGTTGTCTGCTTCACCTTTGGTCGGCGGAGCGCAACGTTGTACGCCATGTGCTTGACGTCGAATTGAAAAATGGCACATTGACGTTGACCGCGCGGCGCTTTGGGCACGCGCGTCCCATCAAGATGGAGGTATGCCGTGACCGCGATCGCCGTCCACCGACGGCGCAGAAAGCAGCGCGAAGCCGCTACGCACGTCTGCTGGAGCGGGCCTTGCGCCGCGATATGCCGGGCTGGGCATTGGATAAATCCAGACTTTCCACGTCAATGGACCTGGAACGCAGCTTTTCTCCCGTGTACGCGCGTGGGCTCGTACGCAAAGGCCACAGTGCTTTTGCAGTGCTGGCTGTGAACCAAGAAGAAACGCAGGCGCAAGTGGACGCGGCGCTTACCTTTGGCCTGCTCTGGCTGGACGCATGCCGCGAACGCGAAGCCGGACGGTCTGTAGTGGAGGGCTTGCGGCTCTACGTTCCGCCAAAAACTTCAGCGACCATCCAGATTCGCCTGGCGCACCTGAACCATGCCACGGCAAAGTTTCAGCTGTTTGAATTCGATGAGCGGGACGAATCTTCAACCCAGATTGACCTTGCTGATCATGGCAACATACAGACTCGCCTTGTGCGCCTGCCCGACGTTAGTCATGTGCGCTCACGCTTTGCCGCGACCGTAAGCAAAGTGATGGCGCTGGCGCCGCAAGCGGAAGCCGCAGTCCTCTCTCCCACTGAATTATCTTTTCGTCTTCACGGATTGGAGCTTGCGCGAGTGAGGCTGGCGAACGCACCCGGCAGTTTTCAGGTCGAAGAAGAAATAATCTTCGGCCCGCCCGGATACGAAACGCGCCTGAACGAGGAGACGTCGCCTGCGTTCGAAGAATTCATCAAGACCGTGATGGAAGCTCGCAGTCCCAATGGTGATCGTCGCGACCCGCTCTGGCGTATGTATCCGGAGCGCTGGCTGGAATCGCTGGTCTTCAAGAATGTTTCCGCAGTGGATTCCAGCCTTGATCCCGCTCATGTGTATTCACAGGTACCGGCGTTTTCCGCTTCTGATCGCGCCATGATTGACGTGCTGACCTGCACCCGTGACGGGCGGCTTGCTGTTCTTGAACTGAAGGCCGATGAAGACATGCATCTGCCGCTGCAGGGGCTGGATTATTGGGCCCGCGTTCTGTGGCATCACAGCCGCGACGAATTCCAGCAATATGGATATTTCTCCGGCGTACAGCTCTCGCCTCGACCGCCGTTGCTGATGCTCATCGCGCCATCACTGCGCGTGCACCCCGCTACGGATACGGTTTTGCGTTACTTCTCCCCGAGCATTGAGTGGTCGCTGATCGGCGTGGATGAGCGTTGGCGAGAAGGGATCAAGGTGATTTACAGAAAAAGTGCGGTCAAAGCAATTCACTCATGAAGTAGCAACCTCACGCATAGCTCAAGATTTCAGAAAATCGCTCAAGAGAAATTACAGCACAATCTCCATGCCCTCTGACGCTGCGCGCACTTTGGGATAGTGCTCGCGGGCCTGCTTGACGACCGAATCAATGCATGAGTCGGAATGGTCAGGATCGTGATGGAAAAGAATAAGTTCTTTAGCGCCGCTTTCCATTACCACGTTGATAGCTTCGCGCCAGTGGCTGTGTCCCCAGCCTTGTTTGCGCGCGGCATATTCTTCAGGAAGATATTGCGCGTCATAAATCAGCAGGTCAGCGCCTTCAGCCAGCTTGCGGACGCTCTTATCAAAAACGGGATCGCCGGGTTCGTTGTCCGTAGCGTAAACAATGACTTTGCCCTGGGTTTCCATGCGGAAGCCGAGGCAGCCCTGAGGATGGTTGAGCCACTTGGTCTGGACGGTGCAGCCTTCGAGCGTGGTGCGGCCTTCGTCGATAGTGCAGAACTGGCGGTGCGCAGCCATATCACTCATGTTCACGGGGAAATATGGGTCGGCCATCTGCTCTTCCAATGCCTGTTGCAGACCGCGCGTGCGGCTGGATGAGTGAAAGACGAAAGAGCTGTCGCGGTCGTTATACAGCGGCGAGAAAAACGGGATGCCCTGGATGTGGTCCCAGTGAAAGTGCGAAAGAAAAATGTGCGCGTTGATGGGGTGGCCGTTGCCGTTTACCGCTTGTTCCTGGGAAAGCTGTTTGCCCAGGTTGCGGAATCCGGTGCCGCAATCAAAAACATAGATGTGCCCGTTGACGCGGACCTCAACACAGGAGGTATTGCCGCCATAACGCAGGTTTTCCGATTGAGGCGTGGGCGTTGAGCCGCGCACACCCCAGAATCTGACTAGCATTCGTCTTCACCTGTGGCGCCGTCGCTTCGACGCCCTTCGTTGATTCCCGCGAAACTCCAAGGGGGTACAACAGTTCGAGCGGGTAATGCTTCTGCTTTCTTATATTTGACGCAAAGTATAGTCCATTTGGCATTCCTGAAACCACAAGGTTTGGCGCTCTGGCTTAATCAAATGTGTACTTTGGACGTATAACGAGGTACGTGTACTTTGGTGCTGTGCTGCTTAATCAGAATTTAAGAATCAGCTAAGATAAGCCTCCTGATGCTTTTTCCCGATTACAAAGAGTTTTCCCGGCTGGCCCGTGCGGCATCGCTGGTGCCGGTGGCCAAGACCGTTGCTGCCGACCTGCGCACGCCTGTCTCGGCCTTTTTGAGCGTCGCTGCCGACGAGCCAAACGCGTTTCTGCTGGAGTCGGTTGAGGGCGGCGAAAAAATTGGCCGATACACATTTCTGGGCGCGCGACCTTACATGATTCTGCGCGCCCGCAGCCGCCAGGTCACTATTGAGCGCAACGGCAAAAAGACTCGAGCTGAAGGCGATGTCTTCAAGATCCTTGACAGCCTTTTGCGCGAGCATACTCCTGCGCAAGTTCCCGGACTGCCTCCGTTTACCGCCGGCGCCGTTGGCTTCTTTGCCCACGATGCGGTCCGCCAAATTGAAAAGCTGCCCGTACTGGCCAAAGACGATCTGCAAATTCCGGACTGCAACCTGATGTTCTTTGACCGGCTGCTCGCGTTTGATCACGTGCGGCATGAAATTTTCATCATCGCCACCGCCGACGTGCGGCGACAATCTCCCAAGCAGGCGTATGCGCAGGCGCTCCGCGATATCGCCAGGATCGAAAAGAAACTGGCTGCGCCTCTGCCGGCAAAATTCCTGCGCGCGCCCAAGGCCCACCCCAAAGCCAAGGCCCACCCCAAAGCAAAAACCGGCAAGGTGAAGGTCGCGATCTCGGTAAGCAAAAAGCATTTCATCCGCACCGTGGAAAAAATCAAGGAATACATCATGGCCGGCGACGTCTTCCAGGCCGTCCCTTCTTTGCGGCTTGAATTTGAGCCCGGCGTTGAGCCGCTGAATATTTATCGTGCGCTGCGGCGCGTGAATCCCTCGCCGTATATGTATTTTCTCCGCATGCAGGGGTTACAGAGTCAGGTGTTACAGAGTAAAGAGCTGCAGAGTGAAGACATGACCGTGCTTGGCTCGTCGCCGGAAATGCTGGTGCGGGTGACCGGACGCAAGCTTGAGTATCGTCCAATTGCGGGCACGCGCAAGCGCGGCCGTGATGAAGCTGAAGACCGCCGCCTGGAAGAAGAGTTGCGCAACGACGAAAAAGAGCGCGCTGAACACGTCATGCTCGTGGACCTGGGCCGCAATGACGTTGGCCGCGTCAGCGACTACGGCACCGTCAAGGTCCGCGACCTGATGTTTGTGGAGCGCTACTCGCACGTGATGCACCTGGTCTCCGCCGTGGAAGGCACGTTGCGCGCCGGCCTTACGCCTATTGACGCGCTTTCCTCGTGCTTTCCCGCAGGCACTCTTACCGGCGCGCCCAAAGTCCGCGCCATGGAGATCATTGAAGAGGTCGAGCCGGTCCGCCGCGGCATTTACGGCGGCTCAGTCCTCTATGCCGACTTCGCCGGCAATCTCGACTCCTGCATCGCCATCCGCACCATGCTGGTGAAAGGCAAGAAGGCTTACGTCCAGGCAGGCGCGGGCATCGTGGCCGATTCAGTCCCTGAAAGCGAATATCAGGAATGTCTCAACAAGGCCCAGGCGCTGGTGCGGGCCGTGGAGCTGGCAAGGTCGGGGGAGTAGCCCCTCCCCCTCCTGGTTAACTAGGATTCCAAAGCACTTACGCCATCACATCCCATGCCGCCCAGTTGGCCGATCTTCACCATTCCTGATCAGTCATCAGCGTTAATCAGCGGTAAGGTTTTGCCTTTCCCGATCCTTCGACCTTGGCTTTCTCCGCGCCTCTGCGGTGAGCTTTGGGTTTCCCGATCACCTGATCCCTGGCTCCCCCTCCCAGGACATCCCACTGCATCGCAGGTTACCCCAGATTGGCGTAGGGTTCACGCGCATTGCGGCCCTCTGCCTGTGCCTTCAGCGGACTCCCCCCTGCCCTACCCCCTATGTTGACCCAATTTGACCCAAGGTCCCCCAAGACGACCCAATGCTGAGAGATTCGGCAGAGGGGCGCAAAGTTTTGGCTAGAAGCCAGTAGCTAGTCGCCAGAAGCTTTCTTTTTTCAAAGACCACCCTCCAAGACATACTTTCCCCCGGAGGGCCAATGTCACACTTTGCCATTTTGTTCGCCTTTTGTCAAGCAAGAATGATAGAAAAACAGTGGACCATTCCTGATTTCCTGTCGCCCAATGCGCCCAGGAATCGTCTCGCCATTCTGCGCGGCCTAGAAAAAAACGAATTAGCGAGATTAGAAGAATAAGTAGGAATCCAATTAGCACGCGAACTGACAACGCATTGGGGTCAGTAGATTTCGAGATCGTGCCCTGCTACTACTTTGCCTTTGTAGAACTGACGAATCTCTTTTAGCAATTGCTCTTCACTGCCTGCCTCGCGGCATTCTTCCGTGCGCGCTTGATCGCAGCCTGGATTCGCCCGATGATAAAGGATCAGCAGCCCGGGCTTCGCTCTGGTGGCGATATCAGCCAGCTCTTTTGAGGATGTGTGATACGCCCGCCTGTATTGTTTCCACTCCGGAGAGAGCTTATCGAACGACGCTTGTGTATAGACTTCATGAATGAGCACATCGCATCCATTGCAGTTGTCCACGATTGCCGCGTCGGGCTGGGTATCACCCGAGATCACGATGGTGCGGTCCGGAGTCTCAAACCGATAACCATAGGCATGGACCCACTTGCCGTGGTGCACAGCAAAGGCCGTCACGGTCACGTTTTGGTCCTTATAAACCACGCCTGGCAGAATCTCATGCACGTTCACTTTATATCCTGCAATGTTAGGGTATTCGCTGGTCGCAGTCTTGGTCTTAACTTCAGTCCTGATGTGAATGTCAGCCTCATACGCCTTGAGGATATGTTCTGCCATGTTGTTGGTTCCTGGAGGGCCATAAACTTCAAGTGGTTCCTTCCTTCCCATAACCCAAGGCGTGAGGATCAAGTCAGGGAAGCCGAGCGTGTGATCGGAGTGGAGATGAGTGATAAACCCAATCCTGAGGTTTGCTGGTTCCAGCCCCTGCACGCCTTTCTTGCCGGCGGCCGCAGCCTGCCTGACAATCCCGGCGCCAAAGTCAATGAGATACGCAGTACCGTTGACAACGATGGCTGTAGACGGCCCGGAGCGATCCGGGTCCGGCGCGGGAGTTCCCGTACCAAGCAGAACTATATGCGTCTTGGACGTTTCTTTGAGTTGTGCCAATGCGAAATTGCACCAGACAAAGAGAAACAAGACCGTTAATCCCATGGCTCTGTTTTTTTGCCGACCTATACTCATGGCGTGTGTCCTCGCTTTGAGCCTGGTTGCTTTGCTACAGACGTGTGGAGTAGAAGCCCGCACCCCATCTTTTTTGTGCTGATTGGTGCGGGCTTTTTGACAAGTTCAGATCACCTCGGTCATTGCTCAAACGCCAGCTGTCACAACTCTAGGGGATGACAATCACCTTGCCTTTCATGCCCAGATTGCCATGAATGACGCAGATATAAGGAAACTCTCCGGGGTTCGGAAATGTCACTCGGAACCGCGTCACACCTAGCGGTGGCGCGGGAAGAGAAACTTGATCTTGTGGCGCCGCGCCAATCACCCCGGAGTGCACGTTGTCAGCATTCGAATTGACTATGCCGTGCAAAGCTCCGTCAGTATCCTTGGTCACGTTGATGGACGGAACAGGGTTCAAAGGCGGGACGCCGAAAGTGATAGTGTGCCTTGCTAACGGGTCAAAATTGGTCCATTCAACGCTTTCACCCGCATGGATTACTTTTGTTGGTTCCATGAAGCGCGCCACGATCAGAGTCTGAAAGCCTCCGCCGTTGGCCGTAACTTCACCAACGCCGGCCATGACGGTATTCATGTCCGAGTGTTCGTGACCTGAATCGTCGGAGCGTCCGCGATCATGGTCGCCATCGTGACCGTTGTCGTCAGAGAGAAGCGCTTTGCGCTGCTCGGCCGCCTGATCATCATAAAAGTCCTGCTGATGCGGAAGAGGCTCTGCGAGATCGAGAACATGCACTACGCCAGTCATGTTTGCATGGACCAGACAGACGAGTTTGAAGTTACCGGCAGTGGGAAAAGTGATGGTAAAGCTTTGCCCCTTGGCCAGAGCGGGCGTGCTGATGCAAGTGGTGCCATTGAAGCTGCCGGAACCGCCAGCCGCAAACCCAGGACAACCCACTTGAAAAGCCAGCCGTGTCTGGCCCGGCTTTTGAAAGGTCACCGTATGGACCTCGTTGGCATCGAATGTCCAGGTGACGCTGTCACCTGTGTGAATCCAGAGTTCGTTGGGAAGAAAAGCCAGAGCTTGACGTCCCAGGGATTCACTCTGCGCTCCCACAGTCGCCCGCCATTGGGCCTGTGCTATTTGGGGAAGGACCAGCACACTGAGGACGAACATCGAACGGAAAATGCCCGAGCGGAAGATCCCCGAAAGTCGAACCGAATTGAAACTATTCATGTCATCTCCTTGTGAATTTCGCTCTGGTGTCGCGGCGGCATGCCCACTGATGCCAGGAGCGAACGCCTGATCCTGATCGCAGGGCTGCAATCCGATCAATGGAGGCCTTCTGTTTTAGTTGTGATTGACTTCTGATTGTCTGTACACTGATGAAACCGAAAGCATTAGCCCCAGACGACCACCCGTGACAAGGACTGCCATTGGAGGCTCTTGCCGCTTGCCGGTGGAGGATTCTTCAGTGGATTCAAAGCCCGACGCGGGAACCATAGTCCGATTCGCGAGCTTTGAACTCAATCTGCAGACAGGTGAACTGCGCGAGGATGGAGCGGCGATCCGGCTTCAACCCCAACCGACTCTCATCTTGACGCTTTTAGCCAGCCGGCCCGGAACCCTGGTTACGCGCGAAGAGATTCAGCAGAGAATCTGGGGAGCTGAGACGTTCGTTGACTTTGACACGGGCCTGAATAGCGCCATCCGCCAAATCCGGCATGCGTTGAAAGATGATACAGGTGCGCCTCATTTCATTGAGACGGTGCCGCGCCGCGGTTACCGGTTTCTGGCCTCGCTGGAAAAAATCGGAAACAACGCCGGGGAGCAGGACCTTGCCTCTTCCCCGAATTCAACTGTTCTGACTCATACGCAGCAACTTGAGATCAAGCCACGACCGTGGTGGCGCTTCAGGTGGCGACTCGCAGGCGGCGGAGTTGCGCTGGCAGCCTTGCTGGTAGCCACTCTATGGTTCACCCTGTTGCGAGGGCACGGTGAGGCGATCGACTCGGTGGCTGTCTTGCCGTTTGTCAACGCCAGCACTGATCCGGACACGGAATACCTCAGCGACGGGATTACCGAAACTCTCATCGGGCAGCTGTCTCAAATACCCCGGCTGAAGGTCATGGCGCGGAGTACAGTCTTCCGGTATAAGGGCAACAATCTTGATCCGCAAAAGATCGGGCGTAACCTCAATGTCCGCGCGGTTCTGAGCGGGAGAGTTTTGCAGCGCGGCGAAACGTTGACCATCAGCATGGAGTTGATGGACGTCAGGGATGGCTCCCAATTGTGGGGCCGGCAATATAACCGCAGGCTCGCGGACACCCTCGCTGTGCAAGAAGACATCGCCCGTGAAGTCACTGAAAAGCTGCGCCTGCGGTTGGCAAGTGCGGACGAAAAACGGCTGACCGCGCATGTCACGGCGAATACTGAGGCTTATCAGCTTTATCTGAAGGGTCGATACTACTGGAATAAACGAACACCGGAGGCGATACAAAAAGCTATCGAGTCGTTTCACCAGGCAATCGAAAAAGACCCGGGTTACGCTCTGGCCTACGCTGGGTTGGCTGACTGTTACCATGTGCCGGCGAATCCGCTTCCGCCGAAGGAAAGAATGCTGCTTGCGAAGGCCGCAGCTACCAAGGCCCTGCAATTGGATGACACGCTGGTTGAAGCCCACACCACACTGGCCCGTGTACTCTTTGCGTACGATTGGGATTGGCTGGCCGCCGAGAAAGAATTCAAGCGCGCAATCGAGCTGAATCCGCGCTATGCGCCGGCCCACCAATGGTATGGAGGCTATCTGAGTGCAACGGGCCGGTTTCGGGAGGCCGACGCAGAAAAGAAACGAGCGTTGGAACTGGAGCCGCTGTCACTCGTTATCAACTTTGAGATGGGATTGGCCTTCTATTTTTCCCGAAGCTACGACCATGCGATTGATCAATTCCAGAAGACCCTGGAATTGGACGCGAACTTCCCCCCGCCCTACGCATTCCTCGCAGCCGCTTATGAGCAAAAAGGCATGTTTAAGGAAGCCATAACTGCGTCTCAAAAAGCGGTCACCGTTACGCAAGGCCCAGCCAGGGCACTGGCCATGGCCGGCCTCGCCCACATCTATGCTATGTCCGGCAGGAAGGCCGAAGCTCACAAGGTACTCGCGGAGTTGCAGAGCTTATCCGAACATAGCTATGTCCCTGCCACTGACACGGCCATGATCTATGCAGGCCTGGGTGAGAAGGATAAGTCTTTTGCGCAACTGGATAAGGCGTATGAGGAGCACTCGTTCACTCTGAGTAATCTCAAAGTAGAGCCGCGGTTCGATCCTCTGCATTCCGATCCCCGCTTCGCTGATTTGCTGCGTCGCATCGGTCTCGTGCAGTAGTAGAGGCACTTTTGTAGGCGACTGAGCCCGCAGTGAAAATCCCGAACGAAGCCGGGGGCTCAGCGACCCCACTCCAAAACTTGAAAGCCCTCAGATGCTTTCACAACTGAGGGCTACATGGATAAGCCGGATTCTGTACGGCGTTGCCGCCGTTGACGGTCATTCCTCTAGGCTGCCGAAATCCTGAGCGAAGCGAGTCGAAGGATCTCGTTGTCCTTCCATGAAGGTTGAAAGCCGCAGCTGGCTTTTTCCTTGGACAAACCGTTGTCAAATATGACAACATTAAGCATGTGAGGCAGCGGACAGCGAGATGACCCAGAAAACACGGCCCATCTCATGGCTCAGGGGGCATTGAAGGAATTCGAGACCTTCCCAGAAGGGACCAGTATGATTTGTCTTGCGGCCTTGACGATTGCCGCCGAAGGCGGCAAAGCGGATATCGTAAAGCCGATGCAAGGCATGGGGGTCGGGTGTGCTCGAGATTGCGCTACCGTTCCGGGGAGATGCGTTCCGTGTGATTTATGCGCTGCAACTCTCCGACGAGATCTGGGTCATCCATGCGTTTCAGAAGAAATCGACCCGTGGCATCAAGACGCCCCAGCGCGAGGTTGACCTGATCAAGGACCGTCTGAAGAGGCTAAAGGACATGTTGCGATGAAAAGCGAAAAACTGAAAGTGGTCCGTGGAAGCGGGAATGTATTCCGCGATCTCGGACACAAGAACGCGGATGCTGAGCAGTTCAAGGCGATCCTGGCGGCTGAAATCATCAAGGCACTCGACCGGCAGGGCCTCAGCGTGCGCGCGGCGCACGACCGCACGGGAATTGCTGCAGCCGACTTTTCGCGCATCCGCAACGCAGACCTCGAAAGGTTCACCGTCGATCGCCTTATGTCCATCATCAACCGGCTCGGCTCGCGGGTCGAGGTTAAAGTCCGAGTGCGGCGTGTAGAAACGGCCAAGCACAAGGCATCGGCTTGAATGATCGCGCAATCTAACGGCACTTCCTTCGTGTCCCTTCGTGATCTTTGTGGTTAAAGGGTTCCCTCGCTGCGCTTCGGGATTACAGAAAAACCCAAAATTGAAAGCCCTCAGATTGCTTTCACAACCTGAGGGCCGCAAGTGATATCGAACCTATAAGCCGAATTCTGTACGGCATTGCTGCCGTTGACGGTCATTCCTCTAGGCCGGTCATTGCTGATCGGCTCAAGCGACCTACCCGGAAGTTTGGCGCACCGAGCAGGCACGCATGAGATCTTGCGATCCCATTCCTTCCCTATTTGGTCTTGCTCCGTGTGGGGTTTGCCATGCCTCGCCCATTACTGTGCGAGCGGTGCGCTCTTACCGCACCTTTTCACCCTTACCTCAGGCTTGCGCCGTTCGCTCACCCAGGCGGTATATTCTCTGTGGCACTTTCCGTAAAGTGGCCTTGACGCCACCCTCCCGGACGTTATCCGGCACACTGCTCTGTGGAGTTCGGACTTTCCTCTCTCTGGATCGCGCAGCCCGGGAAACCCGGCGTCCACGAGCCAGACAGCGACCATCCGGTTCGACATCAGCTATCCATATTATAAGATGAATTCGGGCAGCAAAGGATTTGATCCCCACCGTCAGCGGCCTGATCGGGACAAGATATCTTAAGGAGCCAGAAGATTTCATGAGTCGTTATATTTGGAAGCTTGCGCCCCTTCGCGCTGTGATGTGCGCGGCGATCTTTACGGTGATGTGTGCCGTGATTTCCATGCCGGCGTTCGGCTTCTTTGCCCCGCACCAGCCCACTCCGGCTGAGCAAAAAGCCATCACCAAATACGTTGACACCATGAACAAGGTGCTTGACCAGTTCCGCAGCCCTGACTGGGATGAGAAAATCGACACCACCATTGACCATCCCACGGTGGACACTTTCGGCGACCGCCCCATGGATATCGACCAGATGCTCCAGCGCACCTATGAAATCCGCAAAGACTCAAAGCGCTATAAAACGCTCGTCGAGCCCCGGCTGCAGAAATTGGCCACAATCAAGGACATATCAGAAAGGCAGCTTGAGGCGGCGCGGATTGAAGACTTACAGCACCTGCAGGTGCAGGTGCGTTTCAACATGCTGGTTGTCCCCCTGATTACCCCTCCCGACCCAAAAGTTGATCCCAAAATTCCCGGTGCCACTTTTGTGCATAAAGACCGTCACAATCCTTTCAGCCACGGCGTGGCCTACGTTTTGTTTTTCAGCAGCACCAAAAATGGCCGCTGGGAAGACGTGAATGACGTATATCGGAACTTCTTTGTTCACAAGCCTGATACGCCGTTCATTGAGAATGTCGAGGTCCGGATCTTTGGCCCTGAAGACCGCATCAAGGAACTGCTGCGCAAGATCGACTGGCGACAGGTCAACGCCGCTCTAACGATGTAAGGGGTCCGAACTTGGACCTTTGGCAAAATTTTTAGCTCAGAAGCGGCGACTGCCCGTATCAAACATCGAATTGTAAAGTATTATTAAGGACGCTAAGAAGCAATTTAGAATGAACTTTTAAGCATGAATTAAAGATCGCGGGCGGCAATGTTGACGTTTCTTCCAGGACTTATAGCGGCTGGGCTGGCTGTGTGCGGCATGGGGTTTTACCTGCTCTGCCTGTGGAGCGCCCGAAATTTTTCCCGATCGCGCAGCCAGCAAAGCACTGCTTTTACTCCGCCAGTCACTATTCTCAAGCCGTTGCGCGGCGTCGATCCGCAGATGTATGAGAGTTTTCGCAGCCACTGCGTCCAGGATTACCCGGAGTACGAAATCATCTTCGGCGTCAGTGAGCCGGACGATCCCGCCGTGGAAGCTGTCCAGCGGCTGATCCGCGAATTTCCCGGCTGCAAAATTCGCCTGCTGGTCTGCCCGGAAGTGCTGGGCAATAATCGCAAAACCAGCAACCTGGTTCAGATGCTCGGCTCGGCGCAGTATGACCACATTCTTATCAATGACAGCGATATTTACGTTACGCCAGACTATCTTCGCCGCGTGATGGCCCCTTTTGCCAGCCCGAAGGTTGGCATGGTTACCTGCCCATATCGCGGTATTGCCGCAGACACGCTGGGCTCAAAGCTGGAATCCATCGGCATCAGCACGGACTTTATTGCCGGCGTGCTTGTTGCCCGCCAGATTGAAGGCGGCATTCATTTTGCTCTTGGCTCCACGCTCGCCATGTCGCGCACCGCGCTTGAGGCCATCGGCGGCCTGCGCCCGCTGGTTGATTATCTGGCTGACGATTTTGAGCTGGGCTTTCGCATTGCTAAAGCTGGGTATGAAGTCGTGCTGGCGGATGTTGTTGTCGAAACTCATCTGCCCGCGTACAGCTTCCGCGGATTTTTTGAGCACCAGATGCGCTGGGCCCGCAGCACGCGCGATTCTCGCCGTCTCGGCTATGTTGGCCTGCTTCTCACCTTCGGCCTGCCCTGGGCGATTTTTGCCGTCCTGCTCGCGCCTTTTAGTTGGTGGTCCTGGACAACACTCGCCGCGGCTGCGGCTTTGCGTGCCGCCGTCGCGATCAAGGTTGGCGTTGGAGTCGTGCATGATCGCGCCCTTTGGCGGCATTTGTGGCTGGTGCCAATCAGAGACCTGGTAGCTTTCGCCGTGTGGTTCGCCAGCTTTGCCGATCACACTGTGCACTGGCGCGGCGAAGTTTTCATTCTTGAGAATGGCAAGATTCGTCCGGCACATCCGCGTGAGCCTGAGCCTGTCACCGCGGCCAAGTCTGACCGGGACAAGGTTTCGGTCCATTCATAAGCAGCAGCTTGCCGCCCCACTTCGCCAGCACACAAGCTTTCTCCTGGACCACATAGTCAGGCAGGTGCTCTTTCTGCGGACACTCTTCAGCCGGTTTGCGATCAGGGCTGGCCTTAGCGTCGGTCAGCAAAAAAACAGGCTTGTTACTGCGCCACAGTTTTTCAAAAGACGCATCATTATCAAAGATCGGCGGCGCATCCGGGAACTTTGATCCGTACCAGATGTTGTTGCAGCGTCCATTCAAAATGCGGATCTGATGCCGCGTGTAGTAATTCACGCTGGAAGCTGCTTCATAATCGCCATTGTCTTCGATAATTGCCCCGGGCTTCCAATGCGACTCAATAGCATCTGCCAGCGCCTTGGACGAGAGCACCGGAGAGAAAATCACCAGCGCTTGATGAGTTGCAAAGAGCAAAACCATTGTCATGAGGGTCAGCGCCAGGTTCGCGGCAAAGGCGCGATTGCGGCGGCGTAAAGCGAGGTTCAAAATTGTTCCCACTGCAAACGCGAATCCCGCGGCCAGCAGCGGGACCTTGAATGCGCCCATGGCTTGCGGCGTGAGATCAAGAATATGCCCGAATGAAAGCGCATAGTCCTGCGGATTTTTCTTGAGCAGCTCGGCGATGTCATAGTTCAGTGGCGGAGCTTGCGCCTGCCACGCCAACGCCACACATACAATACAAATCGCCACACCAAGCACTACCAGCACGACCGATGAAATTTTTCCGCTGCGTCGCTCGGCACTGTCTTGTGCAGAAGCCGACTCACGCGCCAGCCACCCGCCCAACAGCAGGGCCACCCCAGGCAATCCCGGCAACACGTAATACTCCTGCCGGCTGGAGAAGCTGAAGAAAAACAAAATCACCAGCGGCCATAGCGTAAAGACCAATGTTGCGCGTTGTTGCGCGCTCAAGCCGGCGCGGAACGCCGTCAACTTTGCCGGAACTTGTTTTATCGCCTGTACGACGAACGCGGTCCACGGCATGAGCCAGACCAGCATCAGTCCCCAGAACAGCCACAGAGGCACCGTGTCGTAATCGGCAGGGAAGCGCTTCTTCAGGAAGCGGAGAAAATGTTCATTGACAAAGTAAAACCAGAAAAATCCTCTGGCATCGCCCTGCGCCGGATTGCGAAAGCCGGCCAGGAGATGCCACGGAGCCGCAATCAGCAGAAACACCATAAAGCTTGAAAACAGGCGCAGCCGTAGCAGATGCCGCAAGTTTCTTGTAAGCAGCAGAGATAAAAAGATAGTTCCAATGGGAAAGACCAGCCCAATCAATCCTTTGGTCAGGACGTTCAGGGCCATCGTCGCTGCCAGCCCCCAGCACACCAGAAGAGAAGGCTCCTCGCCGCGATCACCCTGTTCGAGCGACTCCAGAAAGAAATCAAATCCCATTGCCAGCCAAAGCGCCACCAGCATTTCCGGGATCATGAACCGCGTATAGATGAACGGCCCAAATCCTGTTCCCAGGGCCAGCGCTGCGTATAAACCTCCTTCATCACCATAAAATCTGCGCCCCATTCGATAAACAACTAGCAACAGCGCCAGCATGCCCAGCGCAATCGGCAATCTTGCCGACCAGTCATGTACGCCAAAAATCTTGTAACTCGCTGCCGCAAGCCAATACATGAGCGGAGCTTTTTCCAGATAGCGGAAACCGTCATTGATCTTTAGCGTGACCCAGTCGTTGTGTTCCACCATCTCGCGCGCGGCTTCAGCATGGACGGTGTCGGCGTCATCCATCAATGGCGGCTGAAAGAGGCTGCCGACATAAATTACAACCCAGACCAGCACAATCAGACCAACGAAAAGCTGGCTCCGACGGGTGCCGGAGCTGGAAACGAGCAGCTTGGATGACATCTGCGTGGAAATCTGGGTATGCATGAACCCACCATTATATGCGGCAGCTTCTGATGCCGATTGTTTTGCAAAGACCCGCTCGACGGATGACAAAATTAGGGATTACGACACAAATGTCAGGGCACCACTTTGAGCGTTTAGCTTGAGGTGAGCGCAGCCAACTGAAAGCTGCTGAGTCGTGCGGAAAGGGTATAAAACATTTCAGGGCTTTAGCCTCTGAAAACTCTCGCCGTAACGAATCACCCACCAGGCTCACTATATCGCTATGCCGAGGCTTCTCTTTCCTATATCCTCGGCGGCAGATTTTCTGAAGCAAGACACGGAGGGTACTGCGATGAGCAATCGCTTCACGCGTCGCCGTTTCATGGTCACAGCCGGGGCAGCCGCCTCGACTGTGCTGGGCTCCTCAATCTTCAACCTGGAATCGGTCTGGGCCGCGCCGGTCACGCGCCGCAATCTTGGCGGCATGCTGGCCAGTGATCCAGTTCTGGTTTCCTACCGCAAGGCCATCAAGGCCATGAAAGCTCTGCCCACTTCCAATCCGCTAAGCTGGAATTACCAGGCAGCCATTCACCGCACCACGCTTTCGGGCTCGTTTCCCGCATGGAACACCTGCCAGCACGGTACACACTTCTTCTGGTCCTGGCATCGCATGTACCTCTATTGGTTTGAGCGGATCATCCGCAAAATGTCCAGCGACCCCGGCTGGGCTCTGCCTTTTTGGGACTATCACAATGCTTCGCAGCGCACTCTGCCTGTTCCCTTCCGCGATCCAAAAAGCGAACTCTATGTCGCCGATCCCAATCGCGGCACGGGTTGGAACACAGGGGCGGCGTCTTTCCCCGCCTCGCACGTCGATCCCTCAGCCGGAATGGCCGAGCTCGATTACTTCTTTGCCCAGGGCGATATCGAAAGCAATCCCCATAACAACGTCCATGGCGACATCGGCGGCTGGATGGGCGGAGTCTCCACGGCGGCCCAAGATCCCGTTTTCTACGTGCACCACTCGAACATCGACCGTTACTGGAACTTGTGGCTGGCGCAGAGCGGTGGCCGCCACAATCCTCTCAGTGACGCCGCCTGGAAGGGCACAACCTATACGTTCTTCAATGAGAGCGGCACGGCTGTCACCATGACTCCTTGTGACGTGCTGCGTTGCGCCGATCAGTTGAACTACACTTATGAAGGCGAGCCTACCGAGGTCAAGGAGTACTGCTTGAAATTTCCATTTCCATGGTGGTGGCTCATCGTGCAGGTACTTATCCAGTGGCCCGGCCCTCCGGTCGAACTGGGCGAGCGTGAGATCACCGTCCCCATCGATATCGCGCGGATTCGCGAGCGCATGCCTGCCTTGCTGCAGAGCAGGAACGAGCGGCTGGTGATTGAACTAGACAATGTCGTAGCTGACCGCGCCCCGGGCGTGGTGTGGGAGGTCTATCTTGGCGCTCCGCCGAATACAGCTCTCACCGCTGAGAGCCCGCACTTCCTTGGCACTATGACGCTGTTCGCCTCCGGCGTGCGCGAGCATACGCATGGCGAGTTCAAGCCGGAGCACTTTACCTTCAACGCCACTCGGGCGCTTGAAGCCGCGCTACGCACCAAACAGGAAAAACTGCCGCTGGTCTTCGTGCCCACCGGCCCGCTGATCGACGGCAAGCCCTCGCATCCCAAGGTGCAGTCGCCGGTGCGGATTGGGGCGATAAACGTCTCTATCGCGCGCCAGGAAGAGCGCAAGGGAGATGCTCCCATTGTGCCGGAACGGGAGCCAAACCGGCCCAAATAGAAGGTACAAAATGCAAGCCGCGAATTTGCGAATAAAACGAATCAAATCAAAGTTCAAATGATTCGCGTTCTTCGCGTTAATTCGCGGCTCATTTTTTGTTCCCCTGCAGCATGGTAATCCGCAGGACTTCAACGTGTCATAATCAGGAGGATGGCAATGAAGTCCCAGGATTGGAATAGTTCGGAATCCCGCGCTGCCGCCGACGCTCTGGCCGCCGATCTCCGCGCCGCCATCACCGGCGAAGTCCGCTTTGACGATGGCACACGCGCTCTTTACGCCGTCGATGGCTCAAATTATCGCCAAGTGCCCATCGGCGTTGTCATTCCGAAGACCATTGAAGAAGTCATTCAGACTGTTGCCATCGCTCAGAAGCACAATGCGCCGCTGCTGCCGCGTGGCGGCGGCACCAGCCTCTCCGGACAGTCCTGCAACGTAGCCGTGATCGTCGATTTTTCCAAGTACCTCAACCAGATTATTGAGATCAATCCCGCTGAAAAATATGCCTGGGTGCAGCCGGGCTGTGTGTTGGACAAGCTGCGCAACCGCGCCAACGAATTCAATCTCACCTTCGGCCCGGATCCCTCCACGCATGAATACTGCAACCTCGGCGGAATGATCGGCAACAATTCCTGCGGCGTGCATTCCGTCATGGCCGGTCGCACCGTGGATAACGTCCTGGAACTCGATATCCTTACTTATGATGGCGAGCGCATGCGCGTTGGCCCCACCTCGGACGCGGAGTTTGAACAGATCGTTCGCGCCGGTGGGCGACGCGGAGAAATTTATTCGCGTCTTCACGCCTTGCGCGATCAATATGCCGATCTCATTCGCACCCGCTATCCCAACATCCCGCGCCGGGTCTCTGGCTACAGTCTCGACGAGCTTCTGCCTCAGCGCGGATTCAACGTCGCCAAATCGCTGGTGGGCGCAGAAGGCACTTGCGTAATAACGCTGGCCGCCAAAGTCCGGCTGGTGGATTGGCCCAAAAAGCGCACCACGGTCGTGCTTGGCTATAAAGACGTTTACGCCGCAGCCGACAACGTTCCTGAAGTTTGCAAGTCGAAACCAATTGGACTGGAAGGCATGGATGACGTTCTGATTTCGAACATGAAGAAGAAGAACCTTCATCCCAAAAGTATTGCCATGCTGCCAGAAGGGAAGGGCTGGTTGCTGTGCGAGTTCGGCGGCGAGACCAAAGACGAATCCAACGCCAAGGCGCGCGCCCTGATAGAAACTCTCAGCCGCCAGTCCGATCCGCCCAACATGAAGCTATTCACCGACGAGCAGGAAACGCTTCTCGTCTGGAAGGCCCGCGAGTCCGGGCTGGGTGCAACGTCGCAGGTTCCCGGCGAGCCGGAAGCGTGGGAAGGCTGGGAAGACGCGGCGGTGTCGCCGGAAAAACTAGGCGAGTATCTACGCGCGCTGCATCGGCTGCTGGCGAAGTATGGCTACCACTGTGCGCTTTACGGCCACTTTGGCGATGCCTGCGTTCACATGCGCATTGACTTTGATCTGGTCACAGAAAAGGGCATCAAGGATTTTCGCGCCTTTGTGGAAGAAGCCGCTGACATGGTCGTTGCCATGGGCGGATCGCTTTCCGGCGAGCATGGCGATGGCCAGGCGCGCGGTGAGCTGCTGGTCAGGATGTTTGGTCCCGAATTGATGGAGGCCTTTCGCGAGTTCAAGCGCATATGGGACCCCGGCTGGAAGATGAATCCAGGCAAAAAGATTGACGCCAATCCCCTTGATGAAAATCTTCGCCTCGGCGCCACCTATCTGCCCGCTCCGGTCAAAACATATTTTTCTTTTCCGGAAGACCACGAACATTTTCCTGAGACCACGCTCCGTTGCGTCGGCGTCAGCAAATGCCGCAAAGATGACGGCGGCACAATGTGTCCCAGCTACATGGCCACCCGAGAAGAAAAGCATTCCACTCGCGGTCGCGCGCGCCTGCTGTTTGAAATGCTGCGAGGTGAAACGCTTAAAGACGGCTGGAAGAATGAGTATCTAAAAGACGCGCTCGATCTTTGTCTTGCCTGCAAAGCCTGCAAAAGCGAATGCCCCATCAATGTGGACATGGCAACATACAAAGCTGAATTTTTGGCGCACTATTATGAAGACCGCTCGCGTCCTCGTGCCACTTACTCCATGGGCTTGATTCAGCGCTGGGCCGGCATGGCGCGCATCGCACCGTGGCTGGTGAATTTTTTTGGACGTGCGCCCGGAACCTCACAGCTGATGAAATGGCTTGGCGGCATCTCACAGAAGCGCAATATGCCAGCCTTTGCCAATGAAACGTTTACTGCATGGTTTCGTCGCCGCCCGCTGCGCAACCCTGATCGACCACCAGTGATTCTCTGGCCGGATACTTTCAGCAACAACTTCCATCCTGAGATTGCCAAGGCAGCGGTGGAAGTCCTGGAGCACGCGGGCTATCAGGTAAAAATCCCTCAGCAGGCGCTCTGTTGCGGCCGCCCGCTCTATGACTTCGGTATGCTCAATCAGGCCAAAGCCACGCTCGAACAAACTTTGATCGCTTTGCGCAGCGATATCGAAGCTGGAACGCCGATCATTGGAATTGAACCAAGCTGCGTCTCCGTCTTCCGCGACGAGATGACCAACCTGCTGGGCAAAAATCTTGAAGCGCAGAAGCTCAAGAGCCAGACTTACCTACTCAGCGAGTTCTTGATCAACCAGGCCGGCTATCGTCCGCCGCAGCTCAAGCGCAAGGCCATCGTCCATGCCCACTGCCATCACAAGTCGGTGCTCAAGTTTGATTCTGAATCTGAATTGCTGAAGCGCATCGGCCTGGATTTCCATGTACTTGATTCCGGCTGCTGCGGCATGGCGGGATCTTTTGGCTTTGAAGCCGAGAAATACGATGTTTCAGTCAAGATCGGCGAGCGCGTCTTGCTGCCTGCGGTGCGAGCTGCCGCCCCGGACACGCTGATTATCACTGACGGTTTTAGCTGCTACCATCAGATTGAAGGTCTCACCGGACGCAAGGCCCTGCACATCACTGAGGTCTTGCAGATGGCGATTCGTGACGGTGTCACCAGTCCGCATACGAAAAAAGACTCGCCGCAGATTTACGCAGATGTTCGCAGATAAGAAGAAAGCCGCAAATCGCGCGGAAGACACGAACCATTATTCATCTGATTCGCGTCCAATTTTTTCGATCTGCGTTGGCCAGCGCAAATCTGCGGCTGATTTGGCCCGGCGAATTTAAGCCGGCTTCTCCACTTGGTTGTAACGGCGCGCCGCTCGTTTGCCCAGCGCCGTCAATGGAGATCGTGTTACCGCCGACTGGCTTTCGTGCCCGGCTTTTTTCTCGGTGGCTCCAGATGCATCGGGCAATAATCGATTCACTTGCGCCAGCAAATCCTGCGTAAGTCCCGGCGCAATCCCATGAATTTCGGCCAGCAACTTCGCTTGCCAGCTGATCACCAGCTCGGTTCGCTTCGCGCAGGTTGCATTCACAATTTTTTCTGCCGCGCGCCGCGCTGAAATAGAAGCAAGTGGATTAGTCCCGCTCACGGCAAACCAGCCAAATTCTGCTTCATGCTTGCCTTTGAATTGCGCGTTCAGGTGTGATCCCGTGCGCATGAGGCCGGGGATAACGGTGAGAACATGAATTCCAAACCGTTTCAGCTCGGCGTGGAGCCCCTCAGAAAAGCCGGTCACAGCGAACTTGGCGCAGCCATAAGGAATCAGATGCGGCACGCTGACCTTGCCGCCGATGGAAGAAATATTTACGATCCTGCCCGTGCCTCGCGCCAGCATTTGCGGCAGCACAGCCAGCGTGGGATGCACCGTCCCCCAGAACATCACGTCCATGGCTTCTTGAAAATCTTTTAGCTCCTGTGAGAGGATCGGACCCACGGAAATCACGCCCGCATTGTTCAACAACACGTCGATGCCGCCCATATGGCGGGTTACGGAACTGATCAGGTTATCCACTTCCTCCGGCTTGCTCACGTCACACGGGACCGCGCAAACCACAGCTCCCAGATCTTCCAGTTGCTGCCGGGCGCGAGCCAGTTCCTGCTCATCGCGGGCGCAGATGGCGATCTTGGCCCCAAATTGCGCGAACTCTTCCGCTAGCGCCAACCCGAGTCCGCGCGATCCGCCGGTAATCAGCACGGTCTTTCCACGCAACTCACGCAGGCGATGCTCCCGAAACATGCGTAATCCATGCCGTGCCGCCAGGACCGCGCCCACTCCAGCTGCCGCGCCTGCCATGAGCGTGCCTGCGGCAGCGCTGCCAATAATCACTTTTGTCCTACTCTTCATAGCTATGTCCTATCTCGGTTTCAGCTTGCAATCTGAAACTGCTTTTCCGGCGCTAGAGCGGGAACGCTGATCCTGAGTTTTTCTCCCAGGGCGAGAAAGCGTTCCTGCCACTGGCGCGATGCAGGATCGTCTCTACGGGCGATCTCGGGAAAGACTTGATCCAGAATGGAGTAATAAATGTTCTGTGCGTGCCAGCAATCCACGGAAAACGGCATCATGGGAAAAAGGCTGGTCAGCACGTTGGCCCGTTCCAGCGTTTCACTATCCTGCGGGTTCTGCTGCAACCGCTGCAGTATTCGGGTCAAGCTATTGGAGGCCGCATACCGCATTCCGGCCTCATCCACCTGCACGCCTTCGCGCTTGACCATTTCCATGAGCATGGCAATCCTGACAAAATCCACCGGATCGGTTTCAAAAGTGTGCTTGAGGTCGCTGTTGAGAACAAATTCGGCTGTAAATCGCAGCACATCGGGGACTGGCTGGCCCATCTCTTTCAGGAAGCGCAGCAGCGATCCATGCTTTTCGTAAATCTTGTGGTAACTGGTCTCGGCATCTCCCAGCGTACGGGAAAGGATGATGTCCAGAATTCTCTTTTGCTCGTCCTTGAACAAGGCCTGGAATGAATACAGCATGCCGTCAAAGTGATCATCCAGCAGGCGCAGCAGCTCACCAAAATCGCCGGAGGAAAAAGCGGCCATGCTCTCAGCCACCAGCATGTCGTAATTTTCTTTCCCTTCAAGTTCGCGCACGCCTGCGTGCAGCACCTGCTCACCAAGGTACACGGCGGCAAATCTCAAGTCGCGCGATTCACGCGTGATGCGCGAGGTCACGCGGGAAATGCCCAGCGCCAGCCTGGCGGTTCCAGCTTCAGCCTGGCGATAGTCCAGGCTTTTAATCGAATAGCAGTACTGCGGGACGATGTGATCGCCATTAAACATTGAGCTGATGGCAAAATGCGCTCCCACTTTGCATAGATCCACGAATGCCGGCGCAACAAATTGGTTGTAGATTGAAGCGCCATCGCCCAACTCAGGTAGATTGCTGTGGGCAAGGGCAAGCCGGCGCAGAAACTCCGGCTCTGCATCCACGTTGCCGATCTCACGCGCCAGCTGAATTACGCGGCCGGCATACTGCAATACTTGCATGCTCTCAATGCCGCTCAGCTCGTCAAAGAACCAGCCGCAACTGGTGTACATCAGCATTGCGTGCCGCTCCATTTCCAGCAGCTTAAGAGCTTCCACGGTTTCGGCAGGCTTTAGTTGGTGGCTGGAGTACTTTTCAAAAAACAGCCACAGTGAATCCGGAGAGCGGTCCAGCACTACATCTATATAGTCATTGCGGGCGGCCCAGGGATCGTGAAGCAGCTCGCCTGCTTTGTGTTCAAACACATCGGCAACGCTGTCCCGCAGATAATCCAGCGCCTCGCGCAACGGTCCGCGCCATTGCTGATTCCACCCGGCGCGTCCGGAGTTGCAGCCGCAATCGCTTTGCCAGCGTTCCACGCCGTGAGCGCAGCTCCAGGACGTATTTTCAATGATCTGGACTTCGTGTGTGGGCGGGTACATTTCCAGGAACTCGCCGTAATTTGTAAGCCGCATGGAAGGATCAGCCTCTATCCGGTCCAGCGCATAGGCCAGCGCCATGTCTCCATGTCGATGGTGATGGCCATACGTCTCGCCGTCGGTGGCAATGTGCATCAGCTGCGGCCAGTCGCGACGGTCAGAGAAGCCGCTCTTCAGCCGGTTGGCAAATTGCTCTCCGCTGTTCAGGAGATGTTCAAAAGCCACCGCGCGGGAAATCGGCCCATCATAAAAGAAGAGGTTGATTCTTTTTCCTGAAGGCAGCTTGGCCAGATAGGCGCGAGTGGGGTCAATGCGCGCGCCACTCACATCTTTCCAACTCCGCCCGCCAATCTTCCGCACTCTTCCTGCCTGGTTCGGGGCCAGGATGGTGAATTGAATGCCCTGTTCGGCCAGAGTTTCCAGCGTCTGTATGTCCACCGCAGTTTCTGCCAGCCACATACCTTCCGGCGTCCGGTCAAAACGACGTTCAAAATCGCGGATCCCCCAGACTATCTGCGTCGTCTTATCACGCGCATTCGCCAAAGGCAGAATCATGTGGTTGTAGGCTTGTGCCAGCGCCGATCCATGCCCGGAAAATCTTTCCTGACTCTTCTGGTCCGATTCAAGGATGGATTCATATGTCTCAGGAGAGTTGTCTTCAAGCCATGAGAGCAGAGTGGGGCCAAAATTATAGCTGATGCGGGAGTAGTTGTTTACTATCTGCCGAATGTACCCGGCTTCATCAAGAATGCGCGAGGCGCCATTCGGAGCGTAGCACTCGGCAGTGATGCGCTCATTCCAGTCATGATAAGGATAGGCGGATTCTTGGCGTTCCACCGCTTCCAGCCATGGGTTTTCCCGTGGTGGCTGGTAAAAGTGGGCGTGAATACAGATACAGCGTTCCATCGAGAGGCTGGCCATGCCTGTGTGCTGCAAAGAACATTAACCCCGACACTAGGATGTGAATCAGCGCCCGGATGGTGCCTGACTGCAATAAATACACTTGAGGACATCCCGCCTACCCAACGGCGCACCTTTTCGGGAATTGTCCAAGAAAGCCATATCTCTGCTCAAGGTGAGTACCCGAATACATAAGCTGGCAGCAGCTCTCTCTGTGGTCTGTGGCCTTTGGGATGCATTCATAGCAGGCAATCTGTTCCATATCCAGTTCCCCTTATGGCCAGAACATCCTAAGGAATTGAGGTATTGGAAATGCCTGCTTGTTATCTGCGAAAGTATTGTTTCGGATTAGTTGTCCTAACATTTTTGGCGCTCAGCATGTCCAGGGCGCACGCCCAAACCTGGGTTGGCTCCACGGGAACGGTGGATCCCAACAGCACGAACCTAGTTAAGTACATCAATGGACGAGTCGAGCTGCGCAACGATGCGCCGGTTGGCTCTGTAGCTTTCATTCGTTATAACGTCCTGCCGGTGCGCGATCTGGCATCGGACCTTAACAGCATTGAATACCGCGTCTTTGACGCTCGCTTTCTCGATGATGGCGCGGGGCACGTTTTCCTCTCGCTGATTCAAGTGAACCAGAGCACCGGCGTGCTTACTACCCTGATGACCTTTGATAGCAATGCTTTTTCTCCAAGCGCTTCTTACCAGCGGGGAAACACGCCGGGCAATCCCACGTTCAACTTCAGCTGGGCCGATTCTGAAGCATTTAATCCCAGTGACAGCGTTTATTACGTGGAAGCCCAACTTAGCCGTAGCGCCGCCGGAGGCCAAGCCGGTCTGGCAGGATTTTCCATCAAGAAAATCGTTCCCTAAAAAAATGGGAAGAAGATAGTTGGGAAGACATTCAACAAAAGACACTTTCACCAACCATCNTGCCAAAGCCCTTGCGTCAGTAAATCCAGGCGGCTCCTCAACCGAGGGGCCGTTTTTTCTGGCGCAACTCGGCGCGCCAATATTTTTTTGTGATGTCCCGCAGCAACTCTGAAAACTTGAAAACCTTCTTCGGCGATTGTTGATTTTTTGAACGCCAAAAATATTTTTTTGCATTTGTACGGTGGAGGGTAGCTGAAACGCGCAACTCTTGTTTATAATCATCCGTTTTCGTCAGTGATTCAGATCACGGATGAATGTGAGGCTTCCGCTTCGCGTTGAGTAACGCACGCGACGGGTATTCACGGCAAAAAAATTTATCAATGGCACAGATCTTTCACCGCAGTGCAAATACTCTGGCTCGCGCCAGCATACTTGGAGTAGTACTTCTGCTCTCCACAGTAGGCGCGGCGCTTTTGAAGTTGCAGCGTTCTCCTTACGTTACCACGCAGCATGTTGCGCCGGAGCAGCCGATCCCATTCAGCCATCAACACCATGCCGCCGGACTCGGTTTGGATTGCCGGTACTGCCATACCTCGGTGGAGGAGTCGAGCTTTGCCGGAATTCCTCCCACCAAGACCTGCATGAACTGCCACGCGCAAATTTGGACCAACGCGCCCATGCTCGCTCCGGTGCGCTATAGCTTCTCCAGCGGCCAGTCACTGCAATGGACGCGCGTGCACGATCTCCCCGATTTTGTTTATTTCAATCACAGTATTCACATCAACAAGGGCGTGGGCTGTTATAGCTGCCATGGCCACGTGGATGAGATGCCACTGATGTATGCGGAAAATACGCTGCAAATGGAGTGGTGCCTGGATTGTCATCGCCAGCCGGAAAAGTTCCTGCGGCCCAGGAATGAAGTTTTCAACATGAAGTATGAACAGCCCACTCCGGAAGCTCCGATTGAAGTAATGATTGGCGGCAAGAAGGAATCGTTTACTGACCAGTTGGTGCTTGGTGCGGCTTTGCGTAAGGAATACCACCTGCGAACGGCGCAGGACATAACCAGTTGCTCCACCTGCCACCGATAGTGTGGAAACAAATGGAAACGAATGTCTAATAACAGCGATATAAAACCCAACCTGATTTCTGCCAGCGAGATCAAGCCGGCCAGCCTGGAGCTGGAAACCGTGCGCAAGAAGCTGGCTGAAGCCAAAGGGCCAAAGTACTGGCGTACTTTGGAGGAGCTTGCTGACCAGGAAGCTTTCGGCGAATTGCTGGAGCGTGAGTTTCCTCGCCAGGCATCAGAGTGGGTCGATCCCGTCTCAAGGCGCGGCTTTCTGAAGTTGGCCGGAGCATCCATGGCGCTGGCTGGACTGGCCGGCTGTACGCGGCAGCCCCTGGAGCAGATACTGCCCTATGTTCGGCAGCCGGAGCAGCTGATACCGGGTAAACCGATTTTTTATGCCACGGCCATGCCATTTCATGGCCATGCGCTGCCATTGCTGGTAGAGACACACGAGTATCGTCCCACCAAAGTTGAAGGCAATCCGCTGCATGCAGCCAGCATGGGCGCCACAGACCTGTTTGCCCAAGCCTCAATCCTGGATCTTTATGATCCTGACCGCTCCACCACGCTGACATACATGGGAGAGCTGCGCTCCTGGGGTGACTTTGCCCTGGCAATCAACGGCAAGATCAACGATGCAGACGGGCTCAAGACAAAGCAGGGCGCGGGCTTGCGGTTTCTTACCGGAGCAATCACTTCGCCCACGTTTGGCTGGCAAATGAAGCAAGTCCAGCAGGCCTTCCCGCAGTCAAAGTGGCATCGCTGGGACCCGGTAAATCGCGACAACATGCGTGCCGGTTCCAAGCTGGCTTTCGGCGGATATTACGATCCGATTTACAAGTTTGAAAACGCCGCCGTAGTGGTCTCGCTTGACGCAGACTTCCTTTCCGGCGAGTGGTTCCCCGGCTTTATCCGCTATTCGCGCGACTTTATGCGTGGGCGCAAATTGCAAAATGGCGATCAGATGAATCGCCTGTATGTGGCGGAGAGCTCGCCTTCTACCACGGGAGCCAAGGCGGACCATCGCCTGGTGCTGCGTCCGTCAGAAGTAGAGAGCGTTGCGCGCGCGCTGGCCGCGAAAGTCGGTGTAGGTGGAGCGGCAGGCAATCTTACTGGTGAGCAGCAAAAATTTGTCGATGCCGTAGCTGCCGACCTGACAGAGCACAAAGGCAAGTGTCTGGTGGTTCCGGGCGAATTCCAGTCGCCCGCAGTCCATGCGCTGGCGCAAGCTATGAATGGCGCGCTCGGCAATGTCGGCGAGACGGTTACATACATTGATCCGATAGAAGTGGACGCCATGGAGCATGGGCAGTCCATTAAAGAACTGATTGCAGACATGAATGCCGGGAAGGTTGATACGCTGGTGATTATCGGCGGCAATCCCGCATATAACGCTCCGGTGGATTTGGATTTTGTCAGTGCGGTGGATAAAGCCAAGCTGCGCATACAGATCTCCAGCTACAAGAATGAAACCACGGACCACATGCACTGGCATGTGCCTGAAGCGCACTATCTTGAAGCCTGGAGCGATGGACGCTCTTATGACGGCACTGCCAGCATTATCCAGCCCATGATCATGCCGCTTTATGACGGCAGGAACGGTCATGAAGTGCTGGCCATGTTTACAGACCAGCCGGGGACTTCATCGCACGATCTGGTGCAGACATACTGGAAATCGCAGCACCCGACGGGCGATTTTGAAGCTTTCTGGCGAACATCAGTCCATGACGGTTTTGTCGCCAATACCAGTTCTGCGCCGAAGCAACTCAGCGCCAAAGCTGGATCTCTACCGGCTCCTGTCGCTGCCGGCAACGAGGTTGAAGTCTCGTTCCGTCCCGATCCCACCATTTATGACGGTAGCTTTATCAACAACGCGTGGCTACAGGAAACGCCCAAGCCGCTGAGCCGTAACACATGGGACAACGTAGCCATGATCAGCCCCAAGATGGCTCTAGACTGGAAGTTGAGCCAGCTTGGCGATCAGAATGATCACCAGTCGGACGCGCAGCGGATTATTGAGATTGTTTTCCCCGACGGCCGCAAAGTGGAAGCACCTTACTGGCCGCAGCCGGGTCATCCTGACAATGCAGTCACACTCTTCCTGGGCTACGGTCAATCAAGAACTGGGCGCGTGGGTACGGGCACGGGTTACAACGCTTACAAGGTTCGCCCCAGCGGCACGCAATACATCGCCGGTGGCGCGAAGATCAATGTCACAAACCGCTACTGGGACATTGCCGTTACGCAAGGCCACTTCAGCATGGACGATCGCGAACCGGTCAAAGTGGCGACGCTTGAGGAGTTTGTAAAAAATCCGCGGTTTGCCCATGAGAATCCCGACGAAGAGCCGAAAGATACGCCGCAAAGAGAAGAGACTCTTTATCCTGACTATCGTGAAAAAGGCTGGTACAAAAACTATGCCTGGGGCATGTCGATTGACCTGAATTCCTGTGTCGGCTGTCAGGCTTGTGCAGTGGCCTGCCAGGCGGAGAACAATATCGCCGTGGTCGGCAAGGAGCAGGTGCAGCGTGGCCGTGAGATGCAGTGGATCCGCATAGATTCCTACTATGAAGGCGATCCGGCAAATCCCAGCGTCTACTTTCAGCCTGTTCCGTGCATGCAATGCGAGAACGCGCCTTGCGAACCGGTTTGTCCGGTGGGAGCAACCGTGCATTCCACTGAAGGCCTGAATGATATGGTCTATAACCGCTGCGTGGGTACGCGCTATTGTTCCAACAACTGTCCATATAAAGTCAGGCGATTTAACTTCTTCTTGTTCGCGGACTATGACACGCCCAGCCTGAAGCTTGGCCGCAATCCTGACGTTACTGTCCGCAGCCGTGGCGTAATGGAAAAATGCACCTACTGCGTGCAGCGCATCACCGCAGCCCGTATTGCTTCAGAAAAAGAAGACCGGGCAATCCGCGATGGAGAAATCAAGACAGCCTGCCAGCAGGTCTGCCCCACGGAGGCAATCATTTTCGGCGACATTAATAACAAGAACAGCGCCGTGGCCAAGTTAAAGAGCGGTCCGCGCAAGTATGACTTGCTGGCGGAATTGAATACACGTCCGCGCACTACATATGTGGCTGCGGTGCGAAACCCCAACCCCAAACTAGCGTCTGGCACGGAGAAGGCATAACAGATGGCAGCACCAGACATTCTGCCGCCTAAAGGTGTAAGGCCGCCCATCATCGGGCCCGGCCAGACCTTCGGCACCATAACGGACCGCATTGCCGGGATCGTGCTTACCAAGCACACTCCGATCTTCTGGGTATTGGTTGTCGCCGTTGCCGCGGCGCTTTTTGGCATGTTGCAAACCGCCGTTGGCTATTTGCTGGTCAAAGGCGTGGGAATCTGGGGCATCACCATTCCCATTGGGTGGGGCTTCGCCATCGTCAACTTTGTGTGGTGGATTGGTATCGGCCACGCCGGCACGCTGATTTCCGCAATTCTTCTGTTGTTTAAGCAGACATGGCGCACCTCGATCAACCGCTTTGCTGAGGCCATGACGATTTTTGCCGTTATGCAGGCCGGCTTGTTTCCGCTGATTCACACCGGGCGTCCATGGCTTGCAGCTTACTGGTTGTTTCCTATTCCGCTCACCATGGGGGTATGGCCGCAATTCCGCAGCCCTTTGATCTGGGACGTGTTCGCCGTATCGACATATTTCACCGCATCATTCCTGTTCTGGGGCATTGGACTCATCCCTGATTTCGCTACGCTGCGCGACTCAGCCAAGACGCTGGTTGTCCGGCGCATCTACGGTATGCTGGCGATGGGCTGGCGCGGGTCAGCCAAACATTGGAATCGCTATGAGACGGCATACATGCTTCTGGCCGGCCTCTGTACGCCGCTGGTTCTCTCAGTCCACAGCGTTGTGTCTCTAGACTTCGCGGTGTCGGTTGTGCCCGGATGGCACACCACGTTCTTCCCGCCATACTTCGTCGCAGGCGCAATTTATTCCGGCTTTGCCATGGTGCTGATGCTGGCGATCCCGTTCCGCTATCTCTATGGCATGCAGGATTTCATTACCCTGCGTCACCTGCAAAATGCCGCTAAGGTCATGCTCGCGACAGGGATGATCGTGGCTTATGCCTACGGCCTGGAAATGTTTATGGGCTGGTACAGCCAGGATAAATATGAACTGGCGATGGTCAACAACCGGCTGCACGGGCCATACTCGCACTATTACTACATGCTCATTCTCTGCAACATCCTGATTCCACAATCGCTCTGGTTAAACAAGGTCCGTTCCACGCCGTGGATCTTGTTTTTGGTTGCCGTAGTGGTGAATACCGGTATGTGGCTTGAGCGGTTCGTGATTGTGGTGATGAGCCTCCAGCGCGATTACATTCCCAGCTCGTGGGGTATGTACTGGTTTACCAAGTGGGACATGATGATTTTCGTCGGGACCATGGGGTTCTTTACCCTGCTCTTCTTTATCTTTATCCGGCTCATGCCGGCGATTTCCATCTTTGAAATGCGGACGCTCATTCCGCAGGCGAAGGTGAAAGAATAATGACAGCTGGACCTATTTACGGACTGATGGCGGAATTTGAAACGCCCACGGAACTGGTGGAAGCGGCCAAGGGCGCTTATGCCGCCGGCTACCGCAAAATGGATACGTACACTCCATACCCGCTGGAGGAAGCCGCGGAAGCCATCGGCGCGCACCACAATCGCGTTTCACTAGTGGTACTGGTAGGCGCCATGCTGGGAATGATTGGCGGATACACTCTGGAATACTGGGTTTCCGCCATCTCGTATCCAATCAATGTAGGCGGCAAGCCGTTCCATTCCTGGCCGGCATTTATTCCCGTAACTTTTGAATGCGCAGTGCTGGGCGCTTGCCTGGCGGCTGTGTTTGGCATGCTGGCGTTGAATGGATTGCCGCAGCCCTATCATCCGGTCTTTAATTCGCCGAATTTTGTGCGCGCCAGCCGTGACCGCTTTTTCCTGTGCATTGAATCGCAGGACCCCCGGTTCAGCCCGTCCGACACCCGGAAATTGCTGGAAAGCTATAAGCCGGAAGAGATCACGGAGGTGCCGTATTAATCGTCCGGCACAAATCCGCGTTGCATGGTTGCTATTTGTTGCGGCAGGGATGTCTGTTCTTGCCGGTTGCCGCCAGGACATGCATAACCAACCCAAGTTCATTCCGCTTAGATCAAGCGAGTTCTATTCCGACCGCAGATCGGCGCGCTATCCCGTTCCCGGCACCATCCCGCAACTGGATGACAAGAACGTGGATAAGGAACAGTTGGATCCCAACAGCTATTTCCTTAGCGGCAAACACGGCAATACCTATGGCAATGAGCTTCCCATGGGCACGGATGCGCAAACGGTTGCCGCAACACTGGCACGTGGCCAGGAGCGTTACAACATTTACTGCCAGCCCTGCCATTCGCAACTGGGCGACGGAAACGGGATGATTGTGCAGCGCGGCTTTAAGCGTCCGCCGTCTTTCCATGTGCAACGGCTCAAGAGCGCGCCGCTCGGCTGGTTTTATGATGTCATCAGCAACGGTTTTGGCGGCATGCCCGACTACGCAGCCCAGATAAAACCGGCTGACCGCTGGGCTATTGCCGCTTATATTCGCGCATTGCAGCTCAGCCAAAACGCACAAGAAGGTGATGTCGCATCTGCCGATCGAGACAAATTAAACAAGCCGGAAGAGGAGCAAATTACAATCCCTGATACTTCTATAGTCTCGCCAGCCGTAACGACCCCGGTGAAGCCGGTACCTGACATAACGCCAAAGGGGAACAAACGATGAGCCAGACCCTGGTCCGCGTTACACCTCAGGATTTTGCGCCACCGGCAATCCTTGACCGGATGCGTTCACGGTCGCTCGTTGTCGGCGTGGTCTTCAGCGTTCTGGCGCTGGCACTCACGCTCGGGTTCGGACAGTGGGATTTGTTTCTGCGCTCATGGCTGTTCTCATTTATGTTTTGGCTGGGGCTCACCACTGGCTCTCTTGTGTTGCTCATGTTGCAATACACCAGCGGCGGCAATTGGGGACGTCTTGGCCGGAGAATATGGGAAGCAGGCGCGGGTAACTGGTGGTTGATGTTCCTGTTTTGGCTCCCGATCGCGATTGGGATGAAACGGCTCTATGTCTGGGCCCGGATATGGGACGATCCCTCCAGGAGCGCGCAACTACTGGCGCACTATGGGGCGGACAAAATTCATTACTATCTCAATGTTCCGGGTTTCTGGATTCGCGGAGTGCTCTACTTCGCTGGATGGGCGATTCTCTACTATTTTCTCAAGCGTTGGTCGATCCGTGAAGAAGCAGGCACCACAACGCCCGCGCAATTTGTCTTTATCCAGAACCTGAGCGGCTTTGGCATCGTCTTTTACGGACTGACTATCACCTTCGCCTCCATCGATTGGACAATGTCTCTCTATCCGGAATGGTGGTCGACGGTTTGGGGCATGCTGTTCATGGTGGGCCAGGTGCTGACGACATTTTGCTTTACCATCTGGCTGTTCACCCGGCTTTCTGAGATTGAACCGGTCTCGCGCATTTTTAAAGTCGATTACCTCCACGACTTCGGCAAGCTGATGTTTGCATTTGTTGTGTTATGGGCTTATCTCTCGTTTTCGCAGTGGCTGATTATCTGGTCGGGCAACATGCTCTCAGAAATCCGTTGGTACATCATGCGGCTGCAGCACGGATGGCAATATTTCGGGACTCTCCTGATCTTTGTCCACTTTGTTTTTCCCTTCGCGCTGCTGCTTTCACGCAACACCAAGCGCAGCCGCACACGGATTGTCGCTATTTCGTTCCTGGTATTGTTCATGCGGCTGGTTGACCTCTTCTGGCTGACCGCCCCGAATTTTTATCCTGGCACGGGCGACGGCCTGAACAATTTCCATTTGCTGGATGCAGCCATGTACGTGATCTGCCCCATCGCAATGGGCGGAATCTGGCTGTTCTTCTTTTATCTGCGGCTGAGCAAGCGTTCGCTCATGCCGGTAAATGACCCTGGTTTTGTCCAGATGCTGGAATCGAAACATGGATAGAGAAAAATTTGAAACTCAAATCGGCGGGCACACCAAGGAAGGCCATCAGGAAAGCGACGTAAGCGTCAAGGGCGTCGTCTGGTCCGGCATAATTCTGGCTCTTGGCGGCGTCATTGCTTTTGTTTTGATGATTGGCATGATTCATGGCCTGGAAACATATGAGAGAAACCACGAAGCCAAGCTCACGCCGATGGAGAAACAGTTGCAGCAGGAGCGCGACACGCCAAGAGAAGGCTTAGGCAAAATGATACCCACCAAGGAAGACGAGGTTAAGCCTGCTCCTGACTGGTATGGACGCGGTAAAATGGATGAACATCTGAGCCGTACGATCAAAACTCCTCGCTTGCAGTATGACGATGAGCACGACATGCAGATGTTTCGCGGTTCAGAAGAGCGGTGGCTCAGTTCCACCGGCAAGTCAGCCAATGGCAGCATACATATTCCTGTCAGCCGCGCCATGGAAATACTGGCGCAACGCGGTTTACCGCAAGTCAGCGGGCCATTTCAGCCCGCAAACGTGGGAGCGCCCAGTGCTGCTTATCCCTCGGGAGCCGCCGATAGCGGTCAATCCTCGCGTAGCGCTCCCGCAGGAGGAGTAAAGAAGTGAAGTACGGCGGTACAATCCGGAAAGTGCTGGCTGGCATCGCATTGGCGGCCTGCGCTTCGGTTTCAGCGTGGTCACAAGCTGCGCCCAAGCTTCAGGCGGGCGATGCCGTACCCAACACCAAGCCTGCGATTCTTGATCAGGTTGGCCTTGACCAGCGCTTGAACCAGCAAATCCCGCTTGATCTGGCTTTCAACGATGAAAGCGGCCAGGCAATCCGGTTGCAACAGTATTTTGGGCAGAAGCCGGTCATCCTTATGCTGGTGTATTACCAGTGCCCCATGCTCTGCACCCAGGTGCTGAGCGGATTTACCGGCGCGATGAACGGAATCGTGCGTTTCAACATCGGACGTGAATTTAATGTGCTTACCGTAAGCATTGACCCGCGTGATAAGCCGGCAGATGCTGCTGCGACAAAAGAGAGATATCTCAAGAGCTATCGTCGCGCTGGCGCTGCTGAAGGCTGGCACTTCCTTACTGGAAAAAAAGACCAGATTGACGCACTGGCCCAGGCAGTTGGCTTTCGCTACGCCTGGGACCCTCAGATTCAGCAGTACGCGCATGCCAGCGGCATCATGTTGCTGACCCCGGACGGGCGGCTCGCGCAGTACTACTACGGAATCGAGTATGCCCCGCGCGATATTCAGCTCGGACTGATCGAAGCGTCAAAAGGCAAGATCGGGAACGTGGTGGACGAAGTCCTTCTCTATTGCTACCACTATGATCCCCGGCAAGGCCGGTACGGCGCCGCCATTTTCAATGTTTTGCGCTTAAGCGCCCTCGCCACCGTTCTGGCGCTGGGTGGTTTCATGTTGATCATGTTTCGCCGCGATTCGCTTGCTGCCCGTAGGGGCGGCTTAACCAGGACAGCCGAATAGATGCAACTGAACTTTCCCATTTTTCCGGAGCAGGCCTCGAGCATGGCGGGGCAGGTGGACGCGCTCTACCTGTTCCTGGTGCTGATTACTACTTTTTTCTCCCTGCTCATCGCCATTCTGATCCTCTTCTTCGCCATTAAATACAGGAGGACGCCGGAACGGCAGGCGCAGCAGATCCACGGTTCCACGTTGCTGGAGATCGTGTGGACGGTCATTCCGCTCGGCATCTCAATGGTCATCTTTGTCTGGGGCGCGGTCATTTACTACCACATGGAGCGTCCACCCTCAAACCCGCTGGAAATTTACGGCGTGGGTAAGCAGTGGATGTGGAAGTTCCAGCACCCCGGCGGCCAGCGCGAAATCAATACATTGCATGTGCCCACGGGGCGCGACGTGAAAGTCACACTGATTTCGCAGGACGTGATTCACAGCTTTTTCGTTCCGGCGTTCCGCGTAAAACAAGACGTGCTGCCGAACCGCTACGTTTTTACCTGGTTCAAAGCCACAGAGACGGGTACATACCACCTCTTCTGCTCACAATACTGCGGTACAAAACATTCCGGCATGGTTGGCCAGGTTGTGGTGATGACGCCGGAAGATTACGCCACATGGTTGGCCAGCGGCAAAGCTGAAGGTTCACTGGCGTCACTGGGTGAAAAGGCGTTCCAGCAATATGGCTGCACTACATGCCATCGGCCGGATTCAGGCGCGCGTGGCCCCAATCTTGAGGGCGTCTATGGCCGTCCAGTCCGCCTTACCGATAATCGCGTGGTGCTGGCCGACGACAATTACATTCGCGAATCGATTCTGGAACCGAACGCCAAAGTGGTTTCCGGTTTCCAGTCCATCATGCCGACGTTCCGCGGCGTAGTGAGTGAAGATGAAATCATTGCGATTACGGAATACATCAAGCACCTGTCGCCGCAACAGGCGAACCCGCTGAACAACCGCACATCGCCTGAGGAAATCCGTGACAGCGAAGTGCCGAACATTCAGCAGCAAAATCGCCAGGAAAAAGAGCAACCGGCGCAGCAAACCCCGCAGGGAACGAGGCCTGCAAATCCATCTGGGAAGAAACCATGAGTACCGCAACAGCGATCGTTAAGCCGGTAATGCCTGAAAAGCATTTCCTGAATGATAATTACGGAATCAGGTCGTGGCTGCTCACGAAAGACCATAAGCGGATCGCGATCCTGTATCTGTTCTCGATCTCGTTTTTCTTCCTTCTCGGCGGAATGTTTGCCGTTCTGATACGCCTGCACCTGCTTACGCCGAATGGCGAGCTCTTTGAGGCCGATACTTACAACAAATTGTTCACCATGCATGGCGTGAACATGGTCTTCTTTTTTCTGATTCCTTCTGTGCCCGCGGTGCTGGGCAATTTCCTGGTGCCAATTATGGTGGGCACCAAAGATCTGGCCTTTCCCAAGATCAACCTGCTGAGCTGGTATTTGTACATTGCCGGCGGCACATTTTCTATGGCTGCCATGGTTTCCGGCGGAGTGGATTCCGGATGGACGTTCTATGCCCCGCTCAGCTCCGGCTATTTGAAGACACATGTAATTATGCTGGCCGTGGGCGTGATCATCGCCGGCTTTTCCTCGATCTTTACCGGCCTGAACTTTATTGTTACCGTGCACCGCATGCGCGCTCCGGGCATGACCTGGGGGCGGCTGCCGCTTTTTATATGGTCAAACTACGCAGCCAGCCTGATCATGATTCTGGGAACGCCGGTGATCGCCATCACATTGATTCTGCTGGCGCTGGAGCGCGGTTTCCACATCGGCATTTTTGATCCCAAGTTAGGCGGCGATCCTGTGCTGTTCCAGCACATGTTCTGGTTTTACTCGCATCCTGCCGTCTACATCATGATTCTGCCCGGCATGGGTGTGATCAGTGAAATTGTTCCCTGTTTCTCCCGCAAGCGCGTGTTTGGATATTCCTTCGTGGCGTTTTCCAGTGTCGCCATCGCAGTCTTCGGCTTTGTTGTGTGGGCGCACCACATGTTCGTCGCAGGCATCTCGGTTTATTCGGCGCTGGTGTTCTCGCTGTTGAGCTATGCAGTGGCTATTCCTTCGGCAGTAAAGGTCTTTAACTGGACCGCCACCATGTATAAAGGCTCAATCGAGATGAGCACGCCAATGCTCTACGCCATGGGCTTTATCGGCCTGTTTACCATTGGCGGATTGACCGGACTCTTTCTCGCCGCGCTTGGCCTTGATATCCATGTTCACGATACCTATTTTGTGATTGCGCACTTCCACTATGTGATGGTGGGAGGCATGGTTACGGCTTACCTGGGAGGGCTGCATTTCTGGTGGCCTAAAATTACGGGGCGAATGTATCCTGAAGCGCCGGCCAAGCTGGCCGCGTTGATTACCTTCATCGGCTTCAACCTGACGTTCTTCCCGCAATTCATCCTCGGATACCTCGGCATGCCACGCCGTTACTGGGCATATCCTCCGGAGTTCCAGGTGCTGAACGTGCTCTCGACGGCGGGCGCATCAGTGCTTGCGGTGGGATTCCTTCTACCGGCGCTGTATTTTGCATGGTCGTTGAAATATGGCGAAGTTGCCGGCGATAATCCCTGGCAGGCTACGGGCCTGGAGTGGGAAACCAGTTCGCCGCCGCCGACACATAACTTCCATCAAATTCCAATCGTCACCAAAGACCCGTATGCCTACGGTGAAGATGCGGAGGTCACCGTTGTCAACTAGCCAGACAACCACTACAGAACATCATCCGGCGCTGGCGCACCAGTTTGACAGCATGGAGCAGCAGCAGGAAGCTTCCACGTTCGGCATGTGGGTCTTCCTGCTCACGGAAATCATGATGTTCGGCGGCCTGTTTACCGCCTACCTGATTTACCGTTTGAAGTATTATCCGGCCTTCGTCGCGGGCAGCACCAGCATCAGCGTTTCCTGGGGATTCGCTAACACGCTCGTGCTGATCGCCAGCAGCTTCACTATGGCGATGACGGTTTGGGCCGCGCAAAATGGAAGACGCAAAACGCAGGTTTGGTTGCTGCTGGCCACCATGGTTCTTGGCGCGGCCTTCCTCGGCGTAAAAGCCAAAGAGTATTACGACAAGTGGGACGAGTGCCACATTCCCGGCCACGTGATCGGCAAAGGCTTCAATGCCTGGGGCGGCTGCAGCGCTACGAACAAATCGCTGGGCAACATCGCTGAAGAAATACGCGATCCCAAGGAGCACGGCAATCCAAACGTCACTGAAGTTTCTGCCGAGCAGACGGCAAAACAGACGGAGATTTTCTTTTCTTTCTACTTCGCCATGACCGGCCTGCACGCCTTCCACATGGTGATAGGGTTGGGATTGCTGGCATGGCTCTTGATACGCGCCAAAAGCGGAGAATTTGGTCCCGCCTACTACACGCCCATAGAACTGGGTGGCCTGTACTGGCACTTTGTCGATATTGTGTGGATTTTCCTGTTCCCGCTGCTGTATTTGATCAGCCGGCATCAACACGGAGTTTAAGGAGCTTTTGAGAAGACATGGCCCAACATTCTGAACAAGAGCATAAACATCCGACGCCCGGGCTTTACCTGCTGATCCTGGCGGCCCTGGTGGTAGGCACTTGCCTTACCTGGGGAATTGCCTTTGTCGATCTTGGCATTTTCAACCCAGTCGTAGCGCTCACTATTGCTGTGATCAAGGCCGTGCTCGTTATTCTCTTCTTTATGCACGTTTACTACAGCAGCAAGCTCACTAAGCTCACGATCGCCGCCGGTTTTTTCTGGCTGTTGATCATGATCACCATGAGCCTAAGCGATTACCTGACGCGGCATTTCTTGCCGCAGTAGTTCCCCAAATTAAACAACAAAGACACGAAAGATCATGGAAGGAGTGGCGACAAGCAAGGCGCAGCTCTCCTTGGTGTTCCTGTATGCTCATTGGCTCAGATAGGAGGGCTGGTTAGTGACCGTTCTTTGCGTACTGCGACCGGACCTCAAAGAGTTTTTCGAGTTCGTGGCTGCCCAGGGAACGGGCCGTCCCGAGTTGGCGCGTGGTCATCACGATCTTGGCATAGTGCTCCACGGCTTCCATCCGCATATAAGCGCGGCAGAGATCTTCACCATAAGTGACTACGCCATGGTTCGCCATGAGAATGGCGTCATGGTAGGGAATAAAGGGACGCAGCGAATCGCTCAATTCCATGGTTCCCGTGGTAGCGTAAGGCGCAAGCGGAACGGCGCCCAGCGTGATCACAATTTCCGAGCAGAGTGGTTCGTCCAGCGCAATGCCGGCCGAGGCAAAACCAGTAGCGGTGCAGGGATGAGCATGGACAACGGCCCCCACGTCGGGGCGCATGCGATAGATCGTGAGGTGCATTACGATTTCGCTGGATGGATTGTAGGTGCCGCTTAGTTTCTTGCCCTCAATATCGACGATGACCATGTCTTCCGGCCGCATCATGCCTTTGCTGAAGCAGGTAGGCGTAACCAGCACACGGTCCTCATCCAGCCGGACCGAAAGGTTTCCGTCGGTGGCGGCCACAAATCCCATGCTGTGGAGCATCTTGCCAAAGCTGGCAAGGTCCCGGCGCAGCTTGCGTTCAGTGCGGGTTGCCTTGCCGACAAATGGAGCTGCGGTCGATTTCATCAATTCCATTAGATAGCTCATCACTATACCTTCCCCAATCGACTCCTACATGCCCGTCTTCCGAGGCATCCATCCGAGGCAGCGCAACGGACACTCTCGCGTAATCTCAATTGCGAGAGACGGCAGTCTGCCGCTCAGGACGCTCTTCCAAGCCCGAATGACTTCGCTCGTCTTCATTTATCCTCTAAAGCTTTGGCCAGCTACTAACGCCGGGATTCGCACCTCTCTGGCCGAATGCCTGAGAAAATCAGAGGTTGGCCATGAGGTGCAAAGCCACTGGTCAAAAAAGAGGACTAACAAAGTCTTACGCAAATCATTTTTAGAACATCACCGTATGCGGTGGAGTTCCGATCCAAAGGCCGGAAACGCATCAACAGAACAAGAAAAGACAAACCTAATAAAGCCTGAGTGACAAGGATGAAAAGAGTAGCAGCAGATTTTCCTGAAAAAGCAGCGTCCATTTCCGGCAGAGGAGAGATCAGCACATAGAGGATGCCGAACACAATAGCCAGAGTAATTGCGCACTTGAGGGAGGTGGACACGCCAGCCATATTATCCGATTTTCAACTCCGGTCAAAGAAATTTAACTGAAACATTTCGAGCAGTTCGTGCGGCCCACAATGACCTGAGAGAAGACTCAAGGTGCATTTCTTTGCAAGACCAGAGTAGCTGCCGCGCCTTCGCTACGAAGAAAAGTCATGATAACGCTCCAGACTGACTGAGAATATCAAATGTGTAACGATTATCAGAAGAGACAGGGGGAGGGCTGAAGACAGAGCTGCACCACTTGGTTCCATCGGGAAAGTGATACCACTTGGGAACTGGGAATTGCATCGATAAAGCAATAAGTCCCCACTTATGGACAGCCGTTTGTTCAAAAGTGCACACTTTATGACCCAACTATTTAAAAGCTCGTCCATTATTCCCGAAAGCGGAATTTATCGCGTCATTCACGCGCAACACCGGCTGCCCCATGAGGTCACGCTGATCGGGGGACAAACCTTTCCGCCCTGCGGTAAGTGCCATGAAGAAGTCCGGTTTGAACTTGTGCGTGAATTGCCGGACCTGGAGCGTGAACGGCGTGGTCATGTTTCTCTCTATAGCCTGCCAGTGCTTGATGACGAAGATGACTCAGATAAATGAATCACTCCTTAGGTGGTGGGCTTGATACGTCCTTATATTGATTACGGCTCTTCAGAAAGCTTGAATCAAGGTTTTCTCATTGTCTACATCGTGCAAAATTGAAAAGTCAGCCTGACGAGTAAAAAAGAGATGCCGATCTTCACAGCATCTCTCTTTAGATAGCAAAGACAATTAGAACATTGGCGGCTTATTATCCGTTGGCGGAGGACTTGATACTGGCGGTTGAGATGAGCCGTTCTGCGGAGAAGTTTGCGTTCCTAAGCTCCCTGCCGGACTTGCAATACTGCCTGGAGCCGATGTTGCCGGCTGCGGAGAAGCGGGATTGCTTTGCGTGGCGCCGGAAACTCCGCCGGTGGAACCAGGAGCTATGCTGGTCGTTGAACCTGGAGCACCAGTGCTGCTGCCAATCGCGTTTCCACTCACCACTAGCTCAACTCTGCGATTCTGCTGGCGTCCAGCCGCGGTTGCATTGCTGGCTACAGGATTGGACTCGCCGAAGCCTCTCGTGGTGACTGCATCAGTACCAACCCCCTCGGAAACCAGAAAATCTCGTACAGCTTTGGCCCGTTTATCGGAAAGAGTCATGTTGTACTGCGGCGTTCCCTTGTTGTCAGTAAAGCCGTCAATTTCCAGCTTGAGATCAGGATAAGCAAGAATGATCCCTGAGACTTTTGCCAAGCGCAGTTTGGCTCCCGGTTTCAGCGTGGCTTGATTAAAATCGAAGAGCACGTCGGACATGCTCACGATCAGCCCGCGGGCGCTGTCACGCGTCTGCAAGACCTGATTCAACTGTTTAAGCAAACGCTGGCGTTGCTCTTCAGCCTGTTGCACGGCCTGTGCCCGGGCCTGATCAGATTGCTGCGCCTGCAGACGTGCCTGCTCGGCTTGTTGGGCCAGTGCTTGCTGTTGCGCCAAAGCCGCCTGGCGCCCTTGTTCGGATTGTTGTAATTGCTGCTGGGCGGCGGCCCGATCTTGCGCTGCCTGTTGCGCCGCTTGCTCAGCTTCCAGTCTCGCCTGTTCAGCGGCCTGGCGTTCCTGCTCTGCCAGTTCGCGTTGCTCTTTCTGGTGTTGCGCGTCCAGACGGGCTGCTTCAGCGCGGGCCGATTCCGATTCTGCCTGCGACTGCGCCTGCTGTATGCGGTCCAGCGCACGCTGCTTTTCCGCTGCTGTCTGCTCTTCCTGTTTTTTCTGAAGCGTCAACAGACGCGCGTCTTCTGCCGCCTGCGTGGCTGCGCGCGCGACCGCGCCAATTGGCGTAATCGTCTGCTTTTGTTTTAGATAATTTTGACCTTGGACAAGGTAGGCCTTGGCTTTTCCCAGTGTGTCAGCGGCGTATTGGTCGGCCCCGGCGGCCTCCGCAATGGCAATGGCATTTTGGGCTTCCAGCAATTCCAGCGGCGTCTTTCTATCGGCGGTGGTGGCGGGCAGCTGGTCTGCCGGGATATTCACCGTGTATTGGCCTTTTTGCAGCAAATCAAACTTCGCTGAGATGGGATGAATTCCGCCCGCTGTATCCTGCCGCACAATATTTTCAGCAACCACAAGGTTACTGGGACGCGTGACCGCGAAATACGGCTCTGCGGTCACAATCATTCCGAACTCCTGCAATCCGCTGGTGACCTGCAGGCGTGAATTCCCATCGTCATTGGGCCTAATTTCGCCCATATTCAACGGACGGCCTTCCGGCGTGATGGCCCAAAGAACATACGTCAGATATTCCGGACCAAAACTGCGCGGCGGAGCCAGATGATGCAGGTTGGCGTCGATGGCCAGCCGTCCTGTGTGCCCTGTGACCTTGGCATTTCCATCGACGGCGGGCATGAGCGACGTTCCCTTGAAATCAACCTGGGTTGTGCCGCCACGATCACGATAGTCTACGGCTTGCGTGGTGCGCTCCACAACGGTCACGCGGTAAACAGGGATTTTTGCGTTCTGCTGATCGTCATCATTGGACTGAGCATCTGGCTTTTGCGCGTCCTGAGGCAAGGTGTTGCTCGGGGAACTCTGGCTTGATGGAGGTGAATTTTGATTATCCGGCGTGGATGGCGCGGAGCCTTGCTGGGCTGCAAGCGGCAGAAATGCAAGAGCAGAGAGAGCTAAGGAAAGAACCAGATTATTTTTCATGAGCAACTTCCCCTCAAAGGAATTCATGTGCGTATATAGATGAGGCAGTTCGTCACAGCGTTATCCGTTGTACGCTTTAAGTTATAGGTACATAAGAGCCTAACCGGCTATCTGCGTTCCTGAAATCAACGCACCTGGAAGGTGATATCCGCATAAAATCTGTCGGGTTTGCCGTTATTTATATACGGACGGAAACGCCACTGCTTCAAAGCGGCCACTCCGGTGGTATAAAGCGCCGCCGCCACCTTGTTCTGGTTCTGGACTGTCTGTGCCTTGCCGGTTTCATCCACCGAAATTCGCAAAGTAAACTTGGTCCCCTTACGCGCCTTGCCGACGGGAATGACCGGTTCCACTACGCGCGTGGCCAGCTTGCGGGCTTGCGCATCAGTCAAGACCGGTATGGGATTCTCAATGCGGGTGGCAAATGCAAAGGTCAGCACGGCTTCCATCTGTGAAGGGCCGCCGTTGTTATATGGTTTGTATTGCCAGTGCAGCAGCTGCTCACGTGCAGCCGCATTTAGCTCCAGATTATTTGAGACAAGTGGCCACACTTCCCGCACGTGTCCAGTACGATCAACCGAAACATAAACGCTCATTACGCCTTCGGTCTTCCCTTCGCGCACAGGCGGCCACACGATGGCCGGAGTGTTCAGGGCCAGAGCCCGCGCAGCGTCTTCTGTTACCTGGATAGTCTTCATCTGCTCCGTGGCAGGTGTGGCTGCGTCGATGGTGAACAGCTTTTCTTCAGAGTTAGAGAGTTCCACAAGTTGAGTCACCTTTGCGGTAAGAACCAAATCCGACGCAAACTCAGCCTTGATGGTACGCGCGACCATCTTCTTCTTGAATGGAAGATAATCGGCAAACTGGGCTTTGTACCCCGGCGTGATCACCGCCTGAAGCAGTCCGCCCTTGCCTCCGAAGCAAAAAGCGGCTGGCACGCTGTTTTGCGCCGAAGCGGTTCCCACTTTGAATTGCATGTTCAGACAGGAGTTTGATTTGGCTGAATCTTCCGGAATCTCCAGCTGCCCCTGCATCAGTTTGAGCTGGTCCACCATCGGTAGGGGATCAAACAGGGCGGTAACCAGGTCATGCACCCAGAAAGGATAGTAGTCGCCGGTAAGCTTTTCAGAGGTCTTGTCGCCATTGACGACTAACGTCTGGGAGAACCCAGGAGAGTGCACAGTGCGACGCCACTTTTCCGACGAAACCCAATACTCTTCCACGTCAGCTGAGTATTCTGGCTTGGGCGCGCCTGTGTTTGCGATGTGCGCCCTCAAATGGAATGGAGCGCCGCCCGCCAGCGTGAGTTTGCTCTGCTGCACTGCATTATCGGCAGCCTGCGCGATGGAAACAACTTTGTCCCCGGCTTCTTGCGCTACCAGGGTCACAGCCAGCAAAGAGAGAAGCGCCAGACACGGCAGCCGCCAGATCGTCATGCCTTTTTTTCTTCAAGGGTGGAAAGAAATTGGCGGGCTTCGCGGGCATTGTAGGTTTTATTGTAGATAGGCGATTCCGGCTCTTGCAGGCGGCCGCCTTCGCGCAACGACCCTGTATCGATGGCGGCAAAGCCAATTTCCTCGATTAGCTGAGCGACGATCTTTTTGGCTTCCACATCATCACCAGCCAGATAAATTGTGTGACGCTCATCGATGGGCAGATCTTTGCGGCCACGGCCCGCCAGATGGACGTAATAGATCGTATTGAAGGCTTTCACCAGCCGCGATCCCGGCAGCCGCTTGAGCACTTCTTCAGAAGAGGTGGATCCGCCCAGATCGTAAAAGCCGCCATCGGGCCGGTAAGGATTCATGGCGTCAATCACGATTTTGTTGCGCAACAGCTCCGGTTCTGGCAGTGCTTCAGGTGTGCGCCACGGAACAGCGAGCAATATCACCTCGCCAAAGCGGGCTGCATCGCGGATGGTCATGGCATGTGCCTGAGGGCCAAGCTCGGTGATAAGCTCGCGCAGCGAATCCGGCCCGCGCGAGTTGCTGACAGCTACGTCATGTCCAGCGGCCACAAAAAGGCGCGCGGCAGCCGCGCCAATGTTACCTGCTCCCAGGATCCCGATCTTCATGCCATGCTCCCGTAAAAGAATCCTTGTAAATGTCTAATCCGACAACCATTAAAGCAGAAATTATATATGTTCAAGACTGAACAGGTTGAAAGATTGGTTCTTCGTAAATCACTCAAAATACTGTTCTTCCCTCGTGGTGCTCTGCTCTGGGGGCAAGGATCTTTACGTTTTCTTTGTTTTTCCTTGGCAATGTTCAGCGGATGCGTATAATCGCCGCAATCTGTTGTAACCATGTGGGGAAAAGAACTGCGTGAGTGTGGTTTGAAATGATCGGAACGCTAGGGGCGGTTCCGGAAAATCAAATCGATCACAGACGTGCGTCTGTCGGAGCGGATAGATTCTGGCCTGCCCGGAGAAAGCAACATTTTATGTGTAGCATCCTCGGTATACGTCCGCAAACATCTACCTCGCGGCGTGTGGACGGCGCTCTGTGCCCAGCGACGCTAAGGGTGGAATGTAAGGCTAAGCCGCAGGCTTCTGCCATTTGGTGACAGTCATACCATGCAAGGCCGCACCCATGCTTTCCCCATTTTTGTGAAACGGATTCCATCTTCTTTGCACTAGACCTTTAGGCTGTTTATCGTGGTGCGCATCGATGCGAAGGCTTCAGGGAAAAGCGAACGAACCGCGTTCTTTCGGATATATGCCAGCCGTCCTGATTTCTTGAGGTTAGCCTCCGTTAATAAGTGCCGACAATTAGATGTTGGCCCGAACTTGGCTGGCATTATGCAAGGGAGCGGTAATGGCGTTCATAAAACGACCTGGCCTGGCCGGATCCGCAGCGGGAACTCTTTTAGTTGCAACATTGTTTTTACGCAGCGGCGCGCCTACGCATCGATGCCCGGGGAGAACAGCAAGCAGGAACGTTCCGTCGCGGGACAGCGCAAAGAACCACAATCCAGCACACCAAAAAAGAATTCTAAGGCGGAAGGGCCTTGGCTGGCATCGCGCCAGCACTTTGCTGGGATTCAACTGGAAAGTCAATGTCCTAGCCAACCGGCGGAACCGGAAAGCAGAAGTGTGGCCTCACTGGCAGGCGTGACGCTGGCATTACAGCGGCCTAGCCAATCCACACCGGCCAAGAATGAACGCAGCAGTATCTGGTGTATTCCTGAGGGCGTGCCGGTACGAGCGATGATCGCTATTGTGCCTGATCCGGTACACAGCCGCCTGTCGCTGGTGTTCGACCGAACCATTGAAGCCCTTCAACTGTCGGCTGAGACCATCAATTACGTTGTGGACCGCTATTGGTTGCCGTGGCAGCCTGATCCGGCAATACAAGATAACAGCGACAATGAAAAAGAACCTGGGCTTTTGCTTTTTCGCTGGAATGGAGCAATTGATGAGCACAAACCCGTGGTACTTTATGTCTTCTTAGTCTCGGATACGTCTACCTCCGGTATAGACGGTATTCAGTTCCGCTGTGCTGTTCAATATATTCAGCAAATATGTGGCGTCCCGGGGAAGCCAGCTGCCGGTTGCAACGATGGCAGCCACATCTGGATTATGGGACCAACATTCTCCGGGTCCCTTGCTTCATTACGCGCCCTCACTGCATCCGCCACACCAGAGAAAAAGCATGGGGCGGTAACAGTCGCGCCATATTTCACGGCTTACAGCGGCACTGTCTCCAGCATCTGTGCCCTTCAGGGCCAGGGCTTGGTTGATGAAAGTTTTGTGCTGGATAAACGTTCTCCTGACTGCGTTGATAAAGAAAAATCAGCTGCTGGAAAATCCAACGCCGCGAAGGCCAGTCCAACTCCAAGTCCCACTTCCGCTCCCGTCACTGCTCCCACTCCAATACCTTCACTCACTTTCAAGTCAACGGTTAGTGATTCTGAAACCGTGCTGCGCAAGTTTCTGAATGCATTGAAGAAAAAGGGCGATATTCAGTGTGGCAATTCTACTGAGGTAGCCATTCTGTCCGAGGCGGCGACTTCTTACGGTAGCGCCGGCAGCACACCTATCACGGCGGGCCAGAGCGATGCCGCCACAGTTAGCGCCAAAGATCAGGCAGGCGAGTGTTCCTTCACCAGCTTTCGTTACCCGCGCGAGATTTCAGCATTGCGAAACGCCTCTGCTTCCAGCGGACCTCCAGTGGCGGCAACTCCGCAGACTGGTGTGGTGCAGACTCCAACATACTTGCCATTTACGCTAGGTGATCGACAGGCTAATTCCAGTGACGAGCCCCCGGATTTTTCCCAGATCCAGGGGCCTCTCTCCAAAGAAGCTGTGTTAATGAAGTTCGCGGCTGAATTGCGCCGTGGACGTTACAAATTCGTCGGTATTATCGGTACCAACGTAATGGACGTACTTTTTCTTACCTCGTTTCTCCGTGCAGCATGCCCTGACATCCGTCCTTTTGTAATCAACGCTGATCTACTGTTTGAGCGGGACACCAGCAATGCGCCTTACATAGGTACGCTTTCCCTAAGCACCTATCCGCTTCTCACCAGCAGTCTTGATTGGGCCAGCCCGGATGATAAGCTCCCGCGACTTCCTTTTCCCGACCAATATGAGCAGGGGCAGTACAATGCGTCGTTGCTGGTAATGAAGGGCCTCATCGCAGCGCCGGGAGGCTCCTTCCCTCTTGAAGTTGACGAACCATTTGCCAAATATGAATCGGATTCCAAGCCGAGGGAACTTCCTGTTTGGATGACAGTGGTAGGCACTGGGGGCTATTGGCCAATCCAGTTGATTCCCCCGGATCCCGTCACTGGCGTAGCTACCGGCGTGAGCCCTTTGGCCCCACGGCTGGCAACACAGGACTTCTCGCCAACGTGGCGCATTTTAGCGCTCCTAATAGTGGCGCTTTCATTTCTGCAAAGCTGGATACTCTGCAAGGCGAAACCAGTTTCTTCTCGTTTCCGTGATTTTGCGCTGGTTTCAGCCGCCCCCGCACAACGGTTCTTCTTCATCAATGTGGTTTCGGTTTCTCTCGCATTCATGCTGGCAACCATAATTGTTCCAGCTCTTAAATTTGGGCTGTGCGCCGGCAAATACGTTCCTTTCATCGCGATACTCGGCGTAATCGGTATCATCGCGCTTTTTGTTTCCAGTCTTTATCTCGGCTACCTGCTTGAGCAGATCAGGCAAGAAGAAGACAATCCGGAATTTAAGTGGTCATATATCTTGAGCATGTTGTTTTCCGCGACAGCATGGATGGCCGCACTTCTCGCCGCGATTTGCTGGTGGTGCCTGCATGCCGACAATGAAACCCATCACGGTTTCTTTTTTGGTTATCGTACTGTGAACCTGTCCACCGGGGTTTCGCCGCTTGCCCCGATGCTTTTGCTTGTATCCGCGATTTTTCTATGGGGCATATTTGAAATATTGCGCCTGCGTTTTGATGACCGGCTTCGTCCCAGACTTAATACTGCCGGCAATTACCCCGGCAGAACGGAAGGCGACATCGCAGGATCGATCAACCAATACCTCCTGCGCCCCAACTATAGAGTCATCTTCGTCCTTGCGTTTGGAGCCTGGTTCCTTTCTTTGGAGCCGGCGCACCCGTTCGAACTCTTTGAACTCAATACTTTTGGCTGGTTGTTTGAATTTTTATTCTGCGTTGTGGTGGCGTTGATGCTAACCAGCGGCTTGCGCCTGGCACAAACGTGGGCTCAACTGCGGAATCTGTTGCGCGACCTGGAACGGTCTCCGATTCGCGAGGCATTCAGTAGTTTGCACGACGCAAGTTGGTCTCCGATCTGGCAATCGGGTGGCCAGGAAGAGGAATGGACCAATATGGTGCATTCCATTGAGATTATGCACCAGATCAAGAGTTGCGATGCCCAGGTGGATCCTGGGCTTGCTAAAGATATCAATGCTGCCCTTGCAAAACGCGATGCAATCAGATCCGAAGTGCGGGTCAAATCGGCAGATGGTTCAATCCAGGGATTTCGGCAAGTGGAACAGCTGTTTTTCGAACTTCAAGATTTGTTAGCTACAGTCCTGAATGACGTGATGCACCAGCTCGCAACCCATTGGGAATCGCATCGTAGAGTGGCAAGTAACAAACCCGACGAGCAAGATACGCCGGCCGCCAGGAAGGACGAAACTCCACCGGAAGCCGATAAATGGAAACGGATGGAGGAGTATGTTGCGCTCCGCTATGTAGCCTTTATTCGCGGCGTGCTCGGAAACATTCGGCTCTGGCTAATCCTACAAGCGGCCGTTTTCAGCCTGGTTCTGCTTTCGCTGAATGTTTATTCCTTTGAACCGCATCGCTCGCTCATTTGGTCATTTACCGCTATTTTTGCGGTTATTGGCGTCGTAGCCATTCAAGTACTCATGCAAGCCCACAAAGATGATGTCATTAGCCGCATTACCGGAACCACAGCCAACAAACTGGACCTGCAGTTTTATGTTCGTATTGCGACGCTCGGAGCGGTTCCATTATTGACGCTTTTGGCCACGCATTTTCCTTCGCTTGGACATTACCTCTCTTCGTTTTTCCAGCCCGGACTAGACGCGCTCAAATGATTCAGGATGCCTTCAACAGATAAGCTTATGCTGTCTGTCCGGCGCTGAAGCCGGATGCCCAGGCCCACTGGAAGTTGAAGCCGCCAAGATGTCCGGTTACATCCAATACTTCTCCGATGAAGTACAGTCCCGGCACTTTGCGGCACTCCATGGTCTTGGCTGAAAGTTCATTCGTATCCACGCCGCCCGCGGTGACCTCAGCTTTCGCGTAGCCCTCTGTGCCCGCCGGCGTAATCTGCCAGTTGTGCGTGCGGCGTTCCAGATCATCGAGCGCGTGATTGGTCCAGCCTTGCGGCGGATATACGTCAAGCCAGCGTTCGGCAAAGCGACTAGGCAATGCAGTGCGGAATGCAGCTTTGACTGAAGCCAGATCACGCCGCGCTTTGGGATTGCGCAACTCAGTGGTCAACTCGCGATCCGGCGCCAAATCTAGTGTGATCTTTTGCGATGACTTCCAGTAAGAAGAGATTTGCAGAATCGCCGGGCCGCTCAGGCCGCGATGGGTGATCAGCATCTTCTCGCGAAAGCTCTGCGTCCCGATTGACGCGATGACTTCAGCGGAGACTCCTGCCAGATCGCAAAAGTGCGCCGCGTCATCTTGATTGAATGTGAACGGTACCAGAGCGGGCCGGGGCTCGACAACCTTCAATCCAAATTGCCGAGCCAGGTCGTAACCAAACCCGGTAGCACCCATCTTCGGGATCGAAAGGCCGCCAGTAGCGACGACCAGCGACTCGGCATGAAGCTCGTCGTCACCTGCACGCAGCAGAAAGCCGTCCTCCCTCGACTCTTCTCTCGACACCTGCTCCACGCTCATGTTGGTCTGTATGCGCACACCTGCGGCGCGGCATTCCGCTTCCAGCATGGCGACGATCTGCTGCGCTGAACCGTCACAGAAGAGCTGGCCCAGAGTTTTTTCGTGGTAGGCAATGCCGTGCTTCTCCACCAGCGCAATGAAATCTGCGGGCGTGTAACGGGCCAGCGCAGACTTGGCAAAGTGCGGATTGGCAGAGATGAAGTTCTCAGGTCGGCAATGCAGGTTGGTAAAGTTACAGCGCCCGCCGCCGGAGATAAGGATCTTTTTACCGATACGCTCCGTGCGCTCCAGCACGGCCACGCGCCGTCCACGCTTGCCAGCTTCAATGGCGCACATCAGGCCGGCAGCACCAGCGCCGAGAATGATTACATCGAACTCAAACTTCATGGATAGTTAGTGGCGGAACGCAACTACAACAAGCACCACCAGGCCGATTGTCAGTACGATGTTCCATGCCAGCAAGGCCAGCAGCCAGCGGCGCAGGCGCTCTTCACGCCCGGCAACCACGTTATTGAGCGTTTCAAGATCGGACTTGAGCTGCAGCACGTAGCCTTTGAGCTGGTCAACGTCGGCGGCAAGCAGTTGCACAGGATCGGGACCAGAAGACGCGACCGGTTGCGCTTGTCCCTGGGCAGCGCGAGATCTTAGCGAGTCGCGCAAAACATTTCCGCCGTGCTCCACCGCGATTGGCGCCAGCATGCGCAATATTGATGATAACCATCCCATAGGTTCTCTGTTTGTGCTGTGAGCGCGACGTGACCGCAGTCTGCCAGCAATTCCGGAATATCTATTAGAACACGCTCACCCAAATATGAAGCGCCAACTCAGGAAAAGTCGCTGGCTATCGCAGGACGCGGCAACCCCAGCACTCGTTGGCCGACGGATGACCACACTGGCAAATCCATGGGTAAAAATGTGCTAACCTGTCTATGCTTCTTTTGCCTGCCTTCAAAGAGCCGGGATGGCGGAACTGGCAGACGCAGCGGACTCAAAATCCGCCGGGCTTCGGCCCTTGGGGGTTCGACTCCCCCTCCCGGCACCAACCTAACGTCCTCTCATTTCCAGGTATTCAGGAAGCAGTGAACACGCCAAGTTCGGCCAGCTTTTCTCCCTTACTCGACTCCAAACATCCATCGTATCGGCAAAAACATCACAACTACACTAAGCAAAAGCCGTAGAGGAGTGAGTGGGGTTCCAGTGTAATTCCAGAGCCACAGATGAAAAATAATCCGCATATACCAGCGTCAGGGCACGATACACAGCACAATTATTCTTCCAATTCCGACCAGCTAGATTCCCTTGATCTAATCTGCTTTTCTCATTTGCGTTGGGATTTTGTGTACCAACGTCCTCAGCACCTTATCTCTCGTTGCGCCAGGCACCGGCGCGTAATCTTCTGGGAGGAGCCGGTGCAAGTATCGCCCGGGAAAGAACAGCTGGTGTTGAGCAAACGTCAGGATAACCTCACGATCGCTACACCGCATGTATCAAACGAATGGGCCCCTGGTGAAGTTGATCGTGTGCAGCGCGAGATGCTGGATTGCTTAATGCTCGAGCAAAACATGCAGCGGCACGTCAGCTGGTATTACACGCCAATGGCATTAAAGTTCAGCGATCATCTTAGACCCCAGGTAGCCGTTTACGACTGCATGGACGAGCTGTCCGCTTTTAAAGGGGCGTCTCCGCTGTTGCGGATCATGGAACAAAAGTTATTTCGCTATGTTGACCTGGTGTTTACTGGCGGTCAAAGTCTTTACGAAGCGAAGCGTAATCACCATCCAAACGTGCATGCGTCTCCCAGCAGCATAGATGCCCAACATTTTGGGAAAGCCAGAAAAGGCGTCCATGAGCCTGACGATCAGGCAGCCATTCCCAGGCCGCGAATAGGTTTTTTGGGAGTACTGGACGAGCGGCTCGATCGGGAACTGCTGCGGGCCATCGCCGCTGCGCGTCCTGAGTGGCACTTTGTCATGATAGGGCCCGTCGTGAAAATCGACCCGTCCGATCTTCCGCAGGCGGAGAACATTCATTATCTCGGCGGCAAGTCTTACGAACAGCTTCCGGATTATCTTGCAGGATGGGATGTTGCTTTGATCCTGTTTGCAAAGAATGAATCAACACGCTTTATTAGTCCCACAAAAACTCCCGAATATTTAGCTGCAGGAAAGCCGGTGGTTTCAACTTCGATTCATGACGTCGTCCATCCCTATGGAGATGCAGGACTGGTATCGATCGCCGATCGTCCGGAGGACTTTGTCGCAGCTATCAATGAAGCACTCAAGAGCAGGCCACAGGGATGGCTGGAAGCCGTGGATCAATTCCTCTCCACCAATTCCTGGGACAGCACTTGGGAGCGTATGTGGGGACTGGTGCTGGAAGCTTCGAAACGCGGTTCAACTGCTGAATGTGACGAGGAAGACTTGGAGCAAGCAGCTATCGGAAGGAGCCAGGAGTTTTAATGTTTGATTATCTTGTGGTGGGGGCAGGGTTTGCGGGATGCGTGGTCGCTGAGAGGCTCGCGCGTGTTCTAAATCGCCGGGTGCTGTTGATTGACAAGCGTCCGCACATTGGTGGAAACGCGTATGACCGTTACAACGATGACGGAATTCTGGTCCACCAGTACGGTCCCCATATTTTTCATACCAATTCGGTGCAGGTGTTTGATTATCTCTCGCAGTTCACGGATTGGCGGCAATATGAGCACCGCGTTGTGGCCAGTGTGGATGGACAGCTTGTTCCGATACCGATCAACCTTGATACCATCAATCGCCTTTACGGGTTGAACCTGAATTCACAACAGGTGGAAAAGTTTTTTGAGTCGGTGGCGGAGCCGGTCAAGCAAGTTCGAAGTTCAGAAGATGTGGTCGTAAGCCGTGTGGGTAGGGAGCTCTATCAGAAATTTTTCCGGAATTATACCCGGAAGCAATGGGGGCTCGACCCTTCAGAGCTTGACGCCAGCGTAACCTCGCGTGTCCCGGTCCGCACCAACCGTGACGACCGTTATTTCAGCGACACGTATCAGGCAATGCCTCGTCACGGTTATACGCGGATGTTTGAGAACATGCTCGACCATCCCAATATTAAGATCATGCTCAACACGGATTTTCGGGAACTTGACAGTGCGCTGCTGGCGAAAGAAATTATCTATACGGGCCCGGTGGACGAGTTCTTCGACTATCGCTTTGGAAAGCTGCCCTATCGTTCACTACATTTCAAACATGAGACACACAATCGCGAGGTGTATCAGCCCGCTCCGGTAGTGAATTATCCCAACGAGCATCCGTACACGCGTGTAACGGAGTTCAAGTATCTGACGGGGCAGGAGCACCCGAAGACCAGCATTGTCTATGAGTACCCAATGGATGAAGGCGATCCTTACTATCCCGTGCCGCGGCCGGAAAACAAGGAGATCCATAAAAAGTACAAGGCTTTGGCCGATGAGACCCTGGGTGTGCACTTTGTAGGGCGCCTCGCCACCTATCAGTACTACAACATGGACCAGGTAACGGCGCAGGCGCTTACGCTGTTCAACAAGCTCAGCGCTGAGATACAGCTTCCTGTTGCGGAGCCGGACAGCAGGAAAATTCTTTATCCGGCTTACACAAACGGCAAACCTGACTTATCCATACTCAAAAAAGGAAATCCCAACGGGTCTAAAGCCGCTTGATATCAACGTTGCGAGCTTTAACCTTTATTAAGCCTGACCATTATTAAGCAGCCAGGCCGTCCTCATATTCCACCCGGCTCGCACTGGCTTTCCACGGAACATCTGGGCATGCAAAGTAGCGTTCCAGAGCATTGATCAGCGGAGGCATTAAATTGCCTCTTTCGCTTGCGAGGACGCTGTAGCCGGGCCGCACAGCCGACGAGTTCCACTGGGCATTTCTGCTGTGAGTAAGACGCGCCGTGCTTACGCCCGCTACTTCCGCAGCAAGCCTTGCCAGCTCTGACCACGTTACAGCCCCCTGGTTAGCCAGATGCCAGATTCCGCCGGCGCCATCAAGGAGCAGATCGAGCGATGCATGGACCAGATCAGGCACATAGGTTGGTGAAACAGTATAGTCACTCACCGCGGTGACCTCTTCTCCACTGGCTAGCGCCTTCAGTGTTGCCGTAACAAAATTATATTGGTCCCAAGGGCCAAAAAACGCGCTGGTGCGGATCATCAGAGCGTGTGGCGAGAGCGCAGCAACTGACCGTTCTGCTTCCGCTTTGGAATGACCATATACGTTTAGCGGCCGCACCGGATCGCTCTCGACGTATGGTGTGGATTTTTCGCCATCAAAAACAAGATCAGAAGAGAAGCTTACTAAATTTATCCCGCGGCTCTCGCAGGCAAGCGCCAGCATCGCCGGTCCCACGGCATTCTCGCGCATACAGCGTTCACTCTCGAATTCCGCATCATCAACGCGCACGTACCCGGCAGTATTTACGACTGCCCAGGGATTCCAGCGATCAAGGGCGGCATTCACGCTTTCCAGGTCAGCGATATCCATCTGCGCGCGGGAAAGCACTTCATGTTCAAGTCCTCGATCGTTGCAGATCCGCGCAAACGCGCGTCCCAGGGTGCCTGTGCGCCCGGTAATGAGAATCGGCTGGGCATGCTTCTGTAGCTTTACCGGCGAACGACGGTGTGACGGAGTCGCGCGCCCGGAGTGGCACACGCCAAAAATATGGCGCGAGGGCTTATGCCACCATCCTGCTGATTTGAGAACCGGATGCGAGGGGGGCTTCTTTGCCGCGATCTCGCGCAGAATGGGAACCATCAGCGTTGGACGGGGCTTAGGTGCGCGGAGATCGTAAGCACCCGGTTCGTAAACGCCATCGCGAGTGACCAGCGTGTTCCAGTTAAATGAGCCAAGCAATGCCCAAGCGGTCACCGCCCGAACATCAATTCCTTGTGCAGCCAGCGCAGCCGCGGAGTTGTACTGCTCCACAAACCAGCGTACTTGTTCTTCCCGGGTACAACCATTGTGGACCTCCGTTAAAGCTAAGGGCAGCCCGTATCTGTCCCAGGCCTCCCGCAAGAGTAAACCCGCGCCGGAAATTCCTTCTTTCAAAATACGGGCCGCTTCCACGTCCACGTAAGTGTCGCGGCCGTTTCCACCGGCTGGGCAGCCCGGGTACAAATCAATCCGATGGTCCAGGAAGCGTTCGCTGCTCAAGTAGTAGTTAAAACCCATTATGTCCGGCGGCTGCGCGTTTTCAAGAAACCAGTCCAACTCCTGATCGGTAATGCCCAGGGAGGTGAAACGTTTCCTGAGCGGATGCTTCTGATCCAGGCGGCCGCAAAGTAAATCAAACGTCAACCAGCGGCGCTCATTCTCAAATTCCGTCTGATACGCAAGTTGGGGCGTACTGTGTGTCTTCCCCAGGTCTTCCGTCTGGATCAGCTGCGCCTGGGGATTGACCTTCCTGATTTCCCTCATCGCCAAAATCGTGGCGCGGCACTCATTCAGCAGAACCAGGACAAAGCTGCGGTCGTCTCTCGCGTGCGGATACCAGTGTCCATAAAGAGCGCTGAACCGCGCTGTAGTTAAAGGCTCATTGATTGGGGTGTAACTTTCCACCCATGGATAGCGCTCTGCGACGGCGCGCGCATATTCTGCAAACAGCTCCGGGAACCGCGGATCGAGCAGGTTCGTGTGCCTGGGCCCGCTTCCATGATGCAGTAGTCCGACAATTGGCTTGATATTGAGTTCACGCAGTTTCTGTAAGCGCCGGTTAGACCAACTCCAGTCGGCAGTTGCAAGGCCGTTTGGAGCCACACGCTCCCACAGCACGGGATATCGAACTGCCGTGATGCCGATTTCGCGCAGCAGGTCGAGATCACTCTCACGCTGCGCATGGCCTGAAAGTTCAAGTTGGTCCATGTAGTTCTCGCCCAAGCGATTCACCGTGCATTCATAGCCAGCCCAAAGCTCAGGGAGCCGCATTGTCTCGCGGATTGGTTGTATTGAATTCATATCAGTGCTGATTAACGCACTTTCTCAGAGTCTCTGCAGCCGATTCTGGCGTTATGTCGCGCTGCGGTCCTGCCAGTAGCTCATATCCGACCATAAATTTACGCACCGTTGCTGAACGCAGCAAAGGCGGATAAAAATGTGCGTGCAAATGCCATTCGCTGTGCTCATGGCCGTCGGTTGGCGCCTGGTGAAAACCCATGGAATACGGGAACGGAGTTTGAAAGACGCGGTCGAAGCTGGCAGTTGTTTTCTTTAGGACTTCAGCCAGTGAGTCACGCTCTGAAGATGAGAGATCAACCAGGCTGGCCTTATGCTCGCGGCTGATCAGCATGACCTCAAACGGCCAAATGGCCCAAAAAGGAACTAAAGCAACAAAGTGATCATTGCTATAGACAATTCTCTCCTGGGCTTCAGCTTCCAATTTCAGGTAATTGCATAGCAGACAAACGTTGTGTGCTTCGCGGTAGGCGCGCTGCTTTTCCGTCTCCTTCGCTGGTTCGTTTGGGATGGTTGCATTCGCCCATATTTGGCAATGCGGATGCGGATTGCTGGCGCCCATCATGGCGCCGCGATTTTCAAAAATCTGAACGTGCGTAATCCATTCCATGCTTCCGAGTTCGCGATACTGCTCCGCCCAGACGTCCACTACATTCCGAATCTCGGAAATTTCCATCGTCGCCAGCGTGAGATCGTGGCGTGGCGAAAAGCACATCACGCGGCATATCCCCGCCTCGGAGCTGGCGACAAGCAGGTCGCAGCGGTCCTCCTTGAATTGCTGTTCAAGACTGAGCGGATAAAGAGCCGAATAATCGTTTACGAACACAAACGTGCTGCTGTATGCCGGGTTGCGGTGTCCACCTGCGCGTTCATTGCCCGGACATAGATAACAATCCGGATCATACGCCAGCTGCTTCTTTGAAGCGGTAGACTCCACCTGCCCTTGCCAGGGCCGTTGCGTCCGATGCGGAGAGATCAGCACCCACTCGCCCGTGAGTGGGTTCAATCTCCTGTGTGGCTGTTGTGTCAGGCGGGCCATTGAACCTGCTGTTCCGGAGCAGCGGCATATCCATTCGGATGCGTTTGCAGCCAGCGCCATGCGCTCTCAATGATCTGCTCGAGCTTTGGGTACTGTGGCTGCCAGCCCAGTTCTTTCCGGATTTTGTCCGAACTCGCAACCAGGACCGCAGGATCTCCTGCGCGCCGTGGCGTTTCGACCGCTGTGATGGCGCGACCCGTCACTGCGCGGGCCACCTCAATGACCTCGCGAACGCTGAAGCCATGCCCGTTGCCCAAGTTGTAGATCAAGCGGCTGTGCGAGCCCAGGGCTTCAAGGGCCAGCATGTGTGCTGTTGCAAGATCGTGAACGTGAATGTAATCGCGGATGCACGTGCCGTCAGAAGTGGGATAGTCCGTACCAAAGATGTTGATTGCCTTTCTTTGGCCGGCTGCAACCTGCAGCACAAGCGGAATCAGGTGTGACTCTGGTTGGTGTGCCTCGCCGATCTCTCCGGAGGCTCCCGCCGCATTGAAGTATCTCAAGCTGCAATACCGCAGGCCATGAATACGGTTGAGCCACGTAAGCATCTGCTCGACCAGGAGTTTTGATTCGCCATAGGCGTTCGTAGGTCGAAGAGGCTCTTCTTCTGAAATAGGCACGCGTTCTGGATTGCCATACAGAGCTGCCGTCGAGGAAAAGACAAGCCGCTTCACCTTGTGGGCCAGCAAGACTTCAAGAAGAGTGAGAGTTGTTGCTGAATTGTTGCGAAAGTAACGCTCAGGAACCACCATTGACTCGCCAGCCTCGATTGAGGCGGCAAAGTGCATGACCGCGTCAAAGGTCGATCTACTCAGAACATAATCCAGTTTTTCACGATCGGCTACGTCGCCCTGAATGAACTCGGCTTCACGGGGAACCGCGGCCTCATAGCCGTGAGTAAGGTTGTCATAAACCAGCACGGAATGGCGCTCGCGTAGAAGCGCCTGGGCGACAACGCTGCCGATGTATCCTGCACCACCAGTTACAAGTATTCGCAAGCAGAAACCCATTTGAATTGCTAAGTAATTGAATTGCTAAAGATTAAGATGGCGTTTCGGAAGCATGGAACAGGTGCCAAGAAGCGTCAAAGAGCCGGACCTACGCCAGCGCCAGCAGCTGAGATATAAATTTCAGGGCAAATCCCGGTTCTTCTCTCATAATCAGCTGCTAATGACCGGCTGACCTCCTCTGCAGCTTCTCTCTTTATCAGGTTAATGGTGCAGCCGCCGAACCCTCCGCCGGTCATTCGGCAACCGTAGACACCCGCCAGCGGAGAGGCAAGTTCAACCATCAGATCCAGCTCAGGGCAGCTCACCTCGTAGTCATCCCGCAAACTAACATGGGATTGCCGCATCAGTTCCCCGAAGTGTTGAAGGTCGCCCTGCTTTAGGGCTGTTGCAGCATCGATGACCCGCTGAATCTCAGTAACGACGTGGCGGCATCGGCGATAGAGTACGTCCGGCAGCTCAGTCGCATGCTGTTCAAGCTGCTGTAAATTAATGTCACGAAGTGAACGTGCCTGGGGCACGAACCGGCGTAGGATTTCCAGACCTTCCTCACATTGTTCACGCCGGAGGTTGTATTCGCCGCTTGCAAGTTCATGGCGCACCATGGTGTTACAGATCACAAGCGAGCACCGTTCCGGAATCGGCAGCTTTGAATAATTGAGGGAACGGCAATCGATCATCAGGCAGTGCCCCTGCTCCGCCAGACAAGAGATGAACTGGTCCATGATGCCGCACCGCGTTCCAACGAACTCGTTCTCTGCCCGCTGGCAAAGCTCTGCTAGCTGAACAAGGTCTGGCGTTGTTCCGGCCAGCTGCAGCAAGGCAAAACCGGTAGCCACTTCCAGTGCAGCAGATGAGCTTAGGCCTGCTCCTATCGGGACATCGCTGCTGATAAGCAGATTCGCTCCGGGAAACTTTAAACCTGCGGCCTTTAACGTGACGGCAATACCCTGAACGTAATCTGTCCATCGGCGTTGACGCGAAGAGGGTTCAGTCAAGGAGAATTCAAATTGGTCGTGAAACTCTCGTGAAGCAACAACAAACTTACCGTCAGTACGCGGACTGGCTGCTACCCAGGTACTAAACTCGAGCGCCGCCGGCATGACGAATCCATTGTTGTAGTCGGTATGCTCTCCGATTAAATTCACCCGCCCCGGCGCGCGAAACACTTGCGGCGATTCGCCGAATCGCTGCAAAAAATCATTGATGAGCGGGTGGAGCACGGGATGGGCCATTGTCGTCATAGCTGCGGACATCCGGCGCGAAGGTGAATTTCTAGTTCCCAATTTCTGCTTTCGTGTCCGGCAAGAACACTGGCTTGGTTGAAAGCGACAGCTTTTTCCAGCGAGTCAGGGGCGCCGCTGCACGGCTCAAGCGCCACAGTATAGTGCTTGAAAGCAGAGTTGGTGGGCCAGCCGCCCTGGTTGATCCACATGCCGACATACGGGATTACCTTTGGATCAAAACGAAAGGTGATGGAGTGATTGGTGGAAGGCGAGTAGAGGGCGCACCATCCGTGCGAAAGCCTGGGCGTGAAATATTTTTCAGCCGCATTGGCTTCAGGCGGCAAAATCAAACTCAAATCAGCCGCCTTGCCGTTGCGGTCAACTGTTCGAGGCCAGGAAGTGCGGTCACCGAAGCCGCCCAGCCGCCCGGTGTGGGACTGATCAATAAAGACCTCCGTCACTTCAGGCGGGACCATTACCCGGTCGCCCGGATAGAGCGCCAGCAATGGATGCGATGACCAGAGATAATCGATCTTTTCCGCAGAGGTGTTTTCTACTTTGTAGCTGATCAGCACGCTCTCTTGCTTTAGCCGGATTTCTTTGTAGAAGATGAGCGGGAGTTGCCGGCACCGGCACTGGAGTTTTGCCGAACTCTCGGATGCCTGCCATTCCCACGGGATTGACCATACTTCACCATGATCAGGTAAGTCGGCGCTGAAGGCTTTGCTGGGATAACGGCATGCACCTACGGTGGGCAGGCATTCGTCGAAGCCGCTGTTATCGAAATCCTTAAACTGAGCTCCGTAACCCGGAATTCTGTACGGCTGCTGTGGATCCGGCGGCTGAAAGAGGAACTCACGATTGTCGGGCACATAAACCAGCGACGTTATTTTGCTGCCGACCTCGGGAAGCATTTGCAGCCGGACATGCTGGTTCTCAAGCGTGATCTGCTTTAATGCGATCTCGGCATCTACTTTCATTATTTTGCTCCGAAATAGGGTTGGAGTTTTGTGAGCATACTGAGGATGTCCCACTGCTCCCAACGAACTAAGGAAATATGTTTCACAAGCTAAGGCGATTTCATGCACCCCATGGCTTCCACTTCCATCAAAATAGAATAAGGTCTTATGGATTCCGTCTTACCTCATTTCCACAGCGATGATGCTCCTCGTCTTGACTTGATCAATGGCTGGAGCCTGCTCACCGATCCCACTGGCACTCTAAAGATCAACGATATTGAAACAGCTTCAGGCTGGCGGCGTGCTCGTGTCGGCGTGCCCTGGGCCGTTCTCTATGAAGATTTGCGTGACTACATGGGAGTGGCCTGGTACCGCACCCGTTTCCAGTCGCCACAATACAGCGACGTACGCCAGGTTGTTCTCAAATTTGGCGCTGTCGATTATTTTGCGGAAGTATTCGTCAACGGCATCTCAGTCGGGACGCATGAAGGCGGTTACACTCCGTTTGCACTCGACATCACGCACACGGTCAAATCGGGAATGAACGATTTGGCGGTGCGGGTAATCGATCCACCGATGGATGAGCAGCTCAATCAGGCGCTTTGCCCGGAGATGATGTATAACGAAATTCCTCACGGTAAGCAGAACTGGTACCTGCAGAACGGTGGCATCTGGCAAGGCGTACGTGTGGAGTTTTGCCCGGCGATTTACATCCAGCAAATCCATGTCACTCCCAACGTGAGCGGGGATTTTGGGGTTGACGTTCAGTTCGCAGGACAAGGGCTGGCCGATTCCGCTCTTTGTGAACAAACCTCGATTCAATTCAGCGTGTATGACAGCAGTCACCGGCTGGTGTTTGAAGACAGCATTCCATCCGTGATTGCTTCAGAACAGTCGTTCCGCGGCACGATAAAGAACGTGCGTCTCTGGGGTCCAAACGAGCCGAACCTCTATACGCTGGAAGTTTCATTGCAGGGCGCGGTCGCCTATCGCAAGCGCGTGCGTTTTGGCTTCAGGAAGTTTGAAGCCAAGGAAGGCCGGCTATTCCTCAATGACAAACCATTTTATCTCATTGGAGCGCTCGACCAGGATTTCTATCCTGAAACCATTCATACGCCGGCATCAGAAGAATACGTTCGAGACATGATGCTAAAGGCCAAGGCAATTGGCATTAACGTTCTGCGCTGCCATCTGAAAGTCTGTCACCCGGTTTATCTCACCATCGCCGACGAGCTTGGCATGCTGCTCTGGAGTGAAATGCCGTCGTGGAGCGACTGTTGGTATCCATCCGATCACTTCTCGCTCAAGGCAGCGGAGCGCGGCCGACTTATGTTCGAAGAGATGCTGGCGCGCGACTGGAACCATCCCTGCATTGTGATTCAAACCGTGATGAATGAGTCATGGGGCATCGATTTGAAAGATGTTACGCAGCGCACCTGGCTCAAAAATACTTTCAACTGGATCAAGGAATGCGTGCGACCTTTGGGGCGACTGGTAATTGATAACAGCGCGTGTGAAGGCAACTTCCACATTAAGAGCGACCTCGAGGATTTTCATAATTACTATTCCATGCCTGACCAGGCTGAAAAATGGGAAAAGTTCATTTCAGAAATGGCAACGCGCCCGGCCTGGACCTATAGCCCGTACGGCGACGCCGAACGTAGCTGTAATGAGCCGATCCTAGTTTCTGAATTCGGAAACTGGGGTTTGCCGAAACTTCCAGAGGAAACTCCGTGGTGGTTTAACCGCGATTTTGGCGGGCGCGAGGTAACGCGCCCAGCAGGCCTGCTGGACCGCTTTCAGCAATATCACTTCAATACTCTTTTTGCCGATTACAACGCGTTGGCGGAAGAGACGCAATGGCACCAGTTTATTTCCCTCAAGCATGAAATCGAGAGCATGCGCCGCCGCGGCGAAATCCAGGGATACGTTATCACTGGAATGACAGACATTCACTGGGAGGTCAATGGTCTTCTTGATATGTGGCGCAATCCTAAAGTATTTGCGCAGGAACTGAGGAAGCTCCAGGAACCTGACATGGTGCTGGTGGATATGCCCAGGCAGAATTTCTTCAGCGGCGATAAAGTTGAACTGCAAACGCTTGTTTCGCACTACAGCACCCGAGAACTGAAAGGCGCACGAGTGAGGTGGATGACTGCTTCCGGCGCAGGGGGACAGATTGAAATCCCGGAAAGCATTCCCAGCGGCTCAGTCAGGGCCCTCAACAAGATCGTCTTTGATGCGCCGCCTTGCCAAGTGGCAGGCCCCGAGCATTTGCACATGGAGATACGCACGAAACAAGGGGCATCGCTGGCGGAAAATGACTATCAATTGTTTATCTTTCCTGCCCTGCAGCCGCCCAAGGAAGTTTCTTTGCATGTGCACGATCCGCTGGGAACCATGCCTGCTTTGCGAGAAAACTTGCGGCAGGCCGGCTACCAGCTTGATGCAAGATTGCAACGTGAGACATTATTGCTTTCTTCGCAACTCGACGAAATGACAGAGAAGCATCTTGCCCTGGGTGGGAAGGCGATTTTGCTGCTTGACTCTGAAGCCGGCTTTCCTGCCAGCAGCCCCATGAAAGTGTTGTTGCGCGCCGGTTGTGAGTTGGATGGACGCTGGTTCTCAAACTTCAATTGGGTGCGTACAAACCAGACACCCTACAATCGACTCGACTTCGGCAAAATATTGGGCTTTGAATCAGCCCGAGTTGCTCCGCATTACGTAATCGATGGCGTTCCTTCATCCCAGTTTCCTCAGGTGCTGGCAGGAGTGACTTACGGATGGCTCGCCAGGAACATGGCGCTGGCTGTGCCGTTTAAACAGGGAAGCGGCGAGGCATTGGCCACAACGTTCAGGTTCCATGAATATGGCCAGGATCCTTACGCCACTCACTTGCTCGATAGTTTCATCAGATCCCTGGCCGAAGAGAAGCCCCCGATGATTCATCTGGATCGCGAGCCGGTTGCAACTGCCTGAGTGAATGCTGGGCGGCTGAGCGCTTGAGTGCGGCATCCATCCGGCGGAAGATCGTTACATTCAAGCCATGCGCCAGGTTATTGGCGAGAGCGCAGGTTTAAGATGATCTCGTTGGCCTGGGTTTCAGCTCCCGCAAGAGACGCAAACCAGACCCGTTCGCTGTTGTCCGTGGCAAAGTCGTTGAGCGAATCGAAGTCTCAACAATGGACGATGATTGCGCAATCGGGATTATGTTCAAAGACAGAACCTATCTCACATTCGATGTTGAGCCGTTCCTTCGCATCACGCCCGATTACTCAGACTGGAAAACTCACAACTACAAACGCATCAAACGCTGGCCACCTCTGCGCAGCGAATAACACTTTTTTCAACATCAACACGAACCCGCTGAAAGGCGGGTTTTGTTTGCTGTTCATATTCCGCAAGCTGATAATTGCCTGATGCGAAAGTCTAACAAGAAGCAATTGGCATGGAGTTTATCTGGATTAGGAGCAGGCATAAGTTGCATGGTCGCCCTAGTCCAAGGTAACGCCGTTCTCAGCAGAGGGAATGTTGTAATCCTCGGCATTCTCGGCACTCTTTTCTTTTTTGGTGGAACAATCGGATTGAAATGGCATAAAGCACCATATCCGATTGGAACAGTTATTAGAACTTGCCTACTTTTCTTTTTATCCGCTGGCGTCATGGTCGCCGTATGTATTTTTGAGTGGCCTAAAAGTTCACAAACAATTGCCGACTTACCTAATCAAAAAAGTGAAAAAGGAGCCGAAACTGCTCCCGCTCCTGCGCCTACGCCAACTCGGCCAACTCAAACACTTTCAGCAGCGGAGATAGCGAAAGAAGTTGCTAAAAGATTGCCGGGAAATCAGCCACAACTTCACATCATTAAAGGAAAAGCAATTGATTTGGCTGATGAGATCACGCAATTTAATCAGCGTCGGAAGTCGCTTGTCGCCACGGCGCATAACCCGTCTGGCATTCCGAATGAAACGGGGCAAGACATACAAAGCCGAGTTAATGCTCTCAGGCAAAATAGTCCAGCTATATTCGAGCAAACGTTCTCCCAAAGGTTAAAAGAGTCGATCTCGGAGCTTAAATCAGTCGGTATCTACACTGGAGATGTGGAAGAACAATGCCAGCATGTCATGTACCTGTCAATGGCACCATGCGGAGATGAATTAAGGAAAGCTGCCAACAAGATTCCGGCATCATAGGGGCGTGATTTTATGCCAAAAGAATACGAATATCACGAAGGGAAACAGGCGCAAGAGGATTTTGAGCAGGGCATGAAAGCCCTGTTCCAGGTTCCCAAAGATGCGGCCAAGGGAAAGAAAAAAGTCCGCAAGAAGCGGACTAAAAACGATCAAAGTCAGACCAGCGAATCCGATGTTTCCCGCGATTCTGGCGAGGCTTAAAGCAGCGCGGGCGTTTTCCCTCAGGGCTGCTCAAAGCGTCTGCCTACCAGCTCATCATAGGTGAGGCGTTTGTCAGCTATTTGAGGGAAGGCCATTTCAAGGTGTTGGTTTCCAAGCCGGTCACATCCACGATTTCAGAGAGGCACCCACCTGCGTATGGGTATCATTTATTTATGCTGCAGTGCGGTTAGGCCGCTGTACCTTAGCTCGGAATTGGGCTGACATTGTGCGGAAAACAGCGAAATAGCCGGAGATCGGGATGCGAAAACCCGGACGGAATAGCTTCTACTAAACCTCTTCAGGCAAATTGTCGGAATTATTACGTGCCTGGATGAAACGATTTGTCCTGTTCAACCACTTAACTATTGTCACCAAAATAGGGCCGTCCCAGGTGATTCGAGATTTCAGCATGAGCACCCAGCCCTCAATCCAGATTCCCGGGTATATGGCAAACCGCTTACTGGCTACCCTGAATGCGGAGGAATATTCGCGTCTTTCCCCGCACCTACAGCCTGTACAACTGGGCCTGGGAGACATTCTGTACTCCTCGAATCGCTTTCTGGAGCACGTTTATTTTCCCACCACGAGCATAATCTCATTACTTTATACAATGGAAGATGGCGCCACTGCTGAAGTCGGGCTTGCGGGAAACGATGGTGTGGTTAGCGTGGCGTCTTTCCTGGGTGGAGAGATGGTGCCAAGCAGGGCTGTGGTGCAGATTGCGGGATGCGCACTCAGAATGAAGGCGCGAATACTGCAGGAAGAATTTGCCCGGACCGGCCACTTTCACCGTGTCCTGCTGCTCTATACCCAGGCACTACTAACTCAGATATCTCAGACTGCAGTATGTAATCGGCTGCACCCCATTGAAAAACGCCTGTGCCGATGGCTCTTGCTTGCTCTAGATCGAACTCATTCCGACAAGATGCAGATGACACAGGAACTCATTGCCCATAATCTCGGAGGCCGCAGGGAAAGCGTTACGGTGGCCGCCGGGCGGCTTCAGGATGCCGCGCTGATTCATTACAGCCGCGGCCATATTCGCATCCTTGATCGCCCTGGCTTGGAGCAAGCGTCATGCGAATGTTACCGCGTGGTGCGAGACGAATCTGAGCGGTTGTTGGGTAAGGCGGCGGTGTTCCCACCAAGCCGAATCTCTGCACTTATGAATCAATCGGCCCCGCTGAGGAAGATCCACTTGTGACTTGGGAGTGCTAATCCAGTCGCAGCAGGTCAGCTGACTTCCCAGAAGAATCTTACGCTCGTCTTCCCCTTGCCATATACGCGGAAGACCACATGGTTGGGGCTCGTGCGGTTTGGCGCTTCCACAACACTTGCCGATACATCAATAGGATAGATTTTGCAGGGAACTCCAGGTAACGCACCGGCCAACGATCCCTTCATTGCTTTCCCATTGTTGATTTCCACCAGCAGGGATTCTCCCTTTTTGTCCAGGTTGCCGGTCCACTCAATCTTGCCGTACTTGGCGCCATGGCGTTCTGCATTGAGTTGTTGTTGCAGCGAAGCTGCGTCGTCCTGCGCCTTCTTCAGCTTCTGCTCCGTCACGCGCAGCGAACTCTCCATCTGCGTTTCCTGGCTCCTGGATGAAGTTTGCTTCTTGGCTAGTTTTTCATATTCCGCTTGCTTGCTCGCGAGTTGGCGGTTGAGTTCTGCGATAGCGGTATTGAGTTTCTGATTTGCCGTCAGCAGCAGCTGCAGCTTCGTTTGCAAATCCTGCGAGTTGGCTGCGTCACTATGACCGGCGCCGAAGCGAAACCCGCCAAATCCTGAAGCTCCGCCCGTTGCCACAAGGCCGAGCGCTGCCAGCAGCCTGCGCCGTGTTGTGTTCGGGACATTCGCGGAACCATTCTGTGGTTGTCCTAACACCACTTTTTCCACGGCCAGCTCTACTTGCCTGGATAAGTCCTTCACCCCTTGGTGCACCTGCGATGCGGATTGTGCTCCGGAACCTGTCTGATCCGAGTCGACGGCATTTGCGGCGGAATTCAAACCCGGAGCTGCACTACCCGAGGATACGGCGCCGGTTCCCGCTGCTGCAGCGGCAGATTTTTTGGCTGCCACCAGACTCGTGCCGCAGTAAGGGCACGCCTCAACGCCGTCCTTGTTTTCGGCCTTACATCCAGGACAAATGATCATGCCAGGGTACCTCGCGAGGTCATACATCTTACCTCTAAATTGACTCCTTAGTTCAAGCTCAAATTCGTCGTTAAACGCTTATACCTTTCCAAAGTGGCCCTGCGGATCAAAACGTATCACGCAATTCCCCATATTCTGGTGATCAAACCCTTTCTCAGTGCAATTCAAGACCGCAAGGGGGGCAAAGCGATAGTCAATGCCATGGGGCTCCACAGGGCTCGGCCAGTCGATTTTGCCATCGTCAACAGTGCGGGCTGGAATGCACCAGTAATCGCCGGGCCGATATTGGTGGACTCCGTTTTTGGCCGGTTCGAACCGAACCTGGATTCCATCCTCCAGATCAAGCCAGCGATCTTCCACAATGATGGCTTCTCCTTCGCGCAGGACCAATCCGCCTTTGTTTTCCGTTCCTGCCTTTTGGTCCCAGCGCCTCAAATACGAATGTTGGTGCTCAGGAATGATGGGTGGGGCGGGCTTCAGCACGACTTGCCTTTCAGACTGCTTCACATTTTCCACTTGCATGAGCGGCGTGGATGGCTGCCGAGCAGAGGCGTCATCCACCAGTTCCACATAGTCTCCTACCTTAAGGTCAAGTGTTGCATCCCCTCTCATCCCGGCAAGAGTCACTGTATTTCCCGAACCGGAAATTACGGGAAACACGACTGAGCCATTTTCTCGTGACCATCTGAAGCTTGCCAGATTGGGATCAATGACGCCTTTGCTGGACCGTTTTACCGGGCTGGCCGAGGCAGGACCTCCCGAGTGGACTTCAACACGATAAAGCTGATTCTCCGTGCCGCGAAACCGGGCGGCAGGAGACGTAATACAGGGACTGGAACTGCGCGGGTCATGTTGTTCCGCCCGCACACTTAGCATCCCGCGGTTTGGAGGATGAAAGACGTTCCGCACATCGTGCCAATGGTCCCGTAGCATCTTGCAGGTGAACAGCCTTTTCTTGTCTGCCGATGGATTGGCAGTCTCTGCCTCCCTAATGGCTTGTTTCACGCTTTCCACGTCGTTATAGGGATTGAATTCATTTGCCATTACCCGCCATACCACCTTCGAACGGCCTGCCGTATCGGTCCCGCCGAGCGCCTTCTCCAGAATGCCAGGATCTTCAATCGAATTTACGTAATGCTCCCATGCCTGGAGATACACCACGTAGGTTATTCCCGGCGTGAATTTCATTTCGGCAGGAGCAAACGGTTGTTTGAGAAATGTCGTATTTTCGTCGTCGTTCTCACAGAGCAGTCCGCCGACGTAGTATCTGCCTTTGGAGATTTTGAAATCCCATTTGTCTGGAGTGATCTCGAATCCACACGCGTCTCTTGGCCCTCCAAATGGACCGATGATATCCGCCGCCATGGTTTCCAGCCGATGCAAAAGAATAGCGACCTGTTCGTTCCAGTCAGCATCAAGGTCCACTCGGCCCTGCTGCTTCAGGACACGTGCATAGTGCTTCTTCGCAGAGTCCTTCCTGGCCTCGAAGTTAAATCGGGAAAAATCCCCTTTCATGAACTCCTCCTAGCTCGCAAAGATAATTCCTACCTGGGAGCCTGCCGGGACATATTCCTCAAGCCGCGTCCGCAATCCGGCATAGCGCTGCGGCTGAAACAAATTGTGAAATACACCCATCTCCGACTCATCGTCAGCTCCACTTCGGATTTCATTGGGGCAGCTCTCAGCCAGTTGGCAATAAGTTGGGTTGCCGTAACGTGTGCTGCTGAAAACCGGCGCCACGCTCATCTCCGCAGCCGCCCGATTCAACGCATCATGGGCGCTAATCGCCAGGTCGGGCTGACAGTGATAGCGGCGCGGAGTAATGGAATGAGGCGGCACATAGCAGAATCGGAAACAGCCGGATTGCCTGCGCGCCACGGTGACTTCACCGGTGAAAATACAGTTTTCCGCAAGCTCGACCTGGTGAAGCAACATTTTGCCGATCACTGTAGAACGCGCGATTGTGAGCTTGATAAACGCGGCAAACGTTTCTTCAGACCACACCGCCTCAGCCGTGAGGTCCGTTGCGTCCAGGATGCTATCCGTAATCCGGACGACATTCGGCTCGTTTTTTCTCTCGCGTTGCTCACAGCGGATGCCACCCACAATAGAATGCTCGATGGTCACGCGGGCGCTGCTGTTGAAGAGCAGAATGCTCGGCTCTCCGGCATGCCGTGGCCTGCAATCGTGATGTAATCCCCATCCAGGGACGAGAGTGCTGTGGCGGAAAATCACTTCCTCCACACCACCTTTGACCTGGATGCCTCTCCCTGTCAGGGTCACCCCGTCAAAAATACAAGTTCCGCCGCCGCTCCCGCTGATGGAGAGTGACTCAGCCCGGCCTGATTCCGAATCAGTGATGCGGACAATGGGGCGCGTCCCCTGCCGGGCGCGAAATTCCAGGAACTGCCCTGGCGCGAGTTCAATAGGCAGCCGGTCCTCGCTGTAGGTCTGGCTATCAGTGATTTCAATGACAGCGCGTTTCGGTCGCTCTGCTTTCCACTGCTCCAGCGCTTTGCGCAGAAGCCCTCGCGCTTCCGCCCCACCAGAGTCTACCGTATAGAGTCGTTCGTTCTGGAGCGCGAATTCCGGCCGTGGATACTCGCCGCCTCCAATCTCATCGCTGAAGCCGTAGGAATAGCTCACGATTACATCCTCCGGTTCCTCACCAGGGTGAAAACAGATGCGGCCAAGCTCAGGATCTATCGCAACGTAACCTGAAGGCGGTGAATAGTGCCAGCGCGTCAGGTCAGCGGGAATGATTAATTCCCGGGATATGGGAGCCATCGCCTGCCGGCCATCCCAGAGAGTAATACTCTTGCCCTCGCCGTAATAGCGGGCGGAGGCGATGTTGTGCGGTCGTTCCGAAAGATGCTCTTCAAAAGCGCGCCGGCGGATGGCGGTGGGAAGATTCAATTCACCGGAGAAGCGCCTCGGCGCGGACTCTGCTTCCGGAGAACAAAATAACGCAGTGTCATTGCCGAGTGGGCTAAACGTAAAACAGTTGCCTCCGGCATTGTCTTCTTCTTCCATGCATCGTGCTTCCGCGCGGGTGACGGTATAGGGCTGCAGGCGAAAGACGAACACGCCAATGTTGGGGATGCTGTAGCGGCCCCGGCGGTACATGGAGTCGATACGGTGGACATCGACTGAATGAGACAGCAGATCGAAAGGCGAGCCAAGCAGTTCCAGCGCCTCTACTTGCCGTACGCTAACGGATTTCCCCCGCTCAGAGCGCAGGTGATGCATGGATTGGGTGACATCCAATAGCCTGCCGAACTCAACGGCCCGTGCCGGCCATCCTGCAAGGTCATGCGCCAGCTGTTCCAGTAGAGCCAAAGTCCCTTTGCGCTGGCGGTAGCTGATTACATTTGCGACATCCCGGCGTGGCGACAGAACACGCCTGCGTTGCCCCGGCCCATCCGTTGCAGCGCCGGTCAGCGCGGCTTGCGGGGGCAGTTGGTATCCCACCAGCTCACCAATATATGGGACCACCCAGTCTTCGCACGTTTCAATAAACCAGTTTTCATAGAGCTGCTGAACGTCGCTCTCCAACTGGTTGACCTGCTCCGAGACTACCTGCAGCAGCGCGCGCAAAGGCTGCCCGGCAATCACATCGCGCTGGCGGATGTAAACAGGAAGCAGGTTGTATAGGCGGTCACTGTTCTCAAGCATGTTCCTGCTCCGTGATAATCAGGGTTTCTGGAACATCGGGGGTCAGAAAGACAACCTGTGCCGGCAAAATATTCCGTCCTTCTCGATCAAACCGCGCCGGTTCGACGCGAATGACTTGCGGCACCCTCGACGAGAGGGGAACGGTAATGTCCTGCTCAGATGAGGCGCCAAGCGCTTTTAATTCCACGTGCGCCACGCCTTCAACGTTCTGAATGATTGAAGTGATTTCGCTGGCGGCGATGCTTTGGCCCAAGTCTCGGTTATCGAAAGCAAACGCGCTGAGCAGCGTGGCACGAATCTGGGGAACTACACTTTCGAATTGGTAGTCCGGCAGGACCGCGATGGTGGCCTGCACCAGCAACAGCTTGGTTTCCGCCACCCCAACACGCACGGGCTGTTGAGGGTCGCCAAATTTGGCAAACGCAGCAAGCAAGTTCCGGAACAGGTCTGACGTCGTGTCGATCGGGGCATTCTCTGCCCCGGCAATGGTAACGTAAACGATCTCGCCCCCATCCGCCGCAATATGGACGGCGCTAGCCTTACCGATTCCGGCGAATGCTCGGGCAAACTCCGCATAGTCTTGCACGGAAACCAGCCGGTCCAGCGCCATGAGAGCCACGGGAGCATTTCGCCGGATCTGATCGCGGCTGTCGCGATCAGCGCCCCCGGACGCGGGCAGCGGATTGATCACTTCCTTAACTCCCAGCGGCTTGGTCGTTAAGAGAGTAATCTGTCCTGCATCCACGTTGCCGCTCGCGCCGATTCCAGTCCGATAGGTGGCCTTTATATTCTCAACGCCAGTGGGCACGCGCGCTCCACGAACGCCATTGCCGAAGATCACTGTAGTCTTTGCGCTGTCATCCGTGCGCGTGATGTAGGATCGGTCGGCCGGCGCCAGATATGCCACTTGCTCCGCCTCATGCCACAGCAGTTCATTGACGCGAACTTGCAGCGTACTCTGCGCTCCGCTGGGCGTGGTGGCTGACACGTACGTCAGGGGCCACTGCCGCAATTGAAAGCTCTGCAGCGTCCGCGAAGCGTCACCGCTGCCCATGACCTCACTGCGGGTTTCGCCGTGCGTGGCGGGAACCACATTGCCATAGATCTTGACTGTTTCACGGGCATAGCTGAAAGCGAGACCGCCGCTCGCCAGATTAATGAATGTATGCAGCGAGTCACCTGGCACATCCGCGTTCGTATCCAGATCAGCGCCTGCAAGCATTACCAGTTCAGCATCCTGGATCTTGTCGCTTTCCGGAATGTCTGTGCGTTCACCCGCAACGATCAGCCAGCGCCCTGCCTCAAGGCCCTGATATATGCCGTCAAGCTCGATCCGGTCACCTCGAACAGGATCATCGATTGGTTCATCAATTAATTCCAAATTTTCACTTTGGGCAAATACTATTGTGCTGCGAATCGTGCTCAAATCATCCTTTTGAGGATCGATCCATTCGACTTTTGTGTCGCGAGCAAAATATAGCTCCGTAACTTTCGCGGTGATCCCATAATCGGCACGGGAGCGCTCAATCACATTGCCGATCCTGGTCACCAGGAGCGGCTCTGATTTACCAGAATCCGCTCGCTCCAGGAAAACCCAACTACCGGCCATGATCTTGTCATAAACAGCATCGAGGGACACTTTGTCCGGTGTTTCTGTGGCCTTAACCGGGTGTCGAGATATTTCTATTTCACCAGCCAAGACCTTATCTTGGAATGTCACAGGCTGCGGCACTGATGGCGGCACGTAAAGAGGCCATTCTTCGGCGTCCCCGATCTCATTGTTCCTCCCGAATTTCTGGTGCTTCGGGGCGTTGTGCCCGAAAACCGAAGCACGCACTCGGAAAGCAAAGATATTCACTTCTTGAGGTTCACTCACATTGGCATTTTGCAATCCCGCGTACAGGCGTGAGCTTAACTCCGGCTTGAGTGCGGCAACGGTCCGGAGCAAAACATCCGAGGTGGCGGAGAATGAAGTCGACAGGTCGCTCGGCAACCGCGAAGGATCGGAAGGATGTAGTGCGGGAGCCTTGGCCAGGGGCTGAATCATTTTGTGGAGGACCTTCTTCAGAGCTACGCTTGCGCTTTCGCTTGGCCTGTTCCCCGGTTTCTGGCTGGAGGACAGCAAAGTGATCTTGGTCCAGTTCTTAACACTATCGGGCTCAACCGAAATAATCCGTCGTATCAGGGGAGGTATCTTTTTTTCGCTCTCGTCATTTACGGCATTTGCCGGGAAACTTGTTACAAAATCGAATAACAAGCGGTCATTGGGCTTTAGATTCGTATTGACGCCGTTCGCGTAGATCACATCGGTATCCGGCATGATTTTCTGCGGTCGAACCATTCTCGGCTGCAGGTTATTAGTGACGTCCTGTGCTTTCAATACGACGGAGGTCTCAAATGACTGTGGCAGTTCACCCGGCCCGGGGATGCTTTGGGCACGGCTGCCCGGCGCAATGTCAACTGCATGGTTTTTCTCGAGCATGTACGCGAGATATACACTGGCGGCGACGCCGGGGCGAGGTTTGTATCCGATAAGCCTCGCGAGTTCCATGGCAGAGAAGCGCTCGGTCGCCGTGCGCAGGTATCCTTCATTGGCGATGCGCTCCTGATAGAAGGTAAGCACATCGGCAATCACGGCCCACGCATCCAGAAGCGCAATTGCGGGATCTTCGGAGTCGCGGGTCAGCAAACCATTCAGAGGGAACGTGGGGTTAGAACCCAGGCAGCGGTCCAGAATCTCCTGGGGCAGAGAGTAGTTCGCCAGCCGCGCCTTCATGGTCTCGAGAAACGTTGCATGGGTGCCTATGCGATAGCGGATCGCGCTCAAAACAGGAAGATTGGCGGTGTTTTCCGGCACGATCTGATGGATACTATCGCAGCAACCACAGGTCGGATTCATCTTCCACCTCGCATATCGAGCTTGAGCGTGCCGTTCTCAGGGAAGCTGGGATCGCGGTCCAGCCGGGCGATTTCCAGAGGACCGATTAACAACACTCCGTCTTCTAATTCGCGGTTTGCTCCCTGGTACAGCCGCTCCAGCTTTGTGACCGTGACGGACTCTACTCCATCTATTTTCTGCGCTGTTCCCACCAGGCGGCTGACGTAAATGCTGTCGCCGAAGGTGAGATTATCGGGATGGAAAAATCCCAAACTGCCGTCAGCTAATCGCGCCGAGCTAAGAGCATTGAGGACGCCGGTTTTTACATGTGCACGGAGAAATTCCGGGCGCACGCAGATTGTCATTTCAAGATCGAGCGGAACATAGTGCGCTGGCATGACTTCCAGATCGTGCCCGATGCGGCGGAAGCGATATAGATAATGCTTAATATCCTCCAGCAACGCGGGGTCGGCTTTTTCAGTGCCCAGTGGGTCAATGGTGACTTGAACCGCGTAACGGGCGCCAGTCCAGCGCAAGGATGCGGCTGCCCGCTGCACTTTAGGATTGCCCGCCGCAAGAGTCGCGTAATCATCGGCGGTAATGGCCCGTTGCAGATGTCTGCGGAATGCGGATGGGGCCTGCAGCTTGATGTCCGGCAGCGTTTCCGGCGCGCTGCCACCTTTGGCTGGGAGAGGATTGGTGATCTTAGTAATTTCCAGGTTCTCTATGGGGGAGCTCAATACCATATGAGTGATGCTGTCCCGGCTGACATTGCCTTCCGGACCGTTACCGAGTCGGAACGCGGCCACAAATCCCGCCCCGCCTTCGGGAACACGCCCCAGATCACCGTTGCCAAAACGGAGATGGGCAAGAGAGTCATTGTCCACTTCCACCACAAAGTGGTTGTCACGCGGACCACTGCGCATGAGATCGGAGCGCGGAACCCAGTTTGAATCCGTGCGCCGGCCCTTAGCTAGAAACGGGACTTTGCCCTTCGGGCCGTCCATAGTTCCAGTTAGAACGCCTTGTTCCACTTTGCAGAAAACGGTTGCATCCAGTGGGACGTCCGGGCCAAGAGGCTGGTAGATACCGAAAGTAGCGCTGCTCCAGTCTTGAGCAATTGAGCCACAAACCCGCAGGTCCGCCCCGAGTTCACCGGAGTAACTTCCACTCAAGTCCAAGCCGTCTTGCTGCAGCAGCAGAAGGGCCCGGTGGTGTTCGTCCAGCGTAACGTCCCACACGCCAGTCAGGCTGATCATCTGTAATGTGATTTGTGGCGTCGCGGCATAGGGATCATGGGTAAGCATTCTTGACGCAGGCGCATCAGGGTGCAGTGTCTGGCAGAAAGTGAGCGGGCCGCTACTCAATGCCGGCCTGTAGGTCCCCGAAAGGCGCGTCCATTCGCGCGGACGACCTTCACCGGAACACGTCTGTGTCGATGACAAAACTTGGACATAGCCGGGGAGAGCTTCTCCCCGGACGCTGCGTCCATGATCGGCTAGAATCACGTTCGCGCAAGCGATAGTGCAATGTTCGAAATAGCTGCACTCAGGAGCGCCGCCGAGACTGGAAAGACACATTGGGAACGGCAGAGCGTCTTCCATCTCCCACCATATGTTGACTACCGGCTGGTGGTTCAATTCGTCTGTGTCCCGTTCCACCCGTGTTAGGCGGACGGCGTGCCGTTTCTCACGGTCCGCGTCATTGGGAGAGCCTGTCCGCGGCCCCAACGCCTCCATGAACACAAGGATGTCACCGGCTTTCAGATTGCGTAATTTTAGGATTGGCTCCAGGTTGATTGTTTCTTTGGACGCGTCACTGTACTGGCTTTCGGCTTCAGTGTCGGCTGGCTTTATTGGTAAAGCTCCCTCTTGCTCGATACTGGAGAGAGTGAGTGACGCCTTTTTTCGCACCCTCACTGATTTCTTGCGTGCCGCAGTGCCCCGCTCCTTTTCCTCTGGAGGCATTTCTGGCGCGCCTGCATCCCAATCATCCTGAAGCGTTGCATGAGTGCTTCCCTGGGCAAGACAACACTGGCGGTTCCCCCACGTATAGAAGTAAATGACGCTATGTGCCGCATACAGACGGATCGGGGCTTTGCTCACCGGCTCAAACACCAGAAGAGAGTCGTCCTGCACGGAGCGAAGAGCATCCGGCTGGATCACTGCTTCTTCTGGAACACCTGGGGTGCTGGTAATAAAGAAGATATCTTCCGGGTTCAGTTCAGGAAGATCGGAGCTGGTCTCAATGCAAATCCATGCCCGGGAGTTGCAGCCTTCATGGACGGTGTAGCCGACGAGCCGAGCGTGCCTGCGAACTGAGATGCGCTGTCGCGCCGTGCCCAGATAAGCTTCACTTGCGACAGCATCCTGATAGTAGCTGAGATAGTCGCCGGCATACGCGAGGACCTCGGCCAGTGTGATGCCAAGATCGGGAACATGGCGCTCCTTCCATGAAGGCATGATGAGCGCCCAGCGATCCAGGACCAACTGGCGAAAGGAAGCGTAGTCCTTTGCCAGATAATTGATCTCAGGTTCGAGCCGCGGGACCACCGGACACAAATTCGTCTGGCGGCAATCAAGATCGTTTGGACAGTCTACTTTGAAGCTGAAATCAAATTGGGAATAGATTGGATCAAATCCCTGCAGTCCCGTGATGCTCAACGTGTAGATGGAAAAATCACCTTCTTTGTTTACCAGCACACGAGCGCAGTCCTGGTGTTCTGGATTTTCCATCTTGCAGAGCTGAACATCCACAGCCACGATTCCAGTAACGCGGCTGCCGCCTTCAATCGCGATGTGTTTCGGCGACAGATGCTCCGGCGCAGCGCCGAAAAAATATACCGTCAAGGTAGGGCCGCCGAGTTCCTTGCCGATCTCGATGGTATCAATGCCATTCAGACCCTTGCGCCGGGCTTCCAAAGCGCGCCGTTCGTCCTGGCAGGTTTCTGCGATCCTCATACCGGTCACACCGTCCTCGTAAACTGGGCATTCGACGCTTCGCCCGTGATCCGCACTACATAGTTGATGGAAACGCGCAGCGTGGAATCCTCGCTCAAGACCTCCAGCGACTGCACATCGATCAGATCATTCATGTAGCGCTGCAACGCCGCCTGCATTGTGAACTGCAGCGTGGCCGCAAGTTCCGGGCTGTTTGGCGCGAACACCATCTGCATGAGGCCGCTGCCGAAATCGGGCCGGTTCACGCGCTCTCCTGGGCTGGTGAAGAGTAACTGCTCGATCATCTGCCGGATGTGGTCGCTATCGTTCGCATCTGCCGTGCGGCCCTGTGCGGTGAAACGAATTGGAAAATCGATGTTCATATCGTTTAGGTCCCCATGACGCGCATCTGCGCTGCAACCACGATCAGCGGCGTACCCGTGGGCACGCAAATGGCTTGGCTATCCATCAACAGAACGGGCTGGCCGTTGGAGAGGATGCGAGTTGAGCCGGTGATCCATTGGGCCGTTACACACGGACCGTTCGCGATAATGGGCGGCGGCAACAAGCAACCAGCGACGACATATGGAGCAGTCATATTGACAATGGGCTGCCCACTCACTGTTACACGAGGATTCGGAACCGTGGGCTGCGCCTGCCCCAAATGGGAACAGAGGACTTGCGCTCCTACATGGAGCAGGAACCCGGGCATGGCTAAACCCTCCCTTTTTGGCGTGCTGTGCGCGACCGATGAAGCGCCGACGAAATGTTCGGCATGGTCATACGATCACCATTGCGCCGTTATTGATGGTTACAGTCGGGCCGGCCATGATGATGCTGGCGCCCTTTCCATTCTGGATCGTGATTCCCACGTCATTCACAATGATGGTGGCGCCCGTAGTGCTCTTCAGCATGATGCCGCCTGTGGGGCCGGGAAGATCGCTCACCACGATGGCATTCTGGGCCGCCGTTTGAAGAACGATGTTGGGACTCGCCGGGATGCCGGCCAATGCCAGTACCGGCACCTCCGCCACCAGCCCCCAGTATCCGCCTACCCAGATCGGATAATCGGGATCTCCTTGCTCGAATTCCACCCAAACTCCCGCTCCCACCTGAGGGACGAAGAACGTTCCCATCTGCTTACCCGCAATAGGAACGCACGGCATGGCCCAACTCGTCGGCAGCAGCGCTGAAACGTCAGGAACCATCGCCTGAATGCGGCCAATCTGGAGGGGATCAATGTTGTTGACCACCGTCCCCCGATATTTTCCGTAGTACTTTTTGGCTCCCGCGCTCATGATGGCACCATAGGCACGGTGGAGATCAGGCCATTCCGCGTCAGCGTAAAATTCTGCTTGTACTCTCCACGTTTGATGTTGTGGGTAACGCTCTTCACATAGTACAAACCGTCGAAAGCCGTTCCTGCGCCTCGCACTCCCACCAGACCGCGCGCCTTGAGCACGCGACCGTAGCGAAGCACATCGAGAGATCCATTTCCGGTAACCGAATCGGATGAGCGCGCCGCTTTCGCCAGTCCGATCAACGCTGCCTGAATCGGCGATAACTTGGCTGTCCCAGTGATGAACTCCAGCTTCTTCGGAATCGGCGGTATGAGGCCCAGAGGGGGGCTGAGTGGAGTTATGTCCGGGATTGGGATCGGAATGGGAACCTTGGTGAAGAGGTTTTGTATAAAGAGAATCGGAAGAACCTTGTTCTCCGTATCGAAAGAAAAGCTGATCGATTCTACATTCGTATGAGCGTCCATATTCGTGTTCAGGGCCGGTTGCGGCACTCCGATCTTGATGTCCGGCCCCCAATAAGCCACGTTCATTCCCGGCGCCGGTCCGGGGGTGATGAAGAACACATAACCGACCTCGTCCGCGAGTTGGTTGATATATTCCAAGTCCGTGCCTTGCTGGCGCGGAATCCGGTCTACCGGGATGGGGACATCGATGAGGATGCTCGGCACGATCAGCGGAACAATGCCAAACATGGCATATTTGGCGCACATGATTGCAACACGCGCCTCCGCGGGCATCGCCGGAAATGGAAACCCGTCAAACGGGATCAGGTTCATTACAGCGGTAAGGTCCACGCCTGTAATCTTAAGAGTGGAATGGCCGGCGTCTGCTCCGGGGCTGACCTCCTGCTTGGTGATTACGCCATCGATTACAACATCCGGAATTCCATTGATGGTAGTAATAAGAATCACCCGGATCACTGGAATCTGAGCTCCGCCGCTGAGTAGAAAAATGGTGTGCAGCGGCGAACGCGTGCTCAAGGTAAAGTTCAACTCGAATCCGCTTGGGTGATGGGGCTCAGCCGAGGTGCTGACGGTGACACTAACCAGCGAGTCCAGAACGGACTGAGGCACAGGGACCGGCACCAGCGGCCCGACCATCAACGTAAGATAAAGCCCTTTAAGCATTCGGGGTTCCTGGTATTCCTTCCGGCAAGGTGATGCGCAGCCGTCTTCCCACTGTCCGCGTCAGTTCTTCAGGTTGCATAGCGCCATTGGCATCGCAAAGCCGCCAGAACAATTCAGGATCGCCCAGAAACTGCGCGGCCACGTTGTCCAAGCGCTCGCCTCCGGTCACAACATGCTGCTGCAACAGGACAAAGCTTTCCGGCTGCGGCAGGAAGCGGCGGCGCAGATAAACATACTTTTTGCCCGTGGGAGATTCGTATTCGACGGTGGTCACGTTCAGATAACGGCTGTTGGCGGCAAACATGCTGCTCCTTATCTATGAAATTCCCGGGATCCCCAGCGTGGAGAATGCCCCGCCCGCGCTCATGGCCGCGAGTTTTTCTTTTTGCTGCTGGTATGCCATGTACAGGCTTCCACCCTTGTGCTGGAAGCCCAGATCGGTCACGCTCAACACGCGCATCCCCAGGCTCACCTTGGCGCGAATCGGATTCAGCAGCGGATCAAACGCTTCTTCAGTGACGCTGAAGTCGGTGATCCGCACGGGCATGATGCGGTTCTTGCTCCAGATGAACAGGGTAAGCGATGACTCCATCGGCGCGATCTCCAGCGTGCCCGCCTGCGCCAGCGAGTTGTTGGAGATCAGTTGCGCGCTGGTGGGATAAATAATTGTTTCCAGCGCAGCAAGCTGTGGATGCAATCCGAGCTTGGCCGCGTTGGGATTCTGGTCAGGAAACTCCAGCTGATCGGTGACGTCAATCTCGGCGTCCACCTTAATGGTTTCCACCGGCGGCCCTTTCAGGCGCAACGCCTCTGAGCGGTCGCTGCCTTCGCCAACCGACTGCACCTGCAGCGTGCGCGAGAGCGTGTCCGGGTTGTACTGCAGCGGAATGATCCGCTGCACCGCGGCGGTGTCTGCGCTGATCAGCACAATGCCGCCCTTGATCAGCCGTGGCGAGTTGGGAAATGTGCTCATAAATTATCGCTCTTAACAGCCAAAATTGAAGGTGCCTTTGCTTGGGTTCGCAGTAGCCGCCGCAATTTCCTCATTAACAACGTTCTTACATATCTTGTCGGCAGGTTTACCCATTTTGTCGATTCCTCCTTCAGCCGGCGCACCATCGATGAAGTCGCCAACGTTTGCCTCGGTCGTTCTTAGGCGACTGGCTCCCAGAAACTGCGGTCCTCTGGGATCAGGATCAAAACCTTCGCAGTACTTCATTTCCCAATAGAGAGATTTCAGGTGTTGTGGAGGCTGTCCTGCCGGCACCGCTGTGAGAGTGACAAAGAAAAAATGTTGCAGGGCTATTCCTTGTAAATAATGATCACTGTCCCAGAACAGCTTGAATGGAGAGGATGGACGGTCTGAATAACCTGCTAGTAATGGCTTTTCCGCGCCTTCAATACTGCAAAGCGGGGGGATTTTTTTTGTGAATGTATCTCCTGTGTTCGCAACATCGAGCACGGGTTGGCGTGCTCTGATCTTGGTGCTGGGATCGATTTCAATATCCTGCCCGCCCTTCAATGATTTGTATACCGCCCGATACAATGAAAACGGCCGGCATAATTGCACAAACCCGAACTGCAGGCCGGGACAATTCGCTGCCGCAACTGAAGCCTGGGCCTCCACTCTAAACTCTTGATCGGGAGTTACCCGGATGAAACCCTCTTCTGCATCTTGCCTAACCACTTTGCTAGGTTTTGATTTCACGGCATGCTCACCTACACGAACCATCGGAGCGGCCGCGGGCATCATCGGCTTCGGCGTTCCAGCATCGGACTTTATTTGCCGCTGCACCTGCGGCGAACCCAACATTTCACTTCCTTGCGACGACCCAGTTGAAGGCGAGTCCTCTGCGGACGCTTTAATTACCGTCTCTTCAACCTTCTGAATTCGGTAGCTGCTTCCTGTGGCGACGATCGAAGCAAAGGTGGCATAGGAATCCGCATTCGTCAGCGCGTCCGCGCCAGGATAGCCGGCAGCACTGGAATAGGTGTCATGATCGAATGAGTTAAACGTGGCGTGAAAGGCTTCGTGGAGGACCACGGCTGTCTTGGCGTCGTCGCTCTGTTTGTCAAAAGTACCGGTGCAGATCGTGTACTCTTCAGAACCCGCCACAGCCTGCCCGGCCCGCTCTGCTCCTTCAGTGCCAGGGCAGGTTGGCTGGCAGTTGTATTGCAAATTCGTCTTTACGCCGACAAACTTGGATCGGATGGGAATAGCCGCGCTCCAGAACGCGGTGAGGTCCTTGTTCGATACATCTGACTTCGCGGAATCCGGGAATGTGGCGTGGTAATCCCCGCCTGTCACCAGCTGCTTGAATCCGAAATTGTCATTCAGCAATGACAGCTTGGCAAACAGAGATTCGCCAATCGAACGATATCCGACGGCAATCTCAACTTTCTTGCGCCGTTCCAGTTCGGCCTGATAGGTATCGAACCACTGCACAACGCTGCTGATCCAGGTTTGCGCGGTTTGTGCTCCCTTGTTGATGCTCTGTTGATGAACATCATCACAGCCTTTAGACTGCGGCTTCGGCGATTGTGGGTTTGGTTGTCTCTGGATACTTGTTCCGGCGCTTCTCTCTCCGGCCATCGCGATGGATTGTCCTGTGGCTACGGCTTCTGCTACCGCATCCGCTGAGGACTCCGCCGGAGTTGTGCTGGGTGCCACCTCCAATGCACTTGCGTTCCAATTGCCGGCGTCCTTCTGCTGGATCGTGTGGGCAAGTTCGTGGGCAATCAGCTTTTGTCCATCACGGGAACCCGGTGAATAATTTCTGCTGTCGAATGCAATGTGATTGCCAACCGTATACGCGCGAGCGTCGACTGCTCGGGCGGATTCCGCGGCGCGTTCATCCGTGTGCACCCGCACATGGCTGAAGTCGTGCCCGAACTTGGGTTCCATAAAATCACGAGTCGTTTTGCCCAGCGGCTGGCCCGGCGAACGTAGCACCTCATGCACGATCGGCGGAGCAATTGCCGACCCGGAATGGGAGACGGCATGCCGCTGCAGCGTTTTTTTCTTGCAGTCCTCGCACTGCTCGCCGCCGGAAGCGTTCTTGCCGCAGGCGCACTTGCGCTGCAGAAGCCCGGACGTGGCGGGCGACGTGGATGGGGCGGGCGCGACTTGGTTCGTACTCTTCAATCAGCCATTCCTTTCTTTGGGTGTGCTTTGCCAGGAGCAGACCCCGATCGTTTTGCTCCAATCAAAAAAATCAGAACATTAATCCTTCCCTGATCATGAGTTGCTCCCAAAAACCGTCATCATTGCAGATTCACTGACTGCTTCTTGCTGCCAGCGGAGAACCGGCTCCTCTACGCCTTCCCCGCTCCTGGACGGCTCCGGCCCCGGAGTCGCTCCATAGCCGATTCGCACCGAGACTCGATATTTTCCTGGCGCGGGATTTGCCTCGCTCGCCGTATTCCATAATCGATCAAGGGCCTGGGGCCACTTGAGATGAATGGTGCGCGTGAGCTGCTCGCCTGGTGGAATCTTGACGGTATCCGGTGGAAAATAACCAAACACCTGCGCTCCCGTCCTCATTCGGCCTCTTGCATAAGACAATTCGATCTCTGGCCCCATCTGCCGCCAAGTCAGCCAGCCATCGTTGACCAGCCAAATTGCCGAATCCATATCGTTCCGGACCACGTATTCCAAATCCGTGCCGGGAAGATCTTCATGGCTCACCATGGAAGTAATCGTAATTTTTAATGATTCGCTCAAGCCCAATCTCCGCTGTTTCAATTCCCTCCGGCCTACCATTACGGGATCTTGTCGGTCATCTTGTAACTCGTGCCATGCGCCTTGTTGTAGTCTTTGCGCCAGTTTGCACAAACCGCGTGGAATGATGACCAGTTAACCGGTCCTGGCCCTGACTTATCACGCCAGTAAGATTCGCCGCAATCTGGATCTTTAAAGGTTCCCCGCAAGTCGATTCCATGTTCGGTGCGCAATAAATTCTCTCGTTTCACCGTTTCCTGATGTCCGCCTTCTCCTCGGGGCGAAGCTTCATCAGGCCCGTGACTGCCAGAATTACCAAGCCAGGCGTGACCACAGAGTTCATGTCCCAGAACCAGCCATGGATCAATGTCCAGTGTTTTGCCGCTCACGGTGCCCGCTCCCCACAACTTGGGGGTGTTCGGCGAAGGCGCCGTTACCGTTCCACCTGTCCCTCCCGGCTTCGCGCTCCCTGCAGGATTGTCAAAATCCGTATGCGGCCAACTTCCGTCATCTACAACGATGTTCCACTGGTTGGAGGAATTCACCAAGTCGCATATGCAGCCGCATCCAGTAGCTGTCGCTGATTTCTGTGCAGGGGACGGGTCGGGAGGGCCGCTGACTCCCGAGGGCAATGCTTTAGGCGTGCAGAAACTCGCGTTGATTGTTACCACACCCGTTTTCGCGTCACCAATGACGCCTCCTGTGGGGCAGATGGTCTTCAAATAGTCCTGAATTGTCTGTGCATTTGTTTGCACTGCACCTTTGCCCCCGGGATTCGGGATGTTGTCTGCTGGTTTGATGACGTTCACCTTGCGGCTCAGCCGAGATGTTGCTGGAGACAGTTTCAGTCCATGCGGCGCATCGCCAGTCATGTGAAGCGCTGCCAAATCCGCTTCCCGTTCTGCCGCAGCGTCATCGCTCACCATCAGAGGTGAGGAAGTCCCTTGAGCCATCTGCTGCTGCGCAGAATGCGCAAGTTCGTGCGCGAGTAATTGCCTTCCTGCGTGTGCCGACGTAACGTATTGCCCCGCTCCGAACACGACATGTTTGCCCACGGTATAAGCCCGGGCATTCACTGCTCTTGCCGACTCAGCCGCTCTCTCGTTCGTATGCACGCGCACCTGGCTAAAATCATGCCCGAACCGCGGCTCCATGAAGTCCCGCGTCGCGTTGTCCAGCGGCTGTCCCGGCGAGCGCAGCACCTCATGCACGATTGGCGGCGCGACAGCTGGACCAGAATCCGAAATAGCGCGGCGTTGCAGCTTTTTCTTTTTGCACTCCTCACACTGCTCCCCGCCTGCGGTGTGCTGGCCGCAAGCGCACTTGCGCTGGAGCGTTGCTGTGACGCGGGCGCTCATTTTCCAAACCCCTTGTAAGCGGCTTGCGCGATTTGCGCTCCTAATGCGGCCGGCCTCGCTGAAGGATCGAATTCCATCGATGCGCCCGGAACATGGGCCAGCGCTCCACCGCTGGTCAATTCGGGATGGATCCCGCCTTCAATCACCAGCCGCGACAGTTCGGATTCCACCGCCTGCTTCAGAATGGTCGATTGGGCGCGCGTCACTGGCAATCCATCCAGAACCAGACGCTCGATGTGGAGTTTGATATTCATGCCACCGCCTCCGGGCCCGCTTGGCAGATGAAGTCGGTTTCATTCACAGGACGGTCGAGCTTGAGCATCTCAGTCCGCGCCGCCGCCAGCACCAACGGCATGGTGACCGGAGTTCCCGCGTGCGCGGCCAGAAAGGCCGCGTTCAGCGCCGCGTTGTGGATTGTGCCTCCAGTCAGGTTCAAGCGCGACAGGCGGTCATAATCCAGGCTGCCCAGCGGGGTATCCGGAGGAAACACCCTTTGCCAAATGCGCCTGCGCTCTGTGACTCCGGGAAAAGGGAAGTTAACGACAAAGCGCAAGCGGCGCAGAAAGCTCTGATCGAGAGCGCTTTTCATGTTGGTGGCAAGAATGGCGAGGCCGCTGTAGGTCTCCAACCGTTGCAACAAATAGTTGATTTCGATGTTGGCGTAGCGATCATGGCTGTCCTTCACCTCGCTGCGCTTGCCGAACAAGGCATCGGCCTCATCGAAGAAAAGGATTGCGCCGCCATCCTCGGCCGCGTCGAACAGCCGGCGCAGGTTCTTCTCTGTCTCGCCGATGTACTTGCTTACTACCGTGGAAAGGTCAATGCGATAGAGATTCAGATGCAACTCCCGGGCGATTACCTCGGCAGCCATGGTCTTGCCCGTTCCGCTGTCGCCCGCGAACAAAGCACTGATTCCCATGCCGCGGTTCATCTTCCGCGCAAAGCCCCACTCGCCGTACACCTTGGCGCGGGCACCGACTTGTGCGGCGATCTGGCGCAGCAGGTTCGTTTCTTCTGGAGGAAGCACAATGTCATCCCAACCGGCCTTCACTTCCAGATGGTGTGCCAGCTGATCCAGGCGCGGACGCACGCTGTTGCGGCAACACTCCCAAAGGACCGGGGAAAGATCGCTTCCGTTTGCCGCGCTTTCCACGGCTGTGTGGACGATCTTCTGCAACGTGGAGAGATTCAGATTGAATTGCGCTGCCAACTTCGGGGGTTGGCCGTCCGCCACTTCGCCCAGCGCAAGGGACCATGCGCGCTCTTGTTCGGCCGGCGTCGGCTTACGTACTTCCACGGCGGAACTGGGGCGATCAATCCGGGGCCAGAACTCTCGCGTGCCAAGAAACACGAGGCCTTCACATTGCGCCAGAAAGCGTCGCAATGCCACTTGAGACATCGTTTCAGATCCCGCATCCATCTCCTGTGCATCAACATAGAGTGCCAGAGGCAGGAGCAGGCTTTCGCGTTGCCAGAGACGGCTCAGGACTTCCATCTCCGCGTGTTGCGCCGGCAGCAACTCGGGGCTCAGACGATAGACTTTGCGTCCAACGCGCTCGGCTGCGGCCGTGGCCACAAGATACTTGCTGGCGGAATCCGTACCGAGCAGCTGAATCAACGGCAGAACGTGGCCGGATCCGTTCCTCCAATGGGAGACGATCTGTTCCACTGCTTCCTGTTGTGACCCGCTTATTTCAGCGGCGTCGCACGATCCCAGCGGAGTGAGCGATGAGAGCAGACGATCATCAAGATGATTCAACCCCTTCACAAAATTTACGATCCGCTCATCAGCGCGCAACGGCGAAGTGGTTAGAGATTGGCCCGGCGAGGTACACACTTCAATCGCCCGCCAGAATCGGAGGGGACGTTCAGGAGAAACCACTTCCCACGCGGCATCGTCAAAGACAATGAGCGCAAGAGCAAAAGTAGGGAAGCACGTTCCGGCATTGTTCTGGGCGAGGGCACACAGCCTGCTCACGCGAGTATCCAACTCCATAGCCACGCAGAGCAGAAGCACATCTCTTTCAAAGCGCGATAGCCCGAATTGGTGGGCGAGCAGCACAAGTGCGGGCGGAGGATCCATTTTCTTTTCCAGTTCAGCGAGTTGTTTCAAAAGGGTGTCAGGATCGCCGCTGTCGCCGGCCGCGGCAACCCGATTTTCATGAGCAGGCTTTGGGCTTTCATGCTCTGCTGCGCGTTCAAGCCGTGTCCGCAGCCAGTGCAATGAAAGCGAGAGAAAGCGCGAATTGGCCTCTTGCCAGGACGCAGCATTGCTCATTTAATGATCACCCTTTGGTCCTTAAATGCCGGCACCGGCCCGGAGCGGTCGACCAGCAAACTGTCTACGCCATCGACCCGCAGCCGTACCAGCAAACGGTTGGGTTCGGCAGGCGGAATCGAAAAGCGTACCTGGCCAACGGGCGCAGCAATGGGCTCCGCGATGATCTCGCGATCCCCCAGGAGCAATGCAACACGCTGTTCCGGCAGCACGCGTGGTGTGCACCGCAAATTGACGGTAGCGGCCGCGCCCGCGGCAACATTGATGGGAAATTTCGTGGTAATGTCCGGAGCAATCGCGAAGGGAAGTTCGTTCGTGGTGCGCACCCTTTCGTCCGGCTTGCCTTTGTTCTCGGTCAGTTCGAGCGATACCGTATAAAATCCGGCCACCCACTTGGCTGGGTCCTTGTCGATTAAGATCTGCACCTGATCGCTTTTGGATGAAAGAGCAGTTGCACGAATCGGGTCCGGCAGCCTTACGGAGCGAAACACTGCCTGGATACTACCAGTGAGATTGCGGCCGGTAATTGTGATGGTGTCGCCAAGAATTGCTGTCGGCTGGTGCGAGAGAATCGTAATGTCCGTGATCTCGGGGAACGGCGGAAGCAGATTCGGCTGCGCCACGATGCCGCTGTTGTTCGGGCCGCGCGTCAATACCGGAAGAGCGGCCTTCGCCGGCAAACCGCTGTCAATCAATACGACGCAAGCTTCATATGCCACCGAAAGCCGATACTGCGTCTGAAAGCCGGACCACAACTTGAAAATTTCATCCACTGCGAGAGGTTGAAGAGTCAGGCGCACCCGTTCAATCTGCGCATACAGATCGTTGTTGGGTAGACCATTCTTTAGTTCGTCCCGCAGTAATACCGGATGATCGTTCAGCGCGCTGATGGCTTTGCCCAGAAGCTGATGGCTAAATGGTCTATTAAGATCGTTATCGCGACCGAATGCGGTGATCAGGTAATAAAGATTCAGCGCAACCGGCGGCATCGCTATCTCATTCCCGGATACGCGTCCCGGCATGGGTTGGTTTCGCCACGCGGCATTGGGGAGAGTCTGATAAAGAAAAATGTTGAGTTGATTGGCGTTGTTCCCCGCTGGACGCGCCCGGTCCAAAGGCTGCATGGTGACATTCGTGTCGTTCAGTTCCGGGTCTGAGGCAATACTCGTCGTGAGCAGGTTGCGGAGCGTCGCCGTAACGGCAGCAATTGCCAGGGGGCTACTCATTCCGCCCTCCACTTCGCCGCTCAAGGTATTGTTCCAGGGCATTGGGCGATTTGCGGTCTTGGCGCTCATTTCTGGGGCGTTGAGGCGCAGGTGTGGCCCTCACCTCTATGCGGCCAATGCTCACATGGATTGTGTCCGCAGCAGCAGCTCCCGCTGTCATCCCACGCGCCATGCCGGCAGGCGCTAATTGGCGAGCATGAGATAGTAACTCTTGCTCTGTCCTTTGCACACCAGCATTGCCGCCGTTCTCTTGCTGCATTATTGGCGCAGTTTGCTTTGTTACCCTATTTGCAACCACGGGATGAACCGATGGTTGCGCAAGAAGCGCCTGGAAACTTTTTCTGCCCGCTACTGCAGAGGCGGGACTTGCGCTTACGCGATCGTTGGAGTTCACTTCATTCGGCGCATGTCCCCGATCATCGGTGGCCTGCTCCGGCGAAACATTCTTGTGCAACTCTGCTGTAACTTCCTGTTCGGGCGCTCCTGCTTCTATGGGAGGCAACCGGCGCGGAAGCCGCCCAGTTACGCGGCGGTCCGGAGCATTCGGAATTGTCTGAATTCTTAAAGGGGCGTCAGCAGCTTCAGCCTCGGAATTTCCCCCATTGTCGTCATCGGCTGTGGTCACTCTTCTCACGCCTATTGCATGCAAGACTGCCGGGGCTACTTCTGCAGGCGGCGCTTCTCTTGGCAGCGTTGTGGGTCCGGCATCAAGTTGCGGCGCTGCGTTTATGCGATTCGCACTCTGGTTGACGTGCTGTTCGGAGAAATTGCTATTAGATGTTATTTCCGGCGACACTTCTGCCGGATCAGGACCCGGCGCACCAAACCACGACGCCAGCCGTGGTCGCACCACCGGCACGGCGTTCAGCGCTTTTACCACTACGTTGGTGAAGTAGTCGTTCACGTTCCAAGCATTCCCAGGTATATCTGTCTTCGGCTGGTGTTCATCCGAATGATTTCCGCCTCATGCCATCCATAATTAAGCGCGAGTTGGTGCACTTCATAAAACGCGCGCATGGCCCAGGCATGGACCTCGGCCCAGAAGAAGCTAGCTATGTCAAACAGCTGTTGCCAATGATGGCCGCAGCCCGCGCAAACCAACGCCAGTTCGACGTTGCCTTGCGGATCGACCTCATCCATGGCGCCGGCAAGCTTCTGAATAACTTCCGGCGGCAGGTCTGCAGTCGAGACCTGTGCGTCCTTGTAAACAACTCTGAGAACGCAGCGATCAATTAGGAACATTCTGGCCTCTGCGACATCGACGTCAGCAGGCAGGGATTCCAGATCGGCTCCGACCGTAGGACGAAATTCAATTCGGTAGCCGTTGCTTTCCAGCAGTCCCACAGGCTGGCCCGCGGGCGCGAGCAAATCGGCCGTGCGCAATATAAACTGCAGATGGTCCCCGCACGATGGGCAGTCTACAAGCCCCTCCAGTTCCGGACCGAAGACGATCTGACGCAGTTGCAACAGCAGCCGGTCGCGTTCTCCCAAGCTCAAATCAGCCAGGACAGACCGAGGTTGATCGCGGTTCGCGGCTGAAAGCAAACTCAGCGCGCGGTCCCAGTGACACTGCCGCTGGCCCACATCCCAGACGTTGAGCAAATCTTCCGCAGAGAGTGCTCGCATAGCTAGACGGCGGGAACCGTGAACGAGGGTTCGGCCGGCTCGGCTACTTCAACGTCTCGCTCCCAGCCTTCGTTTTCCAGCTTGATATGCTGAATGGCGACGGCGTTAGCGTTCGCGTCCAGATCGGGCATTGCCTGGTATTCAGAGACCCAGCAGCGATATACCTTGTAGGTAATGGCAAGCTGGCCGGACTCGTTATAGAGCTCGATCAGGATATTTTTGCGGAAGTCCTTCAGCGAGGTTTCGCTGCCCAGACCGGCGCCGAAATTCCAGACCTTGTTGGCCCACTGCTCAAATTCCTTGTCGTGGGTCACTCCTCTTTCCAGAGAAATGGCCTCGAACTCGGTGCGTCCGGGCGACTTCCTTGTGCTGCTGGGATCGCCGCCCTCGCGATGCTTGACCACCTCGGTAGTCCTCTTCAATCCGCCTACCTTGCTAACTCCGGCTACATACTTGCCGTCCCATTTGACGCGAAACTTGAAGTTCTTATACGGGTCGAACCTCTGTGCGTTGACAGTAAACTGCGCCATATGTCCTCCTGCGGATTACGCCTGGATCTGCCCGGCGATCTGTTGCAGCTTGATTACGACGAATTCGGCGGGCTTCAAAGGCGCGAAACCTACCACAATATTGACAATGCCCAGATTGATGTCATTCTGGATTGTCGTTTCCTTATCGCACTTCACGAAGTACGCGTCCCGTGGCGTGGTGCCCTGAAAAGCTCCTTGCCGGAACAGGTCCTGCATGAAAGCGCCGACGTTCAGACGGATCTGCGCCCACAGCGGCTCATCATTGGGTTCGAACACCACCCACTTGGTACCCCGGAAAAGGCTTTCCTCGATGTACAGGGCCAGCCGCCGCACGGGAATGTACTTGTAGTCGTCAGACAGAATGTCTGCGCCTCTGGCGGTGCGAGAACCCCACACAACCCTGCCCACAATCGGGAAGGAACGCAGACAGTTGATTCCAATTGGATTCAACTGGCCGTTTTCGTCGTCTGTGAGATGTACGGAAAGATCCGAGACTCCTGCCAGCGTGGCATCAATTCCAGCAGGCGCCTTCCACACGCCGCGCTGAGTGTCAGTGCGGGCAAAGATACCGGCCACCGCGCCACAAGGGACAAAGGTCTGTAATTGGCTGTTCAACAGCGGGTTGGGCTCGACTAGCCGAGGAAAGAACAAAGCTGCGTTAGAGCTGCGTGGGAGCACCTGATCCACGCCGTCCAAGGCTGTCTTGACCGAATTCCATGAGGTGGGAGGATCGACCAGACAGATGGCCCGACGCTTTTCACAATAAGGAACAGCCTGCGAAATCACGCTGGCATATTCAAGGTCCGTGCCGAAAGGGGGAATACAGAGAATATTGAAGATGTCTGCTTTTTCCAGAGCCAAGACCCCCGTCTTCTCTGGACCATTCGGCGGGAAGAAATCCGCGTCGGCCAGCAAATCACCGTCAGCAGTGACACCATCGACTCCCTTTTTTGAAACTGTAGCGGGAATCGCATTGCCTTTGGCATCGGTCTTCGTATCCTTTGGGAGAACATTTGGAACGAGCCAGTCAGTATCCTGGTCATTCCTGAGGACGCGGACAAGCGAAGAGCTTTGCTTGAGCTGCCGCGGAGCGTACTGCGGGTTGGAATCATCGATTGATAGATTGAGATATTTCTCTGTTTGCACCACCGTGTTGTTGGCGTCTATTTCCAGGACGGTGAGGTTGAAGAGCTTCTTGCTCGCGCCTTTGTCGCGCGTGTTCTTGGTATCGATGATGGCCTGCAGCTGGTTTCCCCAGGCGCCCGGACTGGATGCAACCAGCGTAAGATTGTCATTGGGAGCTGCCGCCCCGGTTGGCAACGCTATCTGCGCTATTGCGGGAGCCACTGCAGCTGCTGGCGCAGGTCCCGGTCCCGGTGCCGGAGCAGGCCCCGCCGCGGCAACAGGCACATTCACCAAGCGAACAATGATTGCCTGGCTGCCGCCATTCAGATAAAAATCTCTTACGGCAAAGCTCATGCTGTGGTCTAGATCCAGCCCACCGAAGTTTCTTTCGAACTCACCAAAGCTGAAAATCGTGGTTGGATCGTTTACAGGGCCGCGTTCCGCGCTGCCGACGAACGCGGCAATCGACGTGGCTACTCCGGTGATGGTGCGCACACCGCTCTTGATTTCCTCGACGTAAACCCCGGGATAGGTCAAAGATGCAGGCATGGTTCTAGTCTCCTCAATGTCTTTTGCCGGAAATACTGAACTGCACCGCCACAGTAGCGACCTGGTACAACGGTCAGGTTCTTAGCAGTCATCGCGAGTCGCGAATACCTGATAAGCCATCGCAATGACACGGGCTTTTGCCCGAGCGCGAAAGAGCGGCATACTTGATGAATCCAATACACCATAGAGATTTGAGTTTGTGGCTGTCTGTGCGCCAGCACTCATAAGGAATGAATTTATCCAATCAGGGCCAACAAGAGTCGCATGGCGGTTGCGTCGAGACGCTGCCAATGAGCGAACTGAGTGGGCGGTGATGCTTGTTCATCCGTTAACGGGTGAAATAGGGACAAGGCTCCGGAGAAGCGCTCTCAACTGATCGAAATTATCGGGGCGGATCAGGTAGACGCTGTCTGCGACCTCCAGTTCAGTCCCAGCGCCGATGGTTTCCACGCAGAAAATCACAATCGGGAGCTTCATGCTCAAGCCCGCGCCCGCACGGACTCTTAAAGCCGCGGCTATCACGCTCTGGCCGGGTCCCGGCAGGCTTACAAGAATCAGATTGGGAGGCTGAGCTCTGGTTTTTTCGATGGCATCCGTTCCATTGCGGGCCGAGACAACTTTATAGCCGGTAGTTTCGAGAAGGTGTTCTATGCCATTCCTCACCTCCTCAACATCATGCACAACCAGAATTACTGGCCTGCAATCCTCGTTCTCGCTTCCAGGCTTAAGTTCCATTCTGATGCTCTACCGATCAAAGTGCTAGAGCATAAGGCGCGGCAAGAACTGCGTCTGTGCGGCAAACCACATGGTTAAGGAATTATTTATCAATTTTCCAGTTCGCCACAAGCTTGGATACAAAAGCGTATCGGCCGCTTGCGTTTCGTGATTTCTTGCAAGCTTGTTCGCTCGTAAATTGAAGAAAGCACGTGGGACGCTCGGGACGGTTCAGCTCCCGGCTCAACCGACACCGGCGATCACTGGCAGATATATCTGTCGCAGCTTCCAGCTGAACTCCTGTCCTCCGCTCGCGCTATCTTTAAATGGTGCTTGCATGTAATTGCAGGAAGGTCGATGGCCGGGCGGCGGTTTATGATGTTCGACTGCCTGCCAAGGCACATTACTTTCAGGAGTTGCCGCCATGCTGAAACGGCTATTTATCTCGCTTTGGTTCTTACCGTTATTGTCTGGATTTGCGCTTGCGCAAAACATTGCCGAAGACACTGCCAACGCTCCGCGACCGGTAAAACTCGTACCCGCGCCATCAACTGGCCCGGTGTATATCCGTTGCGGCGCGCTGTTCGATCCCAAATCCGGCAAGCTCGAGTTGAATATAGTCATTGCCGTCGAGCGCGACAGGATCAAGCAGGTGGGCAAGTTCTCGCCGCCAGCAGATGCACAGGTCATCGACCTCTCAAGTCTGACGTGCTTGCCCGGTATGGTGGAGTCGCACACGCACGTCTTTCTTCAGGGTGACCGCAAGCCGGGCCAGTATGATGCGCAACTGCTAAAGCAGTCGGTGGCCTATCGTGCGATCGAGGCAACCACCGCCGCGCATGCGGCCCTGGATTGGGGCTTCACGACCATCCGTGATCTCGAAACCGAGGGCGCCGGTTACGCCGATGTTGACATCCGCAATGCCATTAACGCCAGCTTGATCTGGGGACCACGCATGCAAGTGGTGGGGCGCGCAATGGATGTGACCGGCTCATATCCGCTACAACCTGCGTATGCCTGGGATGTCCCGGTGCCGATTGGAGTGGAGACGGTGGATGGCGTCGAGGGTGCGCGCAAGGCAGTGCGGGAACAGCTTTCGCACGGCACCGATTGGGTCAAGATCTACGCTGACCGGGGCGGCAGGATTCATGACGGTATCCTCGACACCATTCCAACGTTCACCCTCGACGAACTTCGCGCCATCGTCGACGAAACTCACCGTGAGCGCCACCGTGTGGCGGCACACGCCACTGGGCTGCTGGGAGTGCACAATGCCGTGGAAGCGGGCGTTGACACCGTCGAGCACGGCAATTACATGGCGCCAGAAGACATGAAAACGATGGTCGCCAAGGGCATCTGGTTTGTGCCTACGCCGTATGTGGCCGAATACGACGCGCAGTGGCGGGCTGAACGCGCGGGCACTCAGCCGCAGGAATCACCCGGCCTGAAGATTGAGGAGGACACCTTCCGCCGTGCACTGCAGGCAGGCGTAAAGATTGCGTTTGGCACTGACGTAGGTGCGTTCGAGTGGGACATGAGCCCCGCCCGCCAACTCGTCACCATAGTCAAGTGGGGAATGACGCCGGCGCAGGCCCTGAGTGCCGCCACCATTCGCGGCGCGGAGCTGATGCAGATGCAAAATGACATCGGCACAATCGAAGAGGGCAAATACGCCGACATCATTGCGGTCCAGGGTAATCCGCTCCACGATATTTCTGTGATGCAGAAAATTAGCTTCGTCATGAAGGGTGGTGTGGTATTTAAAAAATAGCTGCCTGCGACATGATAGCCAGCGTGGGGAATCAATAGAGCGTCTGCACCATTTATTCACGCGGCAAGCCCTCTTGTTGCTAGACGTAAATCCCTGGCGCTTCATGGCCGATCTTCTGCACGTATTCAACGTATGATCCGGGATAGACCTGCGGTGTGCGATCCGTACCGCTTTCGCCGCCGAGTTCCAGCACGCGTGAACCCAGTCCGCGCAGGAACATGCGATCGTGCGAAACGAAAATCATGGTGCCTTCAAAATCTTTGAGAGCTTCCACCAGCATTTCTTTTGTCGCCAGGTCGAGATGGTTGGTGGGCTCGTCGAGCACGAGGAAGTTTGGCGGGTTATAGAGCATCAAGGCCATCACCAGCCGCGACTTTTCTCCGCCGGAAAGCGCGCGGATTTTCTTGTCCACATCGTCACCGGAAAACTGGAAAGCTCCGGCGAGGTTGCGCAATGAGCCCAGGCCGTCATGCGGGAAATCACGCTGTAGCTGCTCAATGATGGTGAGATCAGGATCGAGCACGTCAAGAGATTGCTGCGCAAAATAGCCCATGTACAGGCTCGCGCCCAAGCGGACTGAACCGGAATCAGGCTGCGAAGCGCCTGCAATCATCTTGAGCAGAGTGGTTTTACCCGCGCCATTTCTGCCCATCACGGCCCAACGCTCACCGCGCCGGATGGTGAGATTAAAGCCGTCATAGATCACGCGCGGACCATAACTCTTGTGCAGGTCTTCAATCACTGCAACCTGCTCGCCGGAACGCGGCGGCGGACGGAAGTCAAACTTTACGATCTGGCGTTTTTTGGGCAGTTCGATTTTTTCAATCTTATCCAGGGCCTTGATGCGGCTCTGCACCTGCGCGGCTTTGGCGGCGTGCGTCCGAAAACGATCAATGAAGCGCTGCTCCTTGGCCAGCATGGATTGCTGCCGCGCAAAAGCTGCCTGCTGATTGGCGGAGCGAATGTTCCGCTCGCGCTCATAGAAATCATAGTTGCCGGAGTAGGTGATGATCTCGCCGGATTCAATTTCTGCAATCTTTGAAACCAGGCGGTTCATGAACTCGCGGTCATGCGAGGTCATGAGCAGAGCGCCCTGAAAATTCTTCAGGAACTGCTCCAGCCATATGATCGATTCAAGATCAAGGTGGTTCGTAGGTTCATCCATCAGCAGAACATCGGGACGGCCGAGGAGCACCCGGGCCAGCGCGACGCGCATCTTCCATCCGCCGGAAAGCGCGCCCACATCGCCATCAATCTGGTCGTCTTTAAAGCCGAGGCCATGAAGCACTTCACGCGCCTGCGCTTCAAGGGCATATCCCCCAAGATGCTCATACTCTTCTTGGACTTCACCAAAGCGCGCAAGCACGCGGTCCATTTCGTCGGCCTTGGCAGGATCGGACATTTCATGCTGCAAGGCTTCCAGTTCATGGTGAAGATCGCCCACGCGCCCGCTGCCCGCAATGGCTTCATCCAGCACGGAGCGCCCGGACATCTCTTCAACGTCCTGACGGAAATAGCCGATGGTAAGACGCTTGGGGACGGAGACTTCACCTTCGTCAGGCTCTTCTTCACCCACGACCATGCGAAAGAGCGTTGTCTTCCCTGCTCCGTTGGGGCCGACGAGGCCGACCTTTTCGCCGGGGTTGAGCTGGAATGATGCGTCGACAAAAACCAACTGTTTGCCGTACTGCTTATTGATATTGGAGAAAGAGATCATCCAATTTCAAGCTAACAGAATCCCGCGCCGGAGCAAACCTTACCACTGATCACACTGATGACACTGATCTGCGCTGAAGCTGAAAAACCTTACTGCTGATCACACGGATTGCACCGATCTGCACTGAAGCTGAAAACCTTACTGCTGATCAAACTGATGACACTGATTTTCATGGATCTGAAAAGGGAGAGAAAAATTGACAATTTTGGCAATCAATCGTCACTCAATTCGCACCACGCGCTCGCTGACTTTGGGAAATTTATCGAACACTGCGGGATCATGACCAGGGACGATGAGCCGGGGCGAAGCGGCGAGTTGTTTCATGCGGTCCTGAGCACGCAAATTGGATGCGGCATCGAACGTTTGGGCGATAGGAATGTGCTTCTCAAGATTTTCGTAGAGATACATATTGTCGCTGGCCAGAATTACCGTGCCGGCCTTGGTATTCACGCCCACATACTGCGACTGGAACGTATGTTTGCCGCCGGTGTAGCTGGTAATGCCGGGAAAAATCTCCTGGGCATCGCCATTTACAAGAGTGACGCGGCCGGCTAGGTTGAGCTTGACTGCGGCAAGCACGTCGTCCGGATCAATACCGCCGTGGGTGCGCGGCTGCTGCCAGGCTTCTCCGGTGTAATAGGTGTATTCATCTTTTTGCAGCCAGATGCGCGCCTTGGGAAAAAGGTCCATGCCGTCCGCGTGGTCCCAGTGCATGTGCGTGATGATCACGTCAGTAATGTCTTCAGGAGTAAGAGCCGGCTGGCCTGCAGGCATAATTCCCGGCTGACCCACTGCTTCAGAAGGCTTGATGAAGCCATCAACCGTGAATTGCTGGAAAAACTGCGGACGATAAAAGCCTGAATCGACCAGGATGTTGCGGCCATTGCCGCGGATGAGCCAGACCGTCATGGCAATCGACAGTTTGCGCTGCGGGTTGGCGCCGGCGATGAGAGCGTTAACAGGAAAGTCTGGAATGGAAGCGTAGCGGATGGCAAAGACTTCATAGACGGGCGGGGCGGCAGTCGGCAGGGATGAGATGAGTGTTTTCTTAGTTCGCGCGACCCTGGCCACCTGCGAGGACGTGGCCCGCGTCACTGAAAGAGCTGTGGCAGAGCTTGATGAAAGCACTCTGCGGCTTGCCGGCGGCGTATGGGCAAAGGCGGACCAATATGAAACCGAAAACAGTGCTGCGAAAATAAATTTTGCTATCATTCAGGCTCCTTTTGCGGCATTATCCGCATAAAAGAGAAAGTGTAAGGAAATAGAGTGCATGAATAGCTCGGGAATGTCGAGGATGCCAAAAGTACCTTCTTTGCTGCGCCGCATCAGCTTTAGTTTTCTACTGGGCTTTGGTCTTTTTGTGCTGGGCGCGGGACTGCAAGGCATGCTGGAGCATCGCGGCTTTGCGCGCGTCAGCGTCTACCTCGATGACTTGGTGCTGGGTGTGTTGGCCGGCTTGATGGTGTTTGCTTATGAGCATCGCCGATCACGGGAACTGCGGCAGAAGCTGGCGGTAATTTCCGCCATGAACCATCACGTCCGCAATGCCTTGCAGACGATTTCTTATGTGCCCTACACAGAGCAGGCAAAACAGATGCTGTTGATTCAGCAATCGGTCAACCGGATCCAGTGGGCGCTGAATGAAATTTTACCCGGTGACGGGGACGAGGCCGCACGGAATTTCCCGCCGACCATGGCCGTGACGGAAAAAGCGATGGAGTCGGAACCGCAAACAGGAACGTCGGGCAAAAGCTGAGACAGCTGTTACAATACTTGAAGCCGCATACCTCCGGAGAGGTGGCCGAGTGGCTGAAGTTGAGCCGTTATGCGGGCGAAAGAGCCCGCAGGCGCAATCCCGAGCCTTTTGTGCGAGGGAGCTCAATCGATGCTCTTGCGTCCCTTGATTTTCCGGTGGTTTGTTCACGGAGAGGTGGCCGAGTGGCTGAAGGCGGCGGTTTGCTAAACCGTTATAGGGGCTAACACCTCTATCGGGGGTTCGAATCCCCCCCTCTCCGCCAGATGCTTTCCATCTTCGCTATGGTGTTCCAGCTCATCCGCCACTTTCACGCTTCTATAGAAACAAAGCTGGCATTCGGATCAGCTTCTTCCGGCAACTGCTGGTCTTTTGCCGGCGATGCGAGATAGTCGCTCCAGGAGGGAAATTCTGATTGTCTTGCTTCAAGCATCTGCCGTGACGATCCGGCGGACGCGGTCAAAAAAGCCAGAAATTTCTCCTGCACATGAAGACCAGCGTTGGCTGCGTCGAGCCAGAGGAACTGTCCGCCTTCATTGACTTCAAGGAACCACCATCGGTCCTGATTGTCGATGGCGAAGTCAAAGCTGCCGCAGGCGATACCAGACTTAGCTGCAAACGCCAGCACGGATTTTTCAACCTCCGGCGGTGTGATGATGGGTTCTACTCTCACTAAGCCTTGCGTGGCGTCCCCGCGCCAGTCGAGAGCTCCCTTGGGATTGTGGAGAGAATAGGAATACACTGCTTCCCCCAGCAGCACCATGCGTACGTCGAACTTCTTGACGACCAACTCCTGGTAGATGGCGGGCGCGTAGGTGAGCACTTCGTCGCTGGGCAGCATGTTTGCGCTGAGTTCAAAGGTCTCTGTGACCACAATCGGGCCGCCCTGCTCCTTTTCCCAGATATGCGTAGCAAACGTTTTGCAGATCATCCGTTGAGGATTGTCGCAAAAATGCTCTCGCACGGCTTGCGGCGAGTTTGTCATCAACGTCCTGGGCATGTTCATGCCGCAGTCGCGGGCCAGCAAGAGCTGGACGGATTTATTGTTGATGAAGCGCGAGGCCGCGTACTTGTTGACCACGCGCACCGGCAAGGTTTCAAGAAGATACATCAGAGAGTCATAAAACGAGCGGTATTCATTGGCTGCAAACTTCGCATCTTCAGGGGTCGTTTGCGGATTGGGCTTGGGTTGCACTGGCTTGCGAATCCAAATCACGTCGCCGGACTCAACCAAATAATGGCCAAGTTTGAGTTGCGTATCTTTAATCTGCAAATCTGGGAGCAAAGAGATGGATGCTTGTCTGTCATCCGTCCATCCCAAGCCTGCCCAGCAGGCCACGGAGTACCCGGCTCGCTCTAGCGCCCACTTCAACGGGGCGGTGTGATTGTCATTTTCTGGGGCGGTGATCAAAATTTTCATCTTCTTCTTTCCTCTCAAGCTGCAGCGGACGGCGCGATTGGACACCGCCCGCGCAGGATTCCTTGTCTTCATTTTTACGCGAGCAATTCATGGGGCGAACGTCCGCGCAAGTTTTGGATTAACCTGTCGTATCACCATCGCACCCGTGCGTTCCCGGACGGGGGATGGTACATACGGTGAGGGTCGAGAGACCGCCGACCACATGGTCGGCTTCGCTAGGCGTCAACTCTTTTGCGCCCTGGCGGGCCAGTACTCTTTTGTCGTTGTTCATGTGCTTTTTCCTTTCGTTGTCAGCTGCAGGTTGAAGTTAGCCCACTGTGTCGCAGTCTTTTCCGCCCACGGGGTTCCAGGAACAGATCGTCAAAGTGTTGATGTTGCCGTTGACGTGGTCAACTTCCGCCGGGGTCAGCTCGCGCGCGTTCTGACGGCTCAGGACCCTGTTGTTTTCGTTCATATCTTTCCTTCCTTTCATGCGTAATTGTGGTTGTGCCGCTGAATGCGGCACTTCACATTTAAGATAGCGAGTGATCGGATCACTGCGGCTGTTGCCATCGGCGGAACCGGTGGAGGTGGTCAGTGGACGATGGCACCGTACAAACGGTGGCTTGGAGTGCGCCAGGCTCGCTGATGGCTTCCATTTCCAATAACGCTACTCACGTGCAAGCCCAGGTGCCCGAGCACTCTTTGAGTTTATGCGGCCACGCTCGCTAAGTTCAAAGGAATTGGAGAAGCAGAGAAGCAGGTAGTTCTAATTTGGGAATTAGGAAACTACTGAGATGCGAGCCAAACTTAGCTGCCTGGCATTCAGTTGGTCTACCCTGATTCCGGCTCCGTTCGTGCCGACGATTTTGATGGGATGATGTTGACGGCCCGCAGCTTCTTTGTCCAAGGCCCACTTCCGAGCGCGTCGTTAGTACTTGGTTTATTTCGAACGTGCGCACGCGCGGGCCGTTAGTCCGCGATTTCATAAAAACCTCGTCACAAAGTAAGCTATTTCTTCCGTAAGTTAGCCTTCGGGGTTTTTCGAGCCTTTCTCGTTCGGGTGCAAGCAACAACAAATAATGGAGGATCTTTCAGAATGAAGCGCGTTCTTGCCGCGGTAATCGCACTATTTATATTTACTTCTCTCTTGCTGGCGCAGAATCCAGCGCACAAAGATCCATCAAAGCCGCTTCCGAACATCGCGGAAAAGACTAGCGGGATGCAGAGCTTTCCCGGATTCTTCACCGACTACTGGGACGCGCGCGAAGGGACGCTCTGGTTGCGCATTGAAAACGCCAAATGGGACACGCCATTCATTTTGTATGAATCGCTCCCCAGCGGCGTAGGGTCGAACGATATTGGCCTGGACCGGGGTGAGCCGGGCGAAAGTTACGTCGTCCATTTTGAGCGCAGCGGCAAACAGGTGTTTCTAGTGGCAGAGAATCAGGAGTATCGCGCCGTGACGGACGATGCCGACCAGCGAAGCGCTGTGCGGGCAGCCTTTCCGCAATCGGTGCTCTGGGGCTTTGAAGTGGCGGCGGAGGATGGCGATGCTGTCCTTGTGGACGCGACCAAATTCTTCTTAAGCGACGTTCACGGAGTGGCTGCCGCAATCGCAAACGCCAAGCAGGGCAAATACAAAGTTGAGCCAACGCGCTCTGCCATCTACCTGCCGCGCACAAAAAACTTTCCTGAGAACACGGATATTGAGTCGACACTTACTTTTGTGGGGGAGGATCCCGGCAATTTCGTCAGGCAGGTCACGCCTGAGCCGCACGCCATCACCGTTCGCGAGCATATTTCGTTCATTCAAGCGCCCGCTACGGGATTCCACAGCCGCGCTTTCGATCCACGCGCCGGCTATTTCGGCATCCGCTACATGGATTTTGCCACTCCAGTCGATGAGCCAATCGTAAAGCGCTATATCGCGAGGCACCGGCTGGCAAAGAAAGATCCTTCCGCCGAGGTCAGTGAGCCGGTGAAGCCGATCGTTTATTACGTGGATCGAGCAATTCCTGAGCCGATACGCTCCGCCGTGCTTGAGGGCGTTGGCTGGTGGAACCAGGCATTTACCGCCGCCGGTTACAAGGACGCGTTCCAGGTAAAACTGCTTCCTGAAGGCATCGATCCGATGGACGTTCGCTATAACGTGGTTGAATGGGTGCCACGTTCCACGCGAGGATGGTCGATTGGCAATGCCGTTACCGATCCCCGAACGGGTGAAATTATCAACGGCCATGTGCGGCTTGATGCGCTGCGGATTCGGCAGGTGTTTCTCATTGCGCAGGGACTTCTTAATCCGTTTGGCAAAGATCCTGCGGCACTGGCCAAGGCCAATGCGATGGCGTTGGCGCGCATTCGCCAGCTTGCGGCACATGAGACAGGACACACCCTGGGATTGATGCACAACTATGCTGCCAGCATCGTCAACCGGGCGTCTGTCATGGATTATCCGCCGCCGACTGTTACCGTGGGCACCGATGGCGTGCCGGATGTTTCCAACGCGTATGCTGTTGGCATCGGCGCATGGGACAAGACCGCCATCATTTACGGCTATCGTGATTTCCCCACCGGAACCAATGAAACTCAGGCGCTGGATAAAGTTCTTGATGACGCATTTGCAAGCGGCTTGCTTTATCTCACTGATCAAGACGCGCGTCCGCTGGGGTCAGCTAGTCCGATTGCGCATCTGTGGGACACAGGCAGTAATGACCTTGACGGCTTACAGCAGGTAATGGCCGTCCGGCAGGCCGCGCTGAAAAATCTTTCAGAAAATGCGATTCGCGAACACACTCCAATGGCTACTCTTGAAGATGTGCTGGTGCCGGTCTATCTCTACCATCGCTACCAGGTCACGGCCGTTGCCAAATCCATTGGCGGACTGAATTACACTTTCAATCTGCGTGGATCAAACGACCTGCGGGGGCCGAATCGCAAAGACCCTGAAATCGTGCCCGCTGCCCAGCAGCGTCAGGCTCTTCACGCGATCCTGAAGACGCTTTCGCCGCAGGCGCTCGTCGTTCCTCAGGTGCTCCTGAATATCATTCCGCCCAGGCCGCCGGAGTATCCCAGTTCAAAGGAAAACTTCGCGCGCCGGACTTCGCCTGCATTCGATTCTCTGGCGCCCGTTGAAGCGGCTGCCAATATTGTCATCCCGCTGTTGTTTCAGCCTGAGCGCGCCCAGCGCATGATTGAGTACCATGCACGCGATGCGAACGATCCAGGCTTTGACGAACTGGTGGATGAAGTGCTAACTGCAACCTGGAAAGCTCAGCCCGGCGCGGGATACAACGGCGCAATCCAACGCACCGTCAACTCGGTTGTGCTGAGCCACTTGATGTCACTCGCCGCAGATGAACATGCATCCAGTGGGGTCCGCGCCGTCGCGCTGCTGAAGCTTGATGAGTTGAAGAAGTGGCTTGCTTCACAGGAGAACCTGCTGAAGGATGTGCCGACTCGAGCCGAATTCTTCTTCGCAAGAAATCAAATCGATCATTTCGAGAAAAATCCGGCTGATGTCCACATGACTGCCCCGGCCACACCTCCCGCCGGCGATCCTATTGGGTCGGACGGCTGGGAGTGATCCTGGCATTTCAGCAAAGGGGAAAACCGCAGGCTACGTTTTGTAATACAGTACTTGCCTGCCCTAACCAGCTCATTTATCTGGAGGACGATATGAATGGCGCAATCGCTTATAGTCCTAAAAAAGACGATCTGTACTATCCCTGCAAGAATGCCCAGTTTTTTCCGACGGGAGCACCCACATCTGACGCAGCTCTTTGCGTGGAGCTGGCGCGGCTGGCCTATTGCCGGTCTGAAACTACTTTTGCGTTCGATCAAACCAGGATCAAAAATGAACTGGGCAAGATCGGCCTTACTGCCGCAGGCTTTTTTGAGAGCCAGCAAATCAAGCAGGACGGAGGAACACATTGCTTTGTGGCCGTGAGCAATGACCAGAAGCTGGCCGTGGTAGCTTTTCGCGGCACGGACAAAGATGACCCTACTGACATGGGTGACGATATCAATGGGCTCAAGGTTCCCTGGGAAGGTGGTGGCCAGGTGCATCGCGGATTTGCCGGAGCCCTGGCGGAAGTGCGTCCTGCGCTTGAGAAGACGCTCCAGAGCATTCCCGGACGGTTGCTTTTCACTGGTCATAGCCTGGGTGCAGCACTGGCCACTTTGCTGGCCGGCATCAAAGTTCCGGATGCTCTCTATACTTTTGGGTCGCCGCTGGTGGGCAATTCAGACTTTGTGGCCACGCTCAGCAAGGTGAAAAATTTTCGCTACGTGGATTGTTGCGACATCGTCACCCGGATTCCGCCGAAAGGGCTGGGCTACGCGCATCTGGGCAAGCCGTATTACATTGCCAAAGACCGAAGTGTAACTTTTGATCCGGGCGATAGCTTTATCAGAAATGATCGGATGGAGGCGTTTCTCGAATACCCGCTCGAGTATCATGCGTGGAAAAAAGAGAATGTGGGCGTGCGTGAGCTGGCCGACCACACGCCAGTGAATTACGTTACGGCGGTGACGGCCGCAACGCCTCCGGCATAGCTCTTTGCTGTGATGGCGTTTGCGCCGGACTCCAGGGGGAGGCGGGTTTACGCACCCCGCACGTTCCATCTGCTGTGCGATTTCTGCCGTCGTTCTATGAGACGGCGATGGCGGCAGGCAAAACGTCACAGAACCAGAAGCCGTCGCGCTCGACTTTTTCGCCGGTTACGATCGGGATCTCCCGGTTAAACATGGGCCCCCCATACGCAAAGGAATGGAACTCGCCATTTTCACCGCATGGATCCACTCCAGCGGGAAGATCGCGGAGCAACGCCCGGTCAAAGTCGCGCCCAATAAAGGTCGATGAAATTTGTTTGGGATCAACGCAGACAAGTTTCGCGCGCAGTCCGGCGCTGATCATGGTCTGCGCGAGCTCCTGTGTAGGAATGCCCCAGATAGGAAACAGGGGCTCAAGTCCGGTATCTTCCAACTGGCGCTCACGGTAGGCGCGAACGTCGGTAAGAAAAAGATCGCCAAAAGCAATTGCGCTTACGCCTTGCGCCAGCGCCTGATCGCAGACGAACTTCATGGCTGCTTCATAATCGGCGTTGGAGCATGGCCACGGAATGGGAGCGACAATGAGCGGAAGCCCCGCCGCTTCAGCCTGCATCTCAACTAGCGCCCGCCGCGTGCTGTGCATGGCAACGCGATCAAACGCGGCATTCAACGTTGTCATGAGGCCGGCGATCTCATATTGGTTTTGTTGACGCAGAACATGCAGAGCCCAGGCGCTATCTTTGCCGCTACTCCACGCCAGCAGGATTTTCTTTTTCATGCAGATTAAACCTACCACGGAGGCAGGGCAAACCTTCATTCACCACAGAGGGCACAGATGAACACAGAGAGAAGAATAGAGATTGTCTTGAGCTGGTTGAGCTGTGGTGAACTTGTCCCGTAGAAGTCGCGACTTGTAAAGCTGTCGCGGCCGCGCTGACCGAATCTCACGAACTGCTGCGCTGGTATCAGCCAAGTTTTCTAACATTTTCCTCAGTGTTCCTCTGTGTCCTCTGTGGTAAGGATTTCTGATTCACCCGCTCTTGTGTTGCCGTGTTAGATTTGAAAGAACAATGTCCGCTCCCAACTCAAGATTTGTTCGCGCCTGCCGCTGTGAACCTGTTGACGTGACGCCCATCTGGCTGATGCGCCAGGCCGGCCGCTACATGGCTGAATATCGCGCGGTGCGCCAAAAGCATTCCATCCTGGAGATATGCAAGACCCCGGAAATCGCGGCTGAAGTGACCATTACCGCCGCGGAAAAGTTGGACGTGGACGCGGCCATTATCTTTGCCGACCTGCTTCTCCCGCTGGAAGTGATGGGAATGCCGTTCCGGTTTGAAGCCGGTGAAGGCCCGGTGATCGAGCGGCCGCTACGTGCTCCCAAAGATATAGACGCGCTGGTCACCAACCGCGCATCCGAACTCGGCTACGTGGCTGAGTCAGTCAGCCGCGTCGTCAAGCATTTTCGCGACAAGCTGCCGGTCATCGGATTTTGCGGCGCGCCATTTACGCTGGCGAGCTACATGATTGAAGGCGGCGGCTCGCGCAATTACATCCATACAAAAAAGATGATGTACATGGAGAGCTCTGCGTGGCGGATGCTGATGCGCAAGCTGGTGGACGTGCTTGCCGCCTATGCCGCGGAGCAGGTCACCGCCGGCGCTGACGCGCTGCAGATTTTTGATAGCTGGGTGGGCTGCCTGAGCGTGGAAGATTATCGCCAGTATGTGCTGCCTTTCTCGACTGATCTGGTTCAGCGACTCAAGAAGACCGGTGTGCCTATCATTTATTTTGGGACCGACACGGCAACTCTGCTGCCGTCGATGAAGGAAACCGGCGCTGATGTGATGGGCGTGGACTGGCGCTTTCCGCTCGATCAGGCATGGAGCAGCCTGAACTTTAAGGGGGCGGTGCAGGGAAATCTCGATCCTGTGCTGCTGTTTGCCGGGCAGAAGGAACTGCGCGCGCGGACGGACGCTATACTGCGGCAGGCCGGCGGACGTCCGGGGCATATCTTTAATTTAGGGCACGGAATTTTGCCGGAAACGCCGGTGGAAAATGTTCGCGCGCTGGTGGATTTTGTTAGAGAATTGAGCGCAACCTATTCCGCTGGAGCCGCCCCATGAGCTGTACGCAATGAGCAGCCAAAAATCAGCCATCCTGCTTCTTGCCCACGGCAGCCCTGATTCGCCCGCCGATATTCCGGAATTCATGAGACATGTTACCGGCGGCCGCCCGGTCCCTGATGTCGTTATCCACGAACTCACGCATCGCCATTTGTTGGTCGGCAAATCCCCGCTGACTGAAATCACCATGCGGCAGGCTGAAGCCCTGCAGACGCGGCTTGGCCTTCCCGTGTATGTGGGCATGCGCAACTGGAAACCGTTCATTAGCGATGCCGTCCGGCAGATCACTTCAAGCGGTATTGAAAAAGTCGTAGCAATCTGCCTTGCGCCGCAGAATTCTTCCACCAGCGTTGGCCTGTATAGCAAGGCGCTGGCAGATGAACGCAAGCCGGGAATGGCGGTGCAGTTTGTGGAGTCATGGCATGACCATCCGCTGTTGGTGCAGGCTTTTGCCGAGCGGCTGGAACCGGTCTGGCGGCAGGCGAGCAATGAAGTTGGCGAGCCGGTACCCGTGATCTTTACGGCACATAGCGTACCCATGCGCACCATTCACGCGGGCGATCCTTACGAAAAGCAAGCTAAAGAGACAGCGCAACTGGTGGGGCAAAGAATCGCAGGTCTCACACTGGAGTTGCAGCACTTTGCTTTTCAGAGCCAGGGTATGAGTGGCGGCCCGTGGCTGGGCCCGACCGTGGAAACCGTAATGCTCGAACAAAAGAGACAAGGCCACAAAGGCGTGGTGATTGCGCCGATTGGGTTTGTCTGCGATCACGTTGAAGTGCTCTACGATATTGATATCAGCTTCCGCCAGTTTGCCCATGAGCAGCAACTCAAGTTGTGGCGGCCTGAGTCGCTGAATACATCGCCTACGTTCATTGCGGCGCTGGCGAGACTTGCCGCAATGCGTATGGCGCTGGCCCAGGGGATTGTCTCGCTGGCATGAAGAGAATTGCCATTATCGGTGGCGGCATCGCGGGGCTAAGCGCGGCTTTCTATCTGGAAAAAGCCCGCCGCGCCGGTGCGGACCTGCAATGGGCCTTGTTTGAAAAATCCGATCGCCTTGGCGGCGTAATCCAGACAGAGCGGCGTGACGGCTTTGTGATCGAAGCTGGTCCTGATTCGTTTCTGAGCATCAAGCCCGATGCCTCGCGGCTATGCCAGGAACTGGGGCTCGGCGATCAACTCATCTCGTCGAATGATGCCAGCCGCAAGACTTACATTCTGGTCAAAAGCAAATTGGTTCCGATTCCGCAAGGGCTCGAGTTCATGGTGCCTACACGCATCTGGCCCATGGCGACAACGCCGCTATTTTCCTTCACGACTAAATTACGCATGGCGACGGAATTGTTTTCCTCGACGCGAAATGAGTTCGGGGATGAATCCGTGGGCGACTTTGTGCGCCGGCATTTTGGCCAGGAGATGATCGATCGCGTCGCCGAGCCGCTGCTGGCCGGCGTTTATGGCGGGAATGCGGAGCGGTTGAGCATTCGCGCGGTGTTGCCGCGCTTTGCCGAGATGGAACGCCAACACGGCAGCCTGGTGCGTGCGACGTTAAGAGCGAAGGCGCTCGCTCGGCCCGGTGCGAAAACGCAGCCGCTGTTTACGTCCCTGAAGAATGGCATGCAGCAGATGGTGGAAGCGCTGACAGCCGCGCTGCCGCAGGCTTCGATTCGCATGCGGCAGCAGAGCTTATCTTTGCGTCCGATGAACGATGATTGGCAGATTGAGAGCGCTGGCACCAGTGAAAGATTTCAGGCGGTGTTGCTGGCCGTACCTGCTCCAGCCGCGGCGGGACTGTTGCGGCAGTTCCATCCGGCGCTGATCGAAGGCTTGGCGGGAATTGAGTACACATCATCGGCTGCGGTTGCGCTGGCGTATGACCAGGCCGATCTGCCTCCGGGGCATGGGTTTCTGGTGCCACGATCGGAAGGCCGCAAGGTGATGGCCTGCACCTTCGTCCATAAAAAATTTCCTTATCGCGCTCCGGGCGATATGAAGCTGGTGCGCTGCTTCTTTTCCAGTTCGCGCATGCCAGATCTGCTTACACACAGCGACGAAGCTTTGCAGCAGATCGCCCGCCAGGAGCTCAAGGAAATTTTAGGCCTTGATGCCGAGCCAAGATTCGCCCGCACGTTTCGCTGGGACCGCGCCATGGCGCAGTATGAAACCGGGCATCTTGATCGCGTGGCGGAGATGGAAAAGATTATCGCGCCGATGCCGGGCTTCCATATCATTGGAAATTCGTTTTACGGGATCGGCGTGCCGGACTGCATTAAGTCCGCGCGGCTGGCGGTGGAGCAGATCACTTCCGGCGTTTCACAGCCCGCAACGGCTTAGCCGTCTTTACGTGCCGCTTCGTGCGTAACGGTTTAGCTTTGGCTGCTTTCGCAATGGGCTTAGCTTGCAAGGCAGCCTGCGTTTTTCTCGGCAGCTTTTCCAGAATCATCCGATAGGAATCTTGAATCAAGTCTTTGATCTCTGGCTTACGCAGCGCGTCGATTTCGATCATCGCGACCCAATGATTGCGCGCCATATAGGGCGCGGGAATGATGCCGTCGATTTCCACGAGCTCGGCAAATTTTTCCGGCGTGCACTTGAAGCAAATCTTCGTCGGACTCACGCCTGGCTCCAGGTTGGCGATACAAAACATTTTGCCGGCGATGCGAAAGAGCAGGTTGTGCTCCCACTGGACGTCTTCTGTGGCGTGCGGGAGGGAGAGACAGAAGGCACGCACCCAGTCGAGGTAAGAAGGCATGGAGGAAATATAGCCGCCAACAGGTGAACGAGTAAATGCCCGCGCTGCTTCACAGGGGCTAAAGCCCAAGTCTGTATCAAGCTCTAACGGCATGAGTAAACTCATGCCCTGACACTTGACTCGCCCGAGGACACTTCCAGGACAGGTGAACGAGTAAATACCTGCGCTGTTTCACAGGACTAAAGCCCACATCTGCAAGGAACACTGTCGGCATGAGTAAACTCATGGCCTCTCCAGAAACTCCCTGCCAACTTATTGAAAACAGCGCAGTACAAATCTTTTTCAGCCGTCCCTAGCGGGACTTTGCTTAAATGCGTCTCGGACCCGGCACTGGAACAGCTCTGCTTCGCATCGCCGTTCGGCGTACCGGCTATTCTCATTCGCCGCTGGCGCGGCTTTGGAGCGTTTTCATCCGAAACTTTCATCAGTCCACACCTGAAGGGGTTTCCGGTCATGTAGCCATCCCTGCAACGGGATGGTTGCGGCTGACACTTGACTGGCCCGAGGACGCTCCTTGGAATGGAAGCTTTTCGTCCATGAAAGACTTTCATTTCTTGCGCGCCATTTCAAACTTGCCGCTGCGGCTTTAAATCAAGCCGCAAATGCAGAGACTTAAGGAGCGACGTCAAGGAGCGCACTCACGATTTGTGCTTCTTCGGCGGCGTCCAGCACAGTGCGCAAATCGATAAGCACGCGGCCTTCTTCCACTCGGGCAATAATCGGCGGATCGTTGCGGCGGACGCGTGCAGCTAGTTCGTCCGCGCTCAGTGATTCTGCGCTGACAGCCAGCAGGAAAGTCGGCAGAGACGAAGTAGGTGCGGAGCCGCCACCAACCAGCGATTCACCAGAGATGATCGTGGTCTTTAAGTGTGCAGCGCCGCTGAGTTGCTTTTGCATGCCTTCCGCGCGAACTCGAATTTCCTGGGCGGGCAGGCGCATCATGCGGGCAAAAGGAATGGCATTGTGGTTCTGGCGTATGTATTCCATCAGCGTGCCTTCCAGCGCCGCGTAGGTGAGCTTGTCCACGCGCAGGGCACGGAAGAGCGGATTGGAGCGCACCCGCTTGATCAGATCTTCGCGTCCGCTGAGCAGGCCGGCTTGCGGGCCGCCGAGCATTTTGTCTCCGCTGTAGGTAATGAGGTCGGCACCGGCGCGAAGGCTATCCATGACGCCGCTTTCATTCACGCCGAGTGCGCGCAACGCGATCATAGCGCCGCCGCCCAGGTCTTCCATCACCGGAATATTGTGCTTGCGCCCCAGCGCGGCCAGTTCTTCCAGTGACGGCTGCTCGGTGAATCCAATGATGGCAAAATTCGAGCGATGCACGCGCAGCAGCAGACGCGTTTTTTCGTTGATGGCATTTTCGTAGTCGGCCAGACGCGTACGATTGGTAGTGCCGACTTCGCGCAGCACCGCGCCGGATTTTGCCATCACGTCAGGCACGCGGAATGAGCCGCCGATTTCGACAAGTTCTCCGCGCGAAACAATGACCTCACCGCCTTCAGCCAGTGTGTTGAGGGCCAGCATTACCGCTGCCGCGCAATTATTGACCACCACGGTCCGTATACCGCTGACGCCCTCCTGATTGAGTAGCCGCGAGAACAGTCGCTCAACATGAACATCGCGCTTGCCGCGCTCGCCGGCGGCAATATCAAATTCAAGATTGGAGTAGCCGCCCACAACTTCAGCAATGCGCTGGATGGCGGATTCGGCCAGCGGGGCGCGCCCAAGATTCGTGTGCAGGATCACGCCGGTGGCGTTGATGACCGGCTTAAGTGAAAATTCCAAGGCGCGGCTCAGGTGCTGTTCAATGGCTTGCGGCAGGTGCGCAACCGCAAGTTGCACCGCTTGCGGCGTGGCCAGCGTACCTGAGCTGATCTCGTCGCGCAGGCTTGCCAGCACGGCACGGACAGACTCGGTGACGGCAGGTTGGCCTTCGCGGGCCAGCAACTCTGTCAGATCGGCGCTTTTCAGCAGCTCGTCAACTGAAGGGAGCAGGCGGTAGAGATCGGATTTGGAAGCGGTGGCCACAGATCAGTATTATTCCACAGAGCACTCAGCATTCAGATTCTCTCTTGGTGTGCAAGCAGTTTTTAGGCATCTCGACCGGCGCTGAAAGGGTGAATAGCTTGTCGGGATCGAAGGGCTGTGAGGTTTGGAAGACGCCATGGTGGGTAAACGAGGGAAGCAAGAAGTTGAGATTAATCAAATTCTCCGCTTCCTCATTTCCTCAGTGTTTCAAAGATTTTCATTGTGCCCATTAAAACCGTTGTGGGACTGAATGCTGAGTGCTGAAGGCTGAATGCTTCTTTTCCAATGCTAAAATCTAAAACCTAGACACTCATGACCAGCAAAATTCCAGTCGGCATACTCGGCGCTACCGGGACCGTCGGGCAGAGATTCATCCAACTGCTCCACGAGCACCCGTGGTTTGAAATTACATGGCTCGCAGCATCAGATCGTTCGGCAGGCAAGCTTTACCCTGAAGCGGCCAAGTGGAACCTTGCCACGCCCATTCCCGCGAATATTGCGGCGATGAAAGTCTCTGCCGCCGCTCCCGATAGCAGCACGCCCAGGCTGGTCTTTGCCGCCCTGGACGCGACGGCAGCACAGCAGATTGAGCCTGCGTTCGCCGAAGCGGGGCATGCAATGGTTTCCAACTCTAGCGCATTTCGCATGGCGGAAGATGTTCCGCTCATCATTCCTGAAGTCAATGGCGACCACGTTCCGCTCATCAAGACACAGAAGTGGTACAAGAAAAATGGCGGCTTCATGGTGACCAATCCCAACTGCTCCGCAATCGGACTGGTGCTGGCACTGGCGCCACTGCACCGCCGCTTCGGCATTGACAAAATCTTCGTCGCCACTATGCAGGCCATCAGCGGCGCGGGCTATCCCGGCGTGCCGTCCATGGACATCCTGGGCAACGTGATTCCCTACATCGCCAAAGAAGAAGACAAGATGGAAGCGGAAACGCGCAAGCTGCTGGGATCGCTCAATGGCTCGCATGTTGCAGACGCCGATCTCACGTTGAGCGCGCACTGCAACCGCGTGGCTGTAGAGGATGGACATACTGAATCGGTTTCACTCAAGCTGCGCAAGCCCGCGCGGGCGGAAGAAATTATTGAAGCCTGGAATGAATTCCGCTGCCTGCCTCAGAAGCTCAAGCTGCCCACTGCTCCGGAACAGCCGGTGATTTATGAATCCGCGCCGGACCGTCCACAGCCTCGGCTTGACCGCGACCGTGGACGCGGCATGAGTGCTGTCTGCGGTCGCTTGCGTCCCTGCAACATTTTCGATTGGAAATTTACCGTGCTTTCCCACAACACGATCCGCGGCGCCGCCGGAGCGGCGGTGCTGAACGGCGAACTGCTCAAGGCGCAGGGATACCTCGGATAATGGAGGCTGCTGGGACAGAACGACGAATAGGCCTTCTAGCTGTCGTTGCCTCTCTTGCAGTAGTGGGCATATTTTGGACAATAGCGCTTCCACGGACCGAATATTACAAGAAGTATCAACGTGAAAAGAAAGTCAAGGAGATGCTCCGGGAAATTGCGCCTCCTGCAGGAACCGACGTAGAAATAGATGTTCTATATTCACAGCAAAAAAGAGTCATTCTTATGGGCACTTACGTATCGGATGCGCACTGTGCGGCTGTGAAGACGCACTACCGGGAAGAATTTACTAAACACGGCTTTACCTATATGGGTGAAATCAACAATTCGACTCCACCGAACCCCTCCTCCACGTTTTCTGCGCCGGCGTACGATGCATCCCTAACCTGTAATGAGACTAATACGCCTCGCCGCCTCTATACGATTAACTTCGCGTGGACTAATCTTCATGAGTGACGCAGATTCGTCGCTGAGCTTCATCCCAGAGGTGGCCCGATGATCGTGATGAAATTCGGCGGCACCTCCGTGCAGGACGCCCAGGCCATTGACCGGGTCGCCGCCATCGTGCGCGAACGCCTGAATGAACGCCCTGTGGTCGTAGTAAGCGCGCTGGCCAAAATCACCGACCAGCTTTTGGCAATGTCCGCCGCTGCCGGGGCCGGCGACCGTACAAAAGCGCTTGAGCTTTCCCGCAGCGTCCGCGAGCGCCATTGCAACTGCGCCTGTGAACTGCTGGGCACGCATGCTTTTGAGCAGATCGCGCCGGAACTGGAAGCTGACTTCAACGGCCTGGATGAGCTTTTGCGCGGCGTTGTTGCCGTGGGCGAGCTCACGCCGCGGACCATCGATACGATTGCCGGCTTTGGCGAGCGAGTGTCATCGAAGATTGCCGCCGCAGCGTTTTCCCAACGCCACATCGAAGCTGTGCACATTGATTCCCGCAAATGCATCGTTACTGACGCCACTTTCGGCAAGGCCGTTCCGCAATTTGAAGAGACAGACGCGCGTCTGGCGGAAACCGTGAAGCCGTTGCTGGATCGCAAGCGCGTGCCGGTGATGGGAGGCTTCATTGCTTCGACGCGCGAGGGCGTTGCCACAACGCTGGGACGCGGTGGATCGGATTTCAGCGCTGCCATCATCGGCGCGGGCCTGAATGCCGAGCGCATTGAGATATGGACGGACGTTGACGGCATGATGACCACCGACCCAAATCTCTGTCCCGACGCGCGGCGCATCAAGAACATCAGCTTTGAAGAGGCGGCCGAGCTTGCCTATTTCGGCGCGAAGGTCTTGCATCCGGCCACGCTGCTGCCGGCCATCCAGAAAAATATTCCCGTTCTGATTCTCAACTCGCGCAATCCTAAATGCGAAGGCACTCGCATCACGGCCACGGCGCCCAAGAGCAAAAATATTTTTAAGGCGATTGCCGCCAAGAAGCGCATCACAGTGGTCGATGTGGTTGCGACGCGCATGCTAATGGCGCATGGCTTTCTCAAAAGCATCTTTGAGGTTTTCGCCAACCATCGCTGTCCCGTGGATATGGTTTCCACCTCTGAAGTCAGCGTTTCGGTTACCGTCGATTCGAATGAATCCATTGCGGCCATAGCGGCTGATTTGGCTAAGCTTGCCGACGTGAAATATCAAGGCCGCAAAGCCATCGTCTGCCTGGTGGGTGAAAATATCAAAAGCACGCCGGGAATTGCTGCCAAGGTCTTCAGCGCTATTCCTGACGCCAACATTCATATGATCTCCCAGGGGGCGTCTGAGATTAATATAGGCTTTGTGATCGATGAAGACGCCGTGCCCGATGTAGTCTCGCGCCTGCACCGCACGTTCTTTGCGCAAGTGGATCCCGAGGTCTTTGCATGAAAGCCGTTCACATGAAAGCCGTTCACGTGAAAACCCCAGAGGTGTTCTCGTGAGAATTCTGGTCCTGGGCCGTGGTAAGACCGGCGCGCTGGTTGCGGAAGTAGCGAAAAAGCGTGGGCATGAAGTCCGCTCATTGGCCAGCCAGGAAAACCAGGACGGTCGCGCCCTGACGCCCGCCACGCTGAAGGAAATCGATGCGGTCATTGATTTCACCACGCCGCACGCGGCGATCCCCAACATCATCCGTTGTGTTGAAGCTGGAGTTCCCATCGTCGTGGGCACAACCGGCTGGTACCACCACATCGATAAAGTGCGCGAGCTGACTCACGAACGACAAGCTGCCGTGCTTTATGGCTCAAACTTTTCCATTGGGATGAACTTCTTTTTCAAGGCCGTACAGGCCGTCACGCCGATCCTGAGACACCAGTATCGCGGCAGCATCGTGGAACGCCACCATGTCCACAAGAAAGACAAACCATCCGGGACGGCCGTGACCATCCAGAAGATACTGGAGTCCGGTTCCGGCGAAAGTGTTGAAGTAGCCTCTGTGCGCGAAGGTGAGACTGTAGGCATGCACCTGGTGATGCTGGACTCGACGAACGACACGATCCTGTTTACCCACGATGCAAAGTCGCGCGTCGGATTTGCTGAAGGCGCAGTGCGCGCGGCCGAATGGATCAAGGGCAAGGCGGGATTTTATGAGTTCCCGGAGATTGTCGATCAGCTTTAAAAGCGATTTACCACAGAGGACACAGAGGAACACGGAGGAAAGTCGGAAGCGGAAGATCGAGGAGAGGACCGTACGCAAAGTGATTTTTTCTTCCAGTTTCTCGTTTTTTTTCCTCTGTGTTCTCTGTGTCCTCTGTGGTAAAGGTTTTTGTTATCCTTAGTTCACCATGAATCTTCAAGGCTGCGGCACCGCGCTTATCACCCCGTTCAAACAGGACCAGAGCATCGACGAGCAAGCCCTTCGCTCACTGGTCGAGTGGCAGATTACCTCTGGCATTCACTTCCTTGTTCCATGCGGGACTACGGGCGAAACGCCGACGCTAAGCAAAGACGAATGGCTGCGCGTAATCGATATCACGATTGAAGTGAACGGTGGCCGCGTACCGATTGTTGCCGGAGCTACCTCGAACTGCACCGCAGAAGCTGTGGAGAAAGCGCGTGAGCTCAGCCGTCGCAAGGGCGTGGACGCTATCCTGACCGCGTCTCCCTATTACAACAAGCCGACGCAAGAAGGCCAATACCAGCACTTCAAGGCCATTGCAGAAGCTGTGGACAAACCGCTGGTGCTTTATAGCGTGGTCGGCCGCACCGCCGCCAATATTGAGCCGGCAACTCTGGGCCGACTGGCCAAAATTCCCAACATCATCGCCGTGAAAGAAGCGAGCGGCAACATTTCACAGATTGCTGAGGTCTTCAACCACGTGCCGGAAAGTTTCCTCGTCTTTTCCGGTGACGACGCCATCACGATTCCCGTGATCGCGCTGGGCGGCGTAGGCATTATTTCTGTCTGCTCGAATGAAATTCCGAAAGAGATGTCACAGCTGACGGCTGCCGCGCTGAACAACGATTGGGACAAAGCCCGTCGGCTACAACGCCAGTACCTGCGCCTGATGCAGGCCAACTTCCTGGAATCGAATCCTATGCCAGCGAAAGCCGTGCTGGCGATGATGGGCCGGATCGAAGAAGTGCTGCGCTTGCCTATGCTGCCGGTCAAGCCGGAAACACGTTCGAAGCTTGAAAAGGTTGCTGCTGAAGTGGGCTTGCTTCAGGTGCATGCATCAGTTTCAGACCTCTAAAGAGAAAACTTTACCGCTGATTGTCACGGATCAACACTGATCTGCAAGGGCTTACTGTTGCCAGCAGATATTGCAAAAAAAGAGCGGCCAACGCCGTTTAGCGCAGCCGCTCATGCATCGCCTCCGGACACGGCTGCCTGGGGAACAGTTAAATGCCCGGCGTCCGTTTCCAGAGGGCTTACCCACCTAGGAGAACATCCCTCATTGGGAAGATCGCGGCAATAAAGTTTTCTTGCAAAAGATTTTTCTCTTTCCGCTGCTTTTACCAATCTTTACGAAATTGCTTCCGCTGAGAAGGTATGGCCAGACTGGGCGCGGCGCAGAGTCTTCTCTGAAATGGCCAGCCGCCTATACAGATCAGAATATCTTTCTGCCATCTTCATGGCGCTAAAGTTTTTTTGAGCGTGGTGCACGCAAGATTCCGAGCTGATGCTTGAGATATTTTGCAGGGCCAAAACTGCCTGGTCTGGGTCGTTCACTAAGAAGCCAGTCACACCTTCTCTCACCACCTCAGCGTGCGCGCCTTTGCGGAATGCCACTACCGGAGTACCAGATGCCGCTGCCTCCATTGCCACCAGAGAGCTTGTCTCTTCCGCCAGGCTGGTAATCAGCAAGGCCTGTGCGTGTCGCAGCAACTTGCGCTTCAACTCCGCCGATGGCGCAGAGATAAATCTGGTATTCGGCATTGTTCGAAGGAGCGGCGCCACTTCCCGTTCGAAATATTGCTGATGATAAGAAAAAGGATAGACCTGCCCCGCAAGCGTGATTGGCATCGCAGCACGCTTCGCCGTGTCTAAAGCCAAATGCGGAGCTTTCTCTTCACAGATGCGTCCCAACCAGAGCAGGCCTTGGCGGCTGTCATTCTTCGCAACATCCTTCGCAAAACCACTTGCTCTTTCGAAAGAATCCAGGGCGATCCCGTTAGGAACCACCCCCGCTAGCGCGTCGAGATCGGAAAAGCTTTTCGCCTGGGATTCAGAGACGCAGTTAAAGCTTACATTCACCGGAGCATCATCGAACGTTCCCACAGGATAGAAGCTGCGCGGGAGATGCAGCGTGGCCAGCACAGGTATGTCGATTTCAGCGGCACGTTTCCAGAAACTGCCGGAATGGTCATGGATGAGATCGAACGCCTTGCCTTCGCGAGCACGCCGACGCACAAACTCCACGATCCGGTCTTCATGCTCTACCCGCCGCCGCTCATAGTCGTCCGGCGCGGTGCAGGGCTGGCCGGTGGGAAACAACTCGCCGCTTACGCGCGATCCCGCTGAAGCGGCCACTGTGGTGTGGACGCCGCTGCGCGCCATTTCGCGTTCCAGCGTCCATAGTATTTGTTCCGCGCCGCCCGCTGACTCGTGATGAACCGTGAGCAGCGGGTACGCCACATAAAGAATCCGTGCCATCGATTGTGAGATGCAAAATCAGGTACAAAGTAAGGCTTTGCTGGCCAAACGTTCTTGCAGTTATACTCCGCACTTGCTCTTTTAAACTTGAAACTGAGGGTCAGCAGTCTTTGGCCTGAGTTCCACGGCACACATAAACATGGATGTCTTACGCGCAGAGATCGAGCGGCTATATGCCAAGGGTGAATTGCCTCCGGAAGTGGCAGTGCATGCGCGGCATGCTTTCAGGGAATTTCATGAGGCGCTTACCCGAGGCGAGGTCCGTGCTGCAGAAAAGCAAGATGGCCAGTGGCGCGTAAACGCGTGGGTGAAGCAGGGCATCTTGCTGGGCTTCCGCCTGGGCGAACTGGAAGAATCCAGCAGCGGTGTGCTCAGTTTTGTGGACAAAGACACTTTTCCTGCGCGCCGCTTTGGCGTGTCAGATCGTGTTCGCGTCGTCCCTGGCGGATCGTCCATCCGCAGCGGCGCTTACATTGCTCCGGGCGTGATCTGCATGCCGCCGATGTACGTTAACGTGGGCGCATATGTGGATGAAGCTACGCTGATCGATTCCCACGCGCTTGTGGGCTCCTGTGCTCAGATTGGGAAACGCGTACACCTGAGCGCGGCAGCACAGATTGGCGGAGTGCTGGAGCCGGTTGGCGCATCGCCGGTGATCATTGAAGATGACGTGCTCGTCGGCGGAAACTGCGGTGTGTATGAAGGCACACAGGTGCGTAGCGGCGCTGTGCTGGGCGCAGGCGTAATTCTTACTCGCGCCACGCCGGTATATGACATCGTGCGTGAGCAGGTCTATCGCTCCACTGCGGACGCGTCACTTATCATCCCCGAAAACGCTGTGGTCGTACCGGGATCCCGCACCATAACCAAAGGAAAAGCTGCCGAATGGGGGCTTTCACTCTATACTCCTGTGATTGTGAAATATCGCGACGAAAAAACTCAGGGATCAATTGAGTTGGAGGACCTGCTGCGATGAAAACGAACACTCCAAATCAAGGCCGATTTCTCGTCGCCTTTCTTGCGCTGGCCGGAATTGCAGCAGTGTTGTGGGCCGTCAATCACTATGGCGGCGCAGCCCTCAACCCGCAGTTCCTGACTGTGACACGCTGGATCGCTCTGGCCGCTTTTTGCGCTTACGCATGGACCCGCCGCTCGCTCACAACCTGGATCATGGGTGGAATTTTTGTAGGCGCGGAGTTTGGCCATGACTTTCCCGCCCTGGCCAAAGAGCTGCAGGTATTGAGCGGAATTTTCCTGCGCCTGATTCGCGCGATCATCGCGCCCTTGATCTTTTCCACACTCGTGGTTGGAATTGCCGGTCATTCGAACCTGAAGCAGGTGGGGCGCATGGGCATCAAGGCGCTCATTTATTTTGAATTGGTCACCACTATCGCGCTGTTCATTGGATTGGGCGCCATCAATCTTTCGCGCGCCGGCGTGGGTGTACAGCCGCCGGCAAACGCGCCCGCAGCAGCCCAGGTACAAAAGCAGACCGTCGCCGACCTGATTCTGCACGTGTTTCCGGAAAACATTGCCAAGTCAGTGGCGGAAAACCAGGTCCTGCAGGTTGTGGTCTTCAGCATTATTTTTGGCATTGCCCTGGCCCAGCTGGATGCCAAACGCCGGCGGCCGCTGCTGGAATTCTCAGAAAGTCTTTCTGAGACCATGTTCAAGTTCACCAATATCGTGATGTTGTTTGCGCCCATCGGCGTGGCCGGGGCCATTGCTTATACGGTGAGCACCATGGGCTTTGACGTGATTTGGAACCTGGTCAAGCTGGTGCTGACGCTATATGCCGCGCTGGTAGTCTTTGTTGGCTGCGTTTTAGTGCCTGTCGCTCTGATTGCGCGCCTCGACTTGCGCCGGCTGTTCAAGGCCATCGCCGAGCCTGCATCGATTGCTTTTGCCACCGCCAGCTCAGAAGCAGCGCTGCCACGCGCCATGGAAGCCATGGAAGCCTTCGGGGTCCCGCGACAAGTGGTAGCTTTTGTCATCCCAACCGGATACAGCTTCAATCTGGACGGCAGCACGCTCTATCTCTCGCTGGCCTCGGTTTTTGTGGCTCAGGCTGCGGGCATTCATCTGACCTTTGGCCAGCAACTGATAATGGTGCTCACGCTGATGCTCACCAGCAAAGGCGTGGCCGGCGTGCCGCGCGCCAGCCTGGTCATCATGCTGGCCACAGCGGATTCTTTCCATCTGCCGGTCTGGCCAATCTTCGCGATCCTGGGCGTAGACCAGCTCATGGATATGGCACGCACCTCGATCAACGTGATCGGCAACTGCCTGGCCAGCGCCGTGATTGCGCGCTGGGAAGGCGAGTTGGGTACGGAAACTCCATCACCCGGCGTTGTGGATGCTATGGCACAATGATGCTTTTATGGCGGTGCCGTCTATGAAGGTATCGATGATTCGCGAACTTGCAGGCCATCAGCTTGTGCCGCCGGAAAAGAACTTTCGCTGGCGCGGCGGCGAGATCACTCGCCTGGAAGGACTCACGGACGCGGTCTTTGCCTTTGCCGTGACGCTGCTGGTCGTCTCGCTTGAGGTCCCCCATACTTATTCTGAGCTGGTAGTGGCGATGAAAGGCTTCTTTGCCTTCGGCATCTGCTTCACCATGCTCATCCAGGTCTGGTACTACCATTACATCTACGCCCGGCGTTACGGCTTGCAGACCACGTATGTGATAGTTCTGAATGCGGTCCTGCTGTTTCTTGTCCTGTTTTACGTCTATCCACTGAAGTTTCTTTTCACGCTGGTGGTTGGCGGACTAACCAACGGCCTGACTCTGCCTAAGGAACAGCTTGAACGCATGTTCACCTCCGGGCAGCAAGTTCCAGCGTTGATGATTATTTATAGCCTGGGATACATCGCTGTTTGCGTGCTGTTCGCATTGCTCTATCACTATGCGTACCGCCTGCGGGCCGAACTTGAACTGAATGAATATGAGACCGCCCGCACTCTTCATGCCGTGCTGTTCCAGTTGAGTTTTGCTGGGGTAGGGGTGCTGGTGATTGTGGGGGCGCTGGCATTGCCGGTGAACATAGCTGGATACTCCGGACTCATCTATTCTCTGAACGGCGTGGTGGGGACCGCTCTGGGAACGTATCTGGGCAAGCGGGAGCGAGCCGCACTTGAAAGAATGCAAAAGCAAGCGGCAGCGGCGTCCGCGAACATCTAGCCAAAATATTCTTTGCCGTTAGCGCTTCTTCGCCTCAACGTGGACGAGAAGCGTTTCCGGTGCGTCTCCACGGGCCATGAATTGTTCGCTCACCATTTTTCCCGGCTCTGTGACGCGCGTGGTATTGCGGAGTTTCACGGTGGCGACTTGCGCCGTGATCTCGGAGCGAAAAACGAGAGCGCCGCCTTCAAACGCGCCGGTCTCGACAAGAGCACCGGGAAGATTGGTGCCGAAAATGTAAAGCTTATATGCTTTTTCCCTGGGGTCCCACGTGAAGACCAGCAGTCCTTCAAAGTCGCCAACCGGTCCCTGCGAATGAAACGTATTAATCAGGGAATTTTCGCCCGGCCCCAGCTTGCTGGGGTTGTCAGGTTGGACCGAGCCGCAAAGTGAGGACCTATTTAGTCGGCATCTCCACCAAAATATAGCTTCCGGGCAGGGCGGTATTCACCGCGTCCACGACGGCTCGAATGTGAACGCGAAGCACCGGCCACTGCTGGTTGCCGAGAACCACAATAGCGATCTTGCGGCCCTAGAGGTTCTGTTGATGAGTGAAGTTCTTGTCGGTAGTAACCAGTATTTCAAAACCAGCGGCTTCAGCCGCATTAAGCAAATTGCCGTTCGATAACGTACTCCAGCCTTGTTCTGCCGCTGTCTTGATGGTGTGACCGATAAGGAATGGGCGGATCGGAACCGGGGTACCTTGATCGAAGAGGACGAGCATCAGCGAACGGACGCAGGTGTCTCAAGGCTGCGCGCGGCAAAGTCAATGATCGCCTTGATCTGCTCGCGATTTAGACCGTCAAACCATTGGAGGATGTCGTCAATGTTGGCGCCGGCTTCAAGGTTCTCAAAAATAGCGGAAACGGGCATACGAGTGCCGCGCACTACCCACGCTCCGCTCACCTTGCCGGGTATCCTTTCAACCGCAGAACATTGTGACCAATCGAGGACTGCCATGTTTCCCTTCCCTGGCTGCTCCTATTCTAGTGTGAATCAAATCTATAGCCAACCGCAGACTTCCGTCCAGGTCTTGGTCGTGATGGCACCCGTTCAGGAACCTGATCTTAGGACCGTGGCGTTAGAACAGCTCGCCATCAATATTTGAATTGCCTGCTCTATTGCTTGATCAACGTACCTATTGGATCTCCTTTGAGAGCGCGCGTAAGATTGCCGGGCGTCAAGCCGTTGATGATCCGGACACTGCGCGCTAATTTTGCCCGCGTGAGCAGATCCAGCACCACCGGTTCAATGGGAAGCGTGCGGAGTTTTTTATCAATTAGTTCCTGCGCACTGGCCTCTGGGATAAATTCCGCCGCCGGATCGAGTTTGGGATCCACTGTGTAGAGTCCATCAACATCCTTGAGCAGGATGACGCTGCGCGCGCCAAAAACTTCACCGATTAGATATGACCCGGCGTCACTACCGTGCGGCGGCAGCTTACCCTGAAGAGGCGGATGCTCCCATAGCGAGTAAGGCGGAATGCCATTAAAAACCGCGCCGCGAGCAGCGGCCAGCATGGCTGGAAGCAATTGCACTACGAAGGGCGCTTCCAGATATACAAATCCATGTTTTGCCAGCAAGCAGGAAACCATGTAAGCATTCTGCGCGGAATCTTTTGCGCTAAGAGCAGCCAGTGCGCCGGTAGGCAAGCCTAAATCGAGCCCTACGGAGAAGATGTGGCGCGAGCGCACGCCAGCCCCAACGCCTATGATCATTCTGTGTTCTGCTTGATTGGCCACAATTTCATCGAGCAGAGGAAGCAACGCCGAACGTCCCCGGTCCATGATCGAATGCCCCCCGATCTGGATCACGTTTACATCAGGCAGAATTGCGGATACTGAAGCCTCGGTGCGGGCCATGACATTTTTATCCACCAATGATTCACGCATTAAACTTGATGTGACATGCTGAGAGTTGGAATGATCGAAGCTCATTTGGCATCTCCGTTTCTGTAGATGACGGTCCCGACAGGTTCACCGTTCAACGCCGCCGTGAGTTGACCGGGCTTTAGTCCGTTAATGAACTGAATCTCACGAATGTTACGTGCCCTTGCCATAAACTCCAGCACCGCCCTCTCCACGATCAAGTCTTCAAGGTCGCGTGCCAATAATTCCTCCACGCTGATACGGGGGATGTATTCGGAAGATGGATGCTTCTTGGGATCGGCAGTATAGAGCCCGTCTTCATCCTTTACGTAAATCATCTTGCGCGCACCAAATACCTCAGCGATGAGGAAACAGCCTGTATCCGTACGTTGCGGTGGAATGCGGCCGACTACCGGATTCGGTTCCCACAGTTTGTAAGGCGGCATTCCCTGGCAAACCACTGCGCCGCGTTCCATTAAATAATGAGGCAAGGTACTGAAACCTTCCGGCTCAATGAAGGGAATACCGTATTGTGCCAGCAGATAATGCAACATCTGCGCGTTCTGCCAGGCCACGGCCGTACCCAGCACAGTAAGAACTCCGGTTGGAAGACCAAGATCAATGGCCAAGCTGTAAATGTGGCGTGCGCGGGTCCCTGCTCCGGTTCCCAGAATCATCTTATGCCGGCTAAGGTTCTCTACAATCTCCTGCACCAATGGATACACTGCGCTGCGTCCGCGGTCCATAATGCTTTGCCCGCCTATCTTCACTACATTGACCCAGGGCAATATGGCGAAGTCAGGACTGTTTCCAGTGGCTTGTTGAATAGCTGCATCCGTTAGGGAGCCGGACAAAAGTTCTACGCCATGTGCTGGCTGAACGTGCTTCTCGTTCTTCATCGGCTTTCTTATCTCGAAACTTTCCTGTGTCAGAATTCAAAAATATCCAGATCAAAACTATGGTGCTCTTCAAAACCGGCGTTCACAGAACCAAAATTTGTTTCAGCCCATGCGCGCAATCTCGCCAATGCTTCCTCCTGAATGGACAGAGGCAAGGCGGCAAACCTGGCGCCTGTTCGATGCCGCGACAAAAATTCTTCCGCGCTGGTAGTAACTTTCCAGGAAGCTGCCTCACGGTGTGAATGGCGCACAGATGCGGATTCAAGCCAGCCAAGGGCCTGCCGGCGCGATTCTCTGGGCTGGTGCCAGGGAACCTGCATTGCTTCAAGGATTGTCATGAGCTGGCGCTTGAGCTGCGCATCAACTCCCGATTCCGGTCCCCGCGCATGACCCACCGCAACGATTCCGCCGGGCCGCAGCACACGACGGCATTCCTCGAGCATCTCCCGTGAATTTGCGGCACTCAGCACTCGCATGAGCAATATCAGATCGAAGCTGGCATTCTTGAACGGAAGTTGCCGTCCCTCAGCCTGAACGAGAAAAGAGGTTTGCGATTGGCGGAACTCTGGCTTGGCTGAAAACTCCTGCAACATCCCAAGTGACGAATCCACTCCAACGTAGAAATCTCCCGCTGCCAGGAAAGCTTTACCAATCCTTCCAGTTCCTGCGCCAAGATCGAGCACTCGCGCCTGCTCAGGGAGGCGCGCCTCAGTCCATATCGCCGAACGGATGGATTCCACTACGCCGCTGGGCAAAGAGCGATAGCGATCAAAAGTGGAAGCGGTAGTGTCGTAAACGGAAGCTCCAGTGGGCTTCAACGATATCCCTCCGCCTGGAGCCGGAACAGCTCCGCATAGAGACCGTTGAGGAGGAGCAGTTGATCATGCGTTCCTTGTTCCGCGATAGCTCCCTGCTTAAGAACAACAATGCGATCAGCCATGCGCACGGTGGAGAAACGATGCGAAATCAAAAAAGCCATTTGCCCGGCAACCAGCTCCGCAAAACGCTGGAAAGTTTCATATTCGGCGCGCGCATCCAAGGCGGCCGTAGGCTCGTCCAAAATAATGATCTGTGACTTGCGGATGTAGGCCCGGGCCAGCGCGATCTTCTGCCACTCCCCACCGGAAAGCTCAAAGCCATTCTGAAAGCGGCGGCCCAGCATTTGCCGGTAGCCTAAAGGAAAGCTTGTGGCCAGTGCAGCAGCCTGCGATTTCCCTGCCGCATCAGCGATTGCAGGGTCAGTACTGGAGTTCGCATTACGATCCGGCTGATCGAGGAGCTGATCGAGATACTGCTGCACCTGGCAAATTTCGCCTACACCAATGTTTTCATCCAGCCGGAGATCGTAATGAACAAAGTCCTGAAAAATCACTCCCACGGCGCTACGCAAGGAGGCAAGTTGATATTCGCGCAAGTCCACGCCATCCAGCAGAATGCGGCCTTCCGTGGGATCATAAAGCCGGGCCAGCAGCTTAGCCAGAGTAGTCTTGCCTGCGCCATTCTCGCCTACCAGAGCGATCTTCTCTCCCGGTGTGATAGTCAGATTGACGTGGCGGACGGCCCAACAGCTGTTATCCGGATATCGAAATCCGACGTCCTCAAACGCCAGCCCTTGTTTCAGCGATGAAGGCACCAGGCGTGAGCCCGCCCGTGTATCGATTGTTGGCTGCAATTCAAAGAATTCGAAAAGATCGCGGACGTAAAGCCCTTGTTCATACACGTTACTCACCGACAGGAGCAGGCGCTCCGTGGCCGCGCGGCAGCGCAGGAACGATGCGGCAAGAAAAGTCAGGGTGCCAATGGTGATCATCCCGTAAAACGCACGCCACAGGATAAGGACGTACCCGGCGTAATAACCCACCAGTCCCAACCAAGCCAGTAAGATTGAGGCCATTCCTTTGCGAAGCGCCAGGCGATTGTTCGCTTCATGCAGACGGGCAGCCAATTTGCGATAACGGCCCAATAGCCAGTTGGACAATCCAAACACCTGCACTTCTTTTGCCGTCTTGTCGCTGGCACTCAGGAAGCGCAGATAATCCAGCTGACGCCGCTCCGGGGTCATGCGATACAACAACGAATACTCCAGGGTGCTGAAGTGGACCTCGCCAAGAAAGCCGGGCACGATCGCCACGATCAGCAGCACGAGCAGCCACGGGCTGTAAAACAGAATGGCAGACGCCAGCGAAATTAATGTCACCGAGTCCTGGCCTAAAGAGAGCACTTGCGCCAGCAGGCCAATGCGTCCGGTGGTCTGCCTTTGCGCGCGCTCCAGCCGGTCGTAAAACGCAGGATCTTCAAACTGATGAAGGTCCAGCGAGCCGGCATGAGCGATAAGTTTTTCATTGATACGATTGGCGCATAGATCGCCGAAAAGAGATTCCACTACTGCCGACGCTTTATCGAATGCTTCACCGGCAGAGACAATCGCCAGTTCCACGCCCAGCAGCAGCCACAGCCGAGAAAGATTGGGCTTGCCCATGCGCGCCGCTACAACGACATCGATGATCAGTTTGCCCACCCACAGCGTGGCAATAGGAACCACTGCCCGGAAAAGCCGCAGCAGCACCGTAGCCGTTGCATAACCGCGATGAGTGTTCCACGCCATGCGCAGAAACTGGCGGACAGAGCGAAGCGCGGCAAACATTTGCCTCCAGGTGAATGGGCTTCCATCGGAAGACTTGCGAGGCTTTTGCAGCGTTGGCGACAAGGATGGCAAGGCGCTTGTATTGTAATCCCCTTAATCTCTCATCCGGACTCCAGGGTCGGCGGGTTGAATAATAAGGAAGCCCGAAGGCGAATGCTAATGAAGCCACTGTGGTCTAACTGCGGATTGCGTAGAGTAAATATCGATGGCCAGAAGCGCGATTGATTTTTTTAGAGTAGACCGGTTGATAGAGTCCGGTCAAAGGAAATCTTTGAGTTGCCTAAAATATAAAGCTGCAAAAAAATTCCTAGGTTAACCGGATCGGCTAAGTCTCGCAGCCCGGCAAAATCGGAGTTAGCGGCGTACCTTGAAACGACAAGGTTCCTAAGTGCTGGATGGTTCAACACTTGATGCAAGAAAATGTAGCCGTTGGGAATGCGGCAACTGAGACAGCCTGCGAACTACTTCCCGCAGCTCTATGACCTGCAAGTTGGGCGGACAGCCCTTCCAGTTGTGTATCCAACAGACAATGAAGTCGCAACGGCTGGGATCATGACGATGCGCGAGGAAGTGACGGCTGTAAAGCTCAAACTCAATGCCCACGTCCTGCCAGCGCCCGGGTTCCACTTCTAATTTTGCCCGGCAATCGGGATAGCCGATCTGCGCCGATTCAATGATGAAACCCAGACGCCAGAAAAGCATGCCAAATAGAAGGACTACTCCCATTTCATTGGTGGGTTCAAACAAGAAGCCGGGCAGGTCCATAGGCGCGCCGAGCAATGGGCGGTCAGGATAAACGTTTCGGGGAACAAGCGCGCGAAGAGAGGACATGGAGAAGAGTATTGCCAGCATGGAGACCGTAACGCACTTCATTCCGTGGAGCGGCGGAGGAAGGACGGAGACGCCGGCTGGAGGCGGAGAGAGTGCGGAAGCAGGGGCAATGGCAGGAAGGTTTGAGTCTTGTTTCTGTGAGTCTTGATTCTGATGCCCGGTGTTTCTATGCGAGTCGTTCTTCTGTCGCGCTATGTGCCAGTCGTTTTTCTTCCGGTCGTTCTTTTTCCAACCTTTAAGCCAGCGACGTCCGCCGCCGCGTTTGGGCATGGGGCCGTTATGGATGATGCCGACAATGTCAGACCATTGTTCGGAAAGGCCCATCGACTCGGCAAATTTCAGGAAAGCCGATGGCACCTGCGTCCAACGGTGGAAGCGGGTTTCCAGGCTCGCGGAGGCGTAGCGGCCCTCGCGCTCGTATTCTTCTCGGGTGGGAACGCGGCCTTTCTTGCGGGCGAGGCGTGCCCAGTCTGCGAGCAGATCAGCCGTACCGATGCGAAGACCGCCGGGATCGGGCGACAGCCCGGCAGCTCGAATGGCCGAGCGGTATCCGCCGGGGAAGTGGGGAATCAACCGGCCATAGTGGATGCCGGTCAGCCGCAAGAACTCGGCGCGTGTTGGGGCATGGCCAAGCTGGCGGGCAGCGGCGCGAAGGGCGCGAAGGATTTGGGAGCGGGAAAGCATGGAGAATGGTAGCACGAAGAAAAAGAGAATACAATTAATTTTGAGGCGAGTTCTATTCGGTGATCCTATCCATCATGCCCTCGACCTCTTGCATGCTCTTGATTGAGTACAGCGGGCTTGCAATCAGGCGTATAGATTCAATTCTCTGTTGAGGGTCAACAGGTTCAAATGACAACACTTCGTTATAAACGCGCTTTCTGCCCCACTTAAAAAACGCATTCCAACCATCCCATTCATCGCAAACAGATTTGGGATCGGACCCTTTTGATTTATGTGTAATATTGGAAACAATTAGTATGGGTTCGTCGCAATCCGGCTCGATAAAAGCAATGGTTATGCCACGAGATACACCCGGAAAGTTTTTATGGGAGTAGAAGCGGTAAACGCCTTCAGCCATCCAATATTGTGCGCGGACGTGATAGGTTAATTCCCTCGTTGCATTATTTCCGTAAATAGGCGTCCACCCTGCCATCTTGCGATCAAACTCCAGCAGAAGTCGACTACAGTCCGAATGCATTTGCTGGACAGCACGAATTGCCACCGCGACCTGCTTGCCATAGTCCTCTGTTGTCATACCCAGTGTCCTTTCTCAATCTTGAAACCAGTTGGCAGAAATGCTCGGCCCAAAATGCCTTCTGATCCCATAAGCGGTTCTGGTTTGAACGGAATTGGCAGCGGCACTTGCGTGAATAGGGTTCGCCCAAAGACATGCAACTTGCGTACCTCGATCGGTGGTATGTCCAGCCTCCGAAATCCGCGAAAATATTCGAGATTGCGCCCCCGCAGGAAATCCGCGACATCTTGGAGTATCAATTTCTCTGTTCCTGCCGCTTTGCGCGAGGCATGGTGAGCTGCCTCGACTATGTCTTGCCACTGAAGTCGGAAAATTCGGCAACGTGCTGCCCCCGCATGACCGAACGCCACCACACTATCCTCCAACTCAGGCACACAGTCATGCTCAGTAAGGTAGATTAGTGCGGAGGAAAAGTTTTGGGGTAACGGAGGAAGCACAGGGCCGGGGTCGTCCAGAAGCCGAAGATAACGTGTGATCTGGTCAAATTCCCCTGTTCCGCTTTTATCGGACCAGAGCTTTGCCTCAATGAGAAGAACGAGTGGGTGGGTGTCACGTCCGGTGAACACCAGGATTAGGTCAGGGCAACCATGAAGCGGGTGAGTAGACCAAAACCGAATGCTGACTTCGTCATATGTTTTCAGGTCGATGCCGCGTTGTTCCAGATCATCACCAAGGGTGCGCGATGCAGTGTCAGGCATCGCCAATACGCGTTTGAACAGCTCATTCCAAAAACCTTTGGGGGATAAATAGCGGAGATGGCCAAAAACGGCCGATGTCAAATAGTCTTCGCTGTTAGCCGCTTCTGGGATGCGATGACCATGTATTTCAGCGATGAGCACGGGCCCTCAGTATAGCCGAGCAGAGCGGAGGTTCATCCCTCGTTGCCTGAGCCCATGTCCTGATGCGAACTCATTTCGGTGTCGCGCGGAGCCCTCTCTATCATCTTTTTCGACTCGCCCTTGGCTCGCCTACCCTCGCAAGCTCGGGTCCGGCTCCCCCACGCAAAAACGGCGCGGTCCGGGGACCCCGGCTCCCCACCCCAGCCCGCGCAAAAAACTACGCGGTCCGGGGACCCCGGCTCCCGCGGGCTCACTCAAGATGAGCGAGGATAGGAGGAGTCGCTGCGGCACCTGAAAGGCCTGCTCCACCCTCTGAATGGATACAACAATTCAGAATTTGATGTTGCGGCCCGGCTAAAGCCTGGGCCCCGATACGAAACCAATTTTGTGCCGCGCCTCCGGCGCTCGATTCTTCCAAGATTCATTCCGTCTGGCGGCATTGGTCGGCGGAGGCCTCTCTATCATCTTTTCGACTCGCCCTTGGCTCGCCTACCCTCGCAAGCTCGGATTCGGCTCCCGCGGGCTCGCTCAAAGATGATAGAGAGAGATGAGACGAGTCGCTGCCGCCGGCCTGAAAGACCTGCTCGACTCTCTGTATGGATACTGCGATTCAAGGGTTTGTTTCCCCACCGCTGGCCGCTATCGCGGCAATTATGTTTCTTTTCTGCGAACAGAAAGAGCTTTACATCTTGATGCCTTGAATATTCGCGATGGCATGGAGGATATTGAGCGTGGATTCTGTTCGCGCGTGGTAGTCCTTAAGAGCAGCGGGGCAGATCCTTCGGCCCTCGCGCGCAATGTGTGTTGCAGCCTTTGGACAACACCACAGCGCTCGACCTCAGGATGACACGTCGAGAGGGAGACACAATTTCAATGTTGATAAGTTGTGGAAGCGAGACGTTTTCCAAGAGAACGCCTTGCAGTCAACATGGCAGAGGACACATTCTCGGGATCTTTCGACTCGGCCTCAGGTCGCGTTCGCCCCTTTGGCGTCGCTCAAGATAGCAGAGGTTAAAGGAGTCGCTGTTGCAGCCCGGCTAAAACCCGGGCCCTGATAGGAACCCAATTTTGTGCCGCGTCTACGGCGCTTGACTCATGGCTGTACGCTACCCCCCGGGGCTTACGCCCGGGGCTAACTTTGTGCGGCGCCTGCGGCGCTGGATCGCCGAGAACCTTCATTCCGCACAGGCAAGAGTGCCTGTGCCAGAAATGTCCTAATGGAGTTTCGCTCGCAGGCGAGGGCTTCTTTGCCCCCAGCAAGCCGAAACCGGGCTTGCCGGGGGCCCCGGCCTGCGGTCCACAAATCATCGATTATTTTGGTTCACACAGAGGGCGGCTGTGCCATGAGTCGAAGTCACCCCTGGGCAGGAAACACAAGGTCCCTCCTCCCTGGTTCAGGCGAATGAGTATGCCCGCTCGCTAAACGGTCGTCGGGATGACGACGCTTGGGTGGCGACGCTTGTATCGAGCACATGAGCTGGGCGGCATTTGGATCAAGCAGATGAGCTGGACGATGATTATATCGAGCAGATGAGCTTAATGGCGTTTGAACCGAGCAAATGAACCTAAGGCCGCTCTTGGATCGAGCAGCTTGCGGCTGCAGCTCTCAAAATCGCACCATTTTGCCGCAGCGCGCCTAAGGTGTAACTCCTAGATAGATAAGGTATTTCACTGCTGGCAAGAGAAATACTAACTATTTAGTTCACAATGGCTTCCGGGCGCTGTAAAATACCTTAGAGATTAGGGTATTTTCCGGTTACCTGAATAGTAAAATGATCGGGAAACGGCCGCTCTCGTCAATTAAAGTTCAGGAAGTGCCCGTGACCGCTGTACCGCCGTTCAAGGAATCGTCTCGAGAGTTGATCGCCGAAGTTGCGCGAGCGCTAGAACCTTATTTTCCTGACATTACCAATAAATGGCGTGACCAGCTCACAAAGGAATATGGCTTTGATGGCCGCACCTTAGCCGCGGTGGAACGCCTGACCCTGGCTGCCGGCTGCTCTTATTTCTGCCACAACGACTACCCCAGTTTCCACGAAAATTTGCAGTACTTTGGCACACGGCTTTCAAAGCTGCAGGTGGATACGCGCGCGGTTGCACGGGCGCTGGAGCTGTATCAATCCTGTTGTGAACCTTATATAGCCGGTCTGTTTCCTGAGCGCGAAGCTGAAGCCAAAGCAGCGCTGGAAATGTTGTCATCAGTTTCTTTTGTGATTGTTTCAGGCGCGTACTTTGATTCCAAGACCCTGGAATCCTCTACTCTGCTACGCCTGCTGGATGCCGAACTGGCTTCTTCCGATTTAAGCACTCTATTGAATAAGGTTCTGGACATTACGACCCAGACATTTCAGGCCTCACTGGGCATCATTCTTTTGTGCGATCCCGAGGTTGGCGCATTGCGGATCTCCGCTTCCGTGGGCATGGATACCGAAGTGCCGGAAGACTTTAAGATCGAACTGGGCAACGGCTTTTCCGGGAAGATTGCCATGAGCGGCGAGCCCAACATGATCCTGGATACAAGCGTGGATAAGGGCGCCTTGCAGCCGATGATCCGCATTAAAGCCAAGTCTTTGTGGGGCGTGCCGCTGAAAGCAGATGGCGAGACGATTGGCGTGATGGTGATTGGCTTCCCCAAACCTTATGAATGGCTGCCGACAGAACGCGAGTTGATGCGCGCCATTGGCGACCGCACGGCGCTGGCGATTGAACGCGCGCGCATGACGGACGCATTGCGCGAACGCGAGCAAAGAATCGCAGAGCTTTCAGGGCATTTATTGCGCGTGCAGGAAGAAGAGCGCAAACGCATTAGCCGCGAACTACACGACGAAACCGGCCAGGCGCTGATGGTGATCCGGCTGTATCTGGGAATGATGGAGACCGGAACCGCCGGCAAGGGCATACGCCCCAAGATTCGCGAGACGGTTGAAGTCGTCGATCGGACGATTGAAGGCATTCGCAGAATCATTGGCAAGCTTTCTCCGCTGGTGCTGCAAGAGCTGGGATTGGTGGCAGCCATCCGAAAAGAGGCAAAAGATTTTGCGCGCAATACGGGCGTGAAAGCACGCGTGATGATTGCCGAAGATGTAGGGCGGCTGGCATCGGGCACCGAGCAGGCAATTTATCGAGTGGTGCAGGAAGCGCTGCACAATGTGGCCAAACACGCGCAGGCCAAGAACGTCACAGTCCAGGTAGAGCGCGCGGACCAGTTGGTGCAGGTAGTAGTGGAAGACGATGGAGTTGGAATTCAGTCGCGCAGCAGCAACTCTCGCGACCACTCTTTTGGGCTGGCCGGAATCAAAGAAAGAATAGCAATGTTGGGCGGGACCTCACGCGTGATCTCGACCAAAGGGCAAGGCACGCGAATCGAAATAAGTGTGCCCGCGGGCGAGCAAGTGTTGGACCGTCCGCTGGCGCATGCGGCACATGCATTGCAGAGGCCGAATTAAAGAAAAGGACACTCCCCCATGCCGAAGATTAAATGTTTACTCGTAGATGATCACACGCTGTTTCGCCAGGGCGTACGCCGGCTGCTGGAAAGCGAAAGCGATTTTGAAGTCGTGGGCGAAGCCGCCGATGGCGGAGAAGCCGTGGAAAAAGCCCGCGAACTGCGGCCAGACATCGTGCTGATGGATATCGGCATGCCGGGGCTGTCGAGCTTTGAGTCAGCGCGGCAGATCAAGAAAAACCGCATGGAAACGAAGATCCTCTTCCTGACCATGTATGAAGACGAAGATTACCTGGTCCAGTGCCTGGAAGTTGGCGCGTCTGGATACGTGCTGAAGGATACGCCTGCGCCGCAGTTGCTGACCGCCGTCAAGGACGTCTACAAAGGCGGAAAATATTTGAGCTCGCAAGTGCTGGGCAAACTGGTGGAAGACTTCAGATCGCGCGTACGGGATACCAGGATGCGGCCACGGATATCGACGCTGACGCCGCGGGAACGGGAGATACTAAAGCTGCTGGCGGAGGGGAACTCCGTGAAGGAAATTGCGGTAATCCTGGGACTGAGTGTGAAAACCGTGGAAGCCCATAAGTTCAACCTGATGCGCAAGCTCGATATTCACAACAAAGCTCAGCTTGTAACGTATGCGATTCAGAAAAAGATCATCAAGATTCCCGTGAACCAATAGTTGTTGTTGTACCCTCCCCGCAAAGAAGACGGCGCTCGCAAGAGCGCCGTTTTCGTATTCTGCAAACTTATCTGATTTTTGCAACCTAAGCAGACGTAAATCCCAGCCGGTCAAACTCTTTGCGGATTGTCTGATAGCACTCGCAGGCCGCTTTTTCCAGGCCTTTGCGGTCCTTCACAACCACTTTGCCGCGCGAATAGGCAATCAATCCGGCTTTATTCAGAATTCCTGCGGCCAACGTAACTGTTGACCGTGGTGTTCCCAGCATGTGTCCCAGGAATTCATGCGTGATGGAGAAGTTGTCTGCTTCCATCCGATCATGGCACATCAACAGCCAGCGTGCCAGTCTTTCCGCAATGTCATGCAGCCGATTGCAGGCAGCTGTCTGGGCTGTCTGGACCAAATGCGCCTGCAAATATCGGCTAATCTTTGTATGCAACGTGCCAGCTCTTTCAAACTCCTCTACTAGCCGATGAACTTTAATCTTGAACCCCTTCCCGGAAATCTGCATAAATGTCCGCGTAGGCGTGATTTTTGTGCCCAGCAGCACGGGGAATCCCACCAAGCCATCATTGCCTGTGATACCCGTTTCCACCATGTTTCCATTCGCCATCTCCACCACAACTGAGGCAAGGCCCGTCTCCAGAAAATAGCCGTGTGTGATCTCTTGTCCGGGCTCCATCAATCCCTTTCCTGCTGGAAGGTCCACCGGTGACAAGTGGGGTGAAAGGCGCGAGATTTCCGCGGTGGCTAGTGATGCAAGGATTCTGTTTTTGTAGCCGTTTCTTGTTTCGCCAGCAGGCATCATGCTCCTTCGCACTGATCGCAAGGCTCTCGTGGACCTTTACCCCAACGCGCAAGAACTCTTCCTGCATGCGTATGAAGTTGTGCCATTGATAATATGCGTCGGAAAGTGTGGCTGTATGTTCTGTATCGGACTAAGAGAAAAATGAGTAAACACCCATAACGCGGTTTCGGTTCGACGATAGAACCCATGGTCGGGGGTTCAGCAGACCAGAAGCGTACAACGCACGCTATTTTTGCTTTTCTTCGGGCGGCACTTCTTTCACTCCAGGAAGGATGGTAAATGTGGAACTGAATTTCTTGTAATTAGAGAACGTATCTTCCTGTTCGATTGCTTCATTCTTGAGCAGCGCGATTCGCGCTCCACCGTTGATATACAGATGGCGCAGCAACCAGACCTCGTTATTCAAATGCATCTGCTGGAAATTGAAGCGCGAGCCCGGATGTATGCGGAATAGGAAGAGACCAAAGGAAATTGTATCGGTGGCTTCCGCCTCAACGCGGATCCAGTTGTACTCTTTTTTGTCGATCCACATCTTGCCTTTGATTTTCTTCAGCATGTCGGCATGTGGTTGGGTTGGCTTAAAGTCTTTGCGCGGAATGGCTTCAATCACCCATGTATTCACGCCTTCCAGTTCTTCCTCGCCCACAATACGGAAGTCATACGCGTTGGCCACGTCCAAGCGATAAGCGCGGGCTTCCTGGCGTTCTTTTTTCTCCTTGTCGCTGCGCTTCTGCCGCTCTTCCGGGCTCTCATTGCGCAGCTTGGCCAGAAATTTTTCCAGCTTTTCCTCTTCTTTTTTCTTTTCTTTGTCGTCGAGCGGCTTGTCATCTTTCATGACGAGCCGGGAATATTCTTCGCCATAATAGAAACCCACGTCATAGGTCTTCACCTCGGTTGATTTCACGTTTCCATTCTTATCCAGATGCTTGATCACCTCGCGCTGCTGGCATGTGTAGTTCCTCGCCAGGTCCAGTGTGCGCCGGTCGATCTCCATCGATCTCCGGACAATCTCTTCGGGATCATTCGTAGGAGAAAACTGCGCGACAGCGACTTCGGCTGGGCTTGGTTGATGCGTATTTCCTGCGGGTGTAGCAGTCGACTTTGGCGAATCCTCTGCTGGAGTCGGTGAACTCTGGGTTGCAGGTGAGGGTGTCCCCGCGCTAGGCATTTGCTGTTGGGCGAATGCCGTCCCAACAAAAAGCGCAAGCACAACTACGCAGCCGATCTCAATCAACCATCCTTTAATCATGAAAGCCGTTTGGTTTCTTTACCAGTGTAGGATGAGTTATGTTCTCCTAACAACCTGCACTGGCAAACAGGTAACGTTCAATATCGATTGATTCAGCTTGCCTCAGTTTCTTAGGGTCAGAAGAAGGCACGGATACCCGAAGAGACGGATGTCCAAAGGCGCCTGTGTTCATATTAGACTGTCTTATTCTGGCATCGTTGCGCGACGACTTACGTTCCTGCCGTGCTATTGGCCGCGAGGCCGGCTTGCGCGCCGAGCGGCGTGCAGCAAGGGCTGGTAACTCTTCAGGGGAAATATGCTTCGTAAGCGGTTTGGAGCGAAGCGACAGAAATGTTGGACCTACAGACAGAAGTAAAATTCGTAAAGGGCGTAGGCCCGCGCATTGCCGAGTGGCTCGCGCAGAAGAACATTTCCACCGTTGAAGACCTTCTCTATTATCTTCCCTTCCGTTATGAAGACCGGCTGAATCCCCGTGGCATTGGCGAGTTGCGCCCCGGAGAGATGGCCACCGTTATCGCCGAAGTCCGTAATTCAGCCGTATTTCGCACCCGCAATGGCATGCCCATCTTTGAACTCGTCGTCGGCCAGGGACGCTCAACTCTCAAATGCATATGGTTCCATGGCGAATACCTGCGTGACCGCTTTAAGCCCGGCCAGCTCGTAGCGCTGTATGGCAAGGTGGAAGAAGGATGGAAAGGCCGCGGCCTGCAAATCACTCAGCCGCAGTTTGAACTGTTGAATGATGCAGGCGGCGGTGAAGGCGAGCTCGCTCTGGAAGCCGCCAAGGACGTTGAATCGCTTGAAGTTGGGCGTATCGTGCCGATTTATGAATCAGCGGCGAACACAAAACTTACGTCGCGCTGGTTTCGACGCATCATTTATGGCGCGCTGGAAAATCTGGCGGCGGACATTCCTGATGGCATCCCGCCCGCAATTTCCCGCCGATTGAAATTGCTTGACCGTCGGCCGGCTTTTGCTCAAGTGCATTTTCCTCTGGAAGGCGAGTCTTTCGCCGACCTGCAAAATCATGCCACGCCCGCGCACAAGCGGCTGATCTTTGAAGAGCTTTTCTTTCTTGAAGTGGGGATGGAACTCAAGCGCCGCAAGATGCGCGAACGCCCCGGCATATCTTTCGCGCTTGCGGATGGCGTTCGCCAGGCGCTCAAAAAAACTTTGCCGTTCAAGCCCACCAGCGCGCAGAAGCGCGTGCTGGGGGAAATCGCGCATGACATGCAGCACCCTTCGCCCATGCGCCGCTTGCTTCAGGGCGATGTGGGCTCAGGCAAGACCATCGTTGCGTTGCAGGCCGCCGTCATCGCCATTGAAAATGGCTATCAGGCAGCGTTGATGGCGCCCACGGAAATTCTGGCTACGCAACATTATCTTTCTGCGCGTCGCATTCTAGAGGACGTCGCCGGTTATCGAATCATCCTGCTGACTGGTTCGCTCGATGAAGACTTAAAGCGTAGCGCCCGCCGCCATATTGCCCGTGGTGACGTTCATCTGGTTATCGGGACGCACGCGTTGATCCAGGAAAAAGTTGAGTTTCACAAACTGGGTTTGGTCATCGTGGATGAGCAGCATCGCTTCGGCGTAATGCAGCGTTTCAAGCTCATGAAAAAGGGTGACGCCGAGCCGGACACGCTGGTGATGACCGCCACGCCCATTCCGCGCACTCTCGCGCTCACACTCTATGGCGATCTTGATACCAGCGTGATTGACGAGATGCCGCCCGGTCGCACGCCCATCACCACGCGCAAAATTTCCGACCAGCGCGCCGATGAAGTCTGGGATTTTGTTCGCAAGCAGGTAAAGCTGGGCCGTCAGGCGTATGTGGTCTATCCGGTGATTGAGGGCGCTCCTGCCGAGCAGCAGGAAATGGAATTTGCCACCGAGTCGGCGGGTGCGAAATCCGGGGGTTCTCGATCAAAGACAGGGCTAAAGGCCGCGCTACACATGTATGACGAGCTGCGGAAGAAAGTTTTCCCTGATCTGCGTGTCGGCCTGCTGCATGGCCGCCTGAGTCCGGAAGAAAAAGAAGCGGCCATGCGCCGGTTTAAAGCCGGAGAAATTGACGTTCTGGTCGCCACCACGGTGATTGAAGTCGGCGTCGACGTGCCCAACGCCACTGTAATGGTGGTAGAACACGCAGAGCGCTTTGGCCTCTCCCAACTTCATCAGCTGCGCGGACGCATCGGCCGCGGTGCTGCCAAGTCCTATTGCGTGCTCATGACTGGCGGCAAAGTCTCACCGGAAGCTGAGCGCCGGCTTACTGAAATGGTCCGCACGCAGGATGGCTTTGAGATTGCCGAGCTTGATCTTGAACTGCGCGGCCCCGGTGAATTTTTTGGCACAAAGCAGGCTGGCATGCCCGGGCTGCGCATTGCTAACATTCTTCGCGATCGCAACCTGCTGGAACTGGCCAAGGTTGAAGCTGCCAAGCTGGTGTCTGAATCCGATCCGGAAATTACTCCCTCAGATCGTCAGCGCGTGATGCAACATCTCCGCCAACACTGGCAAAGAAGGTACGGGCTCGTGGAGGTGGGGTGATTCAGCCCGTCAGCACTCAGCAATTAGCACTCAGCCCCCGAAATCGAATCATCAACTGCAAAGGATGCTATGCGCGCGAAGGGAAGAGGGTTCTGTTCGCGAAGTCACTTATAGTTCTGATCGGAAGTTTGGTCCTTAACATAATAAGGTTGGTTCTTTTGAAGCCACTCCTTCTTCCTGGACGCATAAATCCTTCGCGTCCGTTGCGGTAAAAAGATTTGGCTGAATGTTTGTATCTTGCCAATTACGGTAAACAGGAGCGGGATGGGGATGCAGGGGAAGAGCGGCGTTTAAGTCCTTCCCCTGCACCAGCAATAGAGTAACCGTTCCTGGTTCCGGTGGGAAGGCCGCTGAATGCTGAGGCCCAAAGCAATTACAAGCTGTTTACCCTTTCAGCGCCGGTCGAGATCGCCTAAAATCGCTTGCACACCAAGAGAGAATCTGGGTGCTGATAGCTGACTGCTTTTTGCTTTAATCCCCTGCAGCTGCCTTCGCCGCCTCGATCGGCTTGCGTTTCACCAGGTATTCATCGGTCAGAACCATGACCAGAGCTGCCGTCGGTACCGACACCAGCGCACCCACAACGCCGGCCAGCGCGCCTCCGAGGGAAAGAGCAATGATCACCGTGAGCGGCGAAAGGTTCAAGGTATGGCGCATGATGCGTGGTGAGAGGAAGACGCTTTCAATCTGGAAATAAACGGCAAAGAAGATGACGACGCCAACGAGTTTCTGAGGCGAATCCAAAATGGCCACAGCCGAAGCCAACACCACGGCGCTGATCGGGCCGGCAATCGGCAGGATGTTGGCAATTCCGGCAAACATCGCCAGCAGGTAAAAATATTTCAGGCCAAGCGCCCAATAGACGATGAGGCTGCACACGCCAAGGCTGAGCATGAGCATTGACTGGCCAATCAGCCAGTTGCGCATGCGGGCTTTGGCGCGCAACAGAGTAGTGTTCAACCGGCCCTGTTGGTGGAGCGGGAACATAGAGACAGCCCAATGGAATGTGCGATCGCCATCAATAATGAAGTAAGCCGTGAGGATGATGGCGGTAAAGAATCCAAAAATACCGCCGGCCAGATTCAGGAACAATCCACCGGCGCCACCGGCGATTTCGGCCGCATATTTCTGCAATCCAGCGGGATCAATCTTGGCGGCAAATGGAAGGTGCTTGATGCCCTCAGTGAGTTCCGTCATGTGCCGGGGCCAGTCAGCGGAAAAGTTGCGGCCGTCGCGATAAACGGGCGGCAGGGCGAACACGGCGAACAAGGTGCCCGCAAGCGCCAGAATGAGGATGAGAAAGATGATGGCAAAACCGCGTCCGGCACGCCAGTTGCCAACGTGAATTTTCTGAATCATGCCGATGGCCGGTGACAGCACCACGGCGAACAGCGCGCTCACATAAATGAGCATGAGCACGTCGCGGACGCTATAGGCGACCCACAAAGCAAGGATCACGCCAAAAAAGAACAGGATGTCTGACCGATGGTTATTCGCCATATCTAATCGAGCCAATGTGGGGGAAGAGTGAACAAGAGTTTAACCCAGAATGGCTGGAAAGCTGCTTCCAGAGGTACTAAAACTTTGGAAAGTCGGAAAGTTATTAGCGACTTAGGGTTTTTCGGACTGAGGAATCCGCAAGACTCAGGTAAATTCCAGGTCAACTGCCTCAATTATCGATAACTTGCCTTCAAACGCCTTGATACCGCGCCTGGAACCGTGCATCTTAGTCAAGAGACGAATTTCCAAAATTCCATGAAGCGACTTTATTTTCTGGCCTTTATTTCCGCGCTGCTGCTGGTTACGGCTTTGTGTCCGACCGCATCGGCGGCCGAACTCAAGCAAAAGACCAACTCTGCCTTTGACCGTTACGTCGCGGCCACAGAAGCCCGGTTTGCCAATGAGCTGCGTCCGGGTGGGAACTTCCTTTATATCGATGGCATGAACCCTGATGCCAGGCAGCAGGCTTATGACCAGCTCAAGCGCGGTGAAATTCTGGTGGAAAAGCTGGAAACCAAAGCTCCGGGCATAAGCTCTGACGTTCCTGATGGCATAGTGCATCACTGGGTAGGACTCATTTTCATACCCGGCGCCACGCTAGCCAAGACGCTGCCCATCGTTAAGGACTATGACCGGCGCGCCGAGCTCTACAAGCCGGATGTAAGCGCGTCACGCACCATCGCCCATAATGGCGACGATTTCAAGATGTTCCTGCGCCTGCACCAGAAGAGATTTACGACCGTCGATTTCAACACCACGTATGACGTGCATTGGGGCAGCGTGGACGCAAATAAAGTTTATTCCAACTCCATTAGCACGCGCATTGCTGAAGTAAAAGATCCGGCCAAGCCTGACGGTGAAGAGTTGCCGGTCGGTACCGGGCATGGCTATCTGTGGCGACTGAATACCTACTGGCGCTTTGAAGAAAAAGATGGCGGTGTTTACCTGCAATGTGAAGCGCTGTCACTGACGCGCGATATCCCTACCGGTCTGGGATGGCTGCTGAAACCGCTTGTAACTTCGATTCCGAAACAGTCGCTGAACCGCGCGCTGGGCCAGACGCGCAATGTGGTCCTGCAGGAAGAGAAGACCTGTTGCAAGTCGGCACAGGCGCGCTAAAACCTGAAACACAGAGGAATGAAGTAAGCGGAGGGGAGTGGCTCCAGTTCGGAAATAAGTTCTCCATTCTCTTTGTTCATAGCTTCAAATTTCGCCGATGTTTGGTAATTTAATCCCCTCCGATTCCTCCTTTCCTCCGCGTTTCAATTTTTGGTCTTTTCGCGCCTAATAAAAAGGGCCCGCCGAAGCGGACCCAATTTTTTGCTAATGATGCTGGTTATTTGTTGTCGTCAACGCGGGCCGCGATCATGCTGTACGAGCCGGCGTTGAAGAAGATAAGACCGCGCACGCGCACGGTGTTGGCGTTTACGGGTGTGACCTTCAGGTTAGTGCCGCTCACGATTGAAACCGCAACCGTCGATTGACCGGTCAGGGTGGCAAAAGCGGAGTTGGCGTTCAGCGTTAGTGTAAAGCCTGACGCGCTTGCGGCTGAGACTGTTCCAACCAGCGCCTGTTCGCGCAGCTTGATTTTGTCTGCGGGCATGGGAGAAACGGTGCTGCTGCCTGTATCGGCTTCAATGCGCTGACCTTTGCCAATGTGGCTGGCATCAAAAGCCGGCGTGGTTCCACCCAGGTTCAACTTGTCTGTACGCACGGAGAACGCGGTGCTCGCGCTAATGGCAAGATCCACGGTCACCGGCGGCGTAGCGGAATTGGACGAATCAACCTGATGCGCAATCGTAATCTGCGTGGCCGGCGCGCCGGTCACTGCGGTGATTACGCCTTCAGCTTCTTCGCCGCTCTGGCTTTCTTCCACGCCGATCTTGGTGGCAAGCTTGCTGCCGTCCGGCTTGGTGGTTCCATCCACTTCAACAATGTCACCCACCTTGAGCTGTGAAAGCGAGGTGATGCCATCCTTGAACTGCGTGCTGGCGTCCGTAGCAAAAACAATGCTGCTGGTTTTGGTCTGGATGGTGAAGTTCGGCGCTGCAATGGCCGTGACGCTGCCGTGCACGTCATCCATTTCGCCGCTGTCTTCGTCAGTGTTGGTGGCGGTGGCCGTAGTCACGTTGAATTTCGCAGTAACGGTGGCCGAAGTCGGCGGCGTGCCGGTTAGCACAACCGAATTAGCCAAATCCAGGTCAAAGTTAATGACGGAGGAATTGCTGCTGGTCACGGTAATTGGCGCGGTAAATGTCACCGTTACGCTTCCGCTGGTAAGAGTGGCTGGGATTTTTACCGGCGCGGGCGGTACAGCGTTGTTCATCACTACAACTTCAGGATTGGAAACCGTGAGCGATGCTCCGGAGTAAGTTCCTGGCGGAATGTTGACCAGGGCCAAAGGCTCAAACGATCCTGCCTGGTGGACAAACTCAACCTCAGACGTTTTCGACAGCAAGTTGCCTGTGGTGGTTGTGGTTCCGCTTCCGGTAAGTGTCAGCGAGCTGACAGAAAGCTCAAACTTCACGATCTGATCATTCAGACCGTCAGTAGTGTTGATGGTGGCATTTGTCGGTCCGGCGTTCAGATTGCCAGATCCGCCGCAGCCTGTCGCCAATATAATGGCAACCATTGCAACAGCTAAAAGTAAATACCGCTTCATAGGGGCCTCCAAGTTTTCAGTGAGTGGGGAAGTCCTCACCGGGGATAAATGCACTTGGAGGGCCAAGCTTGCCAAACGTGATAAGTGCTTCCTTTTCAGCGACAGAAAGAGGCGGTCCTTGGATCGAGTGCGGCGCGGCGCGGCACGGCTGTGGCGATAAGCCACACCGAATCAGACACTTGCGGTCAATGGTCGAAAGTAACATCCCATAGCCGGAGGGCGACGAGCGTTGCGGATCACCCAACCAAGAAAGAGGCCGCGATCATCTATCATCCGCGGCCTCCTGAATATCCGATTTTGTAAACGTCACTTTACTGCAATTCAATCTTGCTGACGGCCATTCGTTCGCCATCCACGGTTCCGGTTACGTTTACTTTGATGTCTTTCTGCTTTTTGAGATCTGCAATGAACTGCTTGGCTTTGGTGTTACTCGCCGCATCAAACTTGATCACTTTTTTATCGTCGGTTAGTACACCATAGCCGCTATTTACGCATTCGGGCATCTGCAGGCATTCTTTGGAATGCTTGGCGCCGAAGCCGGGCTTCTGTCCTTCTTCACTTGCGCAGGCCAGGTCAACCAGATAACCCTGGACCTTGGTTTCCGCGGCAAATGCGCTCAATGCCGCGGCTGTTAGCAATACCAGCGCGATTCTCCTCATAATCTCCCCTGTGAATGGCTGTTGCAGTTGTATTGATTGATAACCGAAGTGCGGGTTACAAGTAAAGCGCGATTTTTACGGTTTTGCCAGGGGCGACTCAGAGACGAAAACAGCCCGCTCAGTGTAAAATCATATTGTTGCGGTCATTTTAATGGTCATTGGACGCACCGCTCTGTGGCGTACCGTCCCCCAAATTCCCACCGCATTGCCGCCGCCGATTTAAGGCCGCGGAAAACCCGACATCCCAGGAGAAGATTGAATCATGGCTAAGATCGCCAAAACGGCAGACCGCAAGAAAATCATGGACACCACCAAGAGCACCGATTGCCCTAAATGCGGCAAGCCGACCCGGATTGTAAAGCGCGTGAAGGACCGCGAACGCAATACGCCCGGCGGAATCTTTATTTCCTGCTCCGGCTGCGAATTCCACGAAAAGCTCTAACCACTCCCACGGGCTGCCGCCTGAAACTGCGGCCGCCCATTTAACTTCTGCCGATTCGCCGGCCTGACGGCCACTACTGCTTAATGGCCTACTTTGATTGGCTTCTTGCCCTGCATGGCGGCAGGCGTTGGACTGGGTGGCGCAACCGGAAGTGCCGGAGTTTTGGCCAAAGCGGCTTTGGTCTGTTCCGGCAGCTTGTCAGCATTCTTCAGCAGTTGTGATACCTGCCAAATCTGCGTTGGCGTAAGCATGTCCTTGAAGCCAGGCATTCCTGTCAGGCGAATTCCGTTTTCCACCTTCCAGTAAATCTTGCCCGGCGGATCGTCGGTGACCATGTCGTCGCCGGAGAGGAGTTGCGGCGGCAGCGGAAACATTCCTTTGGCCGCAAAGCTGGCTTTCTCCCCGATGAAGCCGTGGCAGAAGGCGCAATTCTCAACGTAGACATGGGCGCCCTGCGTCATATTGGGCTCGTCCGCAGGGATCGGTGACTGCTGCACAGGATCTTTCGCCATGCGCGCCCGCAGCGCCATATGTGCGATCTGGACTTCCATCGGCAACGGCGCAGACGCCGTAGCGACAGGCATCATGCCCATCTTGATGTATAAATATCCGCCTATGACCGGCAGCAGCAAGCCGACAATCACACCGATAATAAATTTCTTCAAGTTGTTTCTCCTTGATCCTTAGGAATACTAAGTGATCAGTAATGAGTGTATAAATTCACGAAGCGTTACAGCAATAAGTGGCAAAAATAGCGGAGGGGAAATGCCCAAAGGGCGGTTGGAAGCATTCAGCGACGGCGTGATCGCAATCATTATTACGATCATGGTGCTGGAGATGAAGGTACCGCATGGCGACCGTCTGCAGGATTTAGTGCCGCTGCTGCCGGTCTTCCTCAGCTATCTCCTGAGCTTCGCTTACGTGGGGATTTACTGGAACAACCACCATCACATGCTGCATGCCTGCTCTGTGGTGACCGGCGCAATGCTCTGGGCCAACCTGCACCTGTTATTTTGGCTATCATTATTTCCGTTCGCCACCGGATGGATGGGCGAGAACCATTTCACCGTCGCGCCCACCGTGCTCTACGGCGTCGTGCTCCTGATGGCCGCCATCGCATACTATATCCTCCAGCAGACGATCATCCGCGCTCAGGGCGAGAGATCACTCCTGAAAAAGGCGATAGGCAGCGATTGGAAAGGCAAGCTCTCGCCCGTGCTTTATCTAATTGGAATTGCTGCGACACTGCGTTCGCCCTGGATCTCCCAGGCCGTTTACGTTGCCGCGGCGTTGATCTGGCTGATTCCGGACCGGCGCATCGAAAGCGCCCTGCCGCGCAAGGAAGCGTAGCTGTCGAGGCTCATCAACAAGATGAATGTATTAGGTGGCACTCTCTGCCTTGCCATAAAGGTTATAGCTGAGCCTCCGAATCCTGAACTCTTTTCATGTATATCGGTTTTGTCTGGAGTGATCAAAAGCCCAGCCCTGCGCGAACACATAACATAACGTTTCAACAGTAACTGCGGTGCCCTTATCTTCTCTCCTTTTTACTTGTTTTGGCATTAGAACCAATGTACAAAGTAGCTACTCTGAAAATCCTCTTGAGGGTAATGCCTGTGTCTTCCTGTATGCGCCTCTTTCTTTCCAGCCGCAAGGTCTTTTTTATTCTGTTAATCACGATTCCGTCATTGCTTCACGCTGATGATATTTGGAATGGTCCCGCATTTTCTGCCAGCCCGGGCGCTCTCCAGCAGGCGGCTGCAGAGGTTAAGGCCGACAAGGAAGCCGTTGCCACCATTCTGGTGCATGACGAGCACTACACCTACGATCGCGAAGGCAAATCAGTTGAGAGCTATCACACGATCTATCGCGTTGAGAATGAAGAAGGAGTGAACGGCTGGGCCGAAACCAGCGCGGATTGGGAGCCGTGGCATCAATCGAAGCCGGAGATTCGCGCTCGCGTGATCACCGCTGATGGCGTCGAACACGTCCTTGATCTCAAAACTTTGAACGATGTTCCCGTCCATGAGAACTCTCCGGATACATACACTGACCAGCGTGCTTTTGGGGGGCCGTTACCGGCTATCGCGGTGGGCGCCATCGTCGAAGAGAAGATTACGATTCGCGATACCGTCCCATTTTTTGCGGCCGGCAGTGTCCAGCGATCAATCCTGAACAGGTCAGTACCTGTAACTAAGACGCGTTTGGTTGTTAGCCATCCTGACTCGGTGCCTTTCCGTTACGTTTTGCAGCAGATGCCGGGTGCAAAAGTGCAAAAGGCAAGCCATGACGGCATCGAAATTATCGAGATAGAAGACGGTCCTTATGAAGCCCGCTCGGAAAAGTTGACCAACTTGCCACCCGATGTACCCCGTGGCCCTCAGGTTGAGTTTTCCACGGGTACTTCATGGCAGAACGTCGTCTCCGAATACGCGCGGCTTTCGAATGACAAGCTTCGTGTTGCAGATGTTCAGTCTTTGCTCGCAAGAGTCAATCTCAAGACCTCATCACGCTCTGAATTAATCCGCCGCCTTGTTGCGGCTTTGCACAAAAATGTGCGCTATACCGGAGTCGAGTTCGGAGAAGCCAGCATTGTTCCCCAGTATCCGTCAGAAACCCTGAAGCGCAAGTATGGCGATTGCAAAGATAAAGCCGCATTGTTGGTAACTATGCTTCGCGCGGTCAACATCCCTGCCAATCTCGCTTTGCTTTCCACCGGCCCCGGCCAGGACATCAACCCTGAATTGCCGGGAATGGGCATGTTTGATCATGCCATCGTCTTTGTTCCAGCATCCGGCTCAGATCCGGAACTGTGGATTGACGCGACTGCCCAGTATTCGCGCGTCGGTGATCTCCCCCGGATGGATTATGGCCGCTGGGCGCTGATTGTGGAGGCCAACAATACCACACTCAAAAGGATCCCCGAATTTACCGCGGCACAGAATTTCCACCGGGAACTTCGTGAATTCAATTTAGCTGAATTTGGTCTGGCAAGCATCCGGGAAACCGACGAGCAGATCGGTCCCCGCGAGTCGGAGTATCGTGAATTCTACAGCGGCGACGCAAAAAGCATTCGCGAAGGTAGCGAGAAGTACGTCAAGAACGCTTATCTTGCTGATGTCCTCACGGGTCTGGAACACGGTGATCTGGCCAATCTGGACAAGCCTTTTTCTCTCACCTTTGTCACCAAAGGAAAACGCGGCACCACAGACTATGAAAGCGCTGTCATGGCCATTCGCGTTGAGGACCTGATGGACGGATTCCCGGCATACTTCACCACAAGTTCGAATGAAGAAAAAGAAGCGGACAAGGAAAGCGAATCCCAGAAAAAGCACAAAGCGCGTACTGCTGACTGGTCCATCGATCCTTTCATCAATGAGTGGGATTACAAAATCATTGCGCCCATCGGGTTCAAGTTGCGTGCGCTGCCGCCTTCCCGCGAAGAGCAGCTTGGCTCCGCAATATTGAAGCAGAAGTACAGCTCCAATGCTGAAGGAACCGTGGTGCAGGCCGTACTGCGTTTTGAAAACGGAAAAACTCGACTCAGCGCGAAGGAAGCAGCAAAACTCCGGGACGCGGTCGTAAAAGCTCAGGCATCAGATCCGATCTTTGTAACGTTCGATCAGGTCGCTCATTCATTCATTGCTGCAGGCAAGATCAAGGAGGGGCTGGCGGAATATCAGCAACTCGCGCGACAACATCCCAAGGAAGCTCTTCATCGCATTCAGTTGGCGCGGGCTTTGCTGTCTGCTGGGCTCGCTGAAAATGCGCGCGCTGTTGCGCGTCAAGCCACCCTCCTGGAGCCGAACTCCGCACAGGCTTACAGCACGCTGGCCTGGGTTCTGGAACACGATCTTATTGGCCGTCGTCTCAAGAAGGGCTACGATCTGCAAGGCGCGGTAGCTGCCTACAGAAAAGCCAAAGAACTTAATCCGAAAGATAAAGACATTCGAGCCAATCTTGCCATGCTGCTGGAGTATGACTCTAATGGCGACCGCTACACCGCGAATGCCCAACTCAAAGACACGATTTCCGAGTTCAGAGACCTGAAAAAGCTGGACGACGCAACAGGCAGCACATATGACGATTTTGTGCTTTACGATCTCTGGTACGCCAGGGAGATCAAGGCTTTGGAGGAGGCTTTACAAGCTCTGCCGGCGACTGATACACGACGAGGTTTTGTAGTGGCCGCGACGGCGATCAAGCTGGGATCGGATGCTGCCCTCAAGAAATCTCTGGAAATTACCACTTCTGATCAACTCAACAAAAAGGCCCTCACCACCGCCGGCTGGCTGCTGGTGCATGTGCATAAGTATGGTGAAGCTGCTGATCTTTTAACAGCCGGTGCGCGCGGAGACAGTACTGAAACACAGACGGCCACATTTGCAGCGACCCTCAAGAAGATCAAGCCTCGCGAGGAACTGAAAATAGACGATGCTGACCCGCGCAGCCCTGTCCAGCATTTCTTCGCAGCAACTTTCGTCTTACATCAGTCCTATGACCAGATGACCAGGTTCTTGAGCCGGAATGTGATTCGGTTCTCAGATGCGAAGAAGGACACTCAGGAATTTCATCAGATGATGTTCCAGCTCAAAGATAAATTGGAAAGGAGCGGTGTGCCGTTCGAAACAGTCGGTGACATTGTGCTAAACAACGCCAGATACTCAATAGAGGGTAATGACGCCCAGGGATACCGCATAACTATTGAGACTCCCGGCGCTGCTCCGCAGCATGCATTTGTAGTTAAGGAGGACGGAAGTTACAAAATTCTTGAGTACGCAATTGCAGGCGAGAGCTCGTCGGAGCCTCTGGGGTGGCAGGCGCTTGAACTGCTGAATAAGAATGACCTGCCGGGAGCCCGCCGGTGGCTTGACTGGGCACGCGAGACAATCCACATGAATGGCAATGATGATCCTCTCGCAGTTCAGCCATTTCCTTATTTTTGGACGAAAGGTCAGGAAGGTGATGCCGAAACAATCCGCACGGCGGCATTAGTGCTTGTTCCCTCAAAGGCGCTCAAAGGAGACGATTTGCAGGCATTGTTGCAGGCGCGAGACAAGGCGAAGACAGAGCAGGAAAAAGCTCGGCTTGATTTGGTGGCTGCACACGCGTACTCGAAACAGGAGAGATGGTCGGAATTAGATCCGGTCGCCGCAAGACTCTTGCAGGCCTTTCCTGACTCCATGCTGGCATTCCAATGGATGACAGCGGTGTATGCCCACACCTTGCGGTTCGATGATTGGGACAAACTGGTTCAGAACCGCATGGCCAAGCATCGAGACGAGCTGGATTACACGCGCTCAGCTGCTCAACTGGCAAGATATCGCGGCGATTTCATCAAATCCAGGCAGCTCTTGAAAGATCTGGCGGACCATTCCAAGGCCTCTCAAAATGATCTCAATCTTTTTGCCTGGGACGCGCTCTTCCTTCCCGCAGAGATTGGCCAGGACTCGGTTGAAGCGGCTGAGCGCGCCAATCAATTGAGCCAAAACTCAAACTACAGCATTATGCATACCTTGGCCTGCCTCTATGCTCACACAGGCAAAGCCGCCCAAGCGCGCGAACTCCTACTCAAAGCCATGGATGGAAAGCTGGAGGAACCCGATTCGTCAGTCTGGCTTGCCTATGGCCAGATTGCCGAGGCTTACGGCGAGCCCGATGCCGCACAGACGATGTATGCCCGCGTGGAGAAAGCTCCGTCAGAAGTCCCGACTTCCAACTTTGTTCTGGCCCAGCAGCGTTTGTTGGCATTGAAGAATAGTTCGACTTCCTCAGCAAAGAACGGTGGCCAGTAGGGCACTGGTTCTGAACGTTAGTGGAGTAGTTGATGTACCGGCCAGTTATCCGCAGCTACTTCAGCAGCCCTTCCACCGCCGCGTAAGCTTCGTTCAATGCGGCATCGAGTTGCGCGGGATCTTTGCCGCCGGCTTCGGCCATGTCGGGGCGTCCGCCGCCGGAGCCGCCAACCTTTTCGGCGACCGGTTTGATGACTTTGCCAGCCTGCACGCGTGAAGTCAGATCGGCCGTGACTCCGACGATCAGCGCAACTTTGCCATCCTGCACCGAGCCCAGAACCACAACGCCGGAGCCGAGTTTGTTGCGCATGTTGTCGACCAGCGTGCGCATCTGGCCGCGATCAAGATTGTCCACGCGCTGTGCCACAACTTTTACGCCCTTGATATCGCGCGCCTTCTCACCCACGGAAGCCACCTGCGAGCCCGCCGACTTCATGCGCAGCTGCTCCAGTTCTTTTTGCAGCTTTTTGATCTCCGCGTCTTTCTTGTCGAGTTCGCCGCGCAGTGCCTCAGCCGGAGAGTGAGATTTGGTCTGCGGGATCAACGATGACACCAGGTTTTCCAGTTTGTGGTCCAACCGGAAATGCTTGAGCGACCCTTCGCCGCTGATCGCTTCCACGCGCCGCACCCCGGAAGAAACGCTGCCTTCACTCATGATCTTGATCAGGCCGATTTCGCCGGTGGCATGCGTGTGCGTGCCGCCGCAGAGTTCAGTAGAAAAATCACCGATCTTCACCACGCGCACGCGCTCGCCATATTTTTCACCGAACAGCGCCATGGCTTTGTATTCATTAATGGCAACGTCGATCGGGACATTCTCGATCGTATCCACAGGCGTATTGCGCAGGACGTGCTTGTTCATGAGGTCTTCAATGTCCTGCAATTCCTCGTCGGCCACGCCGGCGAAGTGCGAAAAATCAAAGCGCAGATGGCCGGGATCAACCAGCGATCCAGCCTGCTTCACGTGTGGGCCCAGCGTTTCTCGCAGAGCGGCATGCAGCAGGTGCGTAGCGGTGTGATTGCGCATGGTTGATTCGCGCACATCCACGTGGACCACGGGATCAACTTTCATGCCGACAAAAATCGGCTGGCGCGCCTTGACCTTGTGCGCGCGCACGCCCTGCACCGGCATGTAACATCCATTCACTTCTGCCACGATGCTCGAATGCGATTCGTCATAGAGAATTCCGATGTCGCCCACCTGCCCGCCTGAATCGGCATAGAACGGCGTATGGTCCAGAACGACCTCGCCTTCTTCATCCGGATTCAGCGCCTTTACGCCTTGACCGTCTTTCACCACGGCAAGAACTTCGCTGCCTTTTGATCGCGTGGCGCGATAACCTTCAAATTCGGTCTTCTTAAGGTCGCGATAGACGGGAGCGGCGGTCTGCTTTGATCCGCCTTTCCATGACGCGCGAGCGCGCTCTCGCTGTGCCTGCATGGCGCGTTCAAAGCCTTCCACGTCCACGCTGATGCCGGCGTCGCGGCAGGTGTCCATAATGAAATCAAAGGGAAGACCAAAAGTGTCATAAAGCTTGAATGCGTCTTCACCGCGATAGCGCAGCTCGCGGGCGCTCTGGTACTGGTGCTGTGCCAATTCGGCGCGCGACATACCCTGCTCGCCCAGGGGATCGCGTGCGAGCGCGGCGCGCTGGCTGTCGGCTTTTTCCTTGCGCAACAGCTTGAGGTCGGCCTCGAGTCGCGCCAGCCCGGCATCCAGCGTGTTGGCGAAGCGCCGCTCTTCTTCAAAGACAATCCTGGAGACGCGCTCCGCTTGTTCCACCAGTTCAGGGTAAGCGTCTTTCATCAGATCGCGGACGGCCATCACCATCTCAAACATGAATGGTTTAGTGGCGCCGAGCAGGCGTCCATGGCGTATGCCGCGACGCAAAATTTTGCGCAGCACATAACCTCGACCTTCATTCGCTGGAAGAACGCCATCGGAAATCAGGAAAGTTACAGCGCGTGCATGATCGGCTACCACGCGGAGCGAAGCCGCTGAACGCGATCCCTTTTCCGCTGCTAATTCCTTTTCCAGGTCGACGCCAGTGAGCTTTGCGGCAGCTGCCAGCAGCGGCGTGAAGAGATCAGTATCGTAATTAGAAATCTTGCCTTGCAGGATAGAAGCAATCCGCTCAAGGCCCATGCCTGTGTCAATCGATGGCCTGGGCAGCGGGTTCAGCGTGCCGATATTGTCACGGTCAAACTGCATGAAGACCAGGTTCCAAAATTCCACGTAGCGTCCGCAGTCGCAGGGGAACATGCAGTCAGCATGGCCTTCATCGGAAGCTGCCGGGCCCATATCGAAATGGATTTCACTGCATGGGCCGCAGGGGCCGGTATCGCCCATCTGCCAGAAGTTGTCCTTCATGCCCATTTCAAAAATCCGCTCCTGGGGAACGCCGACGGCGCGCCAGTGCTTTTCCGCTTCGTCATCGCGGGGTATGCCCTGTTCGCCCTTGAAGATGGTCACGTAGAGGTTGTCGCGAGAAACGCCGAACCATTCTGAGGCCGTCACGAGCTCCCACGCGTAAGCGATCGCTTCCGCCTTGAAGTAGCTGCCAAAGCTGAAATTGCCCAGCATCTCAAAGAACGTGTGGTGGCGCTTGGTAAAGCCGACGTTTTCAAGGTCATTGTGCTTGCCTCCGGCGCGGACGCACTTCTGCGATGTGGCAGCCTTGTTGTAGTCGCGCTTCTCCACGCCAAGAAAAACATCCTTGAACTGGTTCATGCCAGCGTTGATGAAGAGCAGCGTGGGATCGTTGGCAGGCACCAGCGACGATGAGTGCACGCGCTTGTGCCCTTTACTTTCAAAGAAGCGCAGGAATTTCTCGCGAATTTCAGAGCCGGTCGGCATTGTTCTCTATTTTAAACGCACTTTTCGCAAAGGACGCGCTACGAGCCACTAGCTTCTAGCTAGTAGCCAGAGGCTAGCAGCTTGTTGCTTCATGCTTCTTTCGGCTTTTCGCCTTCCTGTTCTTCCGGCGCTTCCTGCTGCTTGCGCAGCAGCGGGAACAGAATCACGTCTCGGATGGAGCGCGAATCCGTTAGCAGCATGGTCAGACGATCAATGCCGATGCCCTCGCCGCCGGTCGGTGGCAGACCGTAAGAGAGCGCGCGGATATAGTCTTCATCCATGGCGTGGGCTTCTTCATCGCCGCGTTCTTTTTCTTTTAGCTGTTGCTCAAAGCGTCGGCGCTGCTCTTCCGGATCGTTTAATTCGCTGAAAGCATTGCCAATTTCTAGACCGCCGACGAACACTTCAAACCGCTCTACCCAGTCCGGCTCGTCACGCTTGTTCTTGGATAGTGGCGAAATAGCGACAGGGAAGTCATAAAGAATTGTCGGCTGGATCAGGTGGTGCTCGGCCACATGCTCAAACATCGCCGCAATAGTTTTTCCCGCAGGTTCTCTAGGATCGTACGGCATATGTGGCGTGTAACTGGCATTCAGGCGCTTCACCAGCGCAGCAACGGATTCCTGTGTGGCAAAATCCGCGATCTCCGGCCTGGGCGCGGCAGCTTCCGGCCAGTATTTAATGATGGCCTCGCGCATGGAGAGGCGCTGCCAGTCGGCAAAATCAAATTCCTTGCCATCGAACGTGGCCTTGGTTGTGCCGTTCACGTCCTGCGCCACTTGTGCCAGCATGTCTTCAGTGAGCTGCATCATGTCGTGATAGTCGGCATAGGCCTGGTAAAACTCCAGCATGGTGAACTCAGGATTGTGCTGCGTGGAAATGCCCTCATTGCGGAAATTGCGATTGATCTCATACACGCGCTCCAGCCCGCCCACTACCAGCCGCTTGAGGTATAGCTCAGGGGCAATGCGCAGGTAAAGGTCGATATCGAGCGTGTTGTGATGCGTGGTAAACGGGCGCGCGGTTGCGCCGCCTGCGATAGGCTGCATCATGGGCGTTTCAACTTCTACAAAGTCTCGCGCATCCAGAAAGCGCCGGATGGACTGCACCACTTTGCTGCGCTTGACGAAAACTTCGCGCACATCCTGGTTCATCACCATATCGACATAGCGCTGCCGATAGCGCAACTCCACGTCGCTCAGGCCGTGCCACTTCTCTGGTAAAGGCAGGAAATCTTTGGCCAGGAAGGTGATGTCTTCCGCGTGAATCGTCAGTTCACCGGTCCGTGTGCGGAAAAGATAACCATTCACGCCAATGTGGTCGCCCAGGTCGAGCAGCTTGTACAGGGCAAAGCCCTTCTCGCCGACGAAGTCAAGCTTCACGTAGATCTGCAGCCGCTTGCCGCCCTGCTGCAAATGAGCAAAACCAGCCTTGCCTTGCAGGCGGATAGAGATGAGTCGTCCAGCTACTTTTACCTGAACACGCGGATTTTCCAGCTGTTCGGCTGTCTTCTCGCCGTACTCCGCCAGAACTTGCGGAACAGTATGAGTAAAGGCGAACTTGTGCGGATAGGCCTGCTGGCCAAGGGCTTCAATATCGCGCAGCTTCTGCTGCCGCAACTGGTAAACGCTATCTTCAAAGGACACTGTGTGGCTCAACCTCGTAGGTGTAAACGCTCGATTATAAATGACACGAACCGGCAATCCGGCATCAGATGTCATGAAGGTTTGTAGCTCTTTCTTGTATGATGTTGCGCAATATTAGGGAGGTATCCATGCTCAAAGGCTTTCGGCAGTTCATCCTACGCGGTAACGTATTGGACCTGGCTGTGGCCGTGGTGATTGGCGCGGCGTTCGGCGCAGTTGTTACAGCGTTTGTCACCAACATTCTTACGCCACTGATTGCAGCCATTGTGGGCAAGCCGGATTTTTCGGCCTTTAACTTCACCGTGAACGGCGCGGTGATTTCTTACGGCGTCTTCCTGAACGCGTTAATCGCATTCCTGCTGGTAGCGGCGGCGGTTTACTTCTTTATGATCGCGCCAATGAATGCCTGGAAAGCCCGCGCGGCGCGCAACGCGATTCCTGCCGATCCTACCAGCAAGAAATGCCCGGAATGCCTGAGCGAAATTCCCATTGCCGCTCGACGTTGCGCGTTTTGCGCGTCAGTGGTGTCCACGCCAACTGCACCGGCCAACGCCTAAGCTAAGGATCGGTGGAACGAGCGGCGGCGACCGTTCGGGTGGTGCCGGCCTGGCCTCATTTCTCTGCTCTTGAGAATGTTCTTCTTGTTGGCATGGTAACGACCACGCAAGTCCAGGAAGATCCTTGGGCAGTCCTGGTGCGGATGCGGATTCTCCCGCCATACTTATTGGCGATTCCCTGGGCCATCCAAAGCCCCAGCCCGCTGCCCTTTTCCTCCTTGGTGGAAAAGAATGGTTCAAATATCCGATCGCGGTGCTCAGGCGCAATGCCAGATCCGTCATCGGCGATAATAAGACGGAATTCGGGGCGCGGATCTCCACTCGCAAAAGCTGGGCTGTAAAGCTTGATGCGCATCAAACTGTGGGCCTGTTCAACCGCATTTTCCATAAGCGCAGTAATCAGTTGACGCAAGTCCGCGTCAATGCCGTAGAACTCACAGGCAAGAAGATTGGTTTCAGAATGAATGTGCTTTTTCTTGATGCGTAAATCCAGGTTTGCCAGCGTATCTTTCACCACGTCCTGCACCTGGATATGTCGTGCAGCCGCGGTGCGATTGTAAAGACCAATCATCTGGCGCGTGATCTTGGTTATTCTCCAAAGCGACTCCTGGGCCGTGCCAAGGAGTTCCTCAGCCGACATTGATCCTTTGCTATTGCGCAGCAGAAAAAGCGCATTCGTAAGGGCGGCCAGCGGATTGTTAATTTCATGCGCCAGAGCGTTGGCCATGCGCGCGCCCGCCGCATTCAACTCGCTGGAATTCAAAGCTTCTTCCGCGCGCTTAAGTTCGGTGATGTCACGGGAAATCCCCACAATGCCTATCACCGTGCCGGAGGAATCGCGGCAAACGTTTTTGGAAGAATGCAAGTGCCGTACTCGGCCATTCGAAGCGCGGGTTTCCTCAAAAACTTCGGAAATCCCTGAAGCCATGATCTGGCGGTCTTTTTCCATGATGTGCCGCGCATGCTCTTCAGGAAAAAGCGCGCGATCATCCTGGCCAATAATTTCCTCCGCGCTCTTGCCCACCGATTCCGCCGCAGCAGGATTGACGAACACATAACGTCCGTCGCGGTCTTTCATGTAAATGAAATCGGCGGTGCTCTCCAGCAAGGTTTCCAGCACAAGCTTGTGCTGAACCAGCGCGTGCTCGGCTGCTGCAGCAGCGGGCATAGGCGTGGCTTGGGACGCACGCTGAGTATTCGGTTTTTTCAACGACATGGGCACTGCTCGAAGACCGGAAGCCCTTCGACAATTAAATTGAGGATACAACTTTCGCCGACGGAAGGCCAAAGATAGGTGTGCTTGCAGGACCAAATAAGAGATATGCCTGAGTAGTAAAGTTTTGCGCTGCCCGTCTGCTCGGTAAAAAGATCATTCATCCGCTGCAGACGCGCGCAGCGAAGGAGAGCGCGATTACAGATACTTCTCCCGCAATACCGCCTGATGATGCGCCACATGCCCGGCCACGATGAAGGCGCAGGCCCTTACCGTAAATGGATTGCCGCTGGCTGTGCCGGTTCGCGCCCAGGCTTCTTCAGGAAGATTGCGGAAGAATGAAATGGTCGCGAGGCGGATTTCATGAAATTCTTCCACGTGCCGCGCCCATGGCACATCGTCTGATCCAGCTGCGCCGACCGCAATGTCCTGGTCGAAGCTGGGCAGTGCCGTCTCGAACTTGCGGGCTAACCACAGGGCACGCATCAGGAAGACGCGCTCGGTGTCATTCACGTGACCCCACATCTGGCGGATGCTCCATTTTTCCGGCGCGTAACGATAAAGAGATTTTTCTTCCGAGATGCTGCGCAGAAAAGCCGGCGTTTGATCCAACTGGCTTTGCAGCGCGTGGAGAATGTCATCGCCGGCAACGCGGTTGATATAGCCGAAATAATATGGAACGGCTTCGTTGGGTTCGGGGCGTCCAATCATAGAAGTAATGGTAGCAGCCTGGGATGGATGGCAGGGGTATTCCATCTGCACGGATTGATCTTGTGGCGCAGGCAATTCCTTTTCTCCGTGGTCCTCTGCGGCCCTCTATGGTGACCCTTGGTGTTCCTTCGTGTCCTTGTCGGTGCCAGCCTATCAGATATGTGTAAATCAGCGCATCAGTGGGATCAGTGGTAAGGTTTGGTCCTGTGTAGACCCGCCGCGCGGCCCCCTCCGCGCCTCCGCGGTGAGCTTTTGCTTTTTCCTGGTTTGAGCGATGTCGATGGCCAAGCGCTTGCGCTGCTGGCCGCCTGTCAGGAAAAATGGAAGTATGTTTCGCCGCAAGACATCATCACCTAAACCGGAACCGGTGCAGGCCACCAGCGGACGCCTTGAAATCGAGCGCGAAGGACACGTGGCTTACCTGGAATACACGCTGGCCGGCAAGGTCTTGCAGCTTATCCATAGTGAAGTGCCGGCTGAGTTGCGCGGCCAAGGCCTAGGTTCTGAACTGGCGCACTCCGCGCTGGAGTGGGCCCGCGAACAGGGCTTAAAGGTTGATGTGATCTGCCCTTCCGTCGCCGAATATCTGACCAAACATCCTGAATATGCTGACCTAGTCCTCTAACCCACTTAGGGGCTATGCAATTGATTGCAGAAGGTATCCCCGTATTTTGGTTTTTAGCCGTATTGCGCTATTCGCTCGAAGTATGATCGTGCACGATCTTCCATCCGGCGGGCAGGCGTTTGAAAATCAGCGTGAATAAACCATGAGGCTGTTTGCCATCGGACATAGTAAGACGCCATTCACCAGTCACTACGGCGGATCTGCGGCTCAACAGGTCGATGTTTAACTTCTGAAATTCAAGCTTACCCATCTCCTTGCCTTCCGCCTGATAGCGTTGGCGATAGCGAGCCAAGGTGGACTCCCATCCGCGGGTTTCAGTGGCGCCGGAAAAGAACGTGAGATCGGGAGAGTGCCAATAGCCCTGCATGAAAGCCTCAAGCTTGCCGTGGTTCCAGGCTTCCACCTGGGAGAGCAACACATGCTTGATGCCTTCTTCAAGCTCGGCCCGCTGGTCGGCAGAGGGAGTTTCCCCGCCTTGAGAATTGTTGGCAGGATGTTGCGGAGTTTGCGATTTGGCCGACGTTATGGTGTGGGCGGAAAGGACAAAAGGCAGCAGAAGCACGGCAATCATGTGAAGGCGCATGTCACGCATTGTAAGGCGAAGGGAGCGGCAAAATTAAGGTATTTCTCCCTGCTTGTATCGGCAAACTAAAGTCACATGACCGGGGTGAACGAGCATTGACCCGGAGTAACAGAATGAGATATTTTCGGGTCACTCGGAGTGTGTGTCCTCCAGCAATAGTTTTCGCTTAAATTTGAATACGTCTACTCCCCCAAGACAGGCAAGGGCGCCACTGAGTCACAAAAGATAAAGCCCTCATGATGTCTATTCAGACGGTTGGCAGATACGAGATTACCGGTGAGCTTGGTCGCGGCGCCATGGGCGTTGTGTACAAAGCGCTGGACCCTACGATCGGGCGGACCGTAGCGCTAAAAACGATGCGGCTCGACGTCCACGGTCTGGACGCGCAGGAAATGGTGCGCCGTTTCCAGAATGAAGCCCGCGCCGCAGGCGTCCTCAACCATCCCAACATAGTTACCATTTACGATGCCGGCGAACAGGACGGTATCTTCTACATCGCCATGGAGTTCATTGAAGGCACCACGCTGCATGAACTGCTGGCGGAAAAGCGTGTCCTGGCGACCGATGAAGTGTTACAGCTAACTCGGCAGATCTGCCGCGGGCTGGATTATGCGCATTCCAACGGAATTGTTCATCGCGACATAAAACCGGCCAACATCATGATTACCGGCAACGGCACGGTGAAGATCATGGACTTCGGCATCGCCAAGTCCGGCGGCCAGGTCACCAATACCGGGCAGGTTCTGGGCACGCCGAATTACATGGCCCCCGAGCAGGTAAAAGGCCGCCAGCTGGATGGACGGTCCGATCTCTTTAGCCTGGGCGTAATTCTTTACGAGATGCTGACTGGCGAAAAACCATTCGTCGGCCAGAATGTTACGACGATCATTTACAAAATCGTCAACGAAAACCCGATCACGCCACGCGATCTGGATGTAACTGTCCATCCCGGTTTGAGCGCGATTGTCACCAAGGCACTGGCCAAAGCGCCTGACGATCGTTACCAGACCGGCGCGGACCTTATCCGCGATCTTGAAAATTACAAACTGGCAGGGCCGGTGCGCACCGGAGGAACAGCAGCCATCAGTCCTGCGCCCTCTGCGCCGGAAAAGACGCTGGTATTGCCTTTGAGGGTGGTTGCCGGAAACACTGCCCGGGCCGCCGCGGCCGCGCCAGCTCTGGCTAAGAAACCGATTCCGGTAAAGCGTCCCACCACGGCCATCCTTTCCAGCAAGCGCAGTGTGTTGCTGGCGACCATCATCACTATCGTGGTGCTGGGAAGCGCCATGGGCGGTTATGCATATCATCGGACGCAAGTAAAGATGCGGCAGCTTGCGGAAGAGGCCAAAATAAAAGAAGCTCAGCAGGCGGCACGCGAGCCTATTGCCATCGCCATTCCCGCGCCCACGCCAGAGCACAAAGAAGAGATAGCTCCAGACACAACCGTCAAGTTTTTTCCGACGAAAAAATCCGCAGTCCCGCAAAAGGTAGCACCACTGCCGTTCAAGGCCACCAGTTCGCCGAATAAAGTTTTTGTCGCGCAAAGCGAGTTGAAGCTGCTCTCTCAGCCAGACAACGCCAAGGTGGAAATTGACGGATGGAGCGAGCCGAATTGGGTGACGCCGTTTACCGCGTCGCACCTTGCGGCGGGCACGCATACCGTTGTGTTCAGCAAATCGGGCTTTCTGCAACAGACAAAGTCGGTGGAGTCAGTGGCCGGCAAGAGCATTGATGTATCCGCGGTGCTGGCGCCATCGGTTTCAACGATTGTTGTTACCAGCAATCCGCAGGGCGCGAATGTTTGGGTGGATGGCAAAGACAGCGGCCTGACAACGCCAACGCAGCTCACGGTGGAAAAAGGATTCCATAAGATCACCGTGCGCAAAGCCGGTTTCAAAGAAATGTCTATGGAAGATACTGTGTCTGAAGGCCAGACAATGAGTTTCTCGCCGACCTTGTTGAGCGTGAATGTTCAACCTGAGGACGGCAAGAGCCCCAACCCGCTGCGGCGGTTCTTTGGCACCGATACCATTCCTGAGGGCAAGGGGCTGGTGCATATCCGGACGAACCCTGAAGGCGCAACGATTCTGGTGGACGGCAAAGCCGCTCCCAAAAAGACGAATGCGCGGTGGCCCGCCGATCCGGGCGTTTACAGCATTGTTCTGCAAATGAGCGGCTACAAGCCGGTGCACAGAAACATCAAGGTGCAAAAAGGTAAAGTCGTCAACATTGACGAGCTTCTAGAAAAACAATAACCATGTAACTTATGGCCCGCCTTATTATTTCGTCGCCGGACGGGAAGAACGGCATTCTGGAACTCAATAAGCCGCTCATTACAGTGGGTCGCGGTAATGCCAATGACCTGGTACTGAATGACGCGAGCGTCAGCCGTTTCCATGCGGTCTTTAAACTAAGAGACAACTCCATTTTTGTTGCCGATCGCGGCAGCACAAACGGCATTGTCCTAAACGACGAAAAAATCAGCAAAGAAACCGAGCTGAAAAACGGCGACGTCGCGCTACTAGGACTTTACCGGCTGCGCTTGGAAAACGTGGACGATAACGGACTCCAGGTCCGGCGGGGCGAGTGGCCTTCCACACTGAACAATCTCATGCGCGACCGCACGCAGCAGTCCGCACTGCCGCGCAGCAGCGATACGCACAGCCATGAGCTTACCGATCTGGCCGGCCGGGTAAAAAAGCTGGAGCGGGAAAATTATCTCCTCACGGTCCTATATGAAGCCGGCAAGGCGTTGAGTTCCAAGCTGGCGCTGGAGCATATCTGCGAGCAAGTAATTTCGCTGGCTTGCCTGATTGAAGGCGTGGAGCGCGGCTTTGTAATGCTGTTCGACGAACGCGGCGAAGTAGCGAAGCAAACCGAGGTACGCTATCGCGATCCTGCAAGCGCCGGGAGCCGGCCTCAGATCATCCTGAGCACACGCGTGCTGGAGCTGATTCGCACGGAGCGACAGCCGATCCTGATTGATGACGTAAGCGCCGACGAGCGCTTCAGCGGCAGCGAGAGCCTCAAGATTTCCGGATTGCGCTCCGCCATGTGCGCGCCGCTGATGGGCAAAGACCAGCTTTTCGGCGTGCTTTATGTGGACAATCTGGAAAAAGCTTCAGCATTCACACAGGATGAGCTCAATGTGTTTGCGCTAGTGGCCGCGCAAGCGGGAGCTGCGGTGGACAATGCCATGGCGCATGAAAAGATTGCCCAGCAATCGTTGCAGCGTTCCGCGCTGGAGCGTTTTTTGTCGCCTGAGGTCGTGGAGATGGTAGTAGCAAATCCTGATATCCGGCTGGGCGGCGTGAACCAGGAAGTTACCGTGATGTTTGCGGACATCCGCGGCTTTACTACGATGAGCGAAACCATGGAGCCGGGCCGGGTAGTGGAAATCCTGAATGAATATTTCACGCGCGTTACAGACGTGATTTTTGACAACGGCGGAACGCTGGATAAATACATTGGCGATGCCGTGATGGCGGTATTTGGAGCGCCGATCTCCAAGGGCAATGACGCGGCTGCGGCAGTAAATTCGGCAATGCAGATCCAGCGGCTACTGATTGAATTGAACCGCGACGCCGCCGCGCGAGAGTGGCCCGAACTGCGCGTAGGCATCGGAATTAATACGGGAAATGCTATCGCGGGCAATATCGGATCGCCACGACGGCTTGACTATACGGTAGTGGGCGACGCAGTGAATACCGCGCAGAGGCTGATGACAAATGCCGCCGGAGGACAGATTTTAATTTCCGAATCCACGGCAAAAAAGCTGGGCAAGACGGGCAAGACTATCGATCTTGAGCGTCTCCCGGAGTTGAAAGTAAAAGGCCGCAGTGAAGCGGTTCCTGTATTCAGGGTGAACTGGGTGGAACAATCAGCCGAAACAGTGGTGTTGCCAAAGAAAAAGCGCCCCGCCAGGAGCGCTTCAAGGTCACGCAAAGTTTCTACTTAGGTGTAGCTGAGCCGCTTCCTTTTTTACCTTTGGACTTTTCGCCCGAGGTCCCAGCAACGTGGTGAGCGATGATCTTGTCTTTGATCTGGTCATAAGTGGCCTGGGGAACGATCTTTTTGGTCAGAAGATCGCGCTTGGAATTGTAAGGACGGCCATCAATGATCTTCTGGCTGTACGCATCGCCGATTCCGGGAAGCGCTGTGAGCTCTTCCTTGCTGGCGGCATTAATATCGACGAGGTCAGCCTTCTTGGTTTTGGTTGCAGCGCTATCGGATTTCGACTTCTTACTGGCAGCTGCGTCTTTGCCGGAACTGGCTGCTGCGCCTTGCGCATAGCCCATATTGGCTAGCATGGCAAAGGCAAGCAGGAAACCAAAAAAGCGGATATTTTTCTGAAACATGCTGTGAAATCTCCTTGTTAGCTGGAGCGATTAGGGTACCGCTCCCATTGCGACACAGAGTCTAGGTGTTTAGCAGGAGATTGTCAAAAGCCGGGGTGGTGAGTCGAAAAGAAATCAGGCAGGTTTGCGGCCGGTCTTTTTCTTTCCCTCCCAGGCGCGCTGAGGACGCTGGGATTCAGGCAGATCACGGTTTTCCACGCGATCATACGTATAGCGATCGCTCACGGTGCCGAGAGATTCATTGTAGAGGCTGGTGGCCCCGGTGGCTTCTTTGAGTTCTTCTGAAATCTGGTGAATGGCCTGGAGATGATCTGCGGTGGCTGGAACCTCGGCTTTGGTAGTCTTCAAAAATTTCTGGTATCCCTTGTCCACAAGGCGAGAAATTTCACCGCCGATCTGGATTCCGGGCTTGGCAAAGAGGCGCGCGGAGCCGTCATCGGCGCGTTCAATGGCCGCGGAAACGCCCGATTTTTTTACGAAGACACGGTTCTTTGTGCCGGGGGCTTCCAGAATGTCAAAGCCATGATCGCGAAGCCAATTCACGGCATCTTCATACGTGCGCTTCTCTGTCGTTGTCGCCATAACCACCTGACCGCCGATTCGATTCCAGACACTAGTACGATGCTGCCCTGGAAAGCAGGGATTGGATAATGTCGCACACGGAGAGCTGTTACAGCAACATTACTGTTGTGCAAAGGGTTACCCCCTCCCTGCGGGTAGAGAGAGAACAAGGACGTGCTGTGGGCCAGATATGTTCCACGCAAGTGTTCTTGCTGCTTGTCCAAAGTCTCTGCTTCGAGCATAATCTGTGCCGGCAATTCCATATAGCAGAGCTCAGTTGGGTTAAGGAGAGCCAATGTCCCGCCCCGCCACTTTCTTTCTTGCTTTGTCATCGTCAATCACTTTAGCGGGAGGATCTTCTGCGCAAACGCTGGAGACCAGGCCGCCACAACCGGCAACTTCGCTCACGTCGCCCCGTTCATTAGCCAACAATGAGCCCAATTACCTGAAGCTGCGCAACATCAAAATGGGCACAGAAACAATCCACGTAAAAGATTTTACTTTGAGGCGAGAAGCGGGGATCTTCACGTTCAAGAGCGGGGCTTTTCAATTTGTGGAACCGGTGAATGGAAAAATCACCGGCGCGGTCTTTGTGGGAGATGGAAGCTTCGTCCTGGTTCCTCCCATTGAGCTGGAGCGCCGCAATCTTGCCATCCTAACGGGAGGCCAGCCGTTTGAAGAGCGATTCTCCAGCGTGGTGCTGCGGTTTACCGATGGGAGCGAAGAAGAGATCCGAAAGGCAGCGACGGCAGACAACTCACCTATCGGAGGAGACGCAGGCAGCCAGCTTGGCGACGTCCAGCAGCAGCTCAAGAAGAAGTTAAAGGAAAACCTGGCGGCGCGTCTGCTGGAAGACGTATTGAGTGAACGTCGCGGCGGCAAGTTCATCGCCTTTATTCATGGCAAAAAGTACAGCGACAAGATCATCTATGACGTTGATCCACGCGGGGCGCTGGACGTGGCGCCGGAAGAGAACGCCTTGCTGCTGTGGGACGAAAACCATGCAGGTATCTGGGCCAGCTTTCATTCGCTCGCCGAGTACAAGAGCCGGACAGCAAACAGCGACGAGAACAATCGCAGTGTCGCGGTACAGAGGCAAAAACTGGATACCACTATCGCAAAGAACGCCAACTTATCCGGCACGGCAGAAACCAGTTTTGTGGCGTTGCAGGATGGAGTCCGGGTAGTGCCGTTGGATTTGTTCCGCACTTTGCGCGTGGAATCTGTAGTGGGACAGGATGGCGCACCGTTGGCTTTTATACAGGAAGACAAAAATGAGGACGCGAATTTTGCCGTGGTCCTGCCGCGTGAATTGAAGAAAGGTGAAAGTTACAGCTTCAAGACGACGTACGGCGGGAAAGATGCGATCAGCAATGAAGGCGGCGGGAACTACTATCCGATTGCGCGCGACAACTGGTATCCAGGCCAGGGTTTTGGCAGCTATGCCACGTATGACATGACTTTTCACGTACCCAAAGGCATGACCATGGTGGCGACTGGAAAGCTGCTGAAAAAATTTGACGAAGGGAACGAGACGATTACGGAATGGACTTCAGAAATCCCGCAGACCGTGGCCGGATTCAACTTCGGTAATTTCAAGCGCGAAGAAAGCAAGCCATTCAAGCAGCCTTACCTGCTGGAGACATTCGCCAATCCCAATCCTCCGGACATTATTACATCATTGCAGCACATGGATGATTCCCCCTCCCTGGAAGGCAGCCGGTCTTCACCAACCGCCACGCTGGGAAACATGAACACCCTGAGCCTGATGAAAAAGGCCATGGGAGAAGCCCAGCTTTCCGTGGAAATTTACACTGACTTTTTTGGAGAAGCGCCATATAAACGGCTGGCAATGACGCAGCAGACGGCGCTTAACTACGGGCAATCGTGGCCTGGCCTGGTGTATTTGCCCATCACGTATTTCTTCGACACAACGGTACGCCATCAGATCGGCATGGGAGATGCGCACGGCTATTTCAAAGTGGTAGGTCCGCATGAGATTGCCCATCAGTGGTGGGGACACATGGTGGGATTCAATTCATACCGCGACCAATGGATGAGCGAAGGATTTTCCGATATGTCCGCCGCAATGTTTCTGCAATACATCTACGGACAGAAAAATCTGGATGACTACCATAAATTCTGGGCGGATGAGCGCCAGATCCTGATCGAGAAGAACAAAGAAGGCAAGCGAGCCATTGATGTGGGACCGGTAACCATGGGATACCGCTTGAACAACGCCAAAACCGGTTTCGATATTGGTCGCCGGCTGCTTTATCCAAAAGGCGCCTATATTTTGCAAATGGTCCGTTTCATGATGTCGCAGCGGACGGGAGATCCAGACGTAAAGTTTAAGGTTTTGATGCATGACTTTACCAAGACATATGCCAACCGCCAGGCGAGCACTGAAGACTTTAAGGCCATGGTGGAAAAATATATGACGCCGGAAATGGACATCGATAAAAATCACAGCATGGACTGGTTTTTCAGCGAGTACGTCTACGGGACGGAATATCCCTCTTACAGATTCGAGCATTCCTTTTCCACCGATGCTAATGGCGACTCAGTGCTCGATTTTAAGGTGTCGCAATCCGGGGTGAGCAAGGATTTTGTAATGCTGGTGCCCATCTACCTGGACCTTGGTGGCGGCAGGATTGCCCGGCTGGGATCAGCGACGCTTTCCGGCAATAACAGCGTGGAAGGGCATGTGCCGCTGAAAGGCGTGAAAGAAAAACCAAAGCGGGCAATGCTGGCATATTATGACGATGTTTTAGGCAATATAGAGAACAGGTAGAAGCAGTTCACTGGCTGCGCCCGGGAATTCGTCTGCAGGCTACCGCTCAGCGTTACTTCGCTTATCCCTGCAGAACGGCTCAATATAAAACCGGCGCTTATTCTCCCCCGAGATTTTCAGCGCCGGTCTTAAAGGGTCTCCCGAAACCGGGAGAACCAGGCCGCTCATCTACTTCCGGCCAACTTGTTGATAAAGCAATACGAGTGTGCAAAAGCAAAATGGATGAAAAGCTCTGTAACACCAAGATGCCTTGCGGCTACAAGAAGGGTCAATGGGAAAGGCGGACAAGTATTTACTTAGTCGATAACAAACAAGGTGGCATTGATTCTGCCGAGCTGATGTATACTGTGCCGAACTGAATGGGGCGGGGCTTTTTACGTTAATACTGGTCCCCGCAAGCCGGAAAGCTGTGGGGGCGCTACTTATTGGGGATTCTGAAGAACACAATAACTTTCTTACCTTGACCAGCAGCAGCCCCGGTCGGGAGGGTCCTTATGGACCTAATTATTATTCGTCTTGTTTTCATTTCTGTTGTTGCAGTTGCCTGTTATCACTTAAAGCCGTTCGGACTAGCCAACCTACCTGCGTGGACAGCGGCCTCCGTCGGCATTGTGATTGGCGCGATGGTGGTGTGGTTTGAAGCGCGTCTGCGCGTCGTAAGCCTCAAACGGCTCATCGGCGCGGTGATTGGCAGCATCCTGGGTATTCTGGGCGCTTACCTCTTCAGCGTTGTCATCAAAAACAGCATTACGCACTCAGAAACTCAACGGTTTCTTATGCTGATGGTGATGCTGTTGATGTCATACGTTGGGCTGATTGTGGGGGCCAACAAAGGCGACCTGCTGAACCTGGCGGCCCTGGGCGGAATCTTTGGCGCGGAAAAGCAGGGGCGCAAAAGCTTCAAGATCCTTGATACCAGCGTGATCATCGACGGTCGCATTGCCGATATCGCCGATACTGGTTTCCTGGACGGCGTGGTAGTGATTCCGCAATTTGTCCTGCGCGAACTGCAACTGGTGGCCGACTCGGCCGATTCACTTAAGCGCAATCGCGGCCGCCGCGGTTTGGACATCCTTCAGCGCGTGCAGAAGATGGTAACGGTGAGCGTGCAGATTGTGGAAGACGATTTTCCGACGGTCCGTGAAGTTGACCTGAAATTGATTGAGCTGGCCAAAGTGTATGAGGGGAAAATCATCACCAATGATTTCAATCTGAACAAAGTGGCGCAGCTGCAAGGCGTTGAAGTCCTGAACATCAATGAGCTGGCCAATGCACTGAAGCCGATCGTGCTGCCGGGTGAGACCATGCGCGTCTTCATCCTGAAGGAAGGCAAGGAATACAACCAGGGCGTGGCCTATTTAGACGATGGCACGATGGTTGTGGTGGATAATGCGCGCAAGCTGATTGGAAAAAACGTCGATATTGCCGTAACTTCAGTTTTGCAAACAACCGCAGGCAAGATGATTTTTGGCAAATTCGACGAACGCATGCGGGTGAGTGAACGAATCGAGCCGAAAGCGGAAGGCGCAAAGGCAGATGTGCGGAAGGCCCAGCCGATCATCGTGGAGCAGGCGGGACATACGCAGAGCGAGTAGCTTCAGCGCAACAGGCGTTAGTGAGCCGGAATCCTAGTGCAGCGGAAATGCAGTGGATCCGCCGAGCAGCCCTGGGGGATGGCTGCCATGGAAGCAAAAACTCCGCGCTTAGCCTATACCCATCGATCACAAATTCGGCAGCGGAATTTCATTTCCATCAGACTGAATTCGATTTGTCGCGTTGCCGCGCCGAACCGAGTAGACGCTATGGCAGGTCGACCTGATCGGGTGTCCACAGTTCCAGTGGCACCCAGCCTCCTGAGCTGCAGGTGCCCTTCGGACATACCTCGAATTGATAGATCGGATGAACCTCCCACAACGAGGCTCGCTTCGGATCGCCCTGCACGCCGGTTCCGTTCGTGCACGGCGAGTGGCTGGAATCAAACATGCGCTGGCCAGTGACCCGAACGGGCAGTTTGGCGTGAGCCACCTCATTGACCAAGCCTGCAGTCCATTCTGCGGGCCGATGGTGCGGCGTCATTTCCACGACGATGCCCGTACATTCATCATCACCGGGATGCTGTACCAGGGAAACGTGTATGTCGTGAAAGACCTGTTTGTCGGGGACTTTCTTCCCGCAGTTGACGCTCTCACTTCCCTCCTGGCGCGCAATGAGGACGAATCCCTGCACCACCACGGGGTCGCCTTCGCCCAAGCTGACCAACTTGGAGCGCTCCTGCACTGGACCAGCAGCACTGGTCAAAGGATGCGTCCGCGGATTTCCGAAGTTGATGCTCGGATCCTGTTGCACCTTCTGCTGCAATGAAACCATGTCCGCGATCGTCACAGGCGATGTGGAATTCACTGCGCAGAAGTTGTTCTTAGCGCTGTTTTGCGCGGTTTCCGCGCCGCCGCTGCCGGCAACACCGCAACCTGTTTCGTCCATATCTGTGGCGTCGTTACTGGGAAAATCCGGTGCGGAGCAGGCTGGAGTGAACATCGCCGGGGTGAGTGCCGCTGTTGTCGTCGGATGCGTTGTCGTCAGTTTCGCCGGCTTGCTGGGCGCCAAGTTCATGGCAGCCGCCAGAACTAAGGGCGCGAATGGCGCAACGTGATGACGAAAAGTATTGCGACGTTTTTTCGTCCTGGTAGCCATCTCTCCTCCTTTCCGGCTGTCTTACTGCTTCGGTGAATTAGGATCGGTTTTTACGGAGGTCTGAACATCCACCTGAGTGGTGCTTCCGCCAGTGGCTCCGCTGCCGTTACTCTGGTCGCTCGAGCCCGCACTCGCCTGAATCCCTTTGCTCACACCGTAAGTTGTTGCGCTGATGCCCAGAAGCATGAGCACCCCCCCGGTAACTTCCGGGAATTGGCACTTATCGTTGCAGAGCACAAGGTAGAAAAAGCTCAGGCCGATCACTAAGGTAAAAATGAGCAGCTGGAAACGCGACATGCTGGCAGCCCCGGAACCATTGGCTCCTTTCTCCTCCAGTATCCGACTGATGTCGATTGAGCCGAGTGCAATCCCCAGTAGGATCACGAAGCCGAACATGAAGAGCAGGATCAGCATCCCATAGGCCAGGGCAACCTTTGCTTTTTCCATCTGTGAGTTGCCCGGCCCCCAAAAGGCGATTGCAAACGCAACCAACACCGCTAGGACGATGCCTACAAGGAATGCTACGTACATGCGCTTCTTATTATCGTCGCCATTTGCCATGTGATCTCCTATCTCAAAATGTTTTTCAGGCGGCCCAGCAGCATGGCCTGCGCCTTGCCGCCAAGATACAACCCGTGACTGCCAGCCAACGCGGCCAGCAGCCATGTGGGGAGCGTTGGGAATTCGGTTGGATTGCTTACTACCTGGTACAGGTAGTAAAAGGCTGCATAGATTGTTACCCAGAAAATCTGCACGCGGCCAGCGCTTGCATAGGTGTCAAAGCCGCCTTCAGGATTGCGAATATCGCCGTCGAACAAGTTGTCGAGAACGATCTCACCCGTCACGATCTTCCAAAAGACAACTACAGCCAGGCCTCCGATTAGAACCAGGCCTTCCCAAGACACCAATGTAGAAAGAGACGGCATTCGCACTGCGATCCCTCTTTCCGGAGCCCTGCGCTAGAGGAAGTGAGAAGAACTCTCCACTCAAGCCATAACGCAGGTTCAAACCGAACCCCGTACGGTTAATACAACGAAAACTAGTCCCAAATCCCTTTATGTCCAATGCGAGAGTTACGCGAGTATACACCTCAAGTCAAGGGGGACGTTCAGTGCGCGAACCCGCTATCGGGCGCAGCTCAATACCAATTACCAAGTACTCATTCCTACCTTACTCGCATACAATAGAAGCAATTCTGCACCTGCCTGAGAACAAAATAGGGCTCTTGCTCGGGAGGTCCTGCCAAACTGCGATGGTTGCAAAGATCAAGCTCCGCCTGCGTTCGATCCTGCTGCTGTGCTTTGTCTTTCAGTACTGCGGCGCAGCGGGCCTTTCCGCACTGCCGTGGCAGGCGGCTGTTGCGACAACCGGCCAATTACAACTCACAGTAACGGACCAGAATGGCCAGCCCCTGGCCATGGTGATTGTGCTGGCGCAACAGAATGACAAAGCCGTGGCACAGGAACGGACAACGTCCTCAGGAAATGCGCAACTGCGGCTGGCGCCGGGGACATACAAGATCCTGGTGCAAAAGCAAGGCTTCTATACCACGGCGGTAGCCAAGCTGGAAATTGTTGCCGGCCAAACAATGCCGGTAGAGGTAAAGCTGCAGCCGGTGCGCGAGTACAAGGAAGAAATAGAGGTTACGGCGCAGGCTTCACCAATTGATCCGCAGGAAACCAGCAGCGCGCAGGCGATCACTGCAACTGACATTTCGAATATTCCGTATCCCACCACGCGCGATTATCGCGGCGTGCTGGCTTATATTCCGGGCGTTGTGCGCGATAGCGGGAACCAGATTCACATTGCCGGAGCAAGCACGCAGGAAATACAGGATTACCTGGATGGTTTTGAAGTAAGCCAACCGGCGGGCGGAGCGCTTTCTGTCCGCATGAACCCGGATTCATTGCGCAAGATTGACGTACGCAGCAGTCGCTATTCAGCACAGTTCGGCAAAGGATCGGGCGGGCTGGTGGATCTGCAGGTGCAGGACGGAGACAACCGCTTTCGCATTAACGCCACGGATTTTTTCCCGACGTTCCAAAACGTGAAGGGCTTTCAACTCAACAATTGGACGCCGCGAGGATATTTTTCCGGGCCGCTGATCAAAGATAAATTGTGGTTCGACATATCGCATGAAGGCGAGGTGGACTACAACATCATCAAAGAGCTGCCTGCGGGCGCGGACACAAATCGTTTGTGGCGCACTGCTGACCTGGGCCGTCTGCGCATGAACCTAACGCCCGGAAACGTGCTGACGGCAAGCGCGGTGTTGAATCTGCAGGATTCACAAAACTCGGGAATCTCAGCTTTTGATCCTGTTTCGGTCTCACTGCACAACCACAATTATCTTTATCTGCTGGGATTGAAAGACCAGATTACTTTAGCGAAAGATACGTTGTTCGAATTTGGTGGGGCATTCCATCGCAACAAAGCGTCGTCGCTTCCGCTGGGAGACCTGCCTTACGTGCTGGGGCCGACAGGGCGCTCAGGAAACTACTGGATCAGAAACGAAAATATTTCCACGCGCACGCAGGGCTTTGCCAACTTGTATCTGCGTCCGTGGAAGCTGGCGGGCACGCACCAGTTTACGGTTGGCGGACGTGCAGACCGCGTGCTCTACCACGCCAATATCGATCGCGGAACGGTGCAATTTGTCGATGAGAATAGCGCGGTGCTGCGGCAAATCACATTTTCCAACGCGCCGCCATTCAGTTTGAGTACGCTGGAGTCAAGCGCCTACATCCAGGACCGATGGACGCCGATGCAGCGCGTCATCATTGAAGAAGGAGGCCGCTGGGACCACGATAGCTACCTGGGCCGCAATTTCTTTTCACCCCGCGTTGCGGGCACAGTGTTGATCAGCGCTGCCAGCGAAACCAAGTTCAGCGCGGGGATTGGAATTTATTTTGACCGGTCAAACCTGGCGCTGGCGGCCAATGGATCACAGGGCACACGGACAGATGAATTCTTTGCTCCGGTGCCAGCGCTGTTTACGCCGACTTTTACCGTCGACCCAAGGCTGCTTACGCTACCACGCTATAACAACTGGAGCGCGGCACTGGAGCGACGCCTGCCGGGGAAAGTTTATGCGCGACTGGAATACCTGAGCCGGCATGGCGCGCATGGATGGGCCTTTGCCAGCCAGCCGGGAAACAACTTTCTGTTGCTGAGCGACAAGAAAGACCGGTATGACGGCGCGCAATTGGTCCTGCGAAAAGAATTGAAGCGCGGCTACCCGGCGCTGATTTCTTATACGCGCTCACGCGCAACTTCAAACCAGACAGTGGACTTTGCCATTGACGCGTTGCTGGTGGGAAACCAGGTGGGCGGAGTGCTGCCGTGGGATTCGCCAAATCAGCTACAAACGTGGGGAAGTTATCCGTTGCCGTGGAAGCTCAAGAAATTTGATATGGCATGGTCAAGCATATGGCGGTCAGGATTCAGCTTTGTGACGATCGACCAGCTTGGGCAAATCGTTTCTGGGCCAGGGCAATTCCGCTTTCCCGATTTCTTTACGCTGAATGCAACTGTGGAAAGGAAGTTCGCGTTTCACGGCTATCGCTGGGCGGCGCGAATTGGCGTGGACAACATCCTGAACCGCGAAAATCCTACAGTGGTTGATAACGACGTAAATTCACCCACGTTCTTGACGTTCTTTGGCACCGACCATCGCACGTTTAATGGAAGGATCAGGTTTTTGGGGAAAAAGTAGATGGGGATTGCCAAAACCGCCGAGCTTGCCGAAATTGAAGATCAAAAACCTCACCGCTGATAACACTGATTACACGGATTTTCACGGATAAGACGGTGACTTTATTTCTTGCCTGATTTAAGACGATGGCGTCTTGTCATCGGCGTCCTCTGTTTGCGGAGTAACTGTCATAGATGCGCATGTTCCGTCGTGAATTAGGCGACGGCCCAAAGCGTCTCTAAAATTGTTTCTAAAAAATATCCAGATCGCGGGCTGAGGCTGCCGGCCCTTTGAATCCAGCCTTGCGAATTTCAAGGATCAGCACTCCACCTACAAATATCCTCATCCTTCGGCCGGAATAGCTGGTGGTAAAGCACGAGCTGTTTTGCCTTCGACGCAGTTGCGATTTCGGCGAGCTCAGTTGTGGATGTATGGAAGGTGGAATGGTATTTCTGCCATGCGGGCGTGCGCTCCTGGAACCACGCGGTGGAATACACCTCATGCACCAGGTAATCGCAACCATTACACGCGGTCACAATCGCCTGGGTGGGAGCGGTATCACCGGAAATCACGATGCTGCGGTCTGCCGTGTCAAAGCGGTATCCATAAGAAAAGTCCCAGGTGCCGTGTGCGACAGCGAAGGCAGTCACTGTGACATTGGCGTCTTTGTAGACGATTCCCGGATGAATCTCATGCGCGTTGATGTGATATGCGTTGGCGTTTCCGTGCTCCAGACCGTGAACGCGAATGTCCACGTCTTTCACATAGGCCGCCTGGATGTGACGTGCCATCGCGGCGATACCCGGCGGGCCGTATAGTTCCAGTGCTCCGGGACGGCCTTCCACGGCAGGAGTGAGATAGAGATCAGAAAGGCCGGCAGTGTGGTCAGAATGCAGATGCGTGGCAAATACGACTTTCAGATTTTTTGGGGTGAGTGCTGGAACCTTGAGCGCGGCAGAGGCGGCGCGGCGTACTACGCCAGGACCAAAGTCGACGAGGTAAGCGGAGCCGTTCACCACCACGGCGACCGCCGGTCCGGAACGGTCAGGATTGATGATGGGCGTCCCGGTGCCGAGAATGACGAGCTGGGTCTTTGTGGACTGAGCGAGAGCGGTTGACGCGCAGAGGATGAGAGTTGCAGCGAATTTGAGAGAACTGAATTTCATGAGTCTGAAGAGTTTAATCATCCCTGCAATGGCTTGGCCAGAAGGATCGAGATTTTGTAGAACTCCCTGATGCTGCATTTACGGTTGACATATTCTCGGGGTCCTTCGACGCGCGCATGCTCCCTTCGGTCGCATTCGCTTGCTCAGGATGACAGATCTGAGGTGCTCACGTGCAGCACCCGCATTTTCACTCTTTACGCATTCATGTTTACAGCAATTTGAATTCTGGTTCTGGCGTGGCTTCCAGCAGCGTGCGGGTGTATTCGTGCTGAGGACGCGAGGTGATTTGTTCGGCGGGGCCGATCTCGACGATTTCTCCGCGACGCATAACGGCGATGCGGTCACAGAGATAACGCACCACCGGCATGGAATGGGAAATGAAGAGATAGGTAAGGCCGAAGTCGCGCTGAAGTTTTTTGAGCAGGTTCACGATTTGCGCGCCGACGCTGACATCGAGCGCGGATACGGGTTCGTCACAGACAACGAATTTAGGCCGCAGCACCAGGGCGCGGGCAATGCCAATGCGCTGGCGCTGTCCGCCGGAAAATTCATGGGGGTAGCGGCGGAGCGCGGATTCGTCGAGGCCGACGGCGCGCATGATGTCGATGGCTGCCTGGTGCAGATTGGCGTTGGTTGAAGCCGCAGGGGATTGATTGTCGTTTACAGCGGCTGCCCCATGAATCACCAGCGGCTCGGTGACAATCTCTTCCACGCGCATGCGCGGGTTCAGCGAGGCGAAAGGGTCCTGAAAGATGATCTGCATATCGCGACGGAGACGGCGAAGTTGGCTGCCGCCGGCTGCGAGCACGTCCTGGCCATTGAAGGTAATGGCCCCGGAGGTGGGCTCAATGAGCCGGAGAATCATGCGTCCCAGGGTAGTCTTGCCGCAGCCGGATTCGCCGACCAGGCCAAGCGTTTCACCCTGAGAGATATCCAAGGAGGCGCCATTCACGGCACGGACCTCGCGTTTGGTCTTGCCGAACATACCTTCGTCAGTGTGGTACACCTTGACGAGGTCGCGGATGGAGAGCAGGGGCATCAAAGGCAAATCTACCACGGAGGCGCGGAAACACGGAGAAACACAGGTCATCCTTAATCCGATTTGGCGCAAGGGACGGGGGGCAAGATCGTTCTTTGGAAGGACAATCGGAAGGAATCAGGGAAGTTCGGCCCCAAGGGGATTAAGGCTTTTTGAATCAGCTTTAGGGCATAAAGTGAGCAGCTCAGCGTGCTAGAATTTGAATACCCTTCGGCCCAATGAGAAGATTCTATTGATTGAACTAGCGCCTTCCATATTGTCGGCGGATTTTGCCCACCTGGGCGACCAGATCCAGGCGGTGGCAGAAGGCGGCGCCACCGTGCTGCACGTGGATGTTATGGACGGTCATTTTGTGCCGAATATTACGATTGGGCCTCCGGTGGTTGCCAGCTTAAGGAAGGTAACGAACCTGCCGCTGGACTGCCATTTGATGATCGAGAACCCTGACCAGTACATTCCGGCGTTTGTGGATGCGGGAGCGGACTGGATTTCTGTCCATCAGGAAGCCTGCGTACACCTGAACCGGACGATTGAGCTGATCCGCAGCCATGGGGCGAATCCGGGAGTGGTAATCAATCCAGCAACGCCGGTCGGGACGCTGGAAGAAGTGCTCGACATGGTGCATCACGTCCTAGTGATGTCAGTGAATCCGGGGTTTGGCGGACAGAAATTTATTCCTTCGTCGCTGGAGAAGGTACGCAAGCTGGCGCTGATGCGCACGGCGCGCAACGCGAATTTCAGGATCGAGATTGACGGCGGCATGGCGCCCGACACGATTGGCCAGGCCGTTCGGGTAGGAGTCGAGGTTCTGGTTGCGGGCAACGCGGTGTTCGGCCACGGCAATCCCAGAGAGAACACGCAGCGCCTGCTGAAATTGGCGACCGAAGCTACTCTGCAAAGAGTTTGACGTGACCTGAAAGTATGGCGTGCAAAGACAAGCGCCACGGCCGTAAAAAGAGCCGATAGTTAGCCGACAAGACCCTTTAGTCGATAAGAAGCGCTAGTTTGTAAGAAATCGTTATTGTAAGGCGCTGTTTTTAAAACCAGGTTCGTAAGATCGTAGTTCCCGAAAAAAGTTGTTCCTGCAGAGCAGGTCCTTAGAATTTTGAGGTAGGTAAATGGTTAGAAAATTTTTTGTTTCAGCCGTGTTGGCCGGCGCAGTGCTGGCCTCAAGCGGATGCCATCACAAAGTCCAGAACCCGCTGGCCAACATTGATTCCAAGCAGCCGGATAAAACCTTGTTTGACCGCTCGATGGATTCGATGAAGAAAGCGCATTATCAGGAAGCCAGGACGCTGTTGGAGACGCTGATCAACACGTATCCTGATTCCGAGTACATAGCGCGGGCCAAGCTGGCGCTGGGCGACGCCTGGTACAACGAAGGCGGCAAAGCGGCGTGGCAACAGGCGGAATCGGAATACAAAGATTTCCAGACGTTTTTCCCCAACCTGCCGGAAGCTTCAGAGGCGCAGTTGAAGATTGCGTCCATGCATTATCGCGAAATGGAAAAGCCGGACCGCGATTACGCGGAAGCGCAACGCGCGTCCGATGAGTACAAGCAGCTCATTCAACAATATCCTGACAGCCCGCTGGTGCCGCAGGCAAAGCAGAAATTGCGCGAGGTGCAGGAGATTCTGGCGGAGCGGCAGTATCGCATTGCGCACTTCTATTATCTGCGCGATAACCTGGCGGCATCGCAGGCGCGGCTGCAATCGCTTACAGAGTCTTATCCGCTCTACTCACAATCCGATGAAGCGCTGTATGAGCTAGGCATGCTGTATGAAAAGGAAGCTGCCAGCATGAAGAAGCAGAAAGTCCCGGAAGCGCAAAGAGAAAAGATGGTCGCCCAGTTTGAAAAAAAGGCGATTGAGGCTTATTCAAAGATCATCACGCGCTATCCGGCAACGGACCGTGTGGGAGATGCCAAGAGGCGGCTGGAAGCCCTGAAATCCCCAATCCCCGTGCCTACGGCGGAAGCACTGGCAGAGAGCAAGGCGGAAGAGTCAAGCCGCGAGAAGCAGAAGCTGGTAGCCAGGTTGAGCGGAAATTTCAAGAAGCATCCAAACGTTGCGGCATCCACCAAGGTGGGCGAGCCAAACCTGCAAGAGGAAACGGTCACGAGCGCACCTGCGTTAGTAAATGACTTAACCAGGCAAATTAACGGCATTCCGGCAAGCAACAGCATTGGCGTGCAAGCCGTTGGTACAGGAACAGGAACACCGGGCGCAAATGAAAAGGCGCCGGGCACCTCTGATACCACCCCAACAGACGGTACAGCGCCTAAACCAGCTCCGCCACAGGTAAACGAGATACAGAAGGCGGCTCCCGTAACGCAGCCAGGCAGCCAGACGACAACAACGACGGACGGTCAGAATTCCGCAGACAGCAATTCTGCAGATAAAAAGGCGCCATCGGCTGATCCCAAGCAGGAATCCAGCAGCAAGAAAAAAGAGAAAAAGGGACTGCGGAAGCTGATTCCGTTTTAAGCAATCGAAGTTTTGAGTGATCCAGCCGCCAGCGGGGGAACCCGCTGGGGCTAGCACTTTTGGAATGCGCAGAATGCATGCTTCTGTAGGTTCTTAGGTAGTGTTCTGATTGACTTCAACGGTAATTATCAGTAAGTTAGCCCTGTTTCCCGCCTCAATGGGATGCGCTGGCGCGCGATTTTGGGGCTTTCTGGCATTGCCAGCAAGCTCAGCTATCACGAAATTGATGCGTGCTGGTTTGCGCCGCAGCTTGAGTAAGTAAAGGTGTTTTTACGTGTCTTTAAGAATTCTATTTGCCGATGACAGCATGACTGCCCAGAACATGGGCAAGAAAATCCTCTCCGATGCGGGCTACGACGTTGTGGCTGTCAGCAACGGGGCGGCTGCCGTAAAGAAAATTGCGGAGCAAAAGCCCGACATTATCATCCTTGACGTTTACATGCCGGGATATTCCGGGCTGGAAGTCTGCGAAAAAGTCCGTGGCTCACTGGAGACGATGAAAATCCCGGTGCTGCTGACGGTCGGCAAAATGGAGCCGTACAAGCCGGAAGACGCCAACCGCGTAAAAGCGGACGGCGTTATCATTAAGCCGTTTGAGGCCAGCGATCTTTTGGCCATCATGAAGAAGTTTGAAGATCGCATTGGGCAAATGCCGCCCCCGCCAATCGTGGCACAGACTGTCCGCCAGGAAAGCCAGTACGAGGTAGAGACAAGTGCCGCGCAGGAGCACATAGAACATCATTCACCCGGCAAAGGCAGCATGCAGCCCATGGTGGAAGTTCCAGACCACATGGCTGGCGCAGCCGCATTTAATGACATGCTGGGTTCGGATTCATCGATTGCGCCGCAGCATTTTGGGGTGAGCAGCCCGTCGGCAGCTTTTGAGACTTCAGTGATTGTGCCTGCCCCGCCGATTCCTACTGCGGAATATGAGCTGCCGGTTTCGTGGAAAGCGGAAGAAACGCCTGAGTCTGTCGCTGCTGCGTCAGCGCATGCTGAACATGAGATCGTGGCTACTCCGGTAGAAGCCGCGCCGGAACCGGTAGCCGACAAAGAGCCCGAGACTGTAGCAATAGAACCGCTTGCGGATGCAGAAGCTTCTCCGATTGCGGCGGAAGTCAGCGAGCCTTCGGCTGATGGCGATGCGGCGGCGCATTCCCATCCGCAATTTATTCCTGTTTACACAGAGCCGGAACCACACGCAGCCTCTTATGAAGTGATGCCGACGGCTGCGCCTCCTACCGGTGAAATAGAGATCCCACGCGAACCGGAGTTGCAGGAAACAGCGGATGAAACGACGCGGGCCACCGTGGCTGATCATATTGAGCCTGGATTGCTGTCGACTCTTGAATCAGTGCCGGAAGTGGCACGGAAAGCTGTTACCCAAGAACATTCTTCGGCTGGCGATGGTTCAAACGTCGTGGCAGTGGAATCTTTTTCGGCGTCAAACATGGAAGTTGCGGCTGCCCAGAGCGATCTATCGCCGCTGCCTGCTACGGGAGCAACGGGCGAAGTAAGCGATGCGGATTTTGAAGCGCGTGTAGCAGCCGCGATGGCCGCTTATAGCCATGTCACAGCGCCCGTTGAGACGCAAGAACCACCGGTAGCTTCGTCAGCAGAAGTTTCACAGCCGCAGGCAGTCCATGCGGCACAGGCTGCCGAACCGGCGCCGATGGAAGAAGCAGTGCCATCATTTGAATATAATCCGCCAGTGCGAACGCCCGAGCCGGTTGAAATCGCGCCTGCCATGGCTGAAAGCGCTGCGGAGGCAGCTTCCGCTAGCTCGCCTTCCTCTTTCGCAACACCCTCTTCGACTGTGCATCATGTTGGGTCCGATGTCCATGAAGTTGTTACCGCCGCCGGCGTGGAAGCTGCCGCGGCAACGGCAACAACGGAAACCGGAGCTGATCACCATAACATTGCCCAGGCAGTGCACAGAGTCATGGAGCGCCTGAAGCCGGAGCTGGTGGAAGAAATCATGCGCGAGCTGAGGTCAAGGAAATAACCCAAAAGCTTTGTTGCTGAAAGCGGCGCTGCTGGCGTCGCTTTTTGCTTTTAATACGTATTCCGCCATGCTGGGTTGCCTCAATCCGGCAGCTCTGGCGCAATTCTTCCCACAACGGCGCGTCACGGCATTGAATCTAACTGCACAGACCAGATTGTCAGGCAAGAACGGCGAGCTGAAGGGGGAAAAGATTTATGCGGAGCATTTTAAGATGTTGGGCGGTCGCAGTGACGGTCGTGATTGGATTGGGGATTGCGTCCAATGCACAGTCGAACCCACCAGGTTCCTATCAACAAACATGCAGGAACATTGATTTCCATGATGACGTCCTGGTGGCTAATTGCCAGGATTCAACAGGGCACTGGCAAAGCGCTCAATTGCGCGATGTGCAAGGCTGCCGCAGCGACATCATTAACGACGACGGCGCTTTGCGGTGCAGCAGAAGCGGTGGTGTGAACGGCGGCGTTGCAGCGGGGCTTCCCGGCGGTTCTTACACGCAGTCCTGCCAGGATGTGCATGCAAGCGGCGACGACCTGCACGCTCGCTGCCCAACTTCCAACGGTGACTGGAAAGATACCAAGCTGGATGACTACAACAAATGCCGTGGCGAAATTGTGAATGATAACGGCAAACTGCGCTGCGTTACAGGCGTTTATGGCGGACCGGGCGCGCCTGTCGGGGCGTATCAAGGTGGTTATGGCGCGCCTGCCGGCGGATTTAGCGGGCCTTACACGCAAAACTGCAAGGACATCAAGAGCCACGGCGACGATCTTGAAGCACGTTGCAAGACCGTAAACGGCGATTGGAACCATACCAAGCTGGACGATTACCGGAAATGTAAGGGACAAATTATCAATGACAATGGCAATCTGAAGTGCGTGGCTGCCGTCGGACGAGTAGGTTACCCGGGAAACTATCAGGGAAACTGGCCGGCCGGTTCTTACACCCAGTCATGCGATAGCATCCACATTGATGGAGATGATCTGAAGGCGCATTGCCAAACCAGGGACGGTGGCGCACGTGACACCAAGCTGGATGACTTCCAAAAGTGCAAGAGCGATATCGTCAATGACGATGGCAAGCTGCACTGCGAAAGGTAGTCGGTAAATCCGAATACGCAGATCGAATGACAGAAGGGGATGCCTCAGGAGGCGTCCCTTTTTCTTAAACGGTTATTCACGTTTTTCGTTTTCATTTTCGCGTATTTCATCTGCCCAGCGGTCCTGAAACTTACGCCGAGAGCGGCGACCTTTTCCCGATTCTACTCACCCCAATTCTTACTCAGCGGGTGCAAGTCCGAGATTCAGCGTCATGCCATTCACGCGACCACAACCTTGGTGAGAGCGCTTTATCTGGGTGCGCCAACTCGTATTCAGCAATAATCCGGTCGTATTCGGCCAAAGCTTTGCCGCGGTCATTGTCACCGAATATCTCTCCAGTTCCACGCCCGGCCTCAATCTTTGCGCCGAGCCTCTGAGCGGCCTTCCGGACCGCTGCATCGGAAGTTCCTTCCGGCAGAAAGACCAGCACTCGATGATCATCCAGAAGTGTGCGGTAAGGGACACCGGTCTGATCCAACCCGCGTTCCATTCGTACACGTGAAATCTTTTGCGGAACGTGCAGCAGAACCATCTCAGCCGGCTTCGACGGTGAAGCGCTGGCTTCCTCCGGGATGAACACAACCACGAACTTCTGGTGGGCAAAGCGGCCCAGCAGCGCCATTGCATAACGCATATCCTGGAGTGATACCGGGGCTTTGACCACCACGGAATTCTCCGCGCCGCTTACTCCCAGGCTGCCCTGTTCGTGGACTTCGCCGATCGCTTTCTCTACCGAGCCGCGTGACGCCAGAGCGCAGACAATGCGGTCGGCCACCGCCACGAAGTTTGTTTCCTCGAAAGATGCAAGAGAGATTTTCGCATCGGCATAGCTCATCGAGTCCCTGGTGTTGGGCGAGCCCAGGCCCACTGCCATCTGTTGTCCCACAGCCGGCGCGAGCAAAACCACCACGCTCATCAGACTGCGCGCAAACATTCTTTCGATCATTCGTTCTATCATGGCCATGGCAAGATCATACCTGCGGAGGCGGCACATTTCGTGATCCTGCCCCACTAGAGATTTACCATTGAAATAACGGGACGGAACCTGCACCTCCTGACCGTTGCAGCACGCGAGCGCCCTCTCAGCACGAGCGTTTATGCTGTTTAGCCTCGCCACGCAAGCTCAGCTACGATTTAAATACTATCCTCCAGCCTTCCGGTTGCTCACATCCGCACTGCGCCTGTAATATCGAGAATTAGCTTCTTACGGCGCACATGTCTCACGAACTCCCAAAAACTTATGATCCCAGCGCCATTGAGGTGCGCTGGGCGGAATATTGGGTCGCGGAAAAGCTCTTTTCCGTTGAGACGCCGAAGCCTGGCTCGCCGGAGGCTGCCAAGCCTATCTTCACCATGCTGCTGCCGCCGCCCAATGTAACTGGTCGCCTGCACATGGGCCACATGCTCAACCAGACGGAGATGGACATCATCACGCGCTGGCAGCGCATGCGCGGCTTTACCGCGCTCTGGTTGCCCGGTACCGACCATGCCGGCATCGCCACGCAGATGATGGTGGAGCGCCAACTTGCCACGGAAGGCAAGAGCCGGCAGGCATTGGGCCGAGATGCGTTTCTGCAACGCGTCTGGGAGTGGAAAAAGCTTTATGGCGGCGCTATTCAGGCGCAGATGAAGCGGCTGGGCGCGTCCGTGGACTGGGACCGCGAATACTTCACCATGGATGAGAACCTTTCTCGCGCCGTGATTGAGTGCTTCGTTCGCCTGCATGAGCAGGGATTGATTTACCGCGGCAAGTATATTGTGAACTGGTGCCCGCGCTGCATGACGGCGATCTCTGATCTGGAAGTGGTGCATGAGGATTTTGCGGGCAAGCTGTATGAATTTCGTTATCCGCTGGCCGACGATCCAAAGCAGTTCGTAACCATCGCCACCACTCGGCCGGAAACTATGCTGGGCGATACAGCGGTAGCCGTGAATCCGAAAGACGAGCGGTATAAAAAGCTTGTCGGCAAGAAGCTGCGCCTGCCGCTGATGGACCGCGAAATCCCCATCATCGCCGATGACTTCGCCGATCCGCAATTCGGCAGCGGCGCGGTGAAAGTCACGCCTGCGCACGATCCCAATGACTTTGCCATTGGCTTGCGCCACAATCTGCCGCAGATCAATGTAATGGACGACCAGGCGCGAATCAACGAGAATGGCGGACCGTACAAAGGGCTGGATCGTTACGAGGCGCGGGAGAAAATCCTGCGCGATCTGGAAGAGCTGGGCCTGCTGGCTGGCATCAAGGACCACACCTTAGCCATCGGCAAGTGCGACCGCTGCAAGACCATCGTGGAGCCAAGGCTTTCCACGCAGTGGTTTATCAAGATTCAGCCATTGGCCGATCGCGCCATTCAAGCCGTGGAAAAAGGCGAGATCAAATTCACGCCGGAGAATTATGCCAAGACTTATTTTGAGTGGATGCGCAACATCCATGACTGGTGCATCTCGCGCCAGCTTTGGTGGGGACACCGTATTCCAGCGTGGCATTGCCAGGGTTGTTCACACATCACGGTCGCGCGCTCTGCTCCTGCAACGTGTGAAAAATGCGCCGGCAACACGCTCACACAGGATAATGACGTTCTGGACACATGGTTCTCTTCTGGTCTGCTGCCCTTCACTGTCTTCGGCTGGCCGGAAAAAACGCGCGATCTTGACGTTTTTTATCCCACCACGCTGCTGATTACCGGCTTTGACATCCTGTTTTTCTGGGTGGCGCGCATGATTATGCTGGGCTGCCATTTCATGGCCGATCACAAGCAGGGAAGCGTGCCATTCCAGAACGTTTATATTCACGCCCTGGTGCGCGACGCCGACCGCCAGAAGATGTCCAAGACCAAGGGCAACGTGATTGATCCTATTGAGGTCACGGAAAAATACGGTACAGACGCGGTTCGATTCACGCTGGCATCCATGGCTTCGCCCGGGACTGATATTGCGTTCTCTGAAAGCCGCACGGACGGCTACCGCGCTTTTGCCAACAAGATCTGGAACGCCGCGCGCTTCATGTTCATGAATCTGGACCGCGTTGAAGGAGCCAGCCTGACCGGAGGCGCAAAACCGGAACAGCTCAGCAAGCTGGAAAACCGATGGATTTATTCGCGCTTCCATCGTGTTGCCGGGCAGGTGAACCAGAGCCTTGCCGACTATCGTTTTGACGAGGCCGCCAACACCATCTACAAGTTTTTCTGGGGCGAGTTCTGTGACTGGTATCTGGAAATCATCAAACCCGCGCTAGCCGGTGCGCCAGAAGAAGCTCGCAGCGCTGTGGCGTTTCTGGGCGATTTGTTTGAAGGATCGTTGCGCCTGCTTTCTCCGTTCATGCCCTTCATTACTGAAGAAGTCTGGCATGCGATGTATGAAGGCAAGCCGCCAGCAAAATCCATTGCGTTGGCGCGGTACCCTGAACTGGACCAGCGCTGGCTCAGTGATCAAGCGGAAGAGCAGATGTTGGTGCTGCAGGACCTGATCGAAAAAGTCCGCAACATGCGCGCGGAAATGAAAGTCGAGCCCAAGGTAAAGACTCCGGTAAAAATCCACGCTTCCGCCGATGTGACAAAGCTGGTAACTGAAAATCGCGGCATGGTGGAGCGGCTGGCCAGCGTCGATGGGATCGAGTTTGTGAATGAGTCTCTTGCACAGACGGCTGGCGCGCGCACCACGCCTAAGTTTGAAGCCGCGCTGGTGTACGAGCAGAAAGTTGACGTCGCCGCCGAGCGTGAGCGCCTGAACAAGGAACTCAAGAAGCACGAAGGGCAATTGGCCAACACATCGCGCCAGCTAGCGAATGAGCAGTTTTTGTCCAAAGCTCCTGCACATGTAGTGGAGGGGTTGCGCAAACAGGAAGCCGAACTCAAGCTTTTGATCGAGAAGATCAAAAAGGGGTTGGACAACTTAGGTTAAGCTGTTAATGGAAGAATATGGATTGGCATAGCAGAAGACTAAGCGCAATTTTGGAGCACGCGCTGCTTGAGGACCGGGCGACGAGCGATGCCACGTCGCGCGCCTGCATTGACGCGCAGCAGGGCGCCACAGCGACCATCCTGGCCAAGCAGGATTGCATTCTGGCGGGCGTGGGTGCCACCGCGCGCATCCTGGAAATATACGAGCACCTGGACCGCAACGTGATCGGCCATTCGGAAGTCATCAGCCATGGTGAAATCTTCGATGGCGTCCGGCTGCATAAAGGGCAGGCCATTGCCGTGGTGCGGCACAATGCGCGGGCATTACTCTCCTGTGAGCGTGTGATTCTGAACGTGCTGCAGCGCTTGTGCGGCATTGCCACTACCACGCGCAAATATGTGGATGCAATCCATGGAACGAAGGCACGAATCCTGGATACGCGCAAAACGGCTCCGGGGCTGCGCGTACTGGATAAGTATGCGGTCCGTTGCGGCGGCGGCCAGAACCATCGGCTGGATCTTTCTGACGGAGTGCTGATAAAAAACAACCATATTGCGTTGGCTGGAGGCGTAGCTGTGGCATTGCAGAAAGCGCTGCGTAACCGCCGCGAAGAGCAGCCCATCGAAATCGAAGTGCGTTCACTGGCTGAACTGGATGAAGCCCTGGCCAATGGCGCTGAAAGCATCCTGCTGGACAATATGAAGGTGGAAGACGTTCGCCAGGCAGTGCAGCGCGTGGCCGGACATTCGCGCCACATTCCCGTTGAAGCTTCAGGCGGCATTCGATTGGAAAACGTCCGCGAGTATGCTGACACCGGCGTCGATTACATTTCAGTCGGCGCGCTCACGCATTCGCCGCAGGCCGTTGACCTGAGCATGAGGATCGTTCCTGCCTAATAGCTGGATTTGAGCGAATGCTCGTTCCGAGGCTGATGCCGCGGATCGGAAGCTTTTCGGCTTCCGCACACGAAATCCCTCGATCTATTTGGAGGGAACTTACAGCAATATCAACAAGATAGAACTGGCGTGGGAGTTCGCGGCAGAGATTCGGTATGATAGGCAAGCTCTTAACTCACGAAAAGTAAGTCTGAAAAAGGAGAACTTTCTGCTCTATGCGTAAAATCATGGGATTGTTGTTGGCGGTAGTCGCCGTTTGCGGTTCTGCTCTGGCCGCGGATGAATACAAAATTGACCCCAACCATTCGTCGGCAAACTTTGCTGTAACTCACCTGATGGTCAGCACCGTGAATGGCCGATTCACCGCGTTTGAGGGAAAGATCCTTTATGACGATAAGGACGTAACTAAGTCTTCTGTCAACGTCGCCATTAAAACAGCCAGCATCAACACAGATAACACTTCTCGCGACAACGATCTGCGCTCTGCCGGCTTTTTTGACGCTGAGAAATTTCCCGAGATCACCTTCCAGAGCAAATCCATAGAAAAAAAGGGCAATGACTATGTGGCCCACGGCACGCTCACCATCAAGGGCGTGGCTAAAGATGTGGACCTGCCCTTTGAACTGAAAGGCCCTGCGGACGCCGGCAAGATGGGAAAAGTGTTGGGCGCGCACGCCACCTTGACTGTCAATCGCCAGGACTATGGCGTTTCGAAGGGTGGGGGTATGGTCGGCAATGACGTAAAAATAGACCTCAACGTTGAAGCTCACATGGCTCCGCCGGCTGCAGGGAAATAAATACCGTGACGAACGCGGAGTATCTATTGCCGGAACTGCTCGCACCTTTGGTGCGCAATACCATCTTTTCCGGCAATATTCATCATTGTGTCCAGGCCGACTCCACCAACTCAATCGCGTTGCGTGGAGCGGCGCTGGCTGGCCAGCATCCTGACGACACTCCGGAAGGCGCAGTTTTTCTGGCTGAAGAACAGACCGCCGGGCGCGGACGTAGCGCCCACTCCTGGCACTCTGAACGCGGTACCGGCATTTATTGTTCATTCCTGTTGCGTCCGCCCATGACTCCGTCAGAAGCACTGTGGCTTTCACTCATTGCAGGCGTAGCGGTGCAGGACGCGGTAAGGGAAACAAGCGGTTTGGCCGCCGATATTCGCTGGCCCAATGACCTGCTAATTAACGACAAGAAATTTGCCGGCATCCTGACGGAGATGAGTTCTGAAGGAAACAGATTGCATCATGCCGTGATCGGCATTGGCGTGAATGTAAACCAAAAAAGTTTTCCCGATGACCTGAATGGATCAGCCACCTCAATGTGTATCCAGGGTGGCAAAGAATATTCGCGCAAGGATGTGGCGGCGGCGCTGATCCGCGCGCTCGACCGCGAATATCGTGCATTGCTTCGCGCCATGAGCAGCCCCATCCGTACTCCGGCGCTGCGCTTTGAGCCGATTATGCGGCGGGTGGAATCGCGTTCGTCCTATGCGCAGGGCAAAGTTGTCCACGTGGATGAAGATGGTGGTTACAACGGCGTTACCGATGGTCTTGATCCTCGCGGCTTCCTGCGCGTGCGTACAGATAAGGGTTTGCGCATCGTTATTTCCGGAAGCGTCCGGCCTGGGAGGAAAGATGCTCCTGGTTCTTGACGTTGGCAATACCAATACGGTGCTGGGCGTCTATGAGCGCAGCGCTCCCGGATTTGCCGGTAAGGCCACAAGTCCTCGCCTGATGGCCCACTGGCGCGTCGCTACTGTGATGACGCATACGGTGGACGAATACGGCGTTCTCTTCCGCAACTTGTTTGCCATTGGAAAAGTTGAAGTGGCTGAAGTGCGCGGGATCATTATTTCTTCCGTGGTTCCTCCCATGGATTCCACGCTGCGCGAAGTTTGCGAGCGCTATTTCCAACTCAAGCCGTTGTTTGTGGAGCCGGGCATCAAGACTGGTATGCCGGTGCTGTATGACAATCCGCAGGAAGTGGGTGCAGACCGCATTGTGAATGGCGTGGCAGCATTTGAAAAGTTTGGCGGCCCATGCATCGTGGTGGATCTGGGCACGGCCACCACCTTTGACGCGATTTCACGCAAGGGCGAATACCTGGGCGGAGTGATCTCTCCGGGCATCGGTATTTCAGCGCGCGCGCTTTATGAGCACACCGCGCGGCTTCCCCTGGTCGATATACGCAAGCCAGCTAAAGTTATCGGCACCAATACTGTCGGGAGCATTCAGGCGGGCCTGTTCTTTGGCTATCTGGGATTGGTGGATGGCATCCTGGAACGCCTGATCAACGAGCTTGGACCGGATACAAAGGTCGTGGCCACTGGCGGCTTGGCCAGCTTGATCGGCGACCACTCAAAGTACATCAAGAACGTTGACGATCTGCTTACTCTCGACGGACTCCGCATCATCTGGGAGCGCAACAACGCGGCGCAAAAACAGAAGCCCGCTTCCTGACGGCCCCTGCTGTGGACAATTACTTTAACTACTACACCGAAATTGAACAGCACTTCTGCAGAAGGCGGGGAACGCTCCTGACTGTTTCCACACTCGATTGGGCGCTGATGACCACATGGAAGGAAGCAGGGATTCCACTGGAAGCTGTCCTGCGCGGCATCGATGAGGCTTTTGAGAAATATGAGCGACGGCCATCGAAGACGCAAAAGATCAATGGTCTGGCTTGGTGCGCTCAAGCGGTGCTTACAGCAGCGGAAGAAATGAAAGAAGCGGCAGTCGGTGCGCAGCCGGAAAAAGCAAACGCAGAGCCGGGATTACAGTATGAGGAAATAGCCAGTTATTTCGCTTCCAATGCTGAAAAGCTTCGGCAGGTGAAGGCAGGAGCTCCAGTAACGTTGGTTGCGGAAGAGTGTGCTGTTACACTAACGGACTTAGCCTCAACCCTGGCTACCACAAAGATTCTACGATTGGAGGACCTGGAGAGGCGGCTCACTGTGATGGAAGAAAAACTTCTTGCCGCCCTGACCATGACCACTCCGGAAAACGAGTTGTTCGCTTTGCGTACAGAAGCTGACCGGGAGATCGCGCCATATCGCAACAAGATGCCCGGCGTACAGATTGAGCAGTTACAAAAACAATTTATTCACAAACGTCTGTTTGAAAAAGCAAAGATTCCACGGCTCAGCCTCTTTTATCTGTGAACCTGACAATTGAAAAACTCGTGTATGGCGGCGATGGCCTCTCCCGGCTTCCTGAGGGCAAGACGGTCTTTACGCCGTTTGTGCTGCCCGCGGAAGAAGTAAGCGCGACGATCGTCCAGGAAAAAAGCAGCTTTGCCCGCGCTACTGTCGATCAGATAGTCAAGCCATCGCCATATAGGATTGCGCCGCCATGCCCCTATTTCGGCACGTGTGGGGGCTGCCATTATCAGCATGCGGGCTACACGGCGCAACTGGAAAACAAGCGCGCCATCCTGAAAGAGACGCTGTTGCGCAACGGCAAGCTGGAGTGGAAAGGCGAGATCATTACCCATTCCGGTGAGCCGTGGGGCTACCGCAATCGTTCGCGATTAAAAGTGCGCACCGCTCCGGATTTTGCTATCGGCTATTACAAAATGGGCACAAATGAGCTGTTGCCGGTCAAGCAGTGCCCCATCAGCTCTGCGGCCATCAATCGCGTGTTGGCTCATGTGTGGGAGATGGGTGAAGGCGGCAAAGTTCCCGCCGGGTTGAACGAGATTGAATTTTTTGCCGACCACGCCGACGCAAAGATGGTGCTGGAAATTTACCTCGCGCCAGACGCACCTGAAATGCGTGAGTTCGCTACAGCGTTGCAGGCGAACGCGCCAGAGATTAAGGGAATCGCTTTTTTTGCGGAGAGCGCAGGCGCCGAGCCGGGAGGCCAGCTCCCCAAATACACCGTGGGTGAAACCGCGCTGCCGTATCAGGTAGGAGAAAAAGCTTTTCGTGTAAGCGCAGGATCATTCTTCCAGGTCAACCGCTATCTGGTGAAAGAGCTGGTTCAAACAGTGGTTGGCGATTTTCACGGAAGGATCGCCCTGGATCTCTTTGCTGGCGTCGGGTTGTTTGCCGGACATCTGTCAAAGCGCTTCGATCAGGTTTTTGCCGTGGAGTCGGCGTCCGCCTCCGCCGCCGATCTTCAAGCCAATGCGGTTAAGAACGTTGTCCCCGTGCTGAGCCCCGTGGAAGGCTTTTTGCCGCGCTGCCTCAACATGCAGCCTGAACTGGTAGTGGTGGATCCCCCTCGTGCAGGTCTCGGCGCAAAGACCAGCCAACTGCTGGCGGCCCTCCGTGTAAAAAGAATCGTTTATGTCTCCTGCGATCCAGCCACGCTGGCGCGCGATACGCGCTTGTTTCTGGAAACCGGCTATCATGTGGAAGAAGTTCACATGGTCGATCTCTTTCCCCAGACCTTCCACATTGAAAGCGTCATACGTCTCGCCCGCGGCTAAAATCCCCCTTCCTGCTTTTCAGAATATTTTGTTGTCATCGATCTCTGGGTTATATTCGACCGGCAAACTTTAGCGCCCTCCAATGAAAGCCCAACGTCGCGCCCCTCTTGCTCTCGCCGCCGCAGCATTCGCATGCGGAATCTGGTTATCGACGCACTGGCAACAATCTGCTGGGCTTTGGGGATGGGCATCAGCGGCCCTGGTTTTTTGCACCGTAGCTGCCGGCGCGATCAACAGTCTACGGGCGGCGCAAGCTGCAGCTTTGTTCGCGCTGGTGTGTGCGGGAGCTTTTGCTCGCATCGCCACGCCGCCTCCTCGCTTAGCTACCCCGCCACCGGAGTTTGTGAACGTTAAGGATGTAGAAATCGTCGGCCATGTTACGAATGACGGCGCTTTGCTGGCCGGCGGAGGCCCGCGTGAACGCTTTGACCTGCAGACTGAAACAATCGAACTTGATGGCAAGAAGTTCATTCAGCCGGTGGGAATCCGCGCTACGATTTTTTCGCGCGATGCCGTTGAGGACGCGCAGGAAGACGATGCACCGGCGATTCCGCATATGGCTTACGGGGCCAGAGTCCGGCTAACGGCAAAATTGCGCCTGCCCCGCAATTTTCGCAACCCCGGCGCTTTCGACTATGAAGGCTACCTTCACGGCCTGGGCATCAGCACGCTTGCATCGGTGAAGTCAGAAAACCTGGAGGTCCTTGCGGGGACCTCCGGCAGCCGGCTGGGATTCTGGCGCAGCCGCGTGCGAAACAGCATCCTGCAGCACATTCACCAAAGCGGTCTTTGGAAAGAAGAAGACGCCGCGATTTTTGCTGCCATGATCATGGGCGATGATTCGCTGCTCTTGCGCGATGTTCGCGAAGAATTTCAGCAAACCGGCGTCTATCACCTGCTGGTCGTCTCCGGCATGAACGTGGCTTTGCTGGCGTTTGCCATCTTCTGGCTGGCGCGCAGGCTTCGTCTTCCGGAATGGCCGGCTTCACTGCTCACAATCGCACTCTCCGTCTTCTATGCCTACATTGCCGGCATGGGTGTGCCGATTATGCGCGCGGTGCTCATGCTGTCACTTTTTCTGGTTGCGCGGCTTCTCTACCGCGACCGCAGCGGACTGAACGCAACCGGCTTTGCCGCGCTGGTGGTACTTGTGATTTCACCCACGGCGCTGTTCGAGCCTGGCTTCCAATTGACGTTCCTTGCTCTTCTTGCCATTACCGGCATCAGCTTGCCAATGTTGGAACGGACTTCCGCTCCTTACCGATCCGCTTTAAAGCATCTCGATTCCACCGGCTATGATCTGGGTATTGAACCGAAGCTTGCGCAGTTCCGCCTGGATTTGCGCCTGGTGGCAGGAAGATTGCAGCAATTTATCGGCGAACGTGCAGCGCGGAATGTAGTCACTGGTTCCATTGCCGCAGTTTTCGGCTTATTTGAACTGCTGCTTGTGTCTGCGATCACCCAGGCAGTGCTGGTCCTGCCGATGCGGGCCTATTTCCATCGCGCCGCAATTTTAGGTGTTCCCGCCAACATTCTGGCCCTGCCTTTGGCGGGATTGATGCTCAACACTGGTGTTGCCGCGATTGCTTTCAGTTACATTTCGCTGCCATTTGCCCGGCTTGCTGCAATGCTCGCGGCTGGTTCACTGCATTGGACGCAGGGCTGCCTTCATTTTTTGTCCCGCTTTCATATCACGCAGTGGCGAGTGCCTGATCCCACAGCTCTGCTTACATTGCTTGCCGTTGCGGGAATTCTGCTGGCGTTCTTTACCGTGCGAAAGCAACGCGCAATAGCATTTGCCGGGCTGGCCGCATTATTTGTTTCGGGTGGGATAGTGGCCGTTCAACGTGCCGCACCACAAGTTGAGCGCGGCAAACTGGAAATTACAGCCATCGACGTGGGTCAGGGCGACTCTCTTCTCGTGGTGTCTCCCGAAGGACGAACCATGTTAATCGATGGCGGCGGCAGCATTGGTCCGGTGCATAGTGAATTCGATTTCGGCGAAGACGTTGTCGCTCCCTATCTGTGGTCGCGTGGACTGGACCATCTTGATGTGATTGCGCTCACGCATGCCCATGGCGACCATATTGGCGGCCTGCCCCGCATCATTGAAGATTTCCATCCCTCTGAGTTGTGGGTGGGCATCAATCCTCAGGTCTCTGTGTTGCGGCATCTCTACGAAATGGCAAAAGAGAATCACGTCGCTATTCGCCAGCACGTGGCTGGCGATCAACTGGATTGGAGTGGAACTAATATTCGCGTGCTCTCACCGCCAGCGGACTGGCAGCCCAAACCTCAACCTAAGAATGACGATTCGCTGGCGCTCTTGATTGGCTATGGCAATACACGGGCTTTGCTGGCGGGCGATCTGGAGAAAAAGATGGAGCGTTTTGTGGCCACAGAGTCCCCGCGTGCTGATCTCCTAAAGGTCGCGCACCATGGCAGCGCCACGTCAACTACTGCAGAGTTGCTGGCCGCCGTTCATCCGCATTTTGCCGTGATCTCCGCCGGATACCACAATTCCTTTGGGCATCCGCGGCAAGTTGTGCTGGATCGATTGCAAGCGGCGGAAGTTCGCACTTACCGCACAGACCTGCAGGGCGCTGTGACCTTTCTGCTGGATGGAAAGCGCGTTGAAGCGCGCGTTCAGCCGCAATAAAGGGCTTTTCGGCTCGCTATCTACTTTTCTTTTTTCTCAAGCTTGGGCTCTGCGGAAAGCATGAACCCAACGCCGCGTACCGTGTGAATGAGCGGCGTAGAAAAATCATGGTCGATCTTGGCCCGAAGATAGCTGATGTAAACGTCCACTACGCTGGTGAGCCCGTCAAACCATAAATTCCAAACGTGTTCCACCACCATGGTTCGGGTTACGGTGCGTCCAACGTTGCGCATCAGGTACTCAAGCAGCGCGTATTCCCGCTGGCTCAGCTTAATGGGTTTGCCCGCGCGCTCCACCATGTGCCGTTGCGGATCCAGCATCAGGTCGCCTACTTTCAGGATTTCAGAGGTTTCCTGGGCGCGACGCAGAAGAGTTTGCATCCGCGCCAGCAGTTCCTGAAAAGAAAACGGTTTGATCAGGTAGTCATCGGCGCCGGCTTGGAGTCCGGCCACGCGATCAGCAACTTCACGGCGACCGCTTAAAATCAGCACGCGTGTGGTGGATCCTGCCTGCCGCAATTTCCTCAGGAGAGAAAGCCCATCCATGCGAGGCAGGTTCCAGTCCAGAACAATGCCGTCGTAGCGGATCTCAGTCGCCAGTTCCAGGCCTTTTTCGCCGTCCTCGGCCATGTCAACGGCAAAGTGTTCGGCTTCAAAGCCTTCAGACAGGCTACGGGCGATCTTAGGTTCGTCTTCAATAATCAGGAGGCGCACATTCCACCATCTGCCTCCGGGCGGCCACCCAGAGAGGGGTAATTCTACTTTTGGCCGGATGGCCCCAAGTGCGGGCACAGCCGAAAACTTGAATGACGAGGCGCATTGTGAGCTACCTTGCTTGCTCACAATGCAATGGCCTAGCTTTGAGTTCTATCATCATCGATCAGTGAGGAATCGTCGTCCGATGCGCCGTTATTCCGAAAATCATTAATCACTTGGCGCGCGTCCTCTGCCTGAGCCGCGTTTACGCGAACGGAAATGCCTCCCACCCCCGGCAAAACGTCCTGCGGCGCCTCTAGGTTGGTAACAACCGACTCAATACCGGCAGAAGTCAAGAGCCCGTGGACTACCATCGCCTCCGATTCCTGCATTGTGTCAAATACTTCCACCAGTTCCGGGTCGGACGTTGGCTGTGCGCTCATGCTCCCCTTCCAGTCTTTAAAGCTATTACAGCTATTATGTCAGAAAAAGCGCGCTGGGTATTGCGGCGATCCAACAAATTGATGACATTAAAGCGGAGCGCAGTTATTTTTTTTCGATCCGCAACAGGTAGAAAGTCAAAGTACCCCACGATAATCTTGCCCGCATCTGCACTGGAACGCGAGCTGCATCGTCAGAGTACCAGATCCAGATTTTCCCTTTGTCCCGGAGCAAGGGCGAAGACGTTTCCGGCTGAATGCGAATCGTATTGAAGGTACCAGCGGGTGTTTTCACCTGCTCCCTTGCTTCCACGTGGACCATTACAGTCACGGTTGCACCGCCATCATTGATGGGAAAGCTGTATGTTTTATTCGGCAGCAAGGGCAAAGAGGAAACGTAATAAATCGAAGAGAGCATATCCGTCACGCAGCCGGGAATGTCATGCTCCTCATGCTTGCTTTCTTTCTTCTTGATGTTCTTATGGTCCAGCACCGCTTTGCCGCGTTGGTAATCGAATGTGATATTGCTCTCCACGCGGCGAAAACCTTCTTCAATGTGCCTGGTGGTGTTGTGAGAGCAAAAGGTAGAGGGGTCAAAGAGGGATTCCAGCCGGTCTTGAACGTGGTATAGCATTGAGACGGTCCCGGCGGCATCGGCTGCGGCAACAATTCGATTTTCCCGCCCAGCCTGCTCCATGCGCAAAGTTGCAATTCCGGCGTTGAACACCCGCCACTCTCCGCTATAAACATAGGTCTGCCCGATGGGAAACTGATACTCAGGACGCGGTCGCGCAACGGACGGTGCCACCATTTCGCTTTGCTCTGCGGCAGGAGCAGAGCGCGAAGGAGATGGTTCCGGGACAGCGGCATTCTTCGCGCGTTGCGGCGCCGACGCAAAGGCAGCCGCGAGACAGCCGAAAGCCAGCACTGCGCAGATGGCACGTACAAAAACGCGGTCACGAGTTTGGATCAATGTTTTACCAGCATTTTCAGTAGAAGAGCGCCAAGCATCAACACCGCGCCCAGAGCGGCATTGTATTCGCGATGTCGAAGATAAAGCGCCGAAGAAAATTGCGCGGAGCCGTCATCTACGGCGGCCTCTGCTCGATACGGAGTTAAGCGCGGCAAAAACCGAGGTACTTCACTGGCATAACGGGCATAGCCGGGAAATGCCGACCGCAGATATTTTTCTTCTACTGTGATCACGGGAAGATAGATGAAAGCGAACATGGCCAGCGCGCCAATGCCAATCCAGACGTTGCGGGCGGCAATGGTGAAACCAATGGCAATGATAATAGAACCAAGATAGAGCGGATTGCGCGTGTAAGCGTAAGGGCCAGTGATGGCAAGCTCCGCGTTTTTGCGTATGTGCCCGGAGGCAAGAGCGCGGACGAGAACTCCAACGGCTGCAATAGCGAATCCTGCGCCCAAAGAAGTCCACGTGGGTCGCGCAAACCAGAAATATGCGGCTGCGAAAATAAAGCCGAGAGGCACACGTGATCGGGTGGCAATTCGCGACCAGCTAGGCATGGCCACCTCCCAGCAGGTGGCGAGCAGCGGCGATAACTTCTTCGGCGGAAATCTTCAGCAGCCCCGCTTCAGCTTCACGATGGTGAGAAAACGTGGTCTCGCTTTCCGGGTGCCGCAATGCAATCACCCTGGCACCAAATGGGCCGGTGCGTCGGGGGTCGGTAGGCCCATACAAGCCGACCACAGGAATTTCCAGCGCAGCGGCAAGGTGCAGCGGACCGGTATCTCCGCCTATCAAAATGCGGGCGCGACGCGTGAGCGCGATCAGCTGCCCGATGGTGCAGCGCAGCTCAAATGCGTTGCCGCCACTGGCGCTCACCACCGCCTGGGCCAGTTCGCTTTCCTCCGCAGAGGCATTCACCAGCGTCTTAATGTTGTGAACGGCGAGCGCCTTGGCAACTTCACCAAACCTCTGGGCAGGCCATTGCTTTGCGCCCCAGCCTGCGCCCGGATTCACAATGGCGTAGCTGGCAATCCCCAGCCGCGTAATTTCAGAATCCGCCCATGCTTCAGCCGTGGGGTCTACCGGAAGTTGCGGAGCAAGCCATTTCAATTCGCGGCCGCCGAGGACCGGCTGAAGCGCCTCACTTGCCAACGACAAGTTTTGTTCGATGACGTGCTCGCCTTGCCGCCGCACAATTTTTCTGTAGAAGTACCGAGTAGCCGATTCGCGCGGATCGACATATCCCGCCAGAATCTTTGCGCCGCCAAGTTTGGCAAAAATTCCTGACTTGATGGCCCCCTGAAAATCCAGAGCAAAGTCATAATCGATTTTTTTTACTCGCTTAAGTGCGCCAAGGATTTCTGTGGTGGCGGAAGGACGAAAAAAATGCTGTCGCCAGCGGCGTGTATCGAGCGTATGAATGTTGTTGATGACCGGCTTTTGCGGGCTGACTCCGTACGGACTGGCCTTTCTGCCCTGGGCGGTCAGCAACTCAGACCAGCGCTCTTCCACCAGCCAGCCTATCGTCGCATTGGGAAGGGCTACACGAATTGCGGTTGCTGCCGGCAAAGCATGTAAAATGTCACCCATGGCCCCCAACCGAACAATCAGGATTTTTGCCATTCCCGCCTCAATACTTCATTGCTGAGCAAATTGTTTTTTAGGAGATCAGTGGTGGAGTGGTCTTTCGGATCGCCCACAATGGCGACCCGTCCACCACAGGCAATTACCACATCGCGTTCCGGCACATTCTCCTCGGTATAGTCAGTACCTTTGGCGTGAATATCAGGACGCAACAAGCGTATAACCTCGGTGACATCCGGCGCGTCAAAAATTGTGACAGCATCCACGTCACCCAGGGCAGCCAGAATTTCCGCACGTTCCTCGCCAGGAATGCGAGGCCGGCCTTCGCCTTTCAGAGTCCGTGTGCTCGCATCTGAATTTACGGCGACAATCAGCCTGCCGCCTAGCTTTTTGGCGGCCTGCAGGTAACGGACATGGCCTACGTGAAGCAGATCAAAGCATCCATTGGTCAGGATGATCTTTTCGCCAGCCGAGCGCCATTGCCGCACCAGCTCTGCTAGTTCCGCGGCCGAAAATACTTTTTGGGCAGTCGCAGCCAGTTCATCCCTCCATTACGGCGCGCAGCAATTCAGCGCGAGTTACGGTGGCGGTGCCGCGTTTCATCACCACAATGCCTCCAGCGTAATTCGCCAGGCGCGCGGCTGATTCAGAGTCGGCCCCGGTAGCGAGCGCGGCTGTATAGGTAGCAATTACGGTATCGCCGGCTCCAGTAACGTCGGCTACTTCGTCAGAGCCATAAATCGGAATTGAAATCGGATTGTTGCCGCGAGAGAAAACCACCATGCCATCCTTGCCGCGCGTTACCAGCAGGGATTGCAATTTCATTTTCTGCATCACGGCCTTGCCGGTGGCAAACAGCCGTGCATTGTCATTGCCGATGCGTGTGCCCAGAACCTCTTCCAGTTCTGACTCATTGGGTGTGGCAGCGGTGACGCCGGTGTAAGCCAGCGTGCGATAACGCGAGTCAAGCGTGACGGGGACACCATTGAGCGGAGCGCGCGCGCGAATATTGTCAAAAATTTCCGGCGTAGCTGCTCCATAACCGTAGTCGGAGATCAGCAACGCGTCAGAAGCGCGAACATAGCCACGCGCTTGAAACGTGATGTCGCGGATGGCCGCGCGATCCAGCGGAATTTCCGGCTCGCGATCAACACGGATGACCTGCTGCCGGGGCGAATGAGTAGTGCCGGCGAGAACGCGCGTCTTTGTAACGGTGCCACGGCCCTTGATCCGGCGGATCCCGCTGACTGAAATATGCTTTTGGCGGAATGCATGCAGCAGCATGCGGCCGGCTTCGTCGTCGCCGATTACGCCCACGGGAAGGACCGTCACCCCAAGGTCAGCCAGGTTGTAAATTGCATTGCCCGCGCCACCTGGAACCACCGTGCGGTCTCGATGGCGCAGGATAAGCACCGGCGCTTCCCGCGAGACGCGAGAGATTTCGCCATAAATAAACTCGTCGGCAATCAGATCGCCCAGGACGGTGATGCTGAGCTGTGAAAACTGCTCAATGATTTTAACGAGGCGGTCGGCCGGTTGTTGGGCTTTTTGCATTGACTCACGATTTTCTCATGCCGGAGGCTGAATCTGTTGGCCTGAGCGCTGTTCGATAGTCTTAATGATCTCGGTTACCACCTGGTGAGGTGATTCCAACTCAATCCTGAGCCTGGCCGTGAGAAGCGGGGAGAGTTGTGAGGAGAGCGTCCCCAGATTGATCAAGTCTTTTTCCGTGGTAATGAAACTGTCTGCGCCGGTTTGCTTCTTGAGATCGAGCAGGCGGTCAACATCGCGCTGCTCGTAGTGATGATGGTCGCGGAAAGTGATTGTTCTGACGATTTCTATTTTTGAAGATTTCAGGCCTTCAATGAACTGCTGTGGACGCGCAATCCCGGAAAAGAGGATTGTTTTTCCAGCGACGGCGGGAAGTTCGATTTCTCGGTGAGCACGCCAGATGTTCCTGGCGTCGCCAGCTTGCGTTTGAGCGTCGGTTAGGACAATAACGTCTGCGCGGTCTAAGGCAGTGATCGGCTCGCGCAACCGGCCGGCGGGCAGCAAGCTGCCTGCCTGATCATCTGAGGGCAGCAGGACAATATCAAAGTCGCGATGCAGGCGGCGATGTTGAAAGCCGTCATCGAGCAGGTGCAGCTTGCTGGAAAATTTCTGTTCAGCCAGAAGGCCGGCTTGATACCTGTCAGCGCCAACGATCACCGGCGCCTGCAGTTTGCGCGCGATCAATAGAGGCTCGTCGCCGAACTGCGCGGGTGAACCCTTGGGATTCACCACGGCGATTTCTGTGGAACTGCGTCCGTAGCCGCGTGAGAGAACATCGAAGGCGATTCCGCGCTCCGCCAGCAACTGGCCCAGCGCGATCACGAAAGGCGTCTTGCCGCTGCCGCCGACGGAAATATTCCCAATACTCACCACAGGACGCGCCAGCTTTTTCACCTCGAAAACGTGCCGGTCATACAAAGCATTTCGTATGGCGACACCGGCGCCGAACATGGCTGAAAGCGGGTTCATCGAGTGCGTTCCTTCTGGCGCAGAAGCGGCGCCAGCGCTTCCAGCGTCCGGCGCGTGGCTCCAGCATGTTTGGCAAACAATTCTTTCGCCAGTGTGCCCATGCGCTGGCGCTCTTCCGGATGGGTCAGCAATGAAAGGAACTGCTGGCCCACGGTTTCAGCAGTAACGCTCTTTAGCGCTCCGCCCTGCTCAAAGATGCTGACGATCTCGCGGAAATTGAAAGTGTGCGGCCCCAGCAGAATGGCAACGCCGTATTGCGCGGGCTCCAGAATATTGTGGCCACCTGTGGGAACCAGGCTGCCGCCCACGAAGGCGATATCCGACAGTTCATAAACAGCAGCAAGCTCGCCGACGCTATCCAGCAGGAAAATGCCGCTAAGAATCGGTTGCGCCAGCTTCCATTGGGTGCGACGCTGAAGAGCGAAGCCTTGTGTCGAAATTAGTCCTGCTACTTTTTCAAACCGCTCAGGATGCCGCGGCGCAAGTATCATCACGGCTGCGGGAAATTGCTCCTGGACCGTTTTGAACGCCGCCAGTAGAGGCTCTTCTTCGCCTTCAGCGGTGCTGCCGCACACAATCACCGGCGAATCCTTGCCGATGGCTGCGCGCAGTCCCGTGATCAATTCAGGCTGCGCATTCGGGCGGATATCAAATTTCAGATTGCCGCTGACGCGCACCCGTTCAGTCGGTGCTCCGATGTCACGCAGTCGCTGGGCGTCTTCTGCGGTTTGCGCCAGAAACAGATCCACTTCCGCCAACACCCGGCCAAAGAACCATTTGAAGCGCTTGTAGCGCGGAAATGAACGATCAGAGATGCGCGCATTCACGATCGCCACCGACGTTTGCCGCTTACGTGCCAAGTGGAGCAGGTTGGGCCAGAACTCGGTCTCGGCGATCACGATCAATTGCGGTCTCAGCGCGTTCAGGTAGCGCCGGACGGCAAAGCCGAAGTCGAGCGGCATGAAGAACACGCGATTTGCACCGAAACGCTGCCGCGCCAGCTGCTGGCCGGTTGCAGTGGTAGTAGAAACAAAAATCTGGCGATCCGGATCTTGCCGTTGGAGGTCGATGATTAATTGACTTACCGCCAGAACTTCACCCACGGAAACGGCATGCACCCATATGGAACCGGGCTGGGCGTCGTTCAATCGGGCAGGCACAAGACCAAGGCGCTCCGCCAGTCCGGAGCGATATTTGCCCAGGCGGAGCATCTGGACGATCCACCATGGCAGCGAGAGGAGCGCTGCGCAGGCCAGAAGCAAGCTGTAGAAAACATACATTGAATGACTTTGGACATTCTATGGAAACGGCGCGGTTGTGCAAACCTGCCTTGCGGCTGGATATAATGAAGCTGTGAAAGTCGCCCGCATCTTCGGTTGTGTTGTCCTGCTGGCTGCGTTGGTTTTCGGCGAAAAGCATTTCAATCCGCCGCCCGCGGCCCATGCCGGCACGTACGCGCTGCATGAGGCGCATAACGACGAAAAGGTGACTATCGCCGCCGAACCGTACACGCAGCAATCCTCTGGAGTGTTCAAACAGAATTACTGGGAGCACGGCCTTTTTCCGGTCCGCCTGCTGATTTCCAATGACAGCGACCAGACGCTGATGCTTCAGGACGTGAAGGTGGAATACATCACCGCGCGCCGGGACAAGCTGCAGCCGGCCACCAATGAGGACATATATCGCAAGTTTGTCAGGCCTAATCGCGCGGACCAGAGCCATCCCGGCATGCATTTGCCGTTTCCGGTCGGCAAGAAAAAAGAGGCGATCAGCAAAGACACGCAGGAAGAGTATGAGTCTGCGCAATTCGCCACTGTTCCCGTTACGCCGCATTCCACCCACGCCGGTTATTTGTTTTTTGATATGCAGGGTGAGCCGCCGGAACCGGGCGCGCACTTGTACATTTCCGGAATCAAGGCAGGCACCAAAGAGCTGTTTTACTTCGATATCCCGATGGACAAGCCGGCAAGTGAGCCTCCTGCTCCCAAATAAACGTTACGTTGGCCCTATAATCTTTCCATGCCTGTCAGCCCGAAGTCTGTCAGTCGCCAGCCTGCCAGTCCAAAGCCTTCTTCAGCACTGCACGAGAAATATGAGCCGGTGATCGGGCTGGAAGTGCACGTCCAACTGCTTACGCGGACCAAGATTTTTTGCGGCTGCTCCACGCAGTTTGGCGCTCCTCCAAACACCAATGTCTGTCCTGTATGCCTGGGATTGCCGGGCGCTTTGCCGGTGCTCAATAAGCGGGCGGTGGAGTTTGCTGTGTTGGCTTCGCAAGCGCTGAATTGTCAGGTGCGAGAGACTTCAATCTTTGCCCGAAAGAATTATTTTTATCCTGACCTGCCCAAGGGATACCAGATTTCTCAATTTGATAAGCCGCTGGCCGAGCATGGCTATATCGAGATTGCGCACGCAGGTGGTGGAAGCAAGAGAATCGGCATCACGCGGCTGCACATGGAAGAGGACGCGGGTAAGAGCATTCATGACGGGTTGGTGAATTCCAGCATTTATACATCGATCGACCTGAACCGCAGCGGAACGCCTCTGGTGGAAATTGTGAGCGAACCCGACATGCGATCGGCGGATGAAGCGTTTGAATACCTGACGCTGCTGAAAGAAATCATCCTGTACACGAGCGTGAGCGATTGCAACATGGAAGAAGGGTCGCTGCGTTGCGATGCCAATGTGAGCGTGCGTCCCCGCGGGCAGAAAAAATTCGGCACCAAGGCGGAAATCAAAAACGTGAATTCCTTTCGTTTTATCCGCGACGCGATTGAATATGAGATCGACCGGCAGATTGAGGCGATTGAAGCGGGCGAGCGCATTCAGCAGGAAACGCGCCTCTACAATGCTCAGGAAGGCAGGACGTACAGCATGCGCTCCAAGGAGCAAGCGCATGACTATCGTTATTTTCCTGAGCCTGACCTGCTGCCGCTGGTGGTGGAGGCGCAATGGCAGGAGGCAATCCGCAAGACGCTGCCGGAATTGCCGGAAGCGCGCCGCAAGCGAATGGTTACCGACTACGGCATTACTGAATACGACGCGCAGGTTCTCACCGTTACAAAATCGCTGGCCGACCAATTTGAAGAAGCGGCCAGGGCGGCGAAGAATCCCAAGCGCGTGGCCAACCTGGTGCAGAGCGAGCTGATGGGACGCTTGAAAGCCGCAAACCTTGAGATTGAACAATCACCGGTCTCTATGAAAGGTGTGGCCATGTCGGCTGATCTGGTGGAGTCCGGAGCCATTTCCAGCAAGATACTTAAAGACCTTTACGACAAAGCTTTTGCCAGTGGAGAAGATTTTCCAACAGTCTATGAGCGGGAAAAGCCGCAGCAGATCACGGATGTTGCGGCGCTGGAAAAGATCATCGACGAGATTATTGCCGCCAATCCCAAACAGGTGGAGCAATTTCGCGCCGGCAAGACGACGATCGTAGGGTTTTTTGTCGGGCAGGTGATGAAGGCCTCAAAAGGTCAGGCCAAGCCGGAGTTGGTGAATGAGCTGCTGGGGAAAAAGCTGAGTACCTAGCAACTAGCACCTGGCAACTAGCCTGAATTCAATTGCTCTTCCGCTCTGATCCAACCTTTCGAGTTAAGGCAACAAGCATTCGCTTCATCTCAGCCAATTTGGCATCCAAAACGACGTATTCCACTTCTGGCAAGTATCCGAGATCCTTCGCAAGCAAGAGATGGTATTCCATCTCATTTGCAGATCCACACGATATCTGAAGAAAGCGATGGAGTTCAGAATTACCAAGCCGCCCGCATCCCTCGGCTATATTGGCGGGAATAGAGGAAGAGCAACGCCGCATCTGACTCACCAAGCCGAACAATTCATGCTTCGGGAAGGTACTGGTTACACGATAAGTGTCCAGAACGAACTCGTGAGCTTTTCCCAGACTTTGAAGTCGCGAAAATCTTTCATATCTTCCACATAGAAGCCGGCCCTCTGAGTGGCAGGCTGCAGGATTGTGGCGCGGGGAAGCCGCCAATCCTGGTTGTTTTGGCCACGGCTAGTTGCCAGTTGCTAGCTGCTACTTGGTCATATGCCCATGCGCGTTCTTTGGCCCGCTGGGTTTGTTCTTCAGGCTGTCATAAAGAATTTCAGTGAACATGTCCGTCTTGATGAAGCTCTGTCCCCATGAATCCCATTTGGCCAGAACCTTTTCCTGCTTGAGTTGATCGAGTGTTTTGCCCTTCTTAATACCGGCTTCGACCGCGGCTGAAGTTTCTTTCAGCACCGCAATAAATTTACGCAGATCATCTTTGGTTCCAAGCGGGCCGTGGCCGGGGATGATTTTCACGTCGTCGGGGACTTCGGCCAGAACTTTCTCGTCGCCGGCGATCATGCCTTGTACGCTGCCGCCACTATCGATATCGATAAACGGGAACATGCCGCCATTAAAGAAATCATCGCCCATGTGGACCACGTTGGATTGCTTGAAGAAAATCACGCTGTCGCCATCGGTATGGCCATTCGGAAAATGGATGGCGTGGATATCTTCTCCGTTCAGGTGGACTGAGACATCGTTTTCGAATGTGATAATCGGCAGCGCGGTCTTATCGGCAGGTTTTGTCTCACCGAAGCGGGTCTTGCCGCCGCTGGCTAGGCGCTTGCGCACGTTTTCCTGCGCAACGATTGGGGCTTTTTCGCCAAAGTGCGGATTGCCGCCAGTGTGGTCGCCATGCCAGTGCGTGTTCAGAACGACCTTTACGGGCTTATCGGTAATGCCCTTTAGCGCGGCTTCAATCTTATCGGCAAGCGGCAGAAACTCATCGTCCACAATGACGATGCCATCGTCACCGACAGATGCGCCGATATTTCCACCCGCGCCTTCAATCATGTAAACGCTGCCGGCAACTTTCTGCACCTTCATTTCAACTTTGCTGAAATCCTGGCTCTGGGCAAACGCGTGCATGGCACCAAACAGCACAAACATAAATACCGCAAGAATAATTTTTCGCATCAGTGTCCTCTCTAGAGACGTTGCATAAGGCTTCGCGTGGTGTGATGAAACGGACAATCTTAGACATCAATGGCGCAGACTTCAAATTTAATTTGCAGATCGCAAATCCCCGGGTATCGAATTGGAAATCAGATCGACTCACCGATAAAATGGCGGAAACAAGTTCTTGACGGAGGAACCATGCCGAAAGTTAAACACGTCTCGGCGAAAGACGGCGACGTAATCGTGCTGGTGGGCACCATGAAGGGTGCGTTTGTGCTGCGCTCCAACAAAGCGCGCAAAAAGTGGGACGTGGGCGGCCCATACTCAATAGGCGCGCCGGTGTATGCCATGGCTTTCGATCAGCGCCAGGGCCGCCGAAGGCTATGGTGGGCTCAGCAGAGCTTCCAGTGGGGCACGGTGCTGTGCTCGTCTGACGACTACGGAAAGACCGTGACAGAGCCGACGACCTACTCGGTGAAATTCCCTGTGGAATCCCAGCTTACGCTCAAGAATATCTGGCAGATCACACCAGGACGCAATGACGATCCTGACACGCTCTATTGTGGCGTGGAGCCTGCCGCGCTGTTTGAATCGCACGATGCGGGCAAAACGTGGTCGCCGGTTGAGGGTTTGCTCAATCATCCTCATCGGCCCAAATGGCAGCCCGGAGGCGGTGGGCTATGCCTGCACACGATTGTTCCGGACGCGACAAACCCAAAGCGTATGATGATTGCCATCTCAACGGCAGGCGCTTACCGCACGGACGATGGTGGAGCAACATGGCAGGCGCGGAACAATGGTATCCGGGCAGAGTTTATGCCGGACAAGTATCCGGAATTCGGCCAGTGCGTCCATAAGGTGGTGCAACACTCTGACAGGCCGGAGCGGCTGTTTCTGCAAAACCATTGGGGACTTTATCGCAGTGACGATAGCGGCAACTCATGGAAGGACATCGCGAACGAAGTGCCGTCGGATTTTGGCTTTTGCATGGCGGCGCATCCGCACGATCCTGAGACGGTTTACATTGTGCCGATTGAATCAGACCAATACCGCTGCACGCCTGAAGGAAAGTTACGCGTCTACCGGACAAAGAATGCGGGCGCAAGCTGGGAGCCGCTCACGCGTGGCTTGCCGCAAAAGAATGCCATGGAAACTGTTCTACGCGACGCGCTGGCAACGGACACGTGCGATTCGGCAGGCGTTTATTTTGGCACCAGAAGCGGCAAGGTCTATGGATCGAGCGATGGTGGGAATTCATGGAAACCGATTATCGAGGGCCTGCCTGCCGTGGTGTGCGTGAAAGCTGCGTGGGTGGGCGACGATGGAACGGATTCACCGCGGAGACGCGGAGGCGCGGAGAAGAAAAAGGCCGGCAAGAGCAAGACAATAAAAAGCAAGGCAGCCGGAAGATCCGCGCCGGCAAAGCGCAAAACGGCAAGCCATGCGCGAGCTGCGAGATAGCCGTGCCGATTACCGTTCGCATACCGACGTATCTAGCTTCCTTTGCCGGGGACCGCAATACGCTTGCTATCGATGGCTCGCCGGGAACGGTTTCTGAGGTGCTCTCGGCGCTATGGAATAACCATCCGGGGTTGCGCGACCGCATTGTGGATGAGCAAGGCGCGGTTCGCCAGCACATCAACATTTTTGTGGGAGATGAGGCCATCCGCTTTGCCGATGGCCTGTCGACCAAAGTGACCGCCGACGCGGAGGTCTTGATCGTGCCCGCGGTGAGCGGCGGATAGTTCGATAGGACGTTTGGCTTAAGCCCTATCTAGTTGTGACTAAGATCGGATTCATCCAACCAAAGTGAAACTACTTTTGTTATAGTGTTCCAGCTACTCTGGAGTTTGGTGCATGACTTTGGTGCTTAAGCGGCTTCTTATCCTGGCCGTGTTTCTGTTCTCTGTGCAGGCTGAAAAAACGCTCGCACAAAACCAGCCCGCGCGTTCTCAGCAGACATTTCGCACCACAACACGGCTCGTGGTGGTCGATGTGGTTGCAACCGACGAGAAGGGCTCTCCGGTCAGGGATCTGAAGGCCGAGGACTTTATCGTAAAGGAAAACAATGAGCCGCAGAGGGTAGTGGATTTCAGCTTTCACCAGCCTGGAAACGTCGCGGCAAGCGGTGCTCATCAGCTCGCACCAAATGTTTTCTCGAATTCGCCGCTGTACAGCGGCAACAGCTCGCTGAACGTAATCCTGCTGGACGCAATCAACACCGATTTCAGCAATCATGCATACGCGCAGGACATGCTGGTGAAATATCTGGGCACGAACCCAAAGCTTCAGCCTACGGCGGTTTATGCGCTGGAAAGCAATCTGCGCCTGCTGCACGATTTCAGCACTGATCCGCAGGCGTTGCGCGATGCCATTACACATTACAAAGGCATCGGCGTATCCCATCTTGCGACAGTGGATGCCGCCGCTTCACCATTTTCCCAGAGAGGCACGTTCCGAAATGTTCCTCAGGGACGCACTGCCGCCTTTCGCGGCATGATCTTTCTGGCACAGACGCTGGCGGGGTATCCGGGCCGCAAGAACCTGATCTGGATTTCTGAAGGCTTTCCTCTCAGTCTCTATCCCGACACGGTGATGGCCGACGAGATCCTGCAGACGGAAGATTACTCTCCCTTCGTGGAAAAGATTGCTGACGAGTTGATGGGAGCGCAGGTGGCGCTTTATCCCATTAGCGCCGCAGGAGTTTCCAAGGACGATCAGTTCTCCGCCCAGACGGCAATGGCCGGCATGGCCCAGCGCACCGGAGGAAAAACTTTTTTCAACCGCAATGACATTGATGCCGGCGTACGCACCAGTCTGGATGACGGCTCAACCTATTACACAATGGAGTATTATCCGGCCAACAAGACCTGGAACGATAAATTCCGGCATATCAAGGTCAGTGTGAACAGGCCCGAAGTGAAGCTGCAATATCGCGATGGATACTACGCCAACAATCCTTTGACGGTATTCGGCGCTGACACAATGGGATCGGAATTCAGCCAGGCGCTCGATATCAATGCGCCGGCGCTGACAGCGGTTTCATTCCAGGCAGCAGTGCTTCCGGCTTCTCCGCAAACACAGAACAAGATGGCCGTGGTCTTTCACATTGATCCGCACACGCTGGCCTTCCAGCGCGGCAGTGATGGACTGGAGCATGCCGAACTGAATTGCGTGGTGTGGGCTTATCCGAAGAAAGGCGATCCTATACGAGCGGACGGCGGCACCATTACAGCGGACATGCCTCAGGACGACTATGAAAAGCTGATGAAAAGCTTTTTCCCTTGCAAGCGCGCGCTCGACTTAAAGCCAGGCCAATATACGCTTCGCCTGGGAGTGCTTGACCGGAAGGCGAACCTGATTGGAACGCTGAGTACGCCGCTCAACGTTCCGTAGAGGCTAGCGCAGCGGCATGCTGGCTCCCTCAAAGACTTTGGTTACGGTGCTGCGGCCAATGCCATAGATGATGAAACTCTTATCGTCGAAGCCGTATTCGCGGAAGAGCAGTTCGGCCAAGCCGTCGCCATCGACGTCAACTGCGTCAATCAATTCCAACCGAGGCGCCACATCCAACCGTGAAGAATCCGTCACGCTGGAAGCCAGCTTCTGCGGCACGCCTTCAAAGTCCACGCGCGCAATTACCGTAACATAGCGCGAGATGAATCTTCCCGGCTCACTTTTGCCGCCGGGAGCAAGGTAGCTGCCAGGGATTTCTGCGCTTAATACGATCACCGCGTCATTGCTCAAGTCCAGATCAAAAGAGCGCATCACAACATTCTGAAGAGAACCAGTATTGAGCTGCGCGTTTTCTCGTGGAAGCTGCGCCAATGCGAGCTTGCGCATCTTTACTTCCATTTGCTGCTCTTCACCGGGCTTCCATTTGAAAACGAAGGAGCGGATATCGGTCGATTCATTGTCAGAGACGGCCACAAAGGTTTTGGTGCCGGATGTAATTACCGGCAGCTTGGTGCGCGGAACGGGCGATCCCTCTGCTGGCGTTTGAGTTGACGGAGTCCCTGAAGCTTGAGGCGTGGGAACTGGTTCCGGCTGGGTAGGAGAACGCCGCCGCAGCACAGGCCGGTCTGCATCGTCCGGCGCGCCCGCGGAAGAATCGTTTGACGAAGCACTTGGGGAAGAAGCCGTATTTACGGAAGAGGCGCTGGTCGTCGAATCAGAAGCTCCCGGCGCGGGCGTGCTTGCGGGCGCAGCTGAGGGGGTGGCATCGCCACGATGAATCATTGGCCGATCATCGCCTGGGGTGACAGGGGCGGCTGCCTGAACCTTTTTAGGCTCTTCCGCGGACTGCCACTTGCCGAGCGCGGTCCACCCCTTATTGTTTGTGCTGCTCAGGATGGTGACGTAGCCAACGGGAATGCCATCTGACTGCGCTTCATAGACAATGCCATTATCGAGTGCCATGGGCCGCGGCGCTGCCTTATAGATGCTGGCATCATGGAAGCTGCCTTCATCCAGAATTGTCACGGGAAAGACGTGAGTACCGACAATGCCGGCGGAGTCTTTAGTGACCTCAACCACGGCAGTGGCCCGCAGCTTGTGCGCCTTACGACGCTGGGCAAATGCGGTGGTGAAGGCCGCAGCACATACCAGCACGAGCATCGCGCTGGCCAGGAACCTGCTTCTGCTATATAAATTCATTGAGCTTATAAACACGGAAAAACCATGGAAGTTAATGATAAAGCCCCGGAGTTCTCTCTTGCCAATGAAGAAGGCAAGCAAACCGCATTAAAAGACTATCGCGGAAAGAACGTGGTGCTGTTCTTTTATCCCAAAGCCAACACGCCCGGTTGAACGATAGAGGCGTGCGGGTTCCGCGACGCATTCACCAAGATACAGAAGGCCGGGGCCGTTGTGCTGGGTATTTCAGCCGATAAGCCCTCTGCCCAGAAGAAATTCAAAGAGAAATATGATCTGCCTTATTCCCTGCTGGCGGATGAAGACAAAGCCATCTGCAACAAGTACGGCGTGATGAAAGAAAAAAGCATGTACGGCAAGAAATATATGGGAATCGAACGGACGACTTTTGTGATCAGCCCGGAGGGCAGGATTTCCGCGGTGCTGACCGGCCTGAAACCGGACGAACATGCGGGGGCCGCGATGACGGCGCTGAAAGGGAAATAAGAAGGACACCCAATGCATTTTGCCGCAGTTTCCAATGAAAGAGTTGCATCGGAAGAGCGCTTAAACGTGCTTGACCAGTGGTGCTGAAAGACATACTCTGGTTCCATGAACTACGGCGGACGGATCACCATGGAGGCGGGAAAGCGAGGTGGAAAACCTTGCATCCGTGGTCTGCGCATAACCGTCTACGAAGTGCTTGAGTATCTGGCTTCGGGCATGTCTCAGGAAGAGATTCTTAAAGATTTTCCGGACCTGGAAGCCGAAGACATTAAAGCCTGTCTCACCTTCGCCGCAGACCGCGAGCGTAAGTTGTTTACCGCCCCCGCTTGAAACTACTCTTTGACCAGAACCTCTCCTATAAGCTGGTGCGGAGCTTCTCTGACGAGTTCCCCGGCTCTGCACACGTGCGTGATTTAGGACTGGCTTCAGCTCTTGATATCGAAGTATGGGAATATGCAAAGCGACTTGGCTTCACAATTGTGTCCAAGGACACCGATTTCAGCCAAAGAGGTTTTCTGTTCGGACCTCCGCCTAAGGTCATCTGGATACGACTTGGAAACTGCTCAACAAAGGAGATCCAGGATGTTCTTGTTTCCTACTCTGCAGAGATTCGACAGTTTGGATTAGATCCCGATTCGTCCTTTTTCCCAATTGATCCAATTGCCGGCAAAAATCCGACGAGAGTTCTTGTCGAATCAAGCGCTATTTCCTCAATTTTCTACGATCCCGAATCGCAAATGCTTGATATTGAATTCAAAAGTTCCGGTGAAATCTATCGATACTTTGACGTTCCAAATGATGAATATCAGGGACTGCTAATGGCAACCTCAAAAGGGGCTTACCTGAATTCGGAAATCAAACCGAAATATAGAACTCGAAAGCTCCTGTGATCATGCGGCTTTCGCACCTTGTTTCTACTTTAGGGAAAACTACTTTGATCCTGTAATCGTGAATGTGAGAACGCTCTCGGCCGGAACCCTTACTTCCTGCTTGCCTGTGGCGGCAGCAACTCCCGTCCCAGCAGCAGCGCCCGCTCCAGCGCCGATGGCAGCTCCTTTGCCGCCTCCGGCCACCGCTCCAATCAGTGCTCCTGCACCTGCACCGCCGCCGATCTTGGTTGCATTGCTCTTGGTGTGGCTCTTGCCCTGGCGGCTAACGCGAGAACTATAGACAGTTTCACCATTGATGGAACTCAGGCGCAGTGTGAGCGCACCCGGTTTGTGCAGGCGTCCGCTGCGGTTTACGTACGTGACTTTGCCTTTGACCGGAGCGCCCGCCCTGGCCACAATCTTGCCACGGTCATTAATGTCATGCGTAAGGGTGCCGCCCCAGACTTCGCCTGTATGCGCCGTGGCTGAACTCAGGGACGTGTTGAGACGGACGGTTGCATGGCTTCCGCTGGGAATGGCGGCGGCATTCGCCGCAGATACCGCGATCATCAACAGCATGGCCAGCAGAATGGGTTTACGCAATTTCATTGACATGCCCTCCAAGTCGAAAGCCAGACTTCTGCCGCTTATCCATGCGGCCCTGGATTCCAAGGTCGATTTTAATGCGGCTGCAAACTGCTATACACTTTTTGCTGGAATCGGAGGAACTAATGCGAGCGTGGCCTTTCGTGCTTTTGCTTTTAACTTTGCCTGTGATCGGACGGGCTGCGCCACGGTCGAACGCGGCCAAGGCGCTGCATGATCTTTTTAATGCGGCGTGGGACCAGGAGATGCAGGAGCGTCCGGAAGATGCGTCAGAGTTGGGCGACCGCCGGTGGAATGATCGCTGGATGGATCGAAGCCCGGAAGCGTATGCGCGCCGCGACCAGAATAGCCATGCGATTCTGGCCAAGCTGACAAAGATCGACCGCAAACAGCTAAGCAAAACTGACCAGCTGAATTACGACCTGTTCCAGAAACGCTATGCCGACCGCATTGAGCAATACAAAGTCCGCTGGTTTTTGATGAGCTTTAACCAGCGCGAAGGCCCGCAGACCAGTGACGACCTGGGAAGCTCATTGCGCTTTGAAACGGTGAAAGACTACGAAGACTGGCTGACCCGACTGCGCATGGTCCCCACTGCCTTGGACCAGTTCACCGCGCTGCTGCGGGAAGGAATCCGAGAGCACATGGTGCATCCGCGGGTGATCATGGAGCGCATTCCTGCGCAGATCGACAAGCAGATTGTGAGCGATCCAACGCAAAGCGGCTTTTACAAACCGTTCAAGAGCTTTACGTCTGCAATCAGCCAGTCGGATCAGCAGCGGCTCCAGCAGGAAGCCCGCAAAGCAGTGGAACAGAACGTTGTGCCTGCGTTTACGAAGTTCAAGCAGTTCTTTGTGAGCGAGTATCTGCCTGCTTGCTATGACAAGGTGGGCGCGTGGCAGCTGCCGCATGGTGGAGAACTCTACGCGCAAATGATTCGCCATTACACCACGACCAATGAGACGCCGGAAGAGGTCCACCAGATCGGATTGAAAGAGGTGGCCCGGATCAATGTCGAGATGGACCGGGTGATGCAGCAGACGGGATTCAAAGGATCGCGCGAGGAGTTCTTCAAGTTTCTGCGAACCGATCCCCAGTTTTTTTACAAGACGCCGGAAGATCTATTCGTGGCCTACAAGGCGTTGGCTAAGACCGTCGATCCTAATCTGGTAAAAGTGTTTCGCACTTTGCCGCGCGAGCCTTACGGCGTGGAGGCGATTCCTGCGTCATTTGCGCCGGACACCACTGCGGCGTATTACCGCCAGGGAGCCGCGGATGGATCACGCGCCGGAACCTACTTCGTTAATCTTTATAAGCCTGATGCCCGGCCCAAGTGGGAAATGATGGCGCTTTCACTACATGAATCGGTGCCTGGACATCACCTGCAGATTGCCCGAGCCCACGAATTAGGGGAAATGCCCAATTTCCGCCGCTACGGAGAATACACCGTCTATGTGGAAGGCTGGGGGCTCTACGCCGAGTCTCTGGGCGACGATATGGGGCTTTACAGCGATCCGTATTCCAAGTTTGGCCAACTCAGCTATGAAATGTGGCGCGCGGTGCGGCTGGTGGTTGACACCGGAATCCACGTGAAGCACTGGACGCGCGAGCAGGCGATCAAATACTTCATGGAAAACTGCCCGAAACATGAACTGGACATCACGAATGAAATTGACCGCTACATTGCATGGCCGGGACAGGCGCTGGCATATAAGACCGGAGAGCTAAAGATCAAAGAATTGCGCGCGCGTGCCAGAGAGAAGCTGGGCGCGAAGTTTGATCTGAAAGAACTTCATGATGTGGTCTTGGGATCAGGGCCGCTGCCGCTGGACATCCTGGAGCGGAATGTTGATGAGTGGATTGTGGCTCGGGCTGCCGCCGGTTCAGCGGCGAGCACAGCAAGCCGAGCTGCGGCGAATTCTGCGAAGCGAAGCGTGGCGAAATCTGGCGCGCACAGAAGTAGATGACAACGGTGGCAGAGACAGTTCCGGCAGCAGGTTCTAGCGTATCTGCCAGCGCGCAGGCAGAGCGCTTTTATCGTCCTGAGCTGGATGTGTTGCGGTTCTTCGCTTTTCTGGGCGTGTTTATCTTCCACGCGGCCCCGCGCACCATGGATTTTTACAATGCCGCGGGATATCCGCACTGGCTGAGCAGGCTGCTCATCCCCACGTTTGGCGCGGGCGCTTATGGCGTGGATCTGTTCTTTGCGTTGAGCGCCTATTTGATTACGAGTCTGCTTCTGCGTGAACGCGCCGCTACAGGAGCGCTTGACCTGCGCGGCTTTTATCTTCGGCGCATTCTGCGCATATGGCCGCTGTATCTGGCTTTTGTAGCGTTTGCGGCGATCTTCGCGTCGCTGGTTCCAGAGCAGCATTTGCCGATGAGATATGTGGTCGGTTATAGCCTGCTGGCGGGCAACTGGATTTACGTGTTCTATGGCCTGCCTGCTTCGTTTGCCGTTCCGCTGTGGACCGTCTCGATTGAAGAGCAGTTTTATCTGGCATGGCCGCTGGCATTGCGCAAGGCGTCTGTACGCGCGATGGCGATTATCGCCGTTGGAATTCTGGTGGTTGCCAACGCGTGGCGCGTGTGGCTGGCGGTCACTGCCGCGCCGGCAGAAAGAATTGAATACAACACATTCACGCGGCTTGATCCTATTGCTCTTGGAATTCTGATTGCGCTGTTCGGGCATAAGCTGCCACAATTCTCTCGCTGGGCCAGAGTGGCGCTGTTCTGCAGCGGCGTTGCCACGTGGATTGCGGTATATGCATTCACGGTTACCAGTCCCATGTTGAAGTTCACGACATGGCGGATGGCGGTGGGCCATCCATTCACGGCGCTGGCCAGCGCGTCGGTGTTGCTGTCAGTCCTGGGGGCGCGGCATGGGTTCTTTCGCAACCGGACGCTGCTTTATCTGGGAAAGATTTCTTATGGCCTTTACGTGCTGCATGAGTTCGCGCATTTCTGTGCGATTCGTCTGGTGCATGCTTCCACGCCTGTCATGGTGTTGGCGCAATCAATAGTGGGACTGGCCATTACCATCCTGCTGGCTGCGGCTTCTTATCGCTGGCTAGAAAGCCCCTTTTTGCGATTGAAAGAGCGCTTCGCTCATGTGCAGTCGCGGCCAGTATGACGCGCGATGCCAAGCTGCTGCGCCGGGCATTCTTCAATCGCGATCCGCGAATTGTTTCGCGCGAACTGCTGGGCAAGCTGATTGTCCGGCGCGAAGGACGTGGACAACTTGCAGGGCGCATAGTTGAAGTGGAAGCATATCTTGGTGCCGGCGATCTGGCGGCGCACGCTGCCGCCGGACACACGGCGCGCAATGCCGTGTTGTTTGGGCCTCCGGGACGCGCCTACGTTTACTTTATCTATGGCGTGCATTACTGCCTGAATATTTCCTGCCTGCCTGCGGGCGATGCGGGTTGTGTGCTGATTCGCGCGCTGGAGCCGGTGAGCGGAATTGCCGACATGGCGAAAGCGCGAGAACTGGCCGATATCGATTTCACGTCGATGCGCGACCTGCGTAAGCTGGCCAGCGGTCCGGGGAAACTTTGCGAAGCGCTGGGCATTACACGCTCGCGGGATAACGACAAAGATATGCTTTCGCCGGAATCGGATCTTCAGGTTGTAAGCGACGGTTTCCGCGTGGATGAAGTTGCCGTGACTCCGCGGATTGGTATTACAAAGTCGGCGGAGATGCCGCTGCGCTATGTGATTGCGGGGAATCATTTTCTTTCAAAGAAATGAACAGGAAGCTTATCGCGGCTCGGCGGCGGTGCCTTTTCCCGTGAGCACAATATTATCGATCAGCCGCGTGCTGCCGACGTAAGCAGCCACGGCAACCAGCGCGCCGCCAGAAATATCCGCCACAGGGTCGAGCGTGTCACGATTTACGATCTCAAAATAATCGGGCTTGACGGCGGCCTCTTCCGCCATTACCTGTTCGCCAGCGACTTTCAGCCGGGCAGAATTGCTCTCGCCGCGATCAGCCAGAGTCTGCACCCGCATGAGCGCACGGTATAAAACCAGCGCCTGCTTGCGCTGATCGGGATTGAGATAGGCGTTGCGTGAGCTCATGGCAAGTCCATCGGATTCGCGCACGATGGGGCAGACCACAATTCGCACATCAAAATTCAGGTCGCGCACCATCTTGTTGATGATTGCCACCTGCGCGGCGTCTTTCTGCCCGAAGAAAGCAAAATCAGGCTGCACGATGTTGAACAGCTTGGCGACGATGGTGGTAACGCCGCGAAAATGTCCAGGACGCGACCGGCCGTCGAGTTTTTCGCTCAGGCCTTCAACGTTGACCCACGTGGTCGCGCCGGGCGGATACATCTCCTCGACCGACGGAAGAAAAATATAGTCGCACTTCTCGGCGGCCAGCATGGCGGAATCTTTTTCCGCGTCGCGCGGGTACTTGCTGAAATCTTCCGTCGGGCCAAACTGCATGGGATTTACGAAGATTGACGTGATCACTACGTCAGCCTGCGCACGCGCGGTGCGCACCAGTGAGAGATGGCCCTGATGCAGCGCTCCCATGGTCGGCACAAAGCCCACGCGCTTGCCGGCATGGCGCGCCTCTTTGCTTATAGCAGTAACTTCTGCGGCGGAAGTGAGAATGAGCATGGGGGAAAGCAGTTGGCAATTGGCCTTTGGCTCTTAGCTTTTGGCCTTTGGCTTATGGCCGTTAGTCATTTTGTATCTGGCAATTCGCACAGTCTCAGCACAGGCATTTTGAAAAGAGCAAAAGCGTCAACTTCCAGCAGTTTCAAATCCAACACGCAAAATAATATCAAGGCTGCACACAAAGCCAACACCGCAAAGACAAAGGCTAAGTGCCAATTGCTATTTGCTTCGCTGCTATCGATACGCCTTCATTTCCTTGCGTCTTAGAATCGCTTCCAGTTCCACCTTGGTGTCTTTAGGCAGGTGATAAGACTCCGCGTCGGACGGATACATTCGCGTCTCTACGTCGGCCTTGAACTGCTGCACGGCGTTGGTGAAGAGCGCCGCGGCATCGCCATATCGACGCACAAATTTTGCCGGCTCATGGAACGTCAGGTTCACCAGGTCATGGAAGACCAGCACCTGACCGTCGCAATCCGGACCGGCGCCAATGCCAATCGTCGGAGCGCTCACCTCGCGGGTAATCATGGCGGCAACTTCGCGCGGCACGCCTTCCAGCACAATTGAAAACACGCCGGCTTTATCCAGTGCCACAGCGTCTTTCACCAGGCGCTCAATGCCGGAAAAATCTTTGCCCTGAACTTTATAGCCGCCCATCTTATGCAGTGACTGCGGAGTCAACCCAATGTGTCCCATCACCGGCACTTCCGCGTCGAGAACGCGCTTCACCAGTCCCACGCGTTGCGCGCCGCCTTCCAGCTTTACCGCTTCCGCGCCCGCTTCCTTCACAAAGCGCAGAGCGTTGTGCACGCCGTCTTTTTCGTCTTCATGGTAGGCGCCAAAGGGCATGTCGGCAATCACCATGGCAGAGCGCACCGCCCGCCGCACGGCCCGCGTGTGATGCAGCATTTCTTCCATCGTGACGGGCAAGGTATTGTCATAGCCCAGCACAACCTGGGCCAGTGAGTCACCCACCAGGATCATGTCAATCCCAGCCTGGTCCACCAGCCGCGCTGTGGCGTAGTCATACGCCGTTAGGCAAGTGATGGGCTCATGCCGCAGCTTCTTGTCATGGATTGTGGTGGTGGTGATCTTTGGTAGAGCGGGTAGAACGGAATTCGGTCGGGCGCTTTCGGGCTGCCCTCCGTTGAAGGAAGTGATGCTCATTTTGCCTCCAGTGCAGTTCGGGAACTCCCGATACCGCCTGTTGTCACGCATTAGGATGCGGACAGGGGTATTGTAGACCCACAGAAATCACCTTTGCCACTGGTTTTCTTGCTTTCCGATCATAGGGATCGTGTGGTGTCGCCGCCTTCGGCGGTTTTTCCGACCTCGGATATTGGCTGTTCTCCGCGTCTCCGTACCTCCGCGGTGAGGGTTTGGTTTCCCGATGCCGGTGATTCCGTGCGATGTCTGCGATTCCGGCGATCCCCCCTCCCCCTCCCCACTTGACGGTATAAATATAGCTGGCTGACCAAGGATTAAATTTTGCCAGATCGCGCACAATTCGGCATTTTTGAGTTGCATTCGCTTCAGAGTTGCGGTTATAAGCAAGTCGGGACGCGCCCGTGTTTCAGCACGTTCGCGCCCCTAACCACAGCATCTATGGAGCAGACGCAATGGCTAACTTCGATGTTAACCGCAAGGCAGGGGTTTATGAAACCCTGTCCAGCCTCAACACTGCATTTGCTGGAATCGTCCAGCACCTCGACACGCTACAGAAAACAGGCCCATTCAAACCTAAATCGGCAAAGCTGTTCTCCGGTCTCGCGCAAGAGCTACAGGCCGAAATCAATCAGGACTTTCTCGAAGACCTGCACCAGCTTGAACTTGACGACTGGAACCACTATGGCAGAGTCAGACAGGCGCGGGACAAGGAACTGCGTGATCCTGACGATGTTTTCATTCACGCTGAAGAGCGCAGAAAAGAACTGGCCAAGCAGGGTAAGAAAAAGAGAAACAAATAACCCTTGTCCAATGTTGGACTTAGGCGAGGTATCACTTGAGTCGACTCTTGACACGAGTCAACACTTTGATAACATGACAGGGTAACAGTTGTGGACAGTTGTCCAATTAACTATGGACAACTGTTCGGGAACTGGGAAAGAGTTTGAATTTGGACGTGGTCGGATTCGAACCGACAGGAGAGGGGTCTCTAAGCCATCACCTGCACCAAGCCACGCCCATTAGTGAAGGGCTGACAACAGAACCGTCTGGCAGACATCTCGCACGACCTTGAGAGGGTGGTGAGAGATCGTGCAAGGATTAAAATTCTGCTGCCAGCCCTTCGCGCAATTCTAGCAGAATATGTCTGACCATAAAACAGATTCCGAGCCGACTCCCTGGCAGAAGTTTGAGACCGCTATGCGCCAGATCGTGAAGGTTCCATACTCTGAGGTCAAGGCCAAGCTAGACGCAGAAAAGAAAACCAGGAATCGCAAGCGCACTCGCAAGTCTAAGATACGCGCTTTCCGCGAGGCAAACGGTAAGGGTTAGAGGGGACGCACCGTGGTCTTGCCAGTCAGTTCCGCATACGTCAATCTTTTCCCGACAATCTGAGTCATTGCCAGATGAAAACGGTCGCCATCGTTTAGCGGATTGTCTTTCGTTGCGCGATTGTTATAGCGGAAACACTGCTCATCTAAATAGCGGAACAGGTGGAAAGGTTCCACGCTGATATACGTTCCATGTAATCCGCGTTTCAGTAAGGCCCAGAAATTTTCAATTCCGTTGGTATGCACGTTACCGCTCACATAGGTTTCAGCGTGATTCACGATCTGGTGGACGTAATCTTTATGCAATCCCCAATAGCCGTAAAAATCATCAGTGCTCAAGTGGGAGCCAGCTTCGACATGCTGCTTAACAACGTCATGCAGGGTTGCTGTAGAGCGATTAGCAATCACTTGAGTCTTTACACGTCCATTCGTTTCCAGCAGACCCGCAACGATGGTTTTATTTCCGAATGACATTTTGTCCATCCGTGCGCGTCTGCTCTTGTGCATGTTCTTTGCTTTGCCGCCGACGAAAGTTTCGTCGGCTTGCACGGGACCGCTGTCATTGCCGCCTAGTTTCGCCAGAGAACCGCTCTGCATCGCCAAGCGAATACGATGCAGCATGAACCAAGCGGACTTTTGCGTTACGCCCAGATCGCGGTGAATCTCGTAAGAGGAAACGCCATTTTTGCAATTCACAATCAGCCAAACAGCGGCCAGCCATTTCTCTAACGAGATAGGCGAGTCCTCAAAGATGGTTCCGACCTTCAGAGAGAATTTTGGCTTGGGATGATCGCCATAGCACTTATACAGGCGAGCGTTTTGCAGGTAGCTAACCTTATCGGAATTGCACTGGGGACAGCGCACCTTGCCGTCAGGCCAGCGCACCGCTACCATGAATTCGCGGCAATTCTCATAGTTGCTGAAGTGTTGGATTGCTTCTTGCAGAGTTGATGGCAGTTTCATGTTGAAAAGATAGCATTTTAGCTACGGTCAGTCAAGTATATTTTTACCCACTTGACTAGGATTCTAAAGGGCTTACACAACGCATCCCAGATTGGCGCAGGTTTCCGCTTTTACTTTATTCCGGATCAGTCTCATCAGCGTTGATCAGCGGTAAGATTTTGCTTTTCCGATCACGTGCGATTTTCGGCGATTCCGTGCGATCACGGCGATTTTCCTACCCTCGCCCGGCCTTTTTTACTTTTTGTTGCAAACAAAGGTACTTCGCCAAATCCTCCCAAGGATCACCCATCCCAAACCCAATCCAAAGAGTCGGCAGAGGGTCACAGTTCGGGCTGAGCGCTGTCTGCTAGATTTTCAAAGAGCGCCCAAATACTTCCTTCCCTCACTAGAAGGGCAATAGCGTACTTTGTCATTTGTTCGCCTATTTGTCAAGGCAAAATGCAGCTCGTGGGTCCCCTCGCTGTAATGTTCTTTGGCTTCGGCAGTAAGCAGGTTCATCTCAGACATGGTAATCCCCTCACTCCGAGAATAACTGTTCAGAACAGGCGACTTCACTCACAACCGCGATTATTGAAGGAAACAGCCAGCACTTCAAACGTCCTGCCGGACGCGCGGGGGGAAACAGTGACCTTTGCGATCCAGCTATTCCACAGTCACGGACTTCGCCAGATTGCGTGGCTGGTCAACGTCGCAGCCGCGACGCACGGCAATGTGATAGGCCAGCAGTTGCAGCGGCACCACTTCAAGGATCGGCAGCAGCAATTCCGGCGCGTGCGGCACGTATAAAACGTGGTCGACCGACTCTTTGATTTCCTCATCGCCTTCAGTGGCCACGGCAATCACAATGCCGGAACGCGCTTTTACTTCTTTCACGTTCGACATGGTTTTTTCATAGCGCAATACTGAGTTTGGATCGTTGGAATCTTTCGTCGCCACCATTACAACCGGCAGGTTTTCATCAATCAGCGCGTTCGGGCCGTGCTTCATCTCGCCCGCAGGATAGCCTTCCGCATGGATATAAGAAATTTCCTTCAGCTTGAGCGCGCCTTCCAGAGCAATGGGATAGTGAATGCCTCGACCAAGGAACAGAAAATCCTGCACGCGGTAATACTGTTTGGCCAGAGCTTCGCATTCTGCGTCACGAGCAAGAATCGACTCCAGCTTGGAAGGCAGCTTGAGCAATTCGCCGATGTAGCGCCGAGCGTCATCAGTTGTGGTGGCGCCGCGCAGTTCACCCAGATAAAGCGCCAGCAGAAACAACGCCGTCAGCTGCGCCGTGAAGGCTTTGGTCGAGGCCACCCCGATCTCCGGGCCTGCATGCGTATAAACCGTGCCTGAAGCTTCGCGGGCAATCATTGCGCCTACCACGTTGCAGATGGCGAGTGTCTTGGAGCCTTTGGCTTTAGCTTCGCGTTGCGCGGCAATCGTATCTGCGGTCTCGCCGGACTGAGTAATCAGCAGCGTGATTTCTTTGCTGGAAGTAATAGGATCGCGATAGCGCCACTCGCTGGCATAATCCACATCCACGGGAATGCGCGCCAGGCGTTCGATCATGAATTTGCCCGCCAGCGCGGCGTGCCAACTCGTGCCGCACGCGGCAATGTTGATCTTCTGCACGTTGCGCAGCTCGTCTTCCGTTACGTCCATTTCTTCCAGAAAGACGCGGCCGGAATCCAGTGAGACGCGGCCCAGAGTGGTATCACGCACGGCGGCCGGCTGCTCATAAATTTCTTTGAGCATAAAGTGCTTAAAGCCGCCCTTTTCCGCCATGATGGGGTCCCAGGTCACATGCTGGATCTCGCGCTTGACCGGCTTGCCGTCAAAATCCATGATCTGCACGCCGGAAGTGGTGATCACGGCCAGGTCGCCATCGTGCAGGAAAAACAGGTCGCGCGTGTGCGGCAAAAGCGCCGGAATATCCGAAGCAACAAAATATTCGTTGTCGCCAATCCCGATGACCGCCGGCGGGCCATTGCGCGCCGCAACAATCTTGTTGGGCTCGTCCTCTGAAATCACCGCCAGGGCAAACACGCCGGTAAGCTGCTTCACCGTCTTGCGCACGGCTTCTTCCAGGCTAGGGCGATGCCCGTTGCTCTTTGCGTCAAATGCTTTTTCAATCAGGTGCGCAATGACTTCAGTATCGGTCTCAGTGGAAAACTTGTGGCCTTCCTCAATCAGCTTCTTCTTGAGCGCGAGATAATTTTCCACGATGCCGTTATGCACCACCACGATCTTGCCGGTGCAGTCGCGATGCGGATGGGCATTCTCTTCCGTAGGCCGGCCATGCGTGGCCCAGCGCGTGTGCCCGATGCCCCAGCTGCCTTCCAGCGGCTTCAGGCGGATAGCTTCTTCCAGGTTGCGTAGCTTGCCTTCAGCCCGCCGAATCTCCACCGCTCCGCCGTTGCCATTGCCACAAACGGCAATCCCGGCAGAGTCATACCCGCGATATTCCAGGCTTCTCAGGCCGTCAATAATGACGGGAACAACACGTTTTTTGCCTACATAACCTACGATTCCGCACATAAATTTATTGGACTCCGTCGCGCTGTTGAGGGATTCTCATATTCTACTCCGGAAGTCACAGGCGGCCGGATTACCTCAGTTTATTCACCACAAAGTGCGCGAAGGTCGCAAAGGAAAGAAGCCTAATTTGGTGGTTCTCCGTGTCTCCGTGCCTCAGTAGGTAGGTTTGCCCTTCCGATCACGGCGATGTCGGGATCCGTGTCAATCAGTCCTATCCGTGTCATCAGTGGTAAGGTTTTGTTTTTCCGACCTTTCCCAAATCCGCGTATCCGTGTTAATCCGCGGTAAAAGGTTTTGTCTCCGATCCGTGTAAATCAGTGTTATCCGTGTCATCAGCGGTAAGGTTCGCTCCCTGCCTCAATCTACGCTGGCTCTGTAGCCGAAGGATTAAGGCATCTTTCCATGACAACCTTCCTCCAGCAGGGGCTCTCTTACCTATCAGATAAGTTCCCCTTCTTGAATGAACGCCAGATTCCAGGAGGTCTTCTTGCGTACCGTCACCTTTATTCTCTTCACAGGATTATTACTGTTTCTCGCCGGCTGCGGCTCGGTTTCCAACAATATGCAGCCGAGTCCTACTCCAACTCCAATGCCGTCGCCTTCGCCGAGTCCAACTCCATCACCTAGCCCGACTCCGGCCCCATCGCCCAGCCCCACTCCCGTAGCGTCAGACGTATTCCTGTCGACGTGGTTTATCAATAGTCCCGGCAGAAATGTACCGCCGCCAGCAGGCACAATCACGCTGGATACTACCGCGAACAATGGCGCCGGCAGCTCGCAAGTGCAGCATCTGCCCGCAAACTCCATTCTCTTCCTCCAGTTCTGCCCCTATCCGCAGGGCTTTGCCGGATGCTCTACCGTAACTTCCTTTTCCAGCGACTCAACTGGGGCAGCCAATTTTGGTTTTATCTTTCCTTTGAAGGGGACATTTTCCGGCGCCTTCCAGATTAGTGATGGCAGCGGAAACCAAATCGCTGTTACAGCCACTTCTTCCACCGGGATCAACTTCAAATCGGCGCTGCTGCCTGCCGCCACCGTGACCGGCGGGATTCAGCAGACAACGGGGAACTCCCCGGGAATCGGCTCGGCCTTCGTGAGTGCCACTACCGCTCACATTACGCTGACCGGAACCTTGCCCAATCACACTTTCAACACCGCCGTATGCAGCCTGTTCCTGCAGACGCCATGTGCTACGCTGGCCAATATCACCACCGACGCGCAGGGCAATGCCAGCGCGAATGTAGGCACAGTTCAGCCCGCAGGCTGGAGCGTCTTTCGCGTAAGCGATGCGAACGGCGTTCAGTTCGTGACCGCTTTCCGGGTGCAGTAGAAAGAAAGCCATTAGCAATTAGCCATTGGCAATTAGCCGGATTCGTTGCGACCCCGAACCAGCTAAAGGCCAAGGGCTAAGAGCCAATGGTTGTTAATAATGTCTTGTTGATGCGGCAATCTTTGGCAATTTTGGCATTACTGGCCATCGCTCCAGTGCGCTCGGTTAAAATGTTTCTATCCATGAAGGCTTACGTCACAGTTATGCTCAAGACCACCGTCCTTGATCCTCAGGGCAAGACCATTCACGGCGCGCTCAAAAAAATGGGTTATAAAGGCGTGGACGCGGTGCGCCAGGGCAAGTTTTTTGAATTGAACCTGGATGGCGGGCTGGACAAAAATGCCGCCAAGGCCGAGGTGGAGCGGATCGCCAAAGACGTACTCACCAATCCGGTGATTGAGGAATTTTCGTATCGGATTGAGGAATGAGCAAACCCCAACCTCACCACAGATAACACTGATAGCACTGATTTACACGGATCGGAAATAGAGATTGGGAAAAAGAAGAACTTTTAACCAAAGGACACGAAGGAACACCAAGAAAAAACCTTACCGCTGATGACACGGATAACACTGATTTACACGGATCAAAAAAATTCAAATAATACGACTTTGAATTTGTAAATCCGTGTCATCCGTGGTGAGATTTGCTCTTTTTGTGCAAAGCAATTGGAACTAGCTAAACCAGCCCCTCAATGTCGACAATTTTGTAGCACAGGCACTTCTGCCGTGTGGCCGATTCTTGGCTGTTCTCCGTGTCTCAGTGCCTCAGTGGTAGGTTTTTGTTTTTCCCGAATCGCCCAGCAATCATTTGTGCGCGCCAAGAAAATCTTTTGCTAGCGGCCGGAAGAAAATCCAAGCCGGTCAAACTCTTTGCTGATTGTGCTGTAGCACTCGCAGGAAACTTTTTTCAGGCCTTCCCTGTCGCGGACGTGTATCTTTCCGCGCGAATAGTCCACGAGCCCGGCCTTTTGCAGGATTCCGGCCGCAAGCGTCACCGTGGAACGCGGCGTTCCCAGCATGTGTCCCAGGAATTCATGCGTGATGGAGAAAGTGTCGGACTCCATTCTGTCATGGCACATCAGGAGCCAGCGCGCGAGCCGCTCGGCAATATCGTGCAGGCGGTTGCAGGCGGCAGTCTGCACGGTTTGCATCAGATTGGCCTGAATGTAAGAGTTGGTGCGGCTTTGCAGGATCTTGGAATTCTCAACTTGTTCCCTGAGTTGCCGGGCTTTGATCTTGTAGCCCGCACCTTTAATCTGGATGAAGGCCCTGGTTGGCATGCTTTCGGTTCCCAGCAATATGGGCAAACCAACAAGCCCGTCTCTCCCGGTGATGGCAGTCTCCACGGTGTTTCCGTTGGACATTTCCACCACCATGGAGGCCAGGCCGCTTTCCAGAAAATAGCCGTGAGTGATCTCTTGCTCAGCCTCTTGCAGGGTTACATTTACTGGCAGTTCTAGAGGAGTAAGATGAGGCGCAAGACGGGCAATCTCGGCCTTGGGCAATGAGGCCAGAATTGCATTTTTGTAAGAGGAACGGAGTTCAACGGCGGAGGACATTTTGGGCTCCTTGGGCATGGGTCGCGAGGTCAAATTCGACCTGCACCTCAACGCGCAAGTAGCTCCATAACGGCCTGCGTATAAAGATGTCTATTTACATCTTAGTCCCTTTGGGACAAATCTCCATGCATTTTATCGCACAAGGGGGGGGGGAATATAACACGAAGATAAATGTTAGTCGATAAAAGTACTCTGGGAATGATTTCCTTCTGCCTGTGCGGGATGAACACGCTAAAGCACACGAATCCTGGCTGATCTGCTTGCGCGATCAGGTTGGCCTTTGATTCTCAGAAGGTCATTATCAGCAGACCATTATCAGAAGACCAGTTCAGAATGCTTTGCGCAAAAAAGCAAATCTCACCACGGATGAACACGGATGACACGGATTTACAAATTATTTGAACTCTTGATCCGTGTAAATCAGTGCTATCAGTGTTATCTGTGGTGAGGTTTGCAAGTTCAGAACATCAAGCCGCGCCTGCTGCCCGGGCCTTGGCTTTGGCCGGTACACTCTGCGGCTCAGGTTTTGCTGTGTTGATCTCATGCATGGTCAATGCCAGCGCGTCCGTATCCTCTCTTCCGGCAAAACGGTTGAAGAGGTAGGCAAAGGCGAAAAGTGCGACACCAAATACAGTGATGTCAAAGAATGAAAAAGCGGTGAGAAGCGGCATTTTGCGGCACTCCTAACGCAGGGGGACTATAGTATGTTCGCTTCGTCCCATAACGTCAATGGCCTAAAAGCTCCTAAAAATACTTAACTCCTCCGGGCCATCGATATTGTGCTTGGCTGTTGTCTGCGGAGCCGGATAGCCGGACCACGGCCCGGCAGTTTAGGATGGTGGGCCAGAAAAATCTGCTGTGCGCAATCTTTCAAGGAGAAAACTTATGTCGAGCGATTTTGAACGTACAAACGCGAACAATATTGCCAGGCAAGACAATGAAACTGCTGCAAACCCCACCGTTAATTCGCTTGACCGCCGCCATTTCCTTGTAGGCGCAGCAGCCGGCGCCGCAACTATCGCGCTTCCGCGCTGGGCGCGCGCCAGCGAGAGTGGCTTCAGTCCTGACTTAGCTACGGCGATGTTTCAGGACGATCTTGCTCCCATTCGCGCCGAGATCGCCAAACGCCATGATGAAACGGTACAGCGCATGCAAACCTGGATGAAGCAGCCGTCCATCGCCGCCGAAAATCGCGGCATGAATGAAGGTTGCGAACTCACCATGCAGATGCTCCGCGACGCCGGTTTCCAGCAGGTAGCAAAAGTCCCAACGGACGGGCAGCCCGGAATCTTCGCCACCTTGGACGCGGGCGCACCCAAAACTCTTGGCCTTTATTTCATGTATGACGTGAAGCAGGTTGATCCTTCCGAATGGTCATCACCGCCGTGGGAGGCGCGCATTGTCGACAAGCCGGGCTTCGGCAAAGTTGTCGTCGGACGTGGCGCGGTCAATCAGAAGGGTCCTGAAGCCACGTTTCTGGCTGCGCTGCACGCCATCCGCGGCGCCGGCCGCAAACTGCCGGTCAACTTTGTTCTGGTAGCTGAAGGCGAAGAAGAAATTGGCTCGCCGCACTTTCCTCAAGTTGTGCGCCGGCCTGAAGTGCTGGCCGCGCTGAAGAAGACCGTGGGAATCTTTATGCCATTCGCTTCGCAGGATCCCGACGGAAAAGTAACGGCCTTTCTCGGAGCCAAGGGAGTGGTCGAACTGGAACTGGTTTCCAGCGGCGAGAAGTGGGGACGCGGTCCCAAAGCCGACATCCATTCCAGCAACAAGGCGCGGCTCGACTCACCCGCATGGCATCTGGTGAAAGCCCTGAACACTCTGGTCTCTGCCGATGGCAATGATCCCGCGATCGCCGGATTTGCCGACAAGGCGCGTCCTATTTCGGCGCAGGAAAAAGCGATGGTCGCGGAAGCCGCGCGTCGGCTCGACGAAAAAGCGCTGATGAAACAAATGGGCGTGGAGCACTGGGTCCACGACGTAAGCTTCCAGGAATCGCTGGAGCTGCTGGTTTCCAAACCGACGGTAAACATTGAAGGCCTTGTGGGCGGTTACACCGGCCCGGGCGGAAAAACCGTTCTGCCGCATCGCGCCGTTGCCAAGATGGATATGCGCCTGGTGCCCGACATGACCGCCGCAGATGCGCTGGCCGCGCTCAAAGCGCACTTGATGAAGAATGGCTTTGGCGATATCGAAGTAAATATGACCGGCGGCTATGATCCAACTACCACGCCTCCGGATGCTGCGCTGGTTCGCGCTGAACATGCCGTTTACAAACGCAATGGAATCGATTCCATTGTGATGCCTCGACTGGCCGGATCATGGCCCGGCTATGTCTTTACCGGCGATCCGTTGCGCCTGCCCGCGGGACACTTTGGCCTGGGCCACGGCAGCGGCGCTCACGCTCCCAACGAATATTACGTTGTCGAATCCAGCAATCCGCAGGTGCAGGGCATCGACGGAGCGGTGATGTCATATGTGGAATATTTATATGAGGTGGCAAGGACGGCGTGAGAGAGTTACGCCTACACAACAAAATCCCCGTTGCCGTCAACGGGGATCATCTGAATTGCAGGTAAATCTATGCGCCGCGGCCAACGCCCATATACTCAAATCCCAGAGCTTTCATGCGTGGACCATCGAGCAAGTTCTTGGTGTCCACCACAACAGGGTTGCGGATGATCCGCTTGATGCGATCGAAATCCAGCGTGCGGAATTCCGGCCAGCCTGTGCCCAGAACCAGTGCGTCCGCGCCTTCCGCCACGGAATACGCTGAATCGCAATAGCGGACGTTGCCGGTCAGTTCCTGCTGCGCGTCGGGCATCGCAATGGGATCATAGGCCTTTACGTGAGCGCCGCTTTCCATCAGGCTGCGCGCCAGCCGAATAGAGCCGGAGCTTACCACTGAGTTTGTATTTGGCTTGAATGCCAAGCCGAGAAGGCCGACTTGTTTCCCTTCAACCGAGCCCATGGCACTGTTGATCTTCCTCATAATGCGTGCGCAGAATTCCTGATTCACTTCACGCGCCGCGCTCAGGATCTTGAGTGACACGCCTGAGCCGGCGGCCAGATTGGCCAGTGAGTCCATGTCTGATTCTGTAAAGCTTCCGCCTAGCGACCCCGGTTGCAACGATCGCGGCGCAATCCGCTTGTCCAGCCCGAGCGCAAGAGATAAATCAACTGCATCGGCATTGATGCGTTCGCACAAACTTGAAAGTTCATTGATAAAAGAAACTTTGGTAGCCAGGAATGCCGTAGAGGCTTCGCGCACCAGCTCTGCTGTCTGGTGGCTGGTTACAATCACCGGCACGCCGCGCATCACCAGCGGACGATACAAAGCTTTCAGCGAAGTCACAGCCGCATTTGACGTAGTTCCCAGAACGATTCTGTCAGGCCAGTTGAAATCTTCCACTGCGCAGCCTTCAGAAAGGAACAGCGGATGGGACACTACGGTGATGTTCTTTCCGGAAGCTTTCAGGCGTTCTTCAATCCTATGCGCTGTGCCCACTGGTACAGGTGTCACCAGGACCAGAATCTGGCCGTGGTCGCAATAAGTGGCAATCTCCATTGAGATCGCTTCCATGTCACGGTTGGCGTCTTCCGCCAGGTAGATGATTTCGGCGCGCTGCACCATGGACTGCAGATGCGTGGAATACATAAGCCGCCCGGAGCGCACGCCGCGGCGCACAATGTCACTTAAATTCTTTTCATGGAAGGGCAAAATGCCGCTGGCGAGTAACGTCGTGTTGACGGAGTCGCTGCCGTACGCTGTCACGGGCACGCCAAAATCGGCAAGACACGCAGCCACCACAGTTCCCAGATAACCACAACCGTAGACACCGATCTGCATAAACTCTCCTGGAAAACCAGAGCATCGGCGACTCGGGGGAGATTTGAGGGTTCGCCAACAGGTCTTTAATTTTTATGTTGCCGTACTGACCAAAACTCAAGCAGTTGTGATTAGAAGCTTTTACTTAGTACACCGCAAGATCGTATTAGGACATGTACCAAGCACAAAGTGCATGTCCCCCCCAATGTTTAAAGGCTGTTGCTGTGTTTAACCGAACTGCCAGAGTGCACGAATTCTAGTGCAAAAACTAAGGCCCTGCCAGTAAAATTTTTGCGATGGTTCGTCAATCCATCTTGATTTCGATCTTGTGTCCATCGGGATCGCGTACCCATATAGAGAGTCCTTTGCCTTTCGACCCGTTATTGACCTCTGCCTGTGAAGGATCCATCCCTTTGCGCTTGAAGATGGCGATTACATCGTAAATACTTGATCCTGTGGCAGATAAGCAGATGTGTTCTTCGCTTAGGTTGGCTGTGGGCGCGGGGTTTGTGGGCGAAGCTTCAAACAAATCGATCAGCGACTCGCCAGCCCGGAGCGTCACCACGTTGTAACCGGCCTTGGCCTTGCCTTCATGTTCCAGGGTCATGCCCAGCTTCTCTATATAAAAGGTCTTCATAGCGGCCAGTCTCTTGGTTACCAGCGCAATGTGATCGACGCCTTTATAAGTGAACACAACTCGTATTCTGCTGCCTGACTCCGGGCGGCTCAAGTGGATTCTGCAATCCGTACCATGCTGCGCACCCTGATTCTTGTGCCGGACGTGGCCGCGACTCACCTCATCTTGCTTTGGCTCTGCCCCGTGCAGCCAAGTTAAATATTGCCTTTTCAGCTATTTACCTGTTGATCTCCGTTTTACCCGCAGTTGAGCCGGCGTGCATTGCCGGTTGATTTCGTCCGGGAGCATTGTGCCGTCATAGCAAGCGACCGGTGATTGGGATCTGGCGGAAAAGCGCAGCTCCTTCCAAAAGCTTTTCCCCAGCCCCGCCCCGGTCGTAAGCGAATCGTCATCGGAGGTCATTTCAATGCTCAACACTCAGCCATCCACGCAAACCATCACCGGCGCCTTGAATAAGCCCAGCTTCCGTGAAGCTAAACGGATCCAGCAAAGCTTTCTTGCCAACATGGAGAAGCGCACTCTGATCTGGCTGGCTGTCCGTACGCCTGCCTGGATCAACTCTGATCATCTCACCCTGCTCGGACTATTTTCCATGGCGGCTGCGGGCGCGGCTTACTGGTGGTCGGCCAGCAATCGCCTTGGATTAATTGTGGTTGTCCTTTGCCTGGCCCTCAACTGGCTGGGCGACTCCCTTGATGGGACCCTGGCACGCTTTCGCGATCACTCGCGGCCGCGTTACGGCTTTTATGTCGATCACATTGTCGATGCTTTCAGCGCCTTCTTTCTGCTCGGTGGGCTTGCGCTATCGAGATATATGTCACCGGCCGTCGCACTTGGATTGCTGATCGCTTATCTGATGCTGTCGGTTGAGATTTATCTCGCCACATACACTCTGGGCGATTTCAAAATCTCTTATTACAAAATGGGTCCTACGGAGTTGCGCATCCTGCTTTCCATCGGCAATCTTGCCGTGCTGTGGAGGTCGACCGTCCATCTATTCGGCCGCGCTCACCGGCTCTTCGATGTCGCCGGCACGCTGGGTATCTCCGGCATGTTACTGATCATGGTAGTGTCCGCCATCCGCAACACCATCCGGCTGTACCGTGAAGAGCCGATACCAATCGGCAAGCCGCTGCCAAATTCTCAACAGGACCGGTTGCCATTCGCCGCGCCGCCGCATCTCCGTCGTGAGACTTCCTGATGAAATTTGCCTTAATCCAATCTTCGTTGCAGAATATTGCTGCTCCGCAAAGCCAGGGAGGCCAAGCCATCATGAAACTACGTCCGATGTTGGTTTTATTTCTGCTGTTTCTATCTGCTGTTCTCGTCAACGCTCAGGGTAGAGTTGTGCCTTCAGGTCAGGTCGGCGGTGGGGTAGGAACCACCCACATGGGCGGCATGACTGGCGCTACTTTCACCTTTGGCGGAAATACCGGCCTGCCTTTTTCTGCCGACGTGGTGGAAGAGCACGACAAATTCCTTGCCGACGGCAATCACATCCACTATGAGGTCCATGGCAAGATGTTCCGCGATTCCGAAGGACGCATCCGTACGGAAACTGAAGCTCCCATTTTCAACGCAGAGAGCAAGCCCTTCGTGCATATCAACATCACAGATCTGGTGGAAGGGCGCATCATTTTTCTCGACGTGGAACATAAGATCGCGACCGTGACCCTTCTGGGACGGCCGACAGCGCAGGCGGCTATTGCAAGCCCCAAAGACTCCGCTGATCAGACCCCAAAGGTCCAGCCAGAGCCCGCCATAACTGTACATCGTTCTACGCCTACTCCCGATCCCGCGCCGGAAGACATGGGCACATCTCAGATTGAAGGCTTTACTGTACAGGGCACGCGTTCCACACACATCATGAACGCAGGCGTAATTGGCAATGACCAACCCATTGCCACCACCACTGAGCGCTGGTTCTCAACCGAGTTCAAGGTGGATTTGGTGAATATCTCTGAGAATCCTGATTCCGGCAAAAATGTTCGCAAGCTGGTGAACATCCACGCCGGTGAGCCTGATCCGCTGCTCTTTCAGGTGCCGCCTGATTTCAAAGTGAAGGAAATGCCGCAGCAATGAGCACGCGACAGCAACTTTGCTCCCGAAACAGCGTCACTCTGCTATTTATTGCTTTCTCTTTCTTCAGGCCCTGCTTCGTCCAGCTCTGGCTCGGGCGGAAGTAAGGGTGCGTTGGCTTGTGTTGCATAAAGCACCACCAGCACAAAAATCAACGCTATGGCAAACATTCCCACAACCACTCCCGGCCCCGGAGACTGATATTCCGCAGGATTGGGAGGATAAGGCCAGTGCATTCTAGGCAACTCCATCCCGGTTTGGGCCGGACCGTAAATCTTAATAAGAAAATTCTAACAATTCTGCTATTATCCCTGCACAAAAAGGGGCCCACCATCACGCCTTAGCGGTAGGCAGACGGTGGGCGGTTTACGAGCAAAATCTCCTTCTACCTGTCTGCCTACGATTGATGGTGGCACGTTAGAGAGTGTCACNATCAAGGGTAGACAGAGGAGAAATTTACACCGATGTTAGGGTGGAATGCAAGCCAAAAAAGGGGCCACGAAGAAAGCAGAACCGCAGGCCCAGCTACAACTCGGGGAACGGGTCCGCCGGCTCAGGGAAGAACGGGGCTGGTCACAGGAAAGCTTTGCCCATGAAGGCGGTCTGGGACGCTCCTTTGCCGGTGCCATTGAGCGCGGCGAAAAAGACGTTCGCTTGAGCACGCTGGCCAAGCTGGCCAGGACCCTGGGCGTGAGTCTTTCCCAGCTCTTGAAGGGCATTGATTCCTAAGAATCTTGCGCTGCAGGAAAAGGCGCTAGGCCGCGGCAGGCCGCAGACTACATAGTAAATTTGTGCTGGATCAGGGTTTCCGGATGCCACTTGCTCAAGTGGATTCGCTGCACGATTTCCAATACATCCATTTCCCTGCTGGCGGCGATCAGGCGCTGGCAAACTGAGCAATGACATTCCATAACGCCAGGGTTGGTTTTATCGAACCGCACGACAAAAATTTCTTGCGACAACAGTGGCATACTGACCAACTTCCCCTTGTTCAAGTGTGAACGCTCATTACCAGGAAGATGGGCATCTCGTAGCCCCGTCCCACCCGTTCCGATGCTACAAACGATACCTAGTACAACGATTAAAAGGCAATTAAAAACGTTAATGATCAATGGCTTGCAACAGCTTTGGTGCAGGATGGTCTTTCGAGGTCTCATAGCTCCCTGGAAGATTGGCCTACGAAATAGCGATAGCCGGCTCTGGCCCTGGCCTGCTCCGTTAACTAATTGAGGGATTTATCCTATAAGCTCGAACGCGCTCTTGCTAAGAGCCTTGCTCGCAAGGGAAGCAGAAGCAGGAACGAGCCATCAAGTCTTTTAACGGGGAAGCGCATCTCGATGACAGAAGCGGAAGAAAGAATCAGCGCACTCTTAACGGACTGGGGGATTCACCAGAACGAATCGTTGCTGACTTACTGATGAGTTGAATTGGTCGTGACGGGCAGATTTGATTGGGCGCGAGTCAGCTTGCGCGGCCACCCCTCGCACGCTTTCTTTTGTGCGCATCTGCTGCGCTTCTGCGCTTTAGAACTTTGGGGTGCTCGTGGATCGGCAGCAAGTCCTAACCGCGGAAACATACATTTTGTAAGTAACGAGTAAGTCCACCCAAAAAGAAGTAACTTCAAATCCACTAACCCACTGGGCTCGCCAGATTTCGTCAACCCGAATTTCGACGTTGCTTAGCCAAGGCGGTTGCGCTCACTTCATTGGTTGGGCTGCCTTTTCCTTATTGACGAAATGGAGGTATGCAGCGACGCTAAGAAAATTAATGACCACCGCGATCACGTTCCATACGACCACTGGTCGCGAGAGAATCAAAACGCCGTAATAGACCCAAAGGATCTGAAAGACACCCAGAATAGCCGCCATTCTTGGGTTCATGCCCTCACCGGACTGTCGCCTCAACATGACGACGAGGTCCGGCACAGCCGCAAAAGTCGTTCCGATGCCTGCCACGAGGCCAAAAATCTCGGACCGCTGAAAGCGAGGAACCAACAGGCTGGCTGTATCGTGTGGGATCATTCCCCCACAGCCTGAAAGCATTAGACTCATGAAGCAAACGCTTGCAAACGTTCTGCTAAGTCGTGACATACGAGCCTCCAGAATTGAAGTTTCAGGCGGCCGTGAATAACTGCCAACCAAAGTTTGGCGAAGATCGCCATGGCTAATGTCGAAAAACAAAGCGCCCGTACAGGAGAGCCGCACACAGATACAGACATTCATAATAGCGAGCGTCTGGAACTCGCCAATCTGTTACTTCTGCCAGTGCCAGACGCAACCGGGGGGCTCGTAGGGTAATCGTTGACACTACAACTCGTGCATCCTCACCGGCGTCAGCCTGAACCGCGAATTGGTGATGACTTGTGCCCGCATGAAGCAATTCCAACGGAGAAATCACCATGAGTGCAACCCTCGTTGAAACCACAGCAGCTACTCTTCTCGCGTCGGTCTGGACACGATACCCGACCTTGTACGAGATCAACACATGGGTCTGGCTTTCCGAACTCAGCCGGAAATACGGGAAGGGCATTAACTTATCGTCGGTGCCTTCAGCCGAGTGGGATGACATTGCCGCTTACGGCTTCGATGGAGTGTGGTTGATGGGAGTTTGGGAGCGGAGCCCAGCGGGTATCGCGACTTCAAATCAGGACAAAGGTTTGCTTGATGATTTCCGGCGAGCGCTTCCCGACTTCCGCCCCAAAGACAACGTTGGATCGCCATATTGCGTGCGACGCTATGTAGTCGACCAGCATCTCGGCGGTCCGACGGGTCTGGCGATTGCGCGACAAGAACTCTCGAAGCGAGGCATGAACTTGATTTTGGATTTCGTGCCTAACCACGTTGCACCAGACCATCCGTGGGTCATTGAGCACCCGGAGTACTTCATACGAGGTAGTGCCGACGACGCACGAAATGATCCCGCCTCCTACGTTGATCTCGGAGGAACAGTGTACGCCTGTGGACGTGATCCCAATTTCCCAGCTTGGCACGACGTCCTGCAATTGAACGCCTTTGAGCCCGGTCTTCGAAACGCCGCGATCGAAACCGTTTCCAGTATTGCCCAACAGTGCGACGGCATTCGTTGTGACATGGCGATGCTCTTCCTGAACCCGATTTTCGAGCGCACTTGGAGTGGCCGTGCTGGACCGCGCCCGGAAGCGGAGTATTGGGTGGATGTAATCTCCAACGTCAAGAAAAAGTATCCGGGTTTCCTCTTCATAGGTGAAGCTTATTGGGAACTGGAGTGGGAACTCCAACAACAGGGCTTCGATTTCTGCTACGACAAGAAGCTTTACGATCGCCTGGAGCACGGTCACGCGGAGAGCGTCCGCCTGCATCTCTGTGCCAATCTCGGCTACCAGAACAAACTACTTCGTTTCATCGAGAATCACGACGAGCCGCGGGCAACGGCGACTTTTTCACGTGAAAAACAGCAGGCCCTCGCCCTGACCACAGCCACCCTCCCGGGAATAAAACTATTCCATCAAGGGCAGTTTGAGGGGTGCAAAGTGAGACTGCCAGTGTTCCTGGGAAGACGTCCGGATGAGCCCGTTGATAGCGACCTGCAAAAATTTTATCGGAAGCTTCTACAAGCCGTAAATCATCCCGTTTTTCGCGAAGGCCAGTGGAGCCTGTGCGACCGATCGGGTTGGGTGGACAATGCAAGCTTTGAAAATTTGGTGGCTTGGACTTGGCTGAAAGATGACGAGCGATACCTGGTCGTGGTCAATCTCAGCGAGTGTCCTGTGCAAGCGCGGGTTCAAGTCCGGTGGGCTGACGCAGGCGGTGGAAAGTGGCATTTGCTTGATGTGTTGTCAGACGCGACTTACGAACGTGATGCAGATGAAATGCTATCTCCGGGTCTCTACGTGGAACTTGAACCTTGGAACTACCACTTTTTCCGCTGTCTTCTAGTGGCCGTTCAAGACACGCCGTAATTCCAGTTGATCGATTGTGTTTCGCAGGATAAAGAATTGGTCGGGACGGGCAGATTTGAACTGCCGACCCCTCGCACCCCAAGCGAGTGCTCTACCAGGCTGAGCCACGTCCCGACGAGAAAGAAAATCCGCTGTGTGCAAGAAAAAGGGGTGGTTACAGCGGAAGTTCGCCTTGATTATAACATTTGCAGGTTGAACAGCGAGAGGCCGTCACAGAGCGAACGTGAGCGGTTCAATCTGCATTATTGCCCAGGGACTCTTTTGTGATAGGTTTTTGCGGCCATGGACTGACCTGCCGTTTGCGTGAGCCGATCACGGGCGGACAATACTTACAACTTGAACAGTCTCGGCTTCAACTTGCGGATGAACTGGGCAAGGCAGCCCGCCACCACGTCGACTAGCTTGTGCCGCCAGCAGAATTGCGGCCTATCGAAACGCTAGCTTTAAGACGGCACAACAAACGTAAGGGTACAAACTCGATGCCACAAGGGCTAACACTTCAGTTCATTGCCCCTAAAGCGCAGAAAATACAGAATAGCCGCGTAATACAAGGAGATCCGCCGTGAACCGTCTTCTAACTAAGTTTGTTTGTGTGCTTGCGTTGCTTGTCTCGATTTCTGCATTTGGCCAGAACGTGCAGCCTCCGGAAATGCAAAAAGGATTTACGGGCTTTGAAGAATTTCAGGGCACATTGAACTCTGACAGCAAGATTTTCAAGCTCGACTCAAATGCTGGATATGACTTCAACAAGCATTTCGGAATATTTGTCGGCATGCCGCTGTATTTTGCCAACACGCAGACTACCACCACGCAGGTGAATGGGACCGCGACGACGACCACGACCGACATTACTAATAACGGCTTGGGCAATGCCTATTTCGGATTTGCCATGCGCGCGCCGAACAAGACCCTGGACTATGGTTCCACCGTAACGCTTTCCGCTCCCACGGGAAGCACTTCCAAGGGCTTCAGCAGCGGCCGCGGCAACTTTGACTGGGACAATCGTTTTGAGCACGCTTTTGATCGGCTCACGCCATTTATAGACGCCGGGCTGGCCAACGCCGTGCCCGATACAGGATTGTCCACCAAGCCTTTCACGTCGCTGGGTTTGCTCTCACACATGGAAGAAGGCGGAGAGGTTGAACTAGTCAAGCATTTCTCCGTTGGCGGCTCAGGCTATGAGATTTTCCCGTTCGGCAACCAGAAGATTTTCAGCAAGATCGTGGGCAAAGGCCAGAGCGGAAAAGGGAAAGGCAAGAACACTTTTGATCAAGCGGCCGTAAGCAGCGGATCGGGCCTGACGCGTGAAAACGGATTCAACAGCTGGGTGGCTTTTGATCCTACGCCGTTGTGGCGCGTGCAGGTCGGGTTTTCCCGCAGCATTACATATGACCTGAACAGCTTCGGCTTCAACCTGCGGATGAACCTGGGCAAGGCAGCCCGCCATCAAGGCTCCTAGCTCGCACGTGCGCGCGGCACATAATTGCCATCTTCCAGGACCTGGCACGGCGCAACGTGCGGCGTGACCAGGGCCTCCTTGGGAATAATAAAAGTCTGCTCCAGCGCATACTGTCCTGACATGGCGGCGTGAGGAACTCCGTCGGTGTAAACCATCCACGCGCTGCCCGGCGGAAAAACTAATTCCTGTTTCGGCGCGTTCGTTTGGAAGTCAGAATTTTCCTTGAGCCAATCATGCAGATAAAGCATGAACTCGTCATAAGGCGAGCGATCCGGGATTGGCAGGCCGATCTTGCTGGCAATGTGCGCCAGCGCGCGTCCCAAGCCGCTGTTCGATGGGCCAATTTTCTTTTGCTGCATCAGCTTTGGCAGAAAGTCATGAAACGGCTCGCCCACATTCCACACTCGCCCGACAGATGGATTGATATTGGCAAAGACCCGCAAGATGCGCGCGCCGTGCGTGGGCCGTGAGGGAAATGCATCCACGTGCAGCAGGTCATTGCGCTTGTGCAGTGAGAGGTCGCGGCCTTGCTCTTCCAGCGGACGGAAGCTGGCAAAATCCAGCTTCATCTTGCCCGCGTAGGGCGCCAGAAATTGCGAAGTGAATTTCGTCACTGCGGCGGAGAAGTCCCGCATGATGGTGCTCATGCGCTCGCGGTCGGGAGAATTATCGTCCACGCCTTTCAGCAAATCTTTGGCGGGACGATAAGAAATATTTTTGTGAAAGCGCGAGCCGGTCTGCTTTTGCGAGAGCAGGAATTCACGATCAGCATCGGGAAAGTCAAACGGCACATGGCTGAAGAAGAGTACTTTGCCGCGCTCCAGCTGGTCACAATGCCAGGGAGCCTGCTTAGGATCGTAATTACTTACGTCCAGGATGGCAGAACTGCCGGATAGATCTGTCATAAACATCCTTTGCTAGTGCGCTTTGACGAAATCATACTCGGTTCATTCCGCGTCCGCAAAACAAGCAAAGAATGATGGAAAAGGGGCACGAGTCGATGCCCGCGCCCTGGTTCCACTTTTAGTTGCCATTCTTCTTGCACAAAGCGCCATGTGTGATCGACGTAAGCAGACCAGCCGAAGCGGTGATCTGGCGGCTGAAACATCCGCTGACAGAGTCGTTAGAGAAGAAGTCCTGCGTGTTCTGCTGCCCCGTGTTTCCGGTGATGTTGAAGTTGGAGTCAAACAGCAGCGTGTCACTGGGCGTGACCGTATTGGAGACCACGCTGAACGATGCTGGGCCGCCATCGCCGTGCTGTACCGCCGCGCTCTGGAATTGCTGGCGGATCGTAGTGGTTTGCTGGCCTGAGCCATCAGGATTCACAGAGAAAGTGAATCCAAGGTCCAGCGGCCAGTCAAAACGCTGAGACGAATTTCCGCCTCCGTGGCCGTCAGTCTGGGTCTCAGAAGTGATTGTGGTGCGCTGTTTGATATTTTGCACAAACGCCGTGTTGGTGATGTTGAAGTCCTGCCGGCTGGAGAATTGAATATTCTGCTGAACATTGGTTGCGATGCGTCCATGCGACGTCCGGACAAAACCTTCCACCCTGAAGATGCGCGATGAATCAACAGTCACCGAGCCGGTAATGGTTCCGTCGGACGCAGTGCTCAGGTTTTCAACCACAGTTGGATTGGGAACGCCGATAGTGTTGCGCGTAACCTCGCCGGTTATTTGGTTTGATCCATGGTCCTGGAAAACGAGCAGCGTTGCCGTGGTGGAAAATCCACTGTTCGCTCCGAACACGCTCACTGCGATCTGGTGCGGCTGCCCGTTGCTGAGCACGCCCGCGAAGGGCGTAAGGTCAACGCGATAGGGAGCAAAATTCAACGTCTGCACGCCGGGAATCGGACGCCATAACAGCGGATCGATTCCGCCGGTATAGATCCATGGATAGACCGGCGCAACGCCCGCGGGTGTGCCATCAATCGTGACTTGGCTCTCGCGGAACGCGCCGCCGCCGCAGCTTTGCAATTCATTAGCTACATCATCCGGCACACATGTGTACCAGAATTCGTCGCCCGCCTGACTTTCCGCCACCACATCAATAAAAACGCGTTCAACGTTGGTGGGAAGAGTAAAGCTCTTTGACAAGGCGCTGGTGGAGTTGGAAAGAAATGCCGTTCCCCCCGTGGGATCGGACGCGAGAGGTAAAACAAGGTCGGCAGTGCGCGGAGCGTCCTGATGGCTGGCCAGCGGATAGAACTGAATCTGGGCGGTCCCGAAGAGAGTGCTGGTAAAGGTGGAGTTCACCAGATTGCCCAGATCAACGCGGCCATTCTGCGTTGTATTGAAGAGAGCGGAATAATCAGTGAGATCGCGCTCAATGTGCCAGGAACGCGCCACCTTTCCTGAAGGTTCTGAGGTGGTACCGAAATAAACGTTCACGCCGCCAATCCAGATTTCCGCGGTGCGGTCAAACTGCCTGCCCGCCTGAATTGAAAAATCCGCATTCAGCACAACTTTGGCCCATGGCCCTGGGCAGGCCGGAGTAAAGGAAAATGGCTTGGGAGAAAAATCCGCAAAAGCAAAATTATTGAACAGCGTAACCACGCACGGCGTTGTCTCGGGCCGCGCCACCGGCGGGTCAGCAGTAGCAGTATTGCCGGAACCAATCACCAGTCCGGGCGGCGGAATGGGCTGAGCTGAAACTGCGGTGGCTGCAAGCACCAGGCAGGCCGCGACAAATATTTGTGCAGAAGAAAACAAAATGGATCGGCAAGCGTGAGCAGAGGGAACGAGCATGACTACCTCCATGATGAGGGCCAAATTCTAATCAGCACGAGGGAAAACGGTCAAACGTGAGTGCCACGTTTCGACCAGGCGCGTGGTCGCTTAGGTGCCACTCTCAAATATCTTTGCAGCGGTTGGGCACATGTCCGATAGCAGACAGACGGGCCTATGTTCAAAAATATATTTTTAATATGTGGCAGCTTTTACAACGTTACTGCTGCAGAACGGTCGCTCGGGAAATCGCAAGAATGAGCCGGCGTGACGCCGATCAAAGAAGCCCTAAGCGAAGTTCAGATTATTTTCAGGATCTCAACTGATGTTGCAGAATAACCGCCGTAATAATCTTCTCAATGGATGGAAAGAAATCGCGCAGTATCTCGGAAGGGGAGTGCGCACAGTTCAGCGCTGGGAAATAGAACTTGCATTACCTGTTCGCCGGCCGCGCGGCAGGAGCAGAAGCGCCGTGCTGGCATTCGCAGCCGATCTTGATGCATGGCTTCTGCGTATCGTCGGCAACTCTGAAAACACATCCGTCCCCGCCGATAGCGTACAGCACTCCGGATTGCGGGTGTTGGTAGTTGAAAACAGCGTTCCTGACCTGAATGTATGCGCTGCTGTCCTTCGCAGAATCGGGGCAACTGAGATTGACATGGTGAGTAGCGTCTCAGGGGCGCTGCTTCGCCTTGAACACATCGCCGCCAACAAGCTGCCAAAGCCCGATATCCTCATTCTTGATCTTTCGTTTGCTTATGAACGGGGCCTTGAAATTTTACGCTACAAGGAAGCTTGCACTGCTCTCCAGAGCATTGAGGTCATTATCTGGAGTTCTCTGGCCGAAGAGCAGAAAGATCTTTCCTCTCTATTCAGCATTCAGAGAAGAGTGCCAAAATCGGGAGGCACAAACCTACTGGAAACAGCACTCAAGGACCTGTCTTCCAGACGATTCGCAAATGACGTTGCGCCCTCGTCACCTCGCGCCGCATAGTCTCCGCCGATGTCGGAACCACCGTGGCACCTCAGAAGTTCTTGCCCCTTAGTTCTGCGGATAGTGCCGTATCCGGCGGTAATCCTCAACGAGTTTTAGCCAAACGCATGAATGTAAATTGCTGCTCAGGGGCAACTCTTTGAATTAGTGGATCTTCAAAATTATTGAATCATATTCATTTAGAGGTACTTACGATGCAGCAACATCAACACCGCGAGAGACTTCTTAATGGCTGGAAGGAAATATCGCAATATTTAATGCGAGGTGTGCGTACCGTTCAACGCTGGGAAATGGATCTCGCCCTGCCAATTCACCGCCCACGCGGAAGGAGCAGAAGTGCCGTCCTGGCATTTGCTTCAGAGCTTGATGCCTGGCTGGCCCGCACGCCCATGGCCCTGACTTCCGCGAGCGACGAAGGTGACACTGGCAACTCGCCTTTTGCCGCTATGCAGGTATTAGTGGTGGAAGACAATGTGGAGGACCTCAATACCTGCATCGCCGTGCTCCAGAGGCTGGGAGTTGCTCAGGTGGATGCGGTCTGTACGATATCCGGAGCTCGTCTGCGCCTGGAAGAGATAGCCCATGGAAAACTCCCAAAGCCGGACGTAATTGTTTTGGACCTCAATTTTGCTGTTGAAAGTGGCTTTGAGATTTTACGCTACCGGAAAGCGCATCCGATTCTGAGGGACATACAGATCATTGTGTGGACAGTATTGCCGGAAAGCACATTTAATCTTTCCCAGTTGTTTGATATTGAGAAAGTGGTGCCCAAGGGCGCAGGCCCAAGAGAGTTGGAAGCGGCATTCACTGATTTACCGCCTGCTATTCACAATGAGGACGTGATTACCCCAGCACCATGACACAATGCCGGGCTGCAAGGGTTCAAATCCTGTGAGGAGCCGCTCAATTTAAATTTCGAAAAGACTTTTGGTGACGTGGGTTCGCAAGCGCTGCGCTGAGAGCTTCTGCCCAGGGCCATTACGTGCTACAGCAACCTCACTGGCCTCACCATCATCACAAAAGTTGTTATGATGAGACCCACGCTGTTAGTTGCTGAACCCGAGCCGTCACAAGCCTTGTCAGTTCGAAAACTGGTCCTTGAAACGGGCAAATTCAATGTTCTCACTGCGCATAGTGGGACTGAAGCCCTGGAGCTTTTTCAGAAGTTTCCTAAAACTGACGCCGTGATACTCGTCAGCGGTGAAACAATCAATTGCGAGTCCATTGGCAGGGAAGTAAAAAATGAAAGACCTAAAATTCCGGTCATTGTACTCAGCCCACGCATTGGCGACCAATATGGATTTGCGGATCACACTCTTTCGAGCCATGAACCTGAGCAACTTTTGGATCTGGTCCGGTCATTGTTGGGAGATCCGCGAAATTTGGATATAAACCAAGTGGTTAAGAAGAGGGCATAGAGCCTGGTGCATGGCGAAAACTATTATCTCAAGTGGTCATAATGTCGCGCTCTTACGCGCGAGAAATGCCTTGATCCAGCAAGCGGGCTATGCGGTGATTACCAGTAAAGAAGCCGCAGTGGTACTGGAAATGGTGGAGACGCATGATTTTGCAGCCGCTGTTCTCTGCAGTTCCATCCCCATTCACTTGAGAACAACATTGGCCCGCGATTTGAAAGTATTAAAACCTGATTTGCCGCTCATTGTTATCTACGCAGATGGCGAAGATGACCAGCTCCGCCCATGGGCCAATCAATTGGTCCAGTCATCTTATGGAATTGCTCAACCGCTAATAGAAGCGATTACGGCGGAAGCTGGTGATCCCGATGAGCGCGCCGCTTGAAAAGCTTAATTCTGAAAAAACGCTTTAGTGATCATGCGGAGGCTGTGCCTGAAGCGGCACAGCCAGTATCACTCCGCAACCTGATGCATAATTAGCACGCGCAACGCGCGAAACTTGTTTTTTGAATAGCGTAGGGGCTCCCTACTTGCCTCCGCTGCTTGAACTAGAGTTCCCTTTACTACCATTGAGCTTGGAGTCAACTGCCTGCGCCTTCGCCAGGTGTTGCTGCAATTTTGGAAGCATGGTCCCGGCCCACTGCTTCAAATCGGGATCTTTCAGGTTCTGTGATGCATCTTGAAACTCCTGGACATCCTTCTGATGGTCCTGGACCATACCGTCCATATAATCCTTTTCCAATTGCTTGCCTTGATCACTGCTGAGTTTCTGCTGAAGATCTTGCGCGTCACTCGGCAGGCCATCCGGCAATGTGATGTTCTTTGATTGCGCTAGCTTCTGGAGCTGATTCAGAGCGTCGGTATGGTCATTGACCATCATTTGCGCAAACTGCTTTACCGCAGGGTCTTTTGCCTTGCTCGCAACCATTTTTCCCAGTTCCACCTCGGCACGATTACCTTTGGCGGCATCTTCAACGAACTTCTGGTCCGGGTTCGCGCTCGCATTCGTATTCGCGTTCGTATTTGCATTAGAAGCCGCGGCGGAGTTGCTGCTTGCCGGCTGTGTGGAACTCGTGTCCGAAGTTGCGGCTTTGTTATTGCTACAGCCGACGCTGATAAGCCCGGCCATCGCAAGAAAAAGCAGGTTTTTACGAATTTGTCTCATAGTGTCTCCCCTTTGATATCTCTAAATTTTTGGATGGCTTCAATTCCAAGGAAGATGGATTACGAGCATTGGCTTATGACCTGCCAAGTTCTGCCAGCCAACTTGGCAGCCGGCTCCCCAACAGGGTCGCTCCAGGTAAGAGTTTCTCTTCTGCGTGGCAAAGCTCTCGCCGATAAAAAGCAACGCCGTCGCGGCAATTTTCGTCTCAACGATACAAAACATTGAATCGGCTAGGCTAAAAGGGGGGATCATGCATCAACGAAAGTCTCTGGAAAAGTGCGCAAACGATAGTTGTTCAGCAACATTCAAGAGTCTGGGTGAAGGGGAACTGTTTGTTTTCCCTGTGAGTAACCCTCGGGCATGGCAGCTGCCCCAGGGTTCACGACAAGAAATTCTCTGGCTTTGCGACGATTGCTGCAAGATCTTTACTCTTCAGGTTGATGGCAATTCAACGCATGTAAGAGTCGTAAGGCGAGAAATTCAGAAGGCAGCATGAATTTAGCTCAAATAAGACCCGGCCTTGAAGTCAACCCTGAAAGCATTGCTGGAATCCATTGCAAAGAAGCTTTACCACAGAGGGTTGCCATGAGAATGTGCGGGCTTAAAGGACTTTGCAATACCGTGATGCGTTTGACTGCGGTACTTATTCTAATCGGGGTCGCTGGCGCGCAGAACTCGGCAGATAAATGCTCAGGGCTACCTGATAATCAAAAGTTGAAGGCGGCGCTCTCGTCCGTCGTAAAGCAGGGCAAGGAACTCAACAGCGGAATGGGAAATCAGGAGTGGGCCGCGGTAGTAAATCGCGATGGGATTGTGTGTGCCGTGGTTTTCTCAGGACCAGACAGATCTGCCGAGTGGCCAGGAAGCAGGCTAATAGCGGCGGAAAAAGCCAATACCGCGAATGCTCTTAGTGGGCCAAACTTTGCATTTTCCACCGCGAACCTTTTCACGCCGGCTCAGCCCGGACAAAGTCTTTTCAGCCTGGTCGGCAGCGCGCCGCCTAACCCGCAGGCAGCGTTTGCGGGGCCTCCTGACGATTTTGGCAAACCCAACGATCCCATGGTAGGTAAGCCCATAGGCGGCATCATTGTATTTGGCGGCGGACTGGCGCTCTATGACGCAAAGGGAAAAATTGTCGGCGGAATGGGAGTCAGCGGAGATACTTCTTGCGCGGACCACGTTGTTGCCTGGAAGGTCCGCCATGACCTGGGCCTGGACCATGTTCCCTATGGCGTAGCGCCGGGCCAGAATGACAACATGATTCTCGATATTCAGAATGGCGCCAGCGCAAGCGGATTCGGCCATCCTTCCTGCAAGGGCGGCAAGCCGCCGGACGAAATCATCAAGCAATTACCAGAGAAATTTAAGACCCAAGGCAAATAGTCAGATAACGCCAATTTGCGCCAAATGTTGACGGCTTTAGATTCGCGAAAAGCGCCCAGTCAAGTTCCGTGAACTACGCAACCGCGCAGCTCTGCCTTCCATCTCTCTAGCGATGGATATTTCTGTAAATGAAAGTCCCCTGTGATCATCGCTAAAGTCATTCTTGGCTTGCTGCTGGTCTCCCTCGCCCTGCATGACATGTTTCATACACTCTTCCACCCTTCCGGCCGGGGAGCGATCGCCGAATTTGTTTCTTTCAGGACCTGGCGAATGTGGCGTTACATGTTTCCCGCTCGGCATGATCGTCTGAGTTTGGCCGGGCCGATCGCGTTTATTGCTACCGTGTTCGCATGGGGCGCGATGATCATCGCCGGCTTTGCGTTCATTTACAGCCCATTCCTCCTCTCCAGCTTTGTGATGGCCCCTGGACTGGATATAAGAGAGCACGTCACATTTTTTGACGCCGTCAATGTCTCTCTTGGTTCGCTGATTACCGTTGGTGGGGATTTCAACACTAATTCGCGCTGGATTCGTTTGGCCATGGGTTCGGAGGCGGTGTTGGGCTTCGTTCTTCTCACCGCCAGTCTTTCCTGGATACTCTCTATTTATCCGGTGCTGGAGTACCGGCGTTCTGCAGCGCATCGTTTGTCTCTTCTGTACCACGCGCACCGAATCGAGCGGGTGGGAGTCAGTTCAACTCCGGAACAAGAGACGGAACAGCTTGTAATTGCACTGGCTATAGACATTACGAAAATTCGTAATGATCTGGCGCAGTTTCCGATTACCTACTATTTCCACGAAGATGACCCACAGTCGGCCTTCCCCGGTGCACTGCCCCTTGCCATGGATTTCGCGGCACGGGCGACACGCCGGGAGTCGACCGAACCGGTGCGAATCGCCGGCATTGTGCTGCAGGGCGCTATCCACGATTTGCTTTCGCTGGTGGGCAGCTGGTTTCTCAGCATGCCCAATGAGTTGGACGATGAAAAATTGATGCGCGCTCTTGCCGACGATCATTTTAGAGAGGAGCTGCGCAGCCCCTGACAAGCGGCAACTTGCGCCATTACCCGCAAGTCCCTCAATAAAGGACAACTAGAACGTGAGTTGAACGCATCCTTGCCACATATTGCCGAGAGTCCCGGCACATTAGGTCCGAATCTGCAGAGCACCCTTGAGCTGAAAGGCGAAAAAGAGCAGTGCAACTGCGACCAGAAAAGCAAGTTTTAATATTTTCCCGATTTGCCTGCACAGGAACCACTGCGGCTATGGTTTTGCTGGCATTCGTGTTGAGCGGCTGCGGAAAATCCAGCAGTCACGCTTCCGGCGCGCAGCCTCCCGCAACCGAATCCAACTATGCGGCGCAGCCCTACGTGGGCAAGATGGAAGCTGACGACTTTCAATGGGTGCGTCCTGCAAAAGATTACGCCTCCACCCGCTACAGCACGCTTGACCAGATCAACATCGGCAATGCCAAAGACTTGAAAGTTGCCTGGACGTTTTCAACCGGCATGGATCGTGGCCATGAAGCGGCCCCGCTTTATGTGAACGGCACGCTCTACATCATTACGCCATGGCCGAATACTCTGTTTGCTCTCGATGCTAAAACCGGCGCGTTCAAGTGGCAGTACAATCCCAATCCTTCTCCTTCAGCCAAAGGCGTGGCTTGCTGCGATTGGGTCAATCGCGGCGGAGCTTACGCGTTTGGAAATATTTACTACAACACGCTCGATGGGTTTACCGTCGCAGTAGACGCGCAAACCGGCAAGCAAGTTTACAAAACAAAATTGGGAGACATCACCAAGGGCGAGACCATCACCATGGCTCCGTTGGTGGTGAAAGACAAAGTCCTGGTCGGAAACAGCGGCGGCGAATTCGGCGTGCGCGGCTGGCTTACCGCAGTGGACGCACATAGTGGAAAAATCGTCTGGCGCGCGTATTCCACCGGCCCGGATAAAGAAGTGCTGATCGGCCCGCGCTTCAAGCCCTTTTTCAATTCGGATAAAGGCCAGGACCTGGGCGTGAAAACCTGGCCTCCGGACATGTGGAAGATCGGCGGCGGCACCGTGTGGGGTTGGATTTCCTACGATCCTGAAACCAACCTGATCTTCTATGGAACGGCGAACCCCGGCCCCTGGAACTCTGATGAACGTCCCGGAGACAACAAATGGACCGCGGGCATTTTCGCGCGCGATGCTGATACTGGAGACGCAGTCTGGTATTACCAGTACAGCCAGCACGATCTCTACGATTATGACGGCGTGAACGAAAACATTTTGCTTGACCTGCCGATCAACGCTCAGCCGCGCAAAGTAATCGTCCATCCTGACCGCAACGGATATATTTACGTTCTTGACCGCGCGACCGGACAGCCGCTTTCTGCCAGCCCATTTGCTTATATCAACACCAGCACGGGAGTGGACCTTAAGACCGGATTGCTGCAGTACGTGGAAGAGAAAAAACCGCGCTTCGGTTCGGTGACGCGCAACATATGCCCCACCGCGCCCGGCGCAAAAGATTGGCAGCCCTCCGCTTTTTCTCCCCGCACAGGCCTGCTTTATGTGCCGCACAACAATCTCTGCATGGATGAAGAAGACGTTTCAGTCAGCTACATTGCCGGCACGCCCTATGTGGGGGCCAACGTGAAAATGTTTACCGGCCCGGGGGGACATGGCGGCGAATTTACGGCCTGGGACCCTGTGAACGGAAAAGCAGTGTGGAAGATTAAAGATCGCTTTCCCGTATGGAGCGGCGCGCTGGCCACCGCAGGCGATGTTGTTTTCTTTGGAACAATGGATGGTTACTTCAAGGCGGTCAATGCCAAAACTGGCGAGCAGCTGTGGCAATTCAAGGCCGGTTCAGGAATCATCGGCCAGCCGATAACGTATAAGGGCCCGGACGGGAAGCAGTACGTTGCGGTGCTCTGCGGCGTTGGCGGCTGGGCGGGCGCAATCGTCTCAGGAGGACTAGACTCGCGCGATCCCACGGCGGCGCTTGGATTTGTCAGCGCCATGAAAGAGCTGCCCAAGTACACCAGCAAAGGAGGCCAGCTGTATGTTTTCTCGCTTCCTTAGTTTTTGCTGCCTTGTGTTGGTGAGTTCGTCGTTCGCGTTTGGGGCTTCGCTCAAGGTGTGTGCCGATCCGGACAATCTGCCTTTCTCCAACCGGAAAGCGCAGGGCTTTGACAACAAAATATCAGAAGTACTGGCGCGGGAGCTTGGCCGCAAATTGGAATTTGTGTGGCAGCGCGCGGGACGCGGCTTTGTGCGTGAAAACCTCAACAAAGGCGTCTGCGACATGCTGGTGGGTGTTCCCGCACAATTCCGGCCAGTGCTCACAACGGCGCCGTACTACAGCTCCAGCTACGTTTTCATCACGCGCAAAGACCGCAAGCTCAAGCTCGATTCGTTTGATGATCCGAGACTGCGGCAAATGAAAATCGGCGTCCAGGTGCTGGATGATGACTATGCTCCGCCGGCGCGCGCTCTCTCCCGCCGCCAGCTTACGCCGAATATCGTGGGCTTTGACGCCACGGGCGAGGAGAGCGGTGAAATTGTCAGCGCCGTTGCTCGCGGCAAGATCGATGTTGCAGTGGTCTGGGGACCGCTGGCCGGATATTATGCAGCGCGGCAACGCGTTCCACTCACGGTCTCTCCCGTGAAGCCGGAACTGGACCCGCCGGCGTTGCCGTTCCGCTTTGCTATGAGTGTCGGCGTCCGCAAATCAGATCGCGCACTGAAAGAGCAAGTCGAGCGCGCGCTGGTGAAACGGCATGCGCAGATCGAGCGCATTCTTCGCGCTTACTCAGTACCCCAGTACGGGAGCGCGATAACGGAGGCAAAGCTTAAATGAGCAAGCGCCTTCTTCTCGCTGCCGCAGCACTTCTTCTCGCCGGTTGCGCGCGCGAACAACGCAACTTCCGTGAAGCCACACCGTCCAACGCCACCGGTGAAGGCGTCCAGATGAGCGAAATCGCTCCTGGCCACACCGCGGAGCGCATTCCCAACGCCAATCCCTATGAAGACAGCGCCTACTCTGTAAGTGAAGGCAAGCGGCTCTATGAAATGTACAACTGCGTAGGCTGCCACGCTCATGGAGGAGGAGGAATCGGGCCGCCCTTACTTGATGCGAAATGGATTTATGGCAGCGAGCCGCAGAACGTCTTTGACACGATCGTTGAAGGCCGTCCGAATGGCATGCCTTCTTTTCGCGGAAAGATTCCTGAATCGCAAATTTGGGAGATCGTTGCGTACGTACGCTCGATGAGTGGACAGCTTCCCAAAGACGTCTCACCAGGGCGCGAAGACCACATGTACAGTAAGCGGCCGGAGGCTTCCACGCCTAAAGAGCACCCGCCACAGACCAATGTTCCGGAAGGTCAAAAGCAGAAATGAGGCGTCACGGTCCATTTTTGACGATGGCCCTTTACCTTGGCCTGCTCTTGCTCGCCGGATGCCACGGCAACCAGGCAGCCTTGAACTCTAAAGGCATCCAGGCTGCGCGCATCGAGCGGCTATGGTGGCTGATGTTCTCGATCATCCTCGGTGTCTATGTCATAGTTCTCGCCTGGGCGGGAACAGCGGTCTTTCGCGCACGAACGCACCGCTCTGAAAATGAAATTCCTCCGCAGGTCGATCCGATTGCCGATCAACGCATGACCCGCGTTGTTGGCGTTGCTATCGGCGCAACTGTCGTCCTAATCTTTGTAATGCTGACGTCCAGCGTGGTTACTGGACACGCCATTGCAAATCTCGCTTCAAAGAATCCCGTGACCATCGATGTCATTGGCCACCAATGGTGGTGGGAGGTCCACTATGAAGCCACGCAAGCCGATCAGACTGTGATTACGGCCAACGAAATCCATATTCCGGTGGGCCAGCCGGTGGTGATCAAGACTGCATCGCAGGATGTGATTCACAGCTTCTGGGCGCCTAACCTCCACGGCAAACGCGACTTGATTCCCGGGTATCAAAATGCTCTGTGGATCGAGGCCGATGAGGAAGGCACGTTCCGTGGCCAGTGCGCCGAGTTCTGCGGACATCAGCACGCGCACATGGGATTTTTCGTTGTAGCCGAATCGCCGGAGAAGTTTCAGGCGTGGCTGGCGCACCAGGTGAGCACTCCGCCTCCTCCCAGCGATCCCATAGCCAAGCATGGCGAGGAAGTTTTTCTTTCGCATCCCTGCGTGATGTGCCACACCATTCGCGGCAGCGGAGCGGGCGCCAAGCTGGGCCCTGATCTAACGCATATCGCGAGCCGGATGACGATTGCGGCAGCAACCCTGCCAAACACGCGCGGAAATCTTGCGGGTTGGATATTGGATTCGCAGTCCATCAAGCCAGGCAACAAGATGCCGCCGAACCCGCTGAAGTCTGACGATCTGAATGCGCTGCTCACATATCTGGAGACGCTGCAATGAGGAGAATGCGTTGACGCCTCTCGAACAATCGGGCACCGCCACGGCAGTTGAAACCAGCCGGCTGGAAAAGCTGGAGCGCATCTGGCGCGACCCTTCCGGCTTCTGGGGCTGGTTTACGCACGTGAATCACCGCTCGATCGGGAAGCGCTACATGGTTACGGCCTTTGCGTTCTTTCTTGCAGGTGGGGTACTCGCGGCATTGATGCGTATCCAACTGGCTCGGCCAGAAAATCATTTCCTTAGTCCCGATCTCTACAACCAGATTTTTACCGTGCATGGCAGCACCATGATGTTTCTCTTTGCCGTGCCCATGATGTTTGAGGCGCTCGCCGTCTATCTTGTGCCGCTCATGGTGGGAAATCGCAATATCTGCTTTCCGCGCCTGAATGCGTACAGCTATTACGTCTATCTGGTCGGCGGCCTGCTGCTCTATTCCGGGCTCTTCACCAATACTGGCCCGGACGTCGGTTGGTTTGCCTATGTCCCGCTCTCCGGTCCCGACTTTACGCCGGGTAAGCGCGCTGACATATGGGCGCAGATGATTACCTTCACAGAGCTATCTGCGCTGGCCGTGGCAGTAGAAGTTGTCATCACGGCTTTCAAGATGCGCGCACCAGGAATGTCACTGAACCGCATTCCGATTTTTGTCTGGGGGATGGTGATCGTAGCCTTTATGGTGATTTTTGCCATGCCGGCCGTCATGCTCTCCAGCACCATGCTGCTGATGGACCGCACAGTGAACACGCATTTTTTCAATCAGGCAGAAGGCGGCGATCCGATTCTCTACCAGCATCTGTTCTGGTTCTTCGGCCATCCTGAGGTTTACATCATCTTTATTCCGGGAACAGCGATTGTTTCCACCATCATCTCTACTTTTTCCCGGCGCCGCATCTTTGGCTACACAGCAATTCTGCTCGCGATGGTGGCCACTGCATTCGTCGGCTTTGGTCTGTGGGTGCACCACATGTTTGCCACCGGCCTGCCGCAAATGGGACAGAGCTTCTTTACGGCGGCGAGCTTGATGGTGGTAATCGCGACCGGCACGCAAGTTTTTTGTTGGCTGGTCACGCTCTGGACAGGCAAGGTAATTTTGAAGCCGCCGATGCTGTTTGCACTGGCTTTCTTCTTCGTCTTCATAATGGGAGGGCTCACCGGCGTACTCATGGCTTCAGTGCCGGTTGATCTGCAGATTCACGATACGTTTTTCATCGTGGCGCACTTTCATTACGTGCTGATCGGCGGCGCAGTCTTCCCGCTGTTTGGCGCGCTTTATTACTGGATGCCGAAAATCACTGGCCGCTTGCTCAATGAGGCCGCGGGCAAATGGCATTTCTGGTTGTTCTTCATCGGATTCAACATGACCTTCTTCCCCATGCACATACTGGGACTGCGCGGGATGCCGCGCCGTGTGTACACGTATCCCACCAGCATGCCCTGGGGTAATCTGAATTTCCTCGCCACTCTTGGCGTAGTGCTGATGACTGCGGCTGTGTTGATTTTCATTGCGAATTTCTTCTGGCACTTAAAGCGCGGCGAGATCGCGGGCAACAATCCCTGGGGGGCTTCCACGCTGGAATGGGCCACCACCTCGCCGCCGCCGGTCTATAACTTTGCCGAACTGCCCACCGTGAACGGCCGTGATGCGCTCTGGGACGCGCTGCCCAACCAGCCAATCGTCGAAGGCCTGGAGGAAGATTGCCGGCAGGTGCTCATGACCAAGGTGATGGACGCCGATCCTGACTGTCGCCATGAGTTCCCCGGGCCAAGCCCAGTGCCGATCCTGGCCGCGATTGCGACCAGCATATTTTTCATCAGCACAATTTTTACCGCGAAGCTATTCTTCCCGACCATCATTCTGGTCGGCATTACGCTGCTGATCTGGTACTGGCCCAAGCGCCAGCCCAGCTTGCGCCGCAAGGAGCGGGAGATATGGGAACAATAAACCAGCCCCGGCCGGTGCTTGACGTATCGCGAACGCCTACTGTGGTGTTTGGCCATCGCTCCGTGATCTGGTGGGGACAGTTCGGGCTGATGCTGATTGAAGGAACGATGTTCGCGATCTTCATCGCGACCTACTTCTTCCTACGCACACGGGATACAGACTGGCCCCCGGGCTTCTCGCTCCCGGCGCTCAAGTGGGGAACTATCAATCTTTCCATCCTCATTTTGAGCGCCATTCCTAACCAATGGCTGAAGAAAAAATCTGAAGAGGGCCAGCTTGGCGCGGTGCGGATTGGGCTGATCGCGATGTCGCTGATAGCGATCGTGAACTGCGCGATTCGTGCGCTGGAGTTTCCGTCACTCAACTGCGTCTGGGACGGCAACGCCTACGGCTCCGCTACCTGGACACTGATCGGCTTCCACACGTTTCACCTGGTTACCGACATGCTGGACACGGTGATATTGACCCTTGTCATGTTCTTTACGCCGATTGAAGGGCGACGGTTTGAAGACGTGAGCGTTAACTCCGTGTATTGGTACTTCATCATTCTCACCTGGATTGCTACGTACCTGGTGATTTATTGGGCGCCGCGATGGTTGTGAACAGAACAGATCGGCCCGGGCCTGCGGAGGATTTTCGCAGCGGAACAGGAGCGTCGGCGCTCTGGTGGGGCATTTTTGCCGGGCCAGTTGCCTTTGCGCTCGATGAGGTGCTGAGTTACGCCATCGTGCAGCACACCTGTTCTACTGGCTATCATTGGCTGCTGCATTTTTATACCGGTCTGGGAATTGCGCTTGCGCTCTCAGGATTCTTTGCGGCGCGTTGGTGCTACCAACGGCTACCGGGAAATGCCAGCCCCACAGGCGTGATGGTTGAGTCGCGGAGCCGCTTCATGGCCATTTACGGCATGGCCACCAGCATTGCTTTTATTGTGGTAATCATTGCGCTTTCTATTCCCAAGTGGGCCATGAGCCCCTGCGACCAATGAAGTTGAACAGTACATTGCGGATCGTTTGCGTTTTTGCGCTTCTTCCCTCCATGGCGCAGGCATATGAGGCGGCTGACCACGTTTCTCCCGGTGGCCTGTGGCGTGCGTGGAGCTTTGAGCCCTGGGTGATCGGCGGACTCCTGCTCACTGCGGCGCTTTATATCGCAGGACTACAGCAGTCAAAACAATCAAGCTGGCAACGGGCCAGCTTTGCTGCCGGAATGATTGCATTAGCGCTAACGCTGCTGTCTCCTATTCACCGGCTGGGATCGGAGCTGTTTTCCGCGCACATGACGCAACATGAACTGCTCATGCTGATTGCGGCTCCACTACTGGTCCTGGGCAAGCCCGGAGGCACCATGCTCTGGGGATTGCCGGGAGACCTGCGCAAACAAGTTGCGCGATCGTTGAAGCTATCTTTGGTCGCGAAAAGCTGGAAGGTGATTTCCGCTCCGCTTGCCGCATGGTTGATCCACGGTGTGACGTTGTGGCTCTGGCACGTTCCCGTTTTATATCAGGCCACTCTCGATAGTGAACCCGTGCACGCAGCGCAGCATGCCACATTTTTATTCACGGCTTTGCTGTTCTGGTGGACGCTCTTTCATGGGCGGGGAGGCCGCATGCCATATGGAGCGGCCGTGGCATATGTCTTCACCACCGCGGTCCACACCAGCGTACTGGGCGCGTTGCTAACCTGCTCTTCAAAGCTTTGGTATCCCGCTTACATTGAACGCACCGCCGCGTGGGGACTGAGTCCGCTGGAAGATCAGCAGCTTGGCGGCTTAATCATGTGGGTGCCTGCCGGCGTGGTCTACCTCGTGATCGGGCTATGGCTTTTTGCCGGATGGTTGCGTGAGTCAGATCGGCGGCTAGTATATGCGCGATCGACGGACCTGCTACAGTCCGCCTTGCGCGAGGGAGGCCGCGATGCATAAGCCCTGGGCTACCCTGTCTCTGATCGTCTTCATCATCGTTGCCGCAGTCTTATTGGTTGGGTACAGCCGCAATGAAGTCCAGCGGGCGAACGACATCCGCGCTGCGATCCGGGCCACCGGAGGAACCCCGCATAGGGGTAAGGAGAAGATCCGTTATTACGGCTGCAGTTCATGCCATACAATTCCCGGAATTCAAGAGGCCAATGGAAAAGTTGGGCCCCCGCTTGAGGCTTTTGCCTTCAGGATCTATATCGCTGGTGAGGTGCCCAACACGCCTGACAACCTGCAGCACTGGATTATGAATCCACATAGTATCGAGCAGCATACCGCTATGCCGGAAATGAACGTGAGTGATGCAGACAGCAAAGATATTGCGGCCTACCTTTATACGTTGCATTAGCCTTTTCACTGCAATGCTGTGGGCGGGCCTTGTCGCGAGTGCCACGCAACTGCGAGGCCGGGTCGTGGATGCTACAGGAGCGGTCATCAGCGGCGCACGCGTGCAACTGGACTCCGGTGGGCATATTTACGCTACAACTTCCGATAGCCGAGGCGCTTTCTCTATTTCATCCGTACCCCATCAAGGAAAGCTCAGCGTTTCTGCCGCCGGATTTTCTTCCAATGCTCTGCAATGGGGCGGATCGTTATCGCCAATCGTGATCACGCTCCAACCGTCCCCTGTTGCGGAAACGATTGTGGTCACCGGCGAGCGAATCCCCACGCGCCTTGAACAAACGGCAGCGAACGTTGTTGTGCTTACGTCAAATGAGCTGAGCAGCAAGGCAGCAGTAACGCTGGACGATGCTTTGCGCCAGGTGCCAGGATTCACGTTGTTTCGCCGCAGCAACAGTCTTACGGCAAACCCCACCACGCAGGGAGCATCGGTGCGCGGAGTAGGCGCAAGCGGGGCCAGCAGAGTGCTGGTTCTTGCCGACGGCATCCCGTTGAACGATGCCTTTGGCGGCTGGGTGTACTGGGACCGCACGCCACGCATCGCGCTGGAGCATGCCGAGGTGCTCCGCGGAGGAGGTTCGGCTCTCTACGGTAGCGGCGCTTTTGGCGGAGTTGTGGACATGGTGACCCAGAACAGCAAAGACCTCATCACCCTTGAGGCGGCCGGCGACTCCCTGAGCGGTCATGATGTAGAAGGCTTGGCGTCACGGCAGCTTGGCCATTGGACGCTTTCTGCTGACGGCCAAAATTTTGGCAATGACGGAGCATTCGTTGTCGCAGCCAGTGATCGGGGGGCCATCGACACACCCGCGTCACTTCATTTTGCTAATGGCATGGTGCGAGCGCAGCGGAGCCTCGGCGCGAACAGCACAGTGTTTTTAAGCGGAGCATTATTTGCGGAAGAACGTAACAACGGCACAGCGCTTCAGATCAATAGCACGCATCTGGGCGAACTCAGCAGCGGGATTGACGCCACTCTGGGCCAAAACATATTTTTCATTCGGGCCTATGGCACCGGCGAGCACTATCACCAGAGCTTCTCCGCGATTGCCACTGACCGAAATACTGAGACTCTCACGCGCTGGCAAACTGCTCCATCCGATCAGGCAGGCTTTGCCGCTCACTGGACTCGGCCTGTTTCCGCATTGCAGATCACGGCTGGGTTGGATGGCCGATTTATTCACGGTGAAACAGATGAAACGGCCTTCAGTAATAATTTGCCAACAAGCCTGATTTCAGCAGGCGGTCGAAGCAGTATGGTCGGTTCTTTCGTGGAACTCTCAACGACAATTAAGCATCGGCTGCGCTTATCCGGAGGCGTGCGCCTTGATTGGTGGTCAAACGCCGATGGTTTCAATAGGACTGTGCAGCTTGCGAACTTAAAGACGACAGCAACGTCTCTTGGTTTGCATCGCGAGACAGCATGGAGTCCGCGCGTCGGCGCAGTTTATGACCTTGGTCCGATGTGGCAGCTTACGGCATCAGCTTACGGCGGCTTTCGCGCTCCCACATTAAACGAACTTTACCGGAGTTTCCGGCTGGGCAACGTGCTCACCTTGGCAAATGAGGAACTGCGCGCAGAACACATCCAAGGCGGTGAAGCAGGTATTCGCTACGTTCGCCGGCGCTTCCTGCTGGGCGCATCGGCCTTTCAGCAAAGCGTTGATGACCCCGTCGCTAACGTCACGCAAGCTACAACCGCGGCACTGATCACGCGTCAACGTGAGAACCTTGGCGCATTGCGCGCCCGGGGAGTAGATGCCGATCTGCTATTACTTTTTTCTCACATTCAAATGCGGGCGGGATATGAATACGTTCATTCCGTCGTCAGCAGTTTCAGCCTGAATCCTGCACTGGTGGGTAAGTATGTTCCCCAGGTGCCGGCGCACACGGCGACCGTGTCTACAACTTATAGTGCACCACGCAATTGGACGCTGGTTGCATTGGCCCGCGCGTCAACCCGTCAATTCGATGATGATCTTAACCAGTTCGAGCTGCGGCCATATTCCGTGCTGGGTATTTCAATTTCAAAAAAAACCGCCCTGCTCACGTGGTTCGCAAGCGCTGCCAATATTCTGGACGCCAGAGTTGAAACAGCTGCAACTCCTGTGCTGAACTATGCCGCACCGCGTGTTATCTCAGCTGGAGTACGATTTGATACTTCAAAATAATTTGATTAGAGAAACTTCCGCGACAAACTGCGTGAGACAGGGCGCTAAATCATTCGGGAGTTGCAGAATAGTTCAGGCGCTTTTCCGTTCTCTTGAGTGCAACTCCACCTCGCCTTCCACCTGCCGCAAGATGAAGCTTTTGGCGCAATTAGCGCATAGCCAGAAATTTTCAACTGCCTTGTGTTTCGCGTCTGATTTTTTCGTATAAAAACCAAAGAATCTGCCGCCATCGAGTCGCATCAGGGTTTTGGCGCACTGCGGATTGGCACACTTCGAGATCATGAGTCAGTGGCAGCTGCTTATTCTTAGACGCTACTCGGCGCAACTAGGTCGCCTGCAATCGCAAGCTCCCGATTCAAGCCAAGAATAAAGGTTGCCCGCTAAATTGTCCGCTTTACTGCTATCTCAGGCGTTCACAGGCAACTTCTCTGGCGCGTGTCGAAACCGCACATTTGCAGAGGAAAAATTACGAGTCTCTGCTGTCCAGAGTTCGATTACTTGTTTGCTTTCAACCGCCGCTGTGGCAATCCACTTGCCTTATTCCATGTGTGAAGTGAACAGGATTCATTCCAATGGAGAAATTTATTTTGCCGCCACAAAGATCCAGTAAGCCACAAAGGTCCAGTAAAAAGTCCGGGCAGGTCCCATTTCTCAGCGGAGAGATGGTCCCGGTTTCCGGCATATGGCGGCCAGACCACGTAGGCTGTCCCAACTCTGGAGATATCTGGCTGCGCAAACAAACATCCTTTCCGTCATGCTCTGGCTGTGCTTCCTCAGCCGGTTTCATGTTGATAGAAGAAATCATGCACATTTCGGAAGACCCTGATTTTCAGTAAGCTGCGGGATTACCGCTTACTGTGTTTTCGAATTCGCCTCCGGCTATAATTCCTTACGACCGCCAGGAGGCGAAATGAAACGGGGTATTGCATTTGCACTTGCCAGTATGTTGTTGTTCACACTCTCCACACCTTGCTTTGCTGATTTTCAGTACACAGAAACCACCAAGATCACCGGAGGCGCGGCCGCAGGCGCGATGAAATTTGCCGGCGTCTTCAGCAAAGACGCGCGCCAAGCCACGCAAGGCACCACTTCCACCATCAGTTTTAAAGGCAACAAGATGCGGCGTGAAGATAGCATGGGCCAGGTTGAAATCATTGACCTTGACGCCCGCCGCATCACGCAGATCGATAACAAAAAGAAAACTTATTCCACCATCACCTTTGATGAGATGAAGGCCCGGATGGAAGAAGCCCGCAAGAAAGCAGAAGCGGAGCAGGCAAAGCGCAACAAAGAGCAGCCCAGCCAGGTGAAAATTACTCCCAAAGTCACCATCACGCCCGGCACCGGCTCAAAGAAACTGCTCGACTATACCGCCAAAGAAACAAAGATGCGCGTGGACATGGAGATGACCTCTGACGATCCCAAAGCCAAAGGCCAAAGCGCAAATATGTGGGTTGATTCAGATTCCTACATTGCGCCGGTCAAGGGCTATGACGAAGTAAAGCATTTCTACCAGCGCATGGCCAAGGAACTGGACTGGCTTCCCGGAACCATGCTGGGCGCAAACCCGCAAATCGCGCCCGCGATGGTCGAATATCGCAAAAACGCCACGGCCTTGAATGGCATGCCCTTGTTTTCACTGGTCAGCGTAGGGATGGCCGGCCAGCCCGGCGCGCCACAGCAGGCTTCCCACGACGATCAAAAATCCAGTGGCAACCCGATTAGCAGCATCGGCAGCATCTTCGGCAGGAAAAAGAAGAAAGACGACGCAGCTCAGGATGATAAGTCCGATTCCAAGCCCGGCGGCGCGGCGGGTTCCCTGATGGACACCAGCACTGAAGTGACATCGGTTTCCACCAGCGCTGTTGATGCAAACTTGTTCAAAGTACCCGATGGCTATAAACAGGTAGAAGCTAAGAACGTGCAATAAAGTTTCTGTATCGATACAGAATTCCGGCGCTCAGGACCGCCCTGTGCGCCGGCAGTTTTTAGATCACGCCGGGACCTCAAAAAACTTCTCAATCCTCTTCCAATATTTCTGCACAATCATCTCCGTGCTGAGATGGCCACCACGCGCAAACGAATTCAGCTTCACCCCGGTTTGATCAGCGAACTTTTTGACTGACTTGTATGGCACATACGGATCGTCCTTGGCGTGGAACATCATGGTCTTTGCGGGATCGATTTCGTTAACGTGTGCCGCCGGATTATAAAATTTGCCGCCGTGCAGCTTGCGCCAATTGCTATCTGAAAGGCGATAGCCATTGCCAAACGCCTCGCGGATATACGCCGCATAGCTGGGATTGGAAGTCTCCAGCCGTTCTTCAATCGCCAGAATTCCCCAGTCCACCACGGGGCAGTTGGCAATCACTCTCTTCACACGATCATCGAGTGACGCAAGAATCGCCGCTGCGCCGCCGAAGCTGCCGCCAATCACAAAGATCTCATCCGGCTTTAACGCAAATCGCTTGCCGAAAGCCAGTTCGCGAATGCCTTTTGGCAGTTCATTAATGACGTCCAGAATGTCCCTGTCTGGAGATTTTTGTAGAAACTGGCCGCCGCTCTCCCACGATCCCCGATATCGAGGATAGAAAACCCAATAGCCTTTTGCCGCCAGGAATTCCATCAAGCCTTGTTTGCGTGGAATGCCCGGCATGCCGTCGCACAGGATGATGACTTTCTGCTTCTTCCGTGGCCGCGCGGAAGGCAGAAATTCCGCCACGATCTCTTTCTTGAATCTCGTCCTGAAGGCCCAGCTCATTTGCCTTCAATCGCGTCCCACACCTTCTTGGTGTCCACGTTCTGGGTGTACTTTACGATTTTTCCGTCCTTGAAATTCCAGATGTGGGCAAAAACGGCGTCCATCACGCCCCCAGATTTTTTGTAAGTCCCAAGATACCTGCCGGTCACAATGATCGTGTCTCCGGCATCATAAAACTGGTCCACCTCGGCGCGATAGCCGTCCCACTCTGTGGCCAGCCGGGCAAACACATTTTTACCAACCTCTTCCATGCTGTGATACGTCCCGGCGTAAGGAAAACCGGCGGCTTCTGTCCATTCAAAGCGAGGCGCCAGCGCGGACTGGAGGTTCTTCGCGATCTGTTCGGCGTCGCCTTTGTAAATTCCTTGGATTGCTTCCAGGTTCGTCTTCACTTGGTCACCTTAATAAATATTTATTTTCGTCCATAGAAACAGCCCGCCCCCGAGCAATACCTAAGTGGAAAACCCTAAATTCTCTAATCTTTTTTCTAATAAACTTGTAACGCTTATACCATTTTGGGAACGATAATACAGCATAAGGCTGAACCAAATCGTCGGGTTTCGGATCGCAACGGACCCGGCCGGGGAAAAACTGCTATGTATGATGCCATCATCGTCGGCGCGCGCTGCGCCGGCGCTCCCACCGCTCTTTTACTCGCACGCAAGGGTTACAAAGTTTTGCTTCTTGATCGCGGGACGTTTCCCAGCGATATGCCGTTCTCCAATCATTACGTTCATCAGACCGGCTCTGCGCGCCTGAAGCGCTGGGGACTGCTGGATGCGTTGAAAGCCTCAAACTGCCCTCCGATTTTGACCAATCATTTTGATTACGGCGCATTCTCGCTTACAGGCTCGCCCGTTCCCGCGGCAGGCGGAGTGACTGAGGCGTTTGCGCCGCGCCGCATCAAGCTTGATCCCATATTGGTCGATGCCGCCGTGAAATCTGGCGCGGAACTGCGCGAAGGATTTTCTGTCCAGGAAGTGATTTTTGAAGATGGCCGTGTAGCCGGCATTCGTGGCCATGAAAAAAATGGTCCCATGGTGACTGAGAAAGCGCGAATCACAGTGGGCGCTGATGGCATGTTTAGCGTCGTAGCCAAAGCCGTACAGGCGCCGGAATACAAGACCGGTCCGGCGCTGGAAGGCTCGTGGTATGCCTACTACAGCGGCGTGCCAATGGTCGGCTGGCATCTGTGGCTGCGTTCGGGCAACGTGATTTTTGCTTACAACACGAATGACAATCTCTCGCTGATCGGTGTTGCGTTTGCTGCTCGCGATCTTCCTACTGTCCGCGCCAACGTGGAAAAGCACCACAGCGCCGTGATCGCCCAGCACGCGCCGGAGTTATGGGAACGCATGCAGGCGGGCAAGCGCGAATCGCGTTATGTGGGCGGAGCTATTCCCAGCCACGTGCGTAAACCTTATGGGCCGGGATGGGCGCTGGTAGGCGATGCAGGCTATCAGAAAGATCCCTGCACAGCCTCCGGAATCACAGACGCGTTTGGCAGCGCTGAGTGGCTGGCCGATGCCATTGATGCAGGCCTGAGCGGTCGCCAATCGATGGAAGAAGCACTGGCTGCCTATGAACAAACGCGTAACAACGCCGAGCTGCCGTACTTTGACTTGACCACGCAACTGGCGGCTTTGGAACCTCCTCCGCCGGAGGTGCAACAGCTTCTGGAAGCTCTGCGGGAAAATCCTGAGCAGCGCAGCCGTTTCTTTGGAATGCTCGCCCACACGGTGCCGGTCACGGAGTTTTTCTCGCCGGAAAATATGCAGGCCATCTTCAGCAAGCAGAAGCATGCGGCAATTTCCTGAGGCAAACAACTGTAGAGCTCTCGCGCTGCCTGAAAATTTTGCAACGCTTGTGAGCTTTGCTTCACAACTAGAAAAGCGCCGTGATCTGATCGTACTGCGATTTAATCTTCTCGGGCTGAACGAACGCCTTTGAGCGAGAGAAGAGTTCATATTTCAATCAGCACGTAACAGAAAGACCTCAGGCACTCGTTCATAAGGAGCACCATGGAGATCGCAATTTTTGGCGCAGGTATTGCCGGATTGATGAGCGCAATTACTTTGCGCGCACAAGGCCACCGCTGCCGCATTTACGAGCGCATGCGCCAGGGCAATGAAACTGGCATGGGCTTCATCCTGATGCCGGATGGCATTGATTGTCTCCAGAGTTTTGGCGTGAACCTGACCGGCGAAAACAGCGGCGCGCCGCTGCAACGCTATTTCTGCCGCAGTTCCAGCGGCCAGATACTCTATGAGCAGCCCTTGCCCGCAGGCACACGCAGCATTCGCCGCCGCCAATTGATTGATGCGCTCATGGGCGCATTGCCGGCGAACAGCACGCCCGTGTTTGACGCCGAACTCGCCACGCTTGATTGTGACAATGCGGGAAATGTGGCACAGGCGCGCCTGAACACTGGGGCGACCGTTCAAGCAGATCTATATGTCAGCGCGGAAGGCATCCGCTCCCGCGCACGGCAGACTTTGTATCCCGGCTGGCCGGCTCCGCAGGCGCAGGTGCTTGAAATTGTTGGGATGGTGGAGTGCAAGAGCACGGTTCGCTGGGCCAGCAACAATTTCAACAAGTTTCATGCGGTCAGCGGCGGCATTGCATTGGGCATGGTGGTGGTCGACTCTGAGCACGTGGTCTGGTACCTGCAATTTGATTCTCAGCGTTTTCCTCAGCCCGCGGAAGATGCTGGCAATTTTGCCGAGGCCCGCAAAGCGTTCATTACCTCGCTGGTGGGAGACTGGGCTGATCCAATTCCTCATCTGCTCAGCATTGCAGATTTTTCCCGCTCGCATCTTTGGCGTCCGCTGGATACAGACCTGGTTCCGGCGTTCTATCGCGGAAATCTGGTTCTCGTAGGCGACGCTGCACATCCGCTCTCACCTTTTACCAGCCAGGGCGTTTCTTCCGCCGTTGCGGACGCAGTGGCGCTGGCGGAAAATCTTCGTCCACAGAATTTGAAAACGCAATCTGATCTGGAGCGCGCGTTGTCCCGCTATTCAGCGGAGCGCCGCGAGCAATGTGCGCCCTATGTGGCCAAGGGCCGCGAATTAGCGCGCCATTTTCTTACCCCCGAAATCGGCAGCACCATTCTGATGCCGATAGCCGAATCGGACCAGGCGCAGCCTGCATCATTCTCAGACAACATTGTCCGGCTCGATCTTTTGCGTGAGCGCGCCTTTAACATGCGCTGGGCACAGCAACCTGCGGACGTCATCCCGCTCACCGCCGCCGATCCTGACTTTCCTGTCTCTCCCGTGATTCAGGAGCAGCTTGTGCGCTACGTTCGTGATGGCGTGCTTAGTTACGGGCCGCCTGAAGGCCTGCCGCAGTTCCGTGAATCGGTTGCGCGCTGGATGTATGAAACTCGGCACATGGATTGCACAGCGGAAGAAGTATTTGCCACGGATAGCGCGGCATCGGGAATGGCTGTGCTGGCGCGAGCGAGCCTGAGGGCCGGCGATGAAGTTCTTATTCCCGATCCCGTCGATTTTCTGCTGCACCACACCGTGCAACGCGCAGGGGCAACACCGGTTCGCGTGAGAGTTGAGCCGGGAACTAGTGCGGGAGAATTCATTCGCGGAATGGAATCGCGTCTGACCAGCCGCACACGCATGCTCTGGCTTTGCAATCCTCACAACCCGTTAGGCGTTGTTTACTCGCGCGAGTGGCAACAGCGTGTTGCTGAATGGGCCATCTCTCGCGGCTTGAGAATTGTTTCCGACGAGATCTGGTCGGACATCGTATACACACCGCACCGGCATGTCAGCATGGCTTCGATTTCATCTGAAATTGCGCACAACACCGTAACGGTTTACGGCTTCTCCAAGAACTTTGCTTTGGCGGGGTTGCGCGTTGGTTGCTTAATCTGTCCGGACCCGAAATGGAGAAAAGAAATCATCGCCGCCTCAGACGCGGAAAGCACTGTCTATGGTGTATCGGTGCTATCGCAGGTCGCGGTAGTGGCTGCGCTCAATGACGGACGCGAGTGGCTCGCGCAATTTGTCCAGCACCTGCAGGCGCAGCGGGATTACGTTGTCAGCCGTCTCGCTAAGTGGCCGGGAGTGACCGTACAGCCGCCGCAAGGGACGTATGTGATATTTCCCGACGTACGGAGCCTGAGTGACGATTCAGAAACATTGTGCCAACAATTACGCGAACAGGCCCGCGTGGCGCTGGTTCCCGGCGCTCCGCGATGGTTTGGCCCCGGCGCCAGCGGACATCTGCGCATATGCTTTGCTACCTCGCGGCGTATCCTGCAGGAAGCGTTTGACCGGCTGGAGCCGGTCGTGACGCAAATCGCCAGCGAACGCCACCTGATAAAAGTGATTCACTGAGCGCAAACAGTTCAGCTCTATTCCGTGCGGGTTTTTCCGGGGTCCGATTCCTGAATGGAAACCGATTTTATATTTACAAATTCATGGATGCCGTGGTGGCTCAGCTCGCGTCCGTAGCCGGAATGCTTAACGCCGCCAAAAGGAATGCGCGGATCAGAGGCCACCATTCCATTGATAAACGCCAAGCCTGATTCAATCTCATTGATGAAAAGATCGCGCTCCGCGGCATCATTTGTCCACGCGCAAGCGCCCAAGCCAAAGATAGAGTTGTTGGCAATCGCAATCGCCTCATTCATATCTTTTGCGCGATAGAGCGATGCCACCGGACCGAAAAGTTCATCGTCATAAGCCGGCGAACCCTTGGGAATATCCGTTAGAACTGTAGGCGCGAAGAAATTCCCTTTACGATCCACGCGCTTTCCTCCCAGCAGGACGCGCGCGCCCATCTCAATTGTCTTTTGCACCTGCGCTTCCAGGCCATTCAGGACATCTTCAGTCGCCAGCGGGCCAACGTCTGTAGCCGCATCCATGGGATCACCGACTTTGAGTGACGCCATGCGTGCCACAAACTTCTTTTCAAATTGCTCCGCAATCCCCTGATGAACAATGAACCTCTTCGCTGCGATACAGGATTGGCCGTTGTTGATCACCCTGGCCTGCACGGCTGTATCGACAGCTTTATCAAGATCGGCGCTGGGCATCACAATGAAAGGATCGCTGCCGCCAAGCTCCAACACGCATTTCTTTATCTCTTTGCCGGCAGCCGTGGCTACGCTGCTGCCCGCGCCAACGCTGCCGGTGAGCGTAACGGCGGCAATGCGGCGGTCTGCTATTAAAGGGTTCACGCGGTCTGAGCCGATCAGCAAGGTCTGAAAAGCGCCTTCAGGAAAACCGGCGCGGTGGAAAATATCTTCAATGGCAAGGGCGCATTGCGGCACGTTGGAAGCATGCTTCAGCAGCCCGACGTTGCCGGCCATAAGCGCGGGCGCGGCAAAACGAAACACCTGCCAGAACGGAAAATTCCACGGCATCACAGCCAGTACAGGACCAAGTGGCTGGTAGCGCACAAAGCTGCGCGTGGCGTTAGTTTTAGCCTCTTCATCGGCCAGGAACCGCTCTGCATTCTCGGCATAGTAGCGGCAGCCGAAGGCGCATTTCTCCGCTTCCTGCACGGCTGATTTCAATGTCTTGCCCATTTCCTGGGTCATCATCCGGCCAAAAGCGTCTTTTTCTTTTTCCAGGATCTCCGCGGCGCGCATCATCATGGCGGCACGCTGGGCAAATGGCACCTTGCGATAGTCGCGGAAGGTCTTGCTTGCAAGAGCGATCTTGTTTTCCACCGCCTCGTCGGAGTGCTGCTCGAACTCCCGCAGCAATTCACCGGTCAACGGGCTTACGCTGGAGACGGTCCGGCGCGGCAGCTCAATCACTTTTCTGGTACTCATTCCATCTCTCCCTTTGTCGCTTATTTCATTTTGGATGCTGCCAGCCCCTCGAATGCTTCCATTAACTTGCGGCCTGAAATCGCAACAGGGAATAAGCAGGAAAATCACAGAAAGGATAACAAGAAAAAACCCTCAACGAACGCACGACCATCAAACGCATGACCATCAAATGCACGACCATCCATGTAGTTATAGACGGCTGCCATTCATCGCTCTTTCATATCCTCATTCATGTTGGGGGTCGAGGATGACAAAATTGCTGGAACTGGCCGCTCTCCGATCGCGTATCACCAGACATGTTGAGGTGTGTAGAGGAGGGCAGGATGATGAAAATCGCGATCGCAACGGCTACGTTTCTGGCTACGCTGTCCATAACGCCAGTGAGCCTCGTTGCGCAGAGTTCAGGCAGTCCGGCGGAAAAAGACTTTGTTTCCGGCGGCAAGATTGAAATCACCCTGGAGTCGGGCGACTACCATATCCGCGCAAGCTCTGATAACCGTATTCACGTGCGCTGGAATGAAGCGAGCGCCAAAGGCGTGCAAGTGAAACTCACAACCAGCGGCAAGTCGGCTGATCTGCGTGTGGAGAACACGCCGCACAATAATTTCCATGCCACCATTGAGGTCCCGGCGCTGGCTGACTTGCGCATCCGGCTAACCGCGGGAAACCTGGAGATTGCGGGAATCAAGGGCGATAAAGATATTGAGGCCAACGCGGGGAACCTGAATATTTCCGTTGGCAGCTCCAGCGATTGGAGTGATGTGGACGCGTCTGTGACCGCCGGAGATTTACATGCGCCCGCGTTTAAAGCCGCCACGGGTGGACTGTTCCGGTCACTGAAATGGAAAGGTCCGGGCAAGTACAGGTTGCACGTCCACCTAATGGCGGGCGACGTGAACCTGCTGAGTTGAACCGGCTGAGTCTTTCGCCGCGCCCAGATCCAGGTTGACGCGCAAGATTTTCCTTCTATGATCGTTCTCTCACCGTTGTACTAGAGAGAGAGGAAGAATATGCGCGCCGTTCTTCGTTGGTCCGTTCTCTTGTTGAGCGTTGCTGGTATCGCTGTTCAATCAATAAATTTGTCTGCCCAAACGGTAAGCGATCCCACCAGACAGCGCGCGTTTGAGCTGTTCAAACAAGATAAGCATCTTGAAGCCCTGCCGCTGTTTGAAGAGCTGGCGCTCAAGAGTCCGGACGACCGGGACGTTCTGCTGGGCCTGGGCGTGTGCCTGGTATCTGAAGCGGCAACGCTCGACGATCAGGACGCCGCCAGCAAAGAGCGTGTGCGTGCGCGGCAGGTGCTGCTGAAAGCCAAAAAGCTGGGTAGCACTGCACCTCTGCTGCAGACTCTTCTGGAAATGCTCCCGGAAGATGGCGTCGTTAAATATGAGAGTACCCCGGCAGATCAAGCCATGCGCGCCGCTGAAGCAGCGTTCGCCCGGCATGACTTTGATGAAGCGATCAAGAATTACACCAAGGTCCTGGAATACAATCCCAAAAATTACAGCGCGGTGCTTTTTATCGGAGATACATATTTCGCGGAAAAGAATTGGGCCAAGGCCGGCGAATGGTATCAGAAAGCCATTGATCTGGATCCCAACAAAGAGACTGCCCACCGTTATTACGCGGATATGCTGCTGAAAAACGGCGAGATTGAAAAATCGCGGACGGGGTTCATTCAAGCGGTTGTGGCGGAGCCGTACAGCCCCATCACCTGGCGGGCGCTGCAGTCGTGGGCAACCACTAATAAACTGCAACTAAAGCGTGTGCACGTGGACACACCGAATAACGTGAGGCAAACCGGCGAGAAGAACATAACGATTACTGTGGACCCGAAAGCATCCGACGAGACTTCCACTTTGTGGCTCAGCTATGGACTGTCCAAGGCGAAGTGGCATGGCGGCGAATTCAAGAAGCATTTTCCCGCGGAAAAACAATACCGCCATAGCCTGGCCGAGGAAGCGGAAGCGCTTACGACAGCGGCCACGGTGTGGACTGAGGTGGATGAATCCAACAAGAAAAAGAAAAAAGACGTTTCCGCTCCTAAAGACCCCAATCTAATTCTGCTGCTCAAGCTATACCAGGCCAAAATGATTGAGCCATATGTGCTGTTGAATGCTGCCGATCAGGGTATCGCGCAGGACTATCCCGGCTATCGCGAGAAAAATCGCGAAAAGCTGGAGCAGTATCTAAGTGAGTTTGTAGTGCCGGCGGTGGAAAAGCCTTAGTCAAGTTCTTTCATGTCATCGCGATCGTTATCACAAATGTGAAATCAATTTGTTCGCGATCTCCGAGCCGCGCATGCGCGCTTCCGGCAAGTACACAGTGTCCAGCTTGATAACGCTGTCACCTTTCAGCACGTAGAAAGCGTGGCCGAAAGAGCCGATCATCGCATTGTCGCCCACGCCAGTGACTTCGTCGAACCCGGGGACGACGGAGAGCGTGGTACGGAGCGGCATCCAATTTCCGCTGCCGAAATTGCGGTTCACGCTGAAGGAGAAAACTCTGCCGCTGGGATCGGGCGCGCTGAGGCCAAAGCCTTTCACAATCCCTTCCATTTCTTTAGTGTGCTTCAACAGCTCAAGAGGGTTATCACCCTTCGAATTTTTGACATCGGGATACTGGGAAGCTTTTTCCGAGTCTCGCTTCGCCTGAGCAATGGCGAGCTTTTGCAGCTCGGCGAATGCCGCCGGGTTGGTGTAATAGGCGCAGCCGGGATCGCCGTTGTCCATGATTTCCGCGCTGCGTTCCACCGTTACACCGATCATCTGCTGCAGCTCTCCTGTAGAAAGCAGCTTGCACATGTTGCCCTGTGAAACCTGAGAGCCAAATGATCCGCCGGTAATAGAAGATACTTTGCCTTTGACCCAGTGGACGCCATAGAGCACCGCGCCAAATGCTCCCAGGACCAGCACCAGAATAATTCCGCCGACGATCAGCAACGCTTTGCCAGCGCCGGAAGATTTTTGCGGCTGCACGGTTTGCGCTTGTGACGCAGGTTGGGTAGGCTGTTGCGCGATGGTTGGTTGGGCGATCGGCGGCTGAGCAGAAGCGGGCTGCTGAAAAGCTGGTTGCGGAGAGGCTACGGTCTGCGCGACGGGCTGCGGTGTCGAAGCAACGGACGGAGTCGGCGCACTTGCTGACTGAGCACGATGACCGCAACGTCCGCAAAAGAGGCCGGAAAGCGGCGCTCCGCAATTGGTACAAAATTCAGCCATGGCTTTCGTCCTTTGGCAGAAGTAAAGACGGCCTGATATTGTAACCTGACTTTTGCGGCAAAGGCGCCACGGGTAATTGCCCCGTTTTCCACACCATGCAGTTTGGCCGTGTCCGGTAGGGCAATATTTACGCGGTGAGCCTTAGCAGGGTACTAGCCGGGGCTAAGGTGTACACCGTAAGATATTGAAAATAAAGGGCCGGATTGCTGGCCTTGGAATGAGGAGTTTGGCAATTGCAATGCAATAGTCAAAAGCGTGACGTTATGCGCAATCGGGGGTGAGCTGGCAAACCCTGTCACAAAGCGTGGCCCCGATGCTCGAACGACCCCGGTTCGGAGGATTTTACCCCAATGAAGAATTATCTATTGTCGTTATCGCTTGTCGCCGCCATGGCAATTCCAGCGGTTGCACAGCAGAATCAACAGACCACATCAGATCAACCGCAGGCGCAGCAGACCCAGGCCCAGAGCAACGATCAGACCGCGACCGGCAAAGATCCGTTGACCTACACGCGCAAAGAGGGCTTCTGGGGACATTTGAATCCCTTTGCCCGCAAGAAATATGTTAACCGCCAGCTGGATCCCGTTCGCGGCCGCGTGAATGAGCTCGACGAACTCACCGCGAAGAACGCCAAGATGATCGCCGACGTGGACGCCCGTGCGACCGAAGGTATTCGCAACGCGATGAGCAAGGCCAATGAAGCCGATACGCACGCGCTGGACGCGGGCAATCGCGCCAACCAGGCCCAACAGACGGCGCAGCAGGCGCACACGCGCATTGCTACTGTTGAAGATACGGTCAGCAAGATCGACCAGTACCAGCCCATTACGCAGGCTGAAATCCGCTTCCGCGCCGGACAGAGCGCCCTGAGCAAGAACGCAAAAGACGCGCTCGACCAGATGGCGACCTCGCTGAAGAACCAGAAGGGCTACATTGTTGAAGTGCAGGGCTTCTCGCCCGGCAACGGCACCACGGCCATTGAGAACTCGCGTGAAATGGCGCAGATGGTCGTTCGTTACCTGGTCCTGAACCATGAGATTCCTGTCTATCGCATCTACACGGTCGGCATGGGCAACGCTCCTGTTCAGGCGGAAGACGGCAAGATTCATCGCCAGAAGGGCGGCAAAGTTGAGATCAGCCTGCTGAAGAACGGCCTGGCTGACCTGAACGCCAGCAACAACTCAGCCCCCGCGACCGGCAGCGGCGTTACCGCTACTCCTGCTCCGCAATCGGCTCCGGCAACTCAGACCGCTCCGGCAACGCAGCCCGCTACTCAGCCCAGCACCACTGATCAGCCGGCCCAGAAGCCGCCGCAACAATAAGTTCTGTAATTTTCTCTAACCAAACGCACCCCTCTTGCCCAACGTGGCCGGAGGGGTTTTTTCTTGCGACCATGCCCCCAACTGCTTCACCCGATCTCCAATTTCCTTGTGTTCCGTAGCCTGCCCTGAGCGACTCTGAGCTTGCGAAAGAGGAGTCGTATGGGTGTCTGTTTGCTATTTGCCTTACCCCGATCCCCGGTTCCTCTGCGCCCTCTGCGTCCTCTGCGGTGAAAGGTTTTTGTCATTCCCGATCTCCGCTATTTTTCCTCTGCGCCCTCTGTGGTAAAAGCTTTTTCCGATTTCCTGATCCGCGATCACCCGCGTAAATCCAGCGGTAAGCTGTTGCCTTTTCCTATTCCTCTGCGTCCTCCGCGTCCTCTGCGGTAAGAATTTTTTCCCCGATTTTCTTGGCGTCCCTTTGTGTTCCTGCGTAACCTTTGTGGTTAAAGTTTTGTTTACCCGCTTTCCTCCGTGTCTCCGCGCCTCCGTGGTAGGTGTTTTCCGGTTTGGCTGAGTGCTGACCGCTGATGCGGATAGCTTTCCTCAATTCCAGCACCATCATCTCCTTCGGACATGCTTTCCAATTGTGCCGCCAGCACACAATCATGTCGCATCCTTTCGGATCGTGCCCATGCTCCGCGAATGACCGGCTATCTTTTTCAAATTCAATTCTCACGTCCTGCCATCGTCCTGGCATCACTTCCATCTTTGCCCGGCAATCCGGAAACGGCGCCTGCACTGACTCAAGAATGAATCCCAGGTCTCGCGCCACCATCGCAAAGAGCATGCTCACGCCCATCTCGTTCACAGGTTCGTGCGTCAGCCGCTCCGTATGCATCGGCTCTCCCAGCAGCGGACGGTCCGGCAGCACCCTCCTTAAAAATCCGCCTCCCAGCACCGTGCTGGCCACCAGCACCGTAAGCATCGTGGCCGTTACGCACTTCATTCCCACCAGCGGAGGCGGCAGCCCTGCATTCAACGGCTCCGTCTGCAAACTCGGCGCTTGCCCGCCTCTTCTCGCTGCTGCCATAAACTTTCTCGCCCAGCGCTCCTGCCGTACCGGTCGCGGCTCCGGCGTGCTTCTTATCGTCTCTACCACGTCTTTCCATTCGCCGCGCAGCCTGCCATTTGCTTCTGCGTCAATAAAGGCCGCCGCCGTCAGCTTCCAGCGCTGGAACCGGTCAATCACGCACCGGTATGAATATTTTCCTGCGCTCGCGTACTCTGGTTGTGTTGGCGCGCGCTTCAGCTCTCGCGCCACCCGGCCCCAGTCCTCCAGCAGGTCTTCATTCTGGATCATCCGCCCCGGCCCGGTCGGCGCCGGCTCCAGCCCCGCCGCTCTCACTGCCGCCCGATGCCTCGTAAAATGTCTCCTCACCACCCCCGGAGAAATCCCGCTCATCTGCTCCAGCTCTTCCCGCGTGGGCGCCCGCCCCAGGTCCGTGGCCACCCGCTGAAGAGTGCTCAAGACCTGTTCTTTGGAAATGGGAGACTTCTTGCCCTGCATGGCTTTGCCCTCGCAAATCGGAATTCGCAAAATTGGAAAATCCCGTCGCAGTAGATAAATCGGCGACAGATCGCCGGCCGTTGTAGGCTTGCGTTTGGCCGGCTGGTGGAGGGCTCGCAGGTGGTTCGTTCGGTCGCTCCAGCAGCTTACTTTATAGCACGAATAAAGATCGAAAGCAAGAACTTTCTTCGCCACACAAGGGCTTTCTTATCTCGTGGCCTTCAATTAAATTGAAACTGTTTGTATTTTGTCATGTTGAGCGAAGTCCGAGCGATCCCGCGTAGCGGAGGAGTTAGGCCGAGTCGAAACATCCAGAGAATGTCTCCTCTGCCATGCCACGTCAGGGAGTTCTACCTAAAATCTTTTGTTGCGCATGACGCTTCAGCGTCATGCTGGGTGGAAGAACGGCCCTTTTAAGCCCCGGACTTCAGTCCGGGGTGAGCGAAGCGAATTAGTGAAAAAAATCCTGGAAAATCCTTCCTCGCGCCGCAGGCCCGCACGCAGCAAAGCGGAGCGCAAGTTACTCAAACAGCAGCCCTCTTTTTTATAGTAGCCTCAAGTTGGCTGGCCAATCGTCCGCGACGCAAGCGTCCGAAGACAGTCCTAATAGGGAGGCTATAGCCCATTGCTGATGCTTCAGAATTTGATAATGCTGCTCCTGGCTGTAAGATGATTTTCCACGACACAGGCAAGTGGTACTCGTCGGGATATTGCTGACCATTCGGGTCAAGAAATATCCCTTTCCCTGGCCGAACGGCCGAATCCTGAATCTCTCCAAGCGCTCTGATTCCTTCGCCATTTACGTAGGCCAAGACTTTTTGCCCCGGCAAGGCCCCTTCAAGGTTCGCTCCGCCATTCTCATAGCCATAAATTGCGATTAAGTTCCGCTCAAACATCTTTTCATAAGCTCCTGGGCAGTAAGTCTCGTTGGTATTAAAAATCCAATGTCCAGCCCAGCCCAGCTATCGTCTTCAACTTGCATTTCAGTTTCGCCGGTGACCCCAACAATATCGATAAAGCGGGGGCTTTGGGCATCATCCGCAAACAACCGGAATGGAATGAATTCGATAGGAACACCATAGGAACGTAACCAATCAATGATTTTCTTCAGTCCTGTGTCAGACTCCGGAGCAACAATAAAAACGCGTTGACGCTTGCAAAGTTCCGCTTGCGCGAAGTCAGGGCGCTCTGCAAATACTCTGAATCGCTCTATCAGCTCGCCCCCAGGCCATTTCTCGTATTGTTTGGCCTGCTGATTGAAAAACTCATACGCGCACTCCTTACACCCGGCAGCATATTCGAGCAATTGTGAAACGGTGGATCTGTCAGACCAATCGCGTTTTACTTCGACCACGATCAAGTTCCCAAAGGAATCGAGAGCAAGTACGTCAGCCATACTTTGCCCCTTGACCGACTGCGCGAAAACCAAAACCTCCTCCTTAGGGAATAGCAATTTGGGATTGTGAGCAATCCAGCTTTCAATGGCCTTTTCCAAGATGCCCACTTTTGATGCTGCCTTTTCGATGAATCGCTCTTTCACAACGAAATCAGTTCCATTTTTTTCGAGGCTGTAAAGCATGGTAGATTCTTGTCTTTCTGCGAGTTTCCATAGGGAAATAGTTGGAGCGCAAAACCAACAGGGTATCAACCGGCAGGTTGGGCCGCGGCGAGCGAATTGCTCGGAGTCGCCGCAAACACATCATCCATTGTCTTGGCTTTCAACAACTTCTCATACGTGGTGTATCGCGGCGCCTGCGGAGCACGGACTAGGCCATTTTTGACTAGAGGCAAAGGGCCAAAGGGTTTAGCCGGCTCCGTGAAGTAAAGCACGTATTTACTGGTGTCTCTGTACGGTTCAATTGCTCGGACCGGAGCAACATGGGTAACCGCTGAAATGGGGGCAATTTGGTATGCAGCGATGTATTTTATCTGGGGGCGAACACTTCCATGGATTCGAACAGCATACCAACAATTCTCGCCGATAAAAGTTTCCTCGAATCCGTCCTTCCTGGCTGGGACGACAATCGTGTCAATTTCATCAGGGCTAACGGATGAGGTCGCAAACTGGTTGCTGGCTGAAGCGGAGGACTCGCCAAGCACATCTTCCAAAAAGGGAGAGAAGTGATAGACGTGCTGGCCCGCCATATTTTCGTATCGTTCAAGCTCTAACACTTCTACAGCAAACCTGAATTTCTTAGACAAAATGGTTTCGAGGTTGTCAGGGACCGAATCAATCACGACCAATGCGGAGAATGGACTTTCAAATACAAGGTGTTCAAGCAGGTGATCAACATTGCGATACCCCCGTTCCTTTGCGTAGGCCTCACAAGCGTGCTTGGCATCGGGAGCGCTATCAAGGCCTTGTAACAGCACTTTTTTGACTATCAGAGGCTCTGCTTCAAACGACAATGAGAATTGCAGGATTTGAACGGCAATGTGACGCAATGGATCATGTGCCGCCAACTCGTTTTCTACGACATACAGCCGCGGCTTAGAGCCTGATAGGTCCAGGAGGTAACCGTCAGGAATGTTTTGAATGGAGCCTTTCGTCCCAATCTTCTTCTTGATATCCAAATAGTAGCGATCATGGCCAAACAGCGAGCTCTGCACTTGGATAATCGCACTTTCTAGGTCGGCTTCATTTTCGTATTCAACTAAGCGATATTGGGCGTTGTCATTCCAGATAACGGGCATTTCAACCGGATCTCCATAGGATTAGCTGGGGGGTGTTGGCAAATTATAACTTAAAATGAACGTAGGTAGATGATCTAGATGGGTTAGGTTTAGTTCAATCCGCTGCTGATCCAACTCGCCAGGAAACGCTGCGAGCTATTGCGTCGCGTCGCCAAAACTACTGATTTCCGCGCTCCGCCCCGCGCCTTTCCTCTGTGTTCCTTCGTGTCCTCTGTGGTAAGGGTGTTCCTGATCCGCGATCATCCGCGTAAATCCGCGGTAAGGGTTATTGCTTTCCGATCACCAGATCACCCGATCCTCTTCTGCGTTCCTTCGTATCCCTTGTGGTTAAAGGGTTTTGTTCCTCTGCGCCCTTTGCGTCCTCTGCGGTTAAAGGTTTTTCTGATTTCCCGATCCGCGATTCTTGCGAAAGCTACAAGCCTACCCAGATTCCCGCAGCCTTGGTAGTGTCCTATCACACTAATAAGACACCACCCAGCCTTCGCTCTTGTGCTTCGTAACAGCCCATTTGACTCCGCCTCCCCCTTGTCATAGCATCCTCCCGGCATTCCCACACAAATCACAATTGCTCGAATCCCAGAAGGAGAGGCACCACCATGAAAAAGGCTTCTAAGAAGACGACAATCACTCTGGCCGCCGTCATGCTCGCGGCGATAATCGCCTCCGCGCAGAATCCGCCCGGGCCGCCTAAACCCGGCCCTGAAATCGAGAAGCTCAAATATTTCCTCGGTAACTGGAAACAGTCGCTCGAGGTGAAACCCGGCCTCATGGGGCCCGGGGGAAAAGGCACCGAGACGGCGCACGCCGAATGGCTGCCCGGAGGATTTTTCGTTGTGATCCACAGCGCCGCTGACATGGGCGCCATGGGCAAGTTCACCACCATCGCCTTCCTGGGATACAACACGGAAGACAAGGTCTATACCTATGACGAGTTTGCTAGCACCGGCGAGCACACCGTGGCCAAAGGCACTGTCGAAGGCGACACCTGGACCTGGACCAGCGTGAGCAAAGAGGGCGGCAAGACCATGAACGGCCGCTTTATTGAGAAGATCACCTCGCCCAACTCATACGACCTCAAATTTGAGGGCTCGATGGACGGCGGCGCCACCTACACCACCTTCATGGACGGCAAAGCCACCAAATCCGGAGGCGCTGGCGCGGAGAAGCCGCCGCAACACTAACAAGATTCTGTAACTTTCTAACCAAATGCACCCCTCGGGCACGTGGCCGGAGGGGTTTTCTTTGTGCTGTATCCGCGTGTGCTTGACTCTCCCCGGTCACGCGCGATCACCCGATCTACCTTTGTGTTCCTCTGTGTTCCTTTGTGGCCTCTGTGGTAAAAGTTTTTCACTGCTGCTCGACAATCAGCTCCTGGCAGGTAATGCAATACCGGCTCCATGGCACCGCGGTCAATCGATTTGCGCTGATGTCCTGGCCGCAATGGAGGCATTCGCCAAACGTGCCGTTGTTGATCCGGCCAATTGCGGCTTCCACCAGTTGCAGTAGCCCGCGCTCCTGCGCCTTTTGCCGGAACGTCATTTCCTTTGAGAGAGACGCGGTCGCCCTATCGGCTTCATCGCGCCCAAAGTCCTGGGCCTCGGCGTGCTCCTCTTGTGTGCGACTCAGGCTGCGGCGTAGCTCCTCGCGCTTCTTGTTGAGGAGCTCTTCAAATTTAGCAATCTTGGCTTTTTCCATACGCAATCACTCAACAATCAGAACTTTCCCGGCGCGGTCCTGTGCCCGGTGCAGATTCATCCTTAATATCTTAATTGAGATTTGCCTTGTCCGTCGCTCTCACCCCCTGAAACATGCCATCCCGAACTCCGAGGTCGAGCCACTGGTGAGACCGCAGCCGGGGCCCCCCACAGCGCGCCGATGTTGCGCGTTTTGGGGTGGAGTGGGTGAGGGAACTGCTCTGCTGCGGTATGGCGTGAGCCAGCAGGGCCCGGTCGGTGTACTGGTTCTTTTAGACTTCCGCAGTTTCCCGCGAACTCCTCCATGCAAACCACGCTACCGTTCCCACCATTCCTGCCCATGCCATCAAGCGTGTGAAGTTCCCGATCTGGATCGCGTGCGGCAGAACTCCCAGACTGGAAAAGATTCGAACCCAGTCATGCTCCGCTTCGTCGCCGGCGCCGCCGACAGTCACCAATGGCAGTTCAAGCCGCAGCGCATCTGCCATGTACGTGGCGACGCCAGTAAGGCTATGGAAGAAGGCAAATGCACAGAACGTTGTGCCGGGAAGTTCGCGGCGCACGGCAAAGCTGACCGCCAGCAGTGCAGGGACCAGCAGTTGAAGCAGCGTTCCTCCCCAAAGTCCGAGTGTTTCGCCCAGCCAGCCAAAAAGCAAATGCCCGCCTTCATGGATCGGAAGATGGACGTTATCGAGCAGCGTCAACTGGCCCCAGTTCAGCCCGAGATAGAACAACAGGAGTACGTAGAAGGTAGTCCAGCAGATAAGTTGGACGCGAGAAACCGGCTGCCAATCGATTTCAGCAAGACGTATTAGCATCACGGTTTAGGCGCTTCCTTCGTCCCCGCGTTCAAATCCACATCGCGAATGCTCACCGGACTCGCCGAGACTACCACCGACCGCGAAATCTCTTTGCCATCGCTCTCAATCGCAACCGTGTACGTTCCCGCCGCCAGATTGCGGAAGATATATGCGCCGGTCGGGCCGGTCTTTGTTTCCCCGGTCTTAGTTTCAAGTGACACTTCTTTCAGCCGAACTACGGCTCCGACCAGCGGAACAGTTTGCAGCGTCGTCTTGTCATAGACCATCACGCGCCCCGCGATCGACCGCAGCGCTTTCACCTTAAATTCCGTGCTTGCCGGCTTGCCTGATTCCACTTCTACGGTTTGGGCTGCCAGGTCCTGCAACGCATACCCCGGAGGATAAGAATCCGCCAGCGTGGCCACTGAATAATTCCCGGGAGTTAGCCCGGTAAAAGCGAACTTGCCATTCACGCCGGTCTGCACGCGATGCGTGACTTTCTCGCCTTTCAATTCCACGGTGATTCCGTTGATGCCGGTGCCCGCATCGTTGAGCAGGAAACCGAAGATCTGTCCTTTGGCAAAGTTGATCCCGAAATCCGCCGTGGCGTTCATGTCTACCGTGGCAGGTGAATCCGTGGTGTAAAAAAATGGCTCATCGCTCTGCAGCTTCGCCTCCACGCGATGCACGCCGAACGGTACATGATGAAACGCATAATAGCCGCTGGAATCCGTGCGCGTCACGCGGTCTTCATCCAGCCGCACCTCAACCCCGCCCATGGTTGGCATTTGCGCGTTGTACAGTCCGGAAGAATCGTCATCGCGGAAGATGTGACCCTGGATTATTCCGTGGCGTCCCGGCAGCAGAAGCGTGGGCACCGTGAAAAATCTGTGCTGGATGGAAATGCTGAACAGCGGATGCGTTGAGGTCACGCCGTTGTTCGTGGTCTGCACCATGGCGGCGGAGCCCACAATGTCATTCGTCGACTTCAGCCGCTGCGAGTAGCTGAGCGTGGCCGTCTTTAATATGAAGTGTCCCTGCAACAGCTCGGTATCGCTATCAAAATAACTCAGGTCAATTTTGCGGCGGTTCTGGCTGTGCGACATCCAACTCACCGCGGCGTTCAGGTCATTGCGTGACGGAGCAAGGTTCACGACGAACGCGTTGGTAAACCCCAGGAGTTGCAGGATCGCGGTGTTCTGCAGCAGGCTGGCAAGCTGCTCCGGCGTGGACGCAACAATTCCCGCGCGGTCCAGCGCGTCTTGCAGCCCCGGCACCTGCGAGAAGATGGCGGCCAGCGTGGGCACCTGAACGTCATGCCGGTAGAAGCCGCTGAGCTGAAATCTTCCGGCGGAAGCGCGCGCATTCACAGCGTAGTCGTTTCCTCCGCCTCCACCTTCAATGTTGATGGTGCGTTGGTACTCAAAGCCCGTTCCAAAATGCCGGGTTGAATAATCCACGCCCGCAGGCAAGTTCACCGTGGTGATCGCCGGTCCAACAGGAATTTTGGATTGAAACCTGGCATATGCTCCGCCGCCGTTTATTGAGAAGTTTTGGTTCAGCTTGAAGTTCAGCAAGCTGCTGGTAGTAAACGTATTCTGGCTCAGCGTGAGCAGATTGTAATTCGATTGGTTCAGGTCAAGACTGGCGTAAAGACGCTCCGTCAACTTGCGGCTGGCGTTCAGGTCGGCAAAAGTTCCGTGCTGGTTGTTTACCGCCAGCGAAGCGAAGTTGCGCGACTGTATATGAAAATTGCCCAGCAGGTGGTTGCGCTTGTCGTCATAGGTGGCGCGCGTGGCAAAACCAAAGCCGTGGCTCATGCCCAGTTCAGCCAGGAAATGTCCTTTGTCACTGAGCTTGCGCCGGTACACCACTGATCCAACCGCGCCGTTGCTGGCGAAAGTGCGCTGGCTGTCAGCATTTTGAAAATAATATGCGTTGGCTTCCAGAGAATTCACGTCATCAATACGAAACACTCTTGTTACACCCGCTGTGTATTCGCGATCGGTGGAAAGAAAAAGTCCTTGAAATGTGGCGATGGAAGTAAACCCGCCATGAAACTCCCATGGGCCCTGGCGCATGTGAAAGCCGCGCACCAGAAAGCCATCGAGCGTGAGTGGCGAGTTCAGCACGTTCTTGTCCACGAAAGTTATGTCCGTGGCAGGCCGGCTGATCTGGTACGCCAGCAATGGGAAGCCGATGGCCGAGGTCGATCCCGATGCCGAAAACAGGTTGGCATTGATCACCTGCAGCCGCGTGAACGACTGTCCCTGCGTCCGCTTCATCTCAATCGAGTTTGTGATCTGGCTGGGATCTGAGTTGTAGCGAAATTCATATGTGCCGCTCTCGCCGGTGCCCTGGCGCTCCGGCGGCTCAAATCCCGGAGGCAGTATGGGAGGCGGAACAGGCACGGTCACCGCCAGCGTCTGCGCTCCGGCTGAAGTGACAATAATAATATTGGTGGAACCCGGCGCTTTGCCCACTATTTCCACCACGCCGTTTGTGGCAGTGGCGTCAGCAATGTTGGGATCGAGTGAGTAAGCGGCGGTTGCGCCCGCCACGGGTAGTTGCACAGTCTTCTGGTAGGCAACGGAAAGCGGAGTCTGTCCTTGTGCCGCCAGACAGCAGGCGGTTGCTAATAAGACAAGGCTCCAGCATCGTTTCATTTTTTGATTTCGAAAGCCGCTTCCGTGGTCTGCGTCTTGCCCTCAAACTGAAATGAGCACAGCGCACGATAGTTTCCCGTAGGCAGTTCACCGGGGTACTCAGCGGAAAACTCCAGGCGCTCGCCCGGCAGCAGCCGCTGCGGATCAAAAATCGCCTTGCCGACCAGCGCCCCGCTGGAGCTCAACACCGCCGCTGCGCCTTCCGGCAGCGCCGGCTCGGTGCCAGAGTTGGAAATCCACTGCGCGATTTTCATGTTCGCCGTTTCGCTCGCCGGAATTACACGAACCGGTTCAGGCTTTAGCTTTACGTTGTCCGTAAGATTGAAAGTGATCAGCGCGCCCAGTGAAGCCGTCATACCGACCGCGCCGGAAGAAGTCGGCAGCTTGTCTGTTCCACGAAACATTGCCACCACGGCGCGAATATTTGTTTCTGCCGGCAGGGTCAGCCGCACATCTACTGAAATGGAAGAGAACGGCTTTACCAGCACCGTCTTTTGTGTGAACACCGCGGAGGCGGCAATGCTGTTGGGCGTTTCACCTGCTGTAACAAAAACGCGCTTGCCATCTTTAATGACTACATCTTCCGCCACCATTTCAAAGGCGAAGTCGCGCGCGGTTTGATTGGTGAGCGTCAGCGTCTGCGACAGAGTCTGGCCGAAAGTTCCTTTGGCCATCACCACGGCGGGGCTCAGTGAAATCGAAGGTTTTTCTGCTGGTGTAAGCGGAGCCGCAACTGCGGAAGAATTTTGCGAAGACGCAGCAGCTGCCGCCTGCGCGCTCATGCAAGCCGGCTGAAAAAACAGACCAAAGCACACAAGCAGCAATCCCTGTGCGGCAATTCGAGCTAACCTAGTTCGGAATAACCTGGAAAATAATTGCATTGTTCAGTTGAGAATTCTTCTCCGTAAGAGATGTGGGTACTTCAATTTCCAGGCGATGCATCACGGTGGTCCCCGTCTTTGCCTGGCCCTGCAGCAATTGGGGGACGGTTTGCAGCGTGATCCCGTCCAGCCGGAATGTATACGCCGGATCGGGTATGGTAAGCGCGGCCAGCACGGCAGCGGTGGTTGCGGTTTGCGATCCGGCCTGGATGCTCATGCCGAATCGCGTGGAAACAACAAAGCGCCCAGGCAATTTCTGCATCTGGACGTTTGCGGTCTGGGCGCCGCCTGCGTTTGAGACGGTCCCCAAATTTAGGCTGCGCTGGCCGGAGGTTCCGCCGGTCAAGGCGGCGCCATCCGGCGCGCTTACAAAACTCACTGAGATTGCCCCTTCACTTGCAGACTTCATGGAAATGGCGCTGGAGGTGCGTTTCACCGTGCTCTTGCGTTGTGCCCACCCGTCGGTCATGAGGGAGGAACCTGACAGCAACAACAGCAGGACATAACGCAGCCCGATTTCGCACCTCCCGCCCAGCTCTAATCCATCTATCTATCCCAGTCTTTCTATGCGGCAAATCCCATTAAACCCTTAATTGGCTGTCGCAACGTAATTAATGGTGTTGCTGATTAGGGTTCCGCTGGCCGTGGTGAAAGGCACGGTGATGGCAACCGGGAAATTGCTGTTTGCGGCATACGTGCCGGTTGCGGTCAGCGTGGACTGCGCAGCGTTCGTAACTGCTACGCCGCCGACGGCCCAGGTGTTCACTGCGTCCGCTGAGCCCAACTGGGCTTTCAAAGTGTAATTCGCGCTGGCGGAGTTGGTCTTTGTGACCAGCACATCAACTGCTGAGCTTACTGTGAAGTTGCTCGCGGTGGTGCTGCGGACAATGCCGGCCGAAATCGCGCCAAAAGCCGACACGTTGCCGAATGCCAGTGTGGCGGCGTTTGTGCCCGCGCCGCTTGAAAGCGCCAGACCGGAAGCGTCAGAGTTGAAAACCAGGTTGATGCTGCCTGTTACAGTGGCAGTCACGGTGAGTGTGCCGCTGGCGGTTGTTTGTGCAACGGCCGCTGAAGAAATCATCATCAGTGCCGCAAAGATGGTTAAGAGCATTACTTTTTTCATTTGTGTTCCTCTCCTCATGTCAAATTCGAACGTTCGTTACTTCAAAAAGTCGTCTTGTGAAAACTCAGTTGGCCGTCGCCGTAAAGTTGATGGTCGTCGTAATCGGCGTATTCACTGCCGGACCACCCGCTCCCGGCGCAGCAGTCAAAATCACCAAATCCAAATTGTGGGCGATAGGAGTGTTGTAAGCGCCATTCACCTGGATTGTCTGCAATGCGGTGGTCAGAGTGATGGCGTCCACTTTGTAATTCATGCCAGTTGGCGAAGCCGCGGCCAGGTTCGCCGTGAGCGTATAGCTGGTGCTGTTCAAACCACCCGAGATCACTTGCACATCAAAAATTGTCCGTACGGTAAAGTTGGCCGCGGTAACGCTGGGCCGGGTTACACCACCGGCGAGCGGGCCAAAAGCCGACACAGTGCCGAAGTTTGCCGTCGCGGCATTCGTCCCGGCTGCGCCCAGTGTGACGCCTGCTGGGTCGCTATCAAACTGGATCGAGATTCCGCTCGTATTATTCAGGCTGCCGTTGATCACGCCTGAAGCCGTGGTCTGCGCCGGCAGTGAAGCGCCGCACGTCAGCAGGGCCGCCAGGGCCGCGCCGCGCATGATCGAAATGTATTTCTTCAGCATGGTCAAAAACCTAATTTGCCGTGGCCAAAAAAGTAATCGTCTCCAGCAATGGTTGCGGTCCAACCGTGTTCTTCACCTGCACCTGCAGGGTCTTGGTGATTGGTGTTGCATAGTTGTCTGCGGCATCCAGTGTGGTAAAACCCGCAGTGGTTAGCGTCACGTTATTCAACAGCCAGCTCACGTTCGCAGGCGGAGGCGTGGAAATCTGCGCTGCCAGCCGGTAATTCGGGCTGCTGGAATTCGATTTGCTCACCACTACGTCAAAAGCGCTGCTTACCTGATACACGGCGCCGGTCAGGTGCGTGTAATTCACGCATGCCGAGGTATGAAAACTTCCCGGAAAAGCGGCCGTGCCAAAGTCCAGGCCAACATTGTTGGTTCCGGCGTTCGTCAATGGACAGAAGCCCGTTGTTCCTACTGACGGATTGTTCTGGAAAATCAGGGTGATGGAAGACTGCACGCTCATGGTGATGGTGAGTTGGCCGGAGCTGGTTTGCGCCGCCGCGCCCGAATCCAGCAGGCACAGCAGGCAGCTCATCATGAGCAGGGCTTTCATTCCACCGAATTTGAAGTTGCAGCTCATCATCAGTCGAAGGCAGCCACAAGCTGCCAGTTATCTTTGCTTCACTCTTGCACTCTTGCTGTATTTCACCGGAGCAGCAATCGTAAAGTGACGTACCGTTCTGACCTGTGACGCTAATCACTGCCCACTTGGCTCGGCCTTGGCAAAACGTGCTGACCGGAAGAGTCTGGTTGCCAAAAGTACAATCCGCTGTGGGGCTGGGTACATTGGTCTTTCGTGATGCCAGCAGTCTAAGCGGAACCTCACAAAGTGCAAACGGTACTTCAGTCACTATCGTGAACTGAGCAAAAACACCTGTATTTGGGCAAGTTTCCTGAGCTTACATGAATCGTATCCCGGTTTCAGCAGATGTAAATAAGGGGTTTCATCTCTATGTGCCGGAATAGTAATGGGAGGGTGGTTTCTACGTGATTACATCTGAGGTTTGTCTGGTGGCTGTTCCTGGCTGTCTTTTGTCGCCGCTTCAACCTGCTTCTTTCTTGCCGCCGCCGCGCGGTCAGCCCATTCATTGGATTGCTTGATGTTCGCTTTGAAGTTCTTTTTGCTTCCGCACTCCAACTCTGCGCGCAAACGATAGAGCGCGTCCATGTACGTCATAGCATCGATATAGTCTTTGCGGAGAGAAATGGCCTTGTTCAGCATCGCTATCGCTCTATCGATGTCCGGCAGAAAGCGCGTCCGCACATCGGGACACTCCTCTGACACTATCAATGAATATTCTGTTTCGGCATCCAGCTTTGCTTTTTCCGCATCAATCCCGGCGTTCGCATTGGACCAGTCGGCCACCGCAGCCGCATATAGCAATTCCGGATCATTCGGGTTCAATGCAATGGCCTTGGCATAGGCTGCTTTGGCCTCATCAAAGTTATTCAACTGCAATTTCAGGTAAGCAAGGCCTTTTAAGGACTCAACGTCAGAAGGGTTGCTGCGCAGAATTTCTGAATATTGTTCCAGCGCACTTGTCGCCAGAACTACATTTTCCGGAGTATCGACGCCGGGTTGAAACTCCTGTAGATACGTTGCTGCCAGATACATTTTGGCTACCACCAAATCTGGGTCAAAAGCGACCGCCTGCTTAAAGTGCGCGATCGCGTCTTCATAGCGTGCCTGCCGAAAAGCCTGCACGCCTTGGTCCACCTCATTGGTCGCGGAAGCTTTTGCTTCGTCTTGCGCCACGCCCGTAATCGCGAAGCAAACCAGCAAACCCGTTGTAAACAGAAATCTGGAAATCATAGATTCTTGATCAATCCTAACGTACTGCTGCTTCACATTGGTGAAACCATTGAGTTCAGAGAAATTCCTTTAAGCGCCGGCAGAACAGAGTCTACGGTGCTATCATTTCCACCAATTCCAGAACTGTCTTTCGCACCGGCTTCATCAGCGAAGCGCAGGGTGATCGTAGAGGAGAATGGATATGCCGAACGTAGCAGATTAGAAGTTCGCTGGCTATGCGCGCAGATACTTGCCCAGCACTGAAGCCACTACTCCCAGGCCTACGATGGCAATTGGCCCGTGGTTCTGCTGTAACGCGGTTGTCACGTCGCCGTTCACGGTCACCAGATAGGTTCCCCAACAGATGCCGCCAACGATCGCGATTCCGCCCAGGCTGCGTAGAAGCGGGCTTCCGGGTTCCTTTTGTGGACCGCGTTGCGGACGGAATGCTCCCCGGTCCTCATACCCTTCACGGGCGCCCGTGCCCCACTCATCCTGATAAGGTTTCTGCGCCATGCGCCAAATTTGACTCAATTTCTAAAAAAATACAACAGGCAAAACTTCTTAGAACCATGTTTGTTAGAACCATGATTGTTAAAACGATGATTAAAGATGCACGCCCGCAACGTGTATGAAACATTTTGCAAGGCATGGTGACAGGAGCCCCTTTTATTACAATAAAGGATTCTCATGGCCCATTTATTCGACCCTCTTCAGCTGCGCGGAGTGGAATTTGCCAACCGCATTGTGGTTTCACCCATGTGCCAGTATTCGTGCATAGACGGGTTCGCCACTGACTGGCACTTTGTTCATCTTGGCAGCCGTGCCGTGGGACGCGCCGCAGCGGTAATTGCGGAAGCAACGGCCGTTACGTCCGACAGCCGCATCAGCCCGCAGGACCTCGGCATTTGGACGGATGCCCACATTGAGCCGTTGCGGCGAGCATTTTCTTTTATTGCCGAACAAGGCTCCGTCCCGGGCATTCAACTGGCCCACGCCGGCAGAAAGGCAAGCACCAATCAGCCTTGGAACGGCGGCAAACCAATTACTCCCGCCGAAGGCGGATGGACCCCGATTTTCGCGCCCAGCGCATTGGCTTTTGCCGAGGGCTACCAGGTTCCGCAGGCCCTCACCATTGCTGAGATCGGGGTGATCATTGAAGCTTTTGCCGCCGCGGCCCGCCGCGCCCAGATCGCAGGCGCAAAGCTGATCGAGCTGCATTCCGCGCATGGATACCTGTTGCACTCTTTCTTGTCGGCGTTGAGCAACCAGCGCACAGATCAATATGGCGGACCATTTGCCAACCGCATCCGGTTTGTGTGCGAAGTTGTAAGCGCGGTGAGAAAAGTCTGGCCGGAACAATATCCTTTGTGGGTGCGGATCTCCGCCACTGACTGGACGGAGGGCGGCTGGACGTCCGAAGAATCGGTTGGACTCGCCAAAACGCTTAAGCCGCTCGGCGTTGACCTGATCGATTGTTCCTCCGGGGGCAACGTGCCTCGGGCAAAAATTCCTGTCGGGGCCGGGTATCAGGTGGCATTCGCGGAAAAAATCCGTCGCGAGGCCGACATTCCCACGGGCGCCGTTGGCATGATCACAGATCCCGCCCAGGCAGATCAGATTGTCCGCTCCGGTCAGGCGAACGTAGTGATTCTGGCTCGCCAATTCCTGCGCGATCCTTATTGGCCCCTTCTGGCGGCACACGCTCTTGGCCACGATATCCAATGGCCGGTTCAGTATGCCCGGGCTAAGAAGAAATGATCGAGAAAAACCTCACCACAGATGGGACACTGATCTGCACGGATTTCAAGACGATTAGGGTCGGACCAGATCAAACGTGCCGGATGTCTTAGGAAAGTGGATGCGACAAAATCGCAAACGGTCATCCTGACCGCCACTCGATCCAAATCCGTTGTATCCGTGTTAATCCGTGGTGAGGTTTTGATTCTTGCTAAGCTTTTCGCGGCGCTGCCTGGGCTGACTGGGCGCCTGACTGCGTTTCTTCCATGCGGTTGACGGCGCGTTTTTCCACCGGCGATGACAAAACAATGGAAGTCGAAGTGGTGCCAAACGGCGTCAGCCTATCGATCAGCGATTCAAGGTGCTCCACTGAACGCACGTGGACTTTCATAATGAAAGAGTCCGCTCCGGTGCCGCGATGGCACTCAACGACCTCCGGAGAGTTCTTCACCACCGCGGTGATCCGGGTAAAAACATCTCCCACAACAGACATGCGGATAAAAGCTGTGATCGGCATGCCAACCTTCATCGGGTCGATGTCGGCGTGATAACCCACGATAATGCCGGCCTCTTCCATGCGCTTGACCCGCTCTACCACGGCTGGCGTGGTGAGGCCCACGCGTCGTCCCAGCTCAGCGTAAGAGAGCCGCCCGTTGATTTGCAATTCTTGCAGCAGCTTCCAGCCGATCTGATCGAGCAACTTGTCTGTTCTTAAATTTGTTTCCATGTTTTGCCTGACATTATAAGACAGATTTTCTTTTTCTTGGCTTCATTTTCGAAATCGGCCAGATCGACTCTACAAAAGCAGAAATATTAGCAAACTCTAATCTTTTCTAATGGCCTTCCATTTAACATCAAAAGCCGGTTTTTGCCTAAGAAAAATTGATTGGTAAGATAATGTCACGCAGTGGGAACGCCACGTAATTCCATGTTCGACCGCACTCGATGGATCACCTCGGTCAGAGCTATTGCTTTTGTGAAGACGCGGTTCGAGAAAGGTCCTTGGCTTCTTGTCCTCCTTAAATTCATGCCTCCGATACGATGCCATTCGTCTTCAGTTCCTGCTGGGTATAGCATCGGTTTCACCCATCCTCTCTACCTAATAGAAGAACTCATTGCTAAGGCATTCCGCTGAATGGTCGTACCCAACTGTCGGTGTACACTAACGTACCAGCGCAACGATGGTTTTCCTTGCTTTGGGCTTATAACCAATATAAAAATGAACTTTCCGGTTGAATTAATACGATCCGCCGCACTGACCACCCCCGGTGTGAGCTAGTAATTTCCATGGACCCTATAGTCATCACTACTCAAGAAGTTGCTAAGGCGCAGATTCCACTTCAGGGCGCTCAGGAAGTTCGTCCCAAAGTGCCGAACCCAGTTCCCCTTTGGACGCGCCTGTTATTTGTGCCGCTGGTTCTTGTGTTGCCTTTGTTGTGTCTGGCCGCTTTGATCATGCGTGTGGCCACGCGTAGCCAGGCGCCTCGTGTCCGGCAGACGTGGGCTTCGTATCTTCTTACGCTGCTCATCATCAGCGGCATCTTCTCAACGGTTTTGGCGGTCTTCACCATATCGATGGACACAGTTCCAGTGCCGGATGCCATCAGCTCTTCTCTTTCCGATCTCGACGAGCGCGGCAGCTTTCCATCACTGCCTGCGGGAAAAGAAATGTCCAGCGTGGAGTTGAGTTCGACCTTGAAGCCCCTGGTGCTACTAGCTTCGCCCGCGGCCAAGCGCTGGTTCCAGCCGACTGCCGGAGTTTCCGGTCTGCTGGGCGCGGCCATGATTCTCCACTCGGACTCGCATGGTTATCTGCTGGCCACTGCGCGCCACGTAGCCGATGGTGAAGGTTGGCGCGGGCGTACAGGCCCACAGAAAGTAATGGTCTCCGTCGGGATGAATGGCTGGGCATCTGCGCAAGTAGTCGGCCGCCACAAGCATTTTGATGTCGCCCTGCTCTGGCTTGAGCGTCACTACGGCGACGCGGAATTCACCCAGCCCGTCGCAACCTATGGCAGCGTGCAGATGGGCGAGAAGATTTTCGTCATCGGACATCCTGAAGGACTGAATTTTTCCGTGAGCAATGGAATTGTTTCGCGCACGCCGGGGAATGACGTGTTGCAGGTTTCCGCGCCTATCAGTCCGGGCAACAGCGGCGGCCCGGTCTATGACGAATTTGGCAACCTGCTCGGCATCGTTACTTCCAAGGTAGCGCGGTCGATGGAGCCGGAAGCCGAGAACCTGAATTTCGCGGTCAGCACGGACGCGTTGCTGCATGAATCAGACTGGGAGTTTGTTTCCGGCGGAAGCGCGCCTAAAAATCTGCTCGCGGATTTTGTGCATCAGGCCAAGGTGCGTAAACTGCCCATGACTTCTGCGGCTGCCCGATAGGAAGATCTCAAACATGGCTAACATAACTGTTACGGTTTACGATTCAACGGAAAACAAGCGCGTCCCAGTGGAACTGCCGGACGACGCGCCGGCGAATCGCATCATTGCTGTGCTGGTGGACAAGCTGCAATTGCCGCAAAACGGCCCGGACGGCGCTCCGCTCAGCTATAAATTTCACCACAAAAACTCCGGCCGCCAGATCCAGGATTCGCAAACCCTCTCTGACGCTGCCGTAAAAGAAGGCGACATCCTCCGCCTGCAACCGGAAATCACCGCAGGAGCGCGATGAGCAAGTCTGTGGCATCGCCGCACGGCGGCGGATCGATTCCGGCCAATAATAATGACGACAGGTTCAGCCGCTTCCGTCTCATCGGCTGGTGGGACCAGGAAAAGCTGCGCTCCTCGCGTGTGCTTGTGATCGGCGCTGGCGCGCTCGGCAATGAAATTCTAAAGAACATGGCGTTGCTCGGCTTTGCCAACATCGTTGTAGTCGATCTCGACTCCATTGAAGCTTCCAATCTCTCACGCAGTATTCTCTATCGCGCATCCGACGTAGGCCGGCGCAAAGCTGACGTCGCAGCCGACGCTGTTAAAAATATTTTCCCTGAAGCGCGCGTTCATGCCATCACCGCCAATGTGGTCCACGGTCTTGGCCTGGGACTGTTCGCCTGGGCCGATGTTGTGATTGCCGGACTCGACAACCGTGAAGCGCGGCTCTGGATTAATCGCGCATGCTGGAAGATGAACAAGCCATGGATTGACGGGGCTATTGAAGGCATCAACGGCGTGGCTCGCGTTTTCAAGGCCGGACAGCCGCCTTGCTATGAATGCACGCTCGGTGAAACGGATTGGGCCATCCTGAACAAGCGCATGTCGTGCAATCTGCTGGCGCTGGAAAACGATACTGAAGGCAAAGTCGCCACCACGCCGACCATTTCTTCCATCATCGCCGGATTGCAGGTGCAGGAAGCGGTGAAGCTCCTGCATGGTCTGCCCGTTCTGGCGGGCAAGGGCTTCATTTTTGAAGGGCTCAACCACACGTCTTATAGGGTTGAATACACTGAGAACCCCGACTGCATGAGCCATTACACCTTTTCTGAGGTGATTCGGCTGCAGGAAACGTCGCCCGATCTTTCGCTCGCCCAAATGCTTGACCGCGCGCGGCTCGATCTCGGATCAAAAGACGTTGCGCTTGAGTTCAGCCGCGACGTGATTCACAAGCTGGCTTGTCCGGGCTGTGGCGCGGAAGAAGAATTATTTGCTGCGGTCGGCACGGTTCCTTACGCCCGCGGCAAATGTGCTAGCGATGGCCAGATGCGCGCCGTGATCACCGCGCACGGTTATTCCGGCCACGAAACATTTGGCGACCGCACTCTTGACCAGCTTGGACTTCCACTCTTTGACGTTATTACAGCCCGCTCTCCGGAACGCGAGATTGCATATTTGATCGGCGGCGACGAAAAACAGGTGCTGGGACAGAGCGCGATGGGAGCAGCCCGCTAATGCCGAAGCCGGCCAAAGTAAAGGTCAGGGTTTCCACCCAGCCCGTGGTGGTGATGGAGGCGGAAGTAGCGCGCAAAATCCGCCAGCACGCCCGCACATCAATGAAAGCCGAAGTCTGCGGAGTGTTGATCGGCAATACCGAGCATGAGCGCATGACGGTGGAAGCTTGCATTGCCGGCATCAATGCCGCGCAGGGTGGCGCTCACGTCACCTTTACCCAGGACACATGGGAACATATATATAAGATCAAGGACCAGGAATACCCAGACCACAAAATTGTCGGCTGGTACCACTCGCATCCCGGCTTCGGCGTGTTCCTTTCTGAGCACGACCTGTTTATCCAGCAGAATTTCTTTTCCAATCCGCAGCAGGTGGCGTGGGTTTACGATCCGCACACGGATGAAGAAGGCTGCTTTGGCTGGATCGGCGGCAACATAGAAAAGCTTTCCGCCATTCGCGTGGGCTACTCACAGGATGTTGAGATTACCGCTGCCTCTGCGCACGATTTTGATGAAGAAGCTGACGACGGCGCTTTGGATTCCATGGTCCGTACTGACCGAGAACAACGACGTGTGGAACCAGCTTGGATGAAATGGACGACCCGGGTTCTGGGCTATCTGGCGTGTATATTGCTGGGCTTCATGGTGTGTTTTGTGTTTCTAAATTGGCGATGGGCGCCCGTATTTGAGCAGGCGGAAAGATATGGGCAACTGGTAGAAGCGCTACGGCAATTTGATATTCAGCATCCGGGAATTTTGGGGCCAGCCGGCGGCGGAAGTTCGAATGGCCTGAATCAGCCCCCGGCCCCGCAAGAGAAAATTCCAGCAGAAAACAAGAATGAAAAAGGAAACAATGGCAAGCACTGACGACAAACCGGCGATGAAAATCACACTGGAAGACCTTGCCAAGGTGGAGCTTCCTTCTCCTGCGCCTGCGGGAAACATGGCCCCCCTTGCCGCCGGAACCAAACAGTACGGCAATATCGCCGCGCCTGCCGATGGCCCCGCAATCGTGGCGGAAGAGAAAGGCAGCATCTTTTTACAGGGATGGTTTTACCTTGGCGTTGCCGGACTGGTCGGCGCGCTGGTTGGATGGGGGATCTGTGAACCTTTTTTCGTTGACGCACACACGGAAATGCACTGGGGAAATTTTCTTATCCTGCCGTTTGTGATCACGTTTACCTGCCTTGGCCTTGGCGTGGCTGAAAGCATTGTGGAAAGGTCGGGAAAAAAAGCGCTGCTTCGTGGACTGTTGTCGCTTGCGCTGGGTATCGTATTCGGGTTCATTTTTGATCGGTTCGCCAACATGTTTTACGCCATCGGCCTTGCAATTATTTCCGCGCTGGGCGTGCAAACTAACAGAAATCCGGCATTCTGGATGGTTCGCGGCATTGCCTGGGCGATATTCGGCGCAGCCGCAGGAGTTGTTTACGGACTGGTGGATCGCTCGTTCGGCAAGACCAAGTATGGCGTTATGGGCGGCCTGATCGGCGCGGGGTTGGGTGGAGCGCTTTTTGATCCCATCAGCTTTCTCACCGGCTCTGGCAGGGCCAGCGTAAGCCGGGGCGTGGGTTTTGCATTGCTCGGGCTGGCCACAGGCGTTGCCATAGGCATTGTGGAAAGCGCTCTCAAGGACCGCTGGCTTTATGTCGCATCAGGGCCGCTGGCAGGCAAGCAATTCATTCTTTATAAGCCGATTACCACCATCGGCAGCAGCCAGTCGTCGGACATTTATCTATTCAAAGACACCAGCATTCTTCCGCAGCACGGAGCTATCGAATTGCGTGGCGCGCAGACGTTTCTCCGTTCAGATGGGCCGATCTTTGTTTCCGGAGCGCCCGCGCGCAATCGCGCATTGCAAAGCGGTGACCTTATACAGATTGGGCGGTATGCGTTTCATTTCCGCGAAAGGCAGAGAAAGTAAATGGCCGAGCCAGTCTGCCCATATTGCCGCATGCCCTTTGACGAGGCTTCTCCGCCGAAGATTTTCTGTACCGCATGCGGCATGCCCCATCATGAAGATTGCTATCAGGAAAATGGCGGCTGCACCGTCTTCGGCTGCAAGTGCGCGCCTGCCGATGATCCCAAATTGCAGGTTTCACAAAGCGATTTAAGCGCTATATCTGTGCCGGTCCAGCCGCAAGCTCCGGTGCAGTACGCTTCGATGGCACAGCAGACGACTCCTGTGGTGCAGCCCGCTCCGGTACAGGGGTATCAACCGTCGCGCTATAGTGGGCCACTGGGTTTGTCACAAGCGGCCGCTACTGCGCCCGCGCAGGCTGCAGCGTTCACGCCTTACCCATCGCAACCAGCGTATGCCGCGCCGGTCTACGCGTCAACACACAAGAGCCGGACAAGCTACATTGTTCTTGGTATTTTTCTGGGCGCGCTGGGCATTCACAACTTTTATGCCGGATACACTGGCCGTGCGGTGGGCCAGCTATGTCTCACCGTGTTGACGCTGGGCTATCTTGGCATCGTGTCATGGGTTTGGGCCATCATCGAAGTCTGTACCGTGGAAAAGGACAGCACCGGCCTGCGTTTCAGCTGAGTGCCTGGAGTTACGATTGAAATATTACATACAGCGCCAATTGAATGAGTATGGCCCTTACACGCTGGCCGACCTCCAACGCTATGTCGCGCAGGGAAGCATCCAGCTTACTGATCTTACGCGCAGCGAAGGCATGACGGAATGGACGCCTGTATCGCAGGTCATCGGGAACATCCCAATTCCTCTAGCCGCAGGAACGGCTGCGGGAGCTTACGCCGGAGGAGCAGCCTACGGCGGCGGCACAGTTTACGACGGATCGACCATAGGTTTTGGCGTCCAGGCTGTCCCGATGCAGGGAAGTCCAATTGTTCCTGTCGACCTCCATTGGGCTCTGGTGTTATTGATCGGTGTGTTCACATGCGGGCTATTTAACTACGCATGGTTGATTGTTGAGGCGGCATTTGTCAGAAAGCTCAAGTCAGACAGCAAAGGCTTGCTCTTCATAATTCTTGCTACGGCCGTATTGATTGGTGGCGGCTTCATCAACGGAGTCATTACCGCGATGAACCATGGGGAGCGGAACCCATTGGGCTCTTTGATCACTCTCGCTGGGTTCGTCCTCTATATAGTGGGTGTGTTCCAAATGAAAAGTGACCTGGAGGATTATTACAACTCCACGGATCCCATCAATTTGCGGTTGAATGGCGTCATGGTCTTTTTCTTTAACGTCTATTACTTCCAATACCACTTTTCCCGGATTGCCCAATGGAAGAAAACGGGCGTTCTCGCACCTCAAGGCTGATGAAACTTCGGACCATCACCGGAATGTCTATCGCTGCGCTGCTTGGCGGCTTGGCAGTCATTTATCGATTTGATCCAACCGAATATTCTTTTTATCCGCGCTGCCCCATCTATCTCTCTACACACTGGCTATGTCCGGGTTGCGGCAGCACGCGCGCGCTGCACTCGCTTTTGCATTTGGACATTCAAGGCGCGCTACATTACAACGCTTTATTCACGTTGCTGTTCCCGCTCGCATGTCTTTGGTTTGGCTTCATCTGCTATCGAATCTTGCGGTATGATCGATTTCCCGATCTGGCATTTCCGCGCAGCTTGGCGGTTGGCCTGACCGTAACGGTTCTGTTGTTTACCGTCGCCAGAAACACTATTTTCACTTTTTGAGCTTCTTATGTTGTCACCCAGAATTCGCCGGCTAAAACTCGATCACGATTCGCTCTTCAAGCGTTTTTCCGGATGGCCTTTGATTCGCATTGTGGGCACCGCCGGAATGCCGCCGGAACTGTATCGCTTTCAATATCTGGTGCGTGGACTCTATGTTGCGCCGGACGGGGCCATCCTGGAGCGCAACGATCACTTGCTGGAAGTGAATCTTTCTCTGGGATATCCGCGGCGCGCGCCACAGTGCCGCATGCTCACGCCGGTGTTTCATCCCAATTTCGATGACAGCTCGGTCTGCATCGGTGATTTCTGGGCCGCTTCAGAGTCTCTGGACGATCTGATAATTCGCATTGGCCGCATGATCTCGTATCAGGAGTACAACACCAAGAGCCCATTGAACGGATTGGCGGCGAAATGGGCAGCGCAGAACCCCAGCCTGTTGCCAGTCGATCCCCGCCCTATCGCTCCCCCACTCAATCAACCTGTCGATCAACCTGCGCAGGAACCAAGCTTGTCAACACCTTCCGCGCCGCAATCCGTCACGGCTCCAATCCCACAACCACTGCCTGATACGGCTTCCGCCGTTCCGCATGGTGAAGATCCCTGGGAAAACAAAATTGTAATTTCTTAAACTGAAAGCGCGATCGACCTGATGACCCAATCCTCAGGCGGGCTCTGCAATTTAAAGGAGATAACTTTTCCGCACGGCCTCACTTCACGTGACATAACGCGGCATTTCCGCGGCCCTGCTAATTTCTCCATAAAGGTTGCACGGATCGCGTTTTTCTTCTCCCGGATTTTCCCATTTCCGCATTCCGGATTTTTTTCAATTCTTTGTCGAAGCAAATTTGCCGATGGTAAGCTGCCGCACACATGAGCCGTCTTCCGGGTTTTATGCTGCGCCAGAACAACGAATGATCGATTGATAAAATGCTGGATTTCCAGCGGAGAGAAAACAGTACCCATTTATCCCGGCTTCCTCTGTTCATCTTGATCCGACAGACGCAGCATAACCTACACAAGAATGAGGTCACAGAAAATGAAACTTCCCCAGGGAACAATCAGATTTGCATCAGTTTTTCTCTTTGTTGTCTTAGCTGCAAACTTCATGTCAGCGCAGAAACCTTTGACCCGCCCGGACGGAGATTCAGTCCCGAATGGCAAGCACGGTGCTTCCGGACAAACCCAGGCTGCGGTCGTCCCCGGCCCCATCGGTGAAGCTGTGAGCACCGGCCATGGAATCAACTACCATAACGGCCCGGTCATGAAGGGCACGCCCAACGTTTACGTGATCTGGTACGGAAACTGGAACGGCACCGGTTCCAACACGGGGGCGACGCGCACAGCCATCGAGCATTTCCTGAGCACGATTGGCGGCTCGGCGCTGGAACTGGTCAACAGCACCTACGGCGATACCACAGGCAATGTGACTGGCCAGGTGCGTTTTGGTGGCAGCACAATCGTGAGCAGCTCGACGAATCTTTCCGATTCCAGCCTGCAAACCACGGTTTCCAATGCTCTCAATAACGGATCACTGCCGCGCGACTCCAACGGAGTTTATTTCGTGTTGACTTCCTCAAACATCAATGAAACCTCAGGATTCTGCACTCAATACTGCGGTTTTCATACCCGCGCCACCCTTGGCGGCGTGGACATTAAATATTCATTCGTCGGCAACGTGGACCGCTGCCCCAGCGGCTGCGAAATCCAGAGCACCGGCCCTAACAGCCCAGTCTCCGGCCAAGGCGGAATTGACGGCATGGCCAACGTGATTTCTCACGAGCTTGAAGAAGCCATCTCCGATCCCGATCTCAATGCCTGGTTCGACGCCAGCGGCCAGGAAAACGCCGACAAGTGCAACTTCAACTTCGGCGCCACCTCCACCTGCAACGCGAACGGTCTGTGCACTGCCGCAGCGGGCGCAGCGAAGTACAACCAGACCTTCGGCAGCCATAACTATATGCTCCAGCAGAACTGGCGCAACAACGGCAGCGGCACCTGCGCGCAGCACCTGTAAACAACCTATTTCTTGCGGGCCGCCTGCTCCTGGCGGCCCTTGTTTCCTTTTAAAGCGCCAATGGTCGGCGAATTATGCGGCAAGTTGCTTGTAATGGGAAAACAAAATATGGCTGGATTGCCAGCTCGCAGATGCTTTAAAAAGCGCATATTGGCGCGAAAAGACGCACTATTTCTGCATTGTTCTCAGCCCATTCCCGTGATAACCTTTCTTCAATTCTGTTCTGCTCGATTCCGGGGGGCCGCGAATCAGAATCAATCTCTTCATTCATAAAAGTCGGTCCATATAAATGCTCTTTGGCTTCTTCTGTTCATTTCATTTAGACAGACGCAGCAACACTCAAAGCGAGGTCATTTACCAATGAAAGCTCCCCAAGCAAAAATTAGATTCGCAACAATCCTTCTGTTCGTAATTCTGGCTATGAACTTCATGGCCGCACAAAGTTTGCGTCCCGGCTCTGGTGGCGACGTAAGAGCTACCGGCCACGTTGAAGGCGCTGCGGCTGAGAAACTTCCCGCGGCTCCCAGCGGTGGTGCAGTGGTCCAGGGCAACGGCATCAACTACCACACTGGTGGCACGGTGCTGAAGGCCAATCCGGTTCCCATCTACATCATCTGGTACGGCAACTGGAATGGCGGCACAAGGCCTTCTGACAGCCTCGTGACCAGGACTTTGATCGAAGGTTTCCTGAGCAGTTCTTCGCTGGGTGGATCCAGCTATGAAGCCATCAACACCACCTACGGCGATACCACTGGAAACGTGAGCGGCCATCTGAACTTTTCCGGCTCGGTGCTCGACAACTACTCGCAGGGTACCCGTTTCGGCGACAAGAATTTGACCACTATCGTCAGCACTCACGCCGGGCATGATCTGCCTCTCGATGCGAATGGCATTTATCTTGTTCTGACTTCTTCTGACGTAAAAGAGAGCTCCGGTTTCTGCCGGACCTACTGCGGTTTCCATACCCATGCCACCATTGGCGGCGCAGACATTAAATACGCTTTCATCGGTAATGTTGACCAGTGCCCCAGCGGCTGCGAAGCGCAGGCCACCGGTCCCAACAGCCCCGCCACCGGCGTAGGCGGCGCGGACGGCATGGCCAACGTGATCACGCACGAGACTGAAGAAGCCATCACCGATCCTGACTTGAATGCCTGGTTTGACTCTGCCGGCAACGAAGATGCAGACAAATGCAACTTCAAGTTTGGGCCTACGACAACAGTTGCTAATGGCGCCCACATCAACCAGACCTTTGGCGGCCACAGCTGGCTGATCCAGATGGAATGGGAAAACAGCCGCGGCGGCGGTTGCGACCAGACCCTCGGCGGCGCGTTCTTCACCAATTAGTTCGCTACTTGCAACAGGAAACCGTCCGGTGCGCCGGACGGTTTCTTTTTTCGTAAAATAATCTCTGAATCATCTCTGGAGGACATCGCTCATGTTGCAAGGACGAATCCGTCTGCTTGCGTCTGCATTTATCTTGTTTTTTTCACTGCTGGCATCGGCGCAGGAGCCGGTAAAGCCTGCGCTTTCTCCCCGCATCATTACCGCCACTAAGCAGGTCTCGATATTCTCCGGGATGGAAAACCAACTGCTTCAGGCCGTACAGAAAAAAGACAAAGCCGCCGTACAAGCCATGCTGAGCGATGATCTGATGATCGAGATGCCGGACGCGGACCCGCTGCCCGGCGACGACTGGCTGGATTCAGTGATGGCGAAGGATTCCACATTGAAGTCATTCGTGGTGCGGCAGATGTCCGCAATCGATCTGGGCGATGCGGTAGTGGTTAAGTTTGATCGCGTGCAGCAATCCACTTACAAAGGCAAGCCCGATGGCGGAGAGTTCTTTGTGGTAGATGTCTGGAAGAAAAGCGGCGATACCTGGAAGCTGGCCAGCCGCTATGTTTCCAAGGTTAGCTCTGTGCCGTTCATGCCTAAGGGCGACGTGAAGCCAACCGGCAAGCAGTGAGACAACAGGCATAGCACCTGCAAGGGAAAATCGGTACTATCGGTTGGCGTCTTGCAGCAGTGCGCGTAGCCGGTCTGTATCTTCCCGGGATGCGTCGGTCACAATGTAATATTGCAGGCCACCCTGTTGCCAGCCATTCACTACAAAAGTCTGATTGGCGGCAGAGGGTTCTCCGCGCACGTCTCGCGCCTGAAAAATGAAGACGGACATTTTGTGTTGACGCACCTGATAGACCAGCTCCGCGCCGGGAGCGTGTTGCGCATAGATCAACTTACCCCCGACTAAAGTGAATGGCGATCCCGCAGCCAGTTCCGGCGGATTAAAAGTGAATGGCAGCTTCCCCTGAAACCACGGCTTTACCGTGTGTTTGTCGCTTGAAATTACGTCAACCGGGTTGGCGCTGGCCAGCATGGTTACGTGCTGATCAATCAACTGCGCCAGTGTCGCATTAGACGCAGATGGACGAGATATCAAGGCGAATGCAATAACGGCCAATAACGCCACTGACGCTGCAAGCGCGCTGCCTTTCAGCCACAGTCCCGCAGGTTTCTTTGGCAGCATTTGCCGATGTACGCTGGCATAAAGTTCCGGCGGAGCCGTAAAGCGCTTGCCGGCAACACGAACAGCTTTCTTCAGCGCCTGCTGTTCCAGCACCGCCGACGAGCAATCGGCACAGCTCTGCAGATGCCCGGCGACGGACTGCTCTTCGCGCGGTTCCAGTTCTCCATCCACATACAGCCCGATTTTTTCCCGCCATTCGCAGTTTGTCACTTTACACCCACAGTCCTTTTGCCGCCCAAGGTCAGCACAATGTGCTCCCGCACTTGTTTTCTTGCCCGCGCCAGCCGTGACATTACCGTGCCAATGGGTATGTCCAGAGCTTCGGCAATTTCCTGGTACTTCATTTCTTCCAGGTCGGCCAGCAGGATCACTTCCTGGAACGCCGGCGCAAGCTGTGCAATCGCGGCTTGCACCAGTTCAGTATCTGCCCGCCGTATCAGCGCGATCTCCGGAGTTTCCGGGCTGACAGAGCTTTCTTCAAACCCTTCTTCATCTTCCTGCTGTGTGTTGCGCCGTTCTAGTCCGGTGCGGCTGGTCAGGAACGTGTTGCGCAGGATCCGGAACATCCATGCGCGAAAATTTGTGCCTTCGCGGAACGATGAGAAGCCTTTCAGCGACTTCAAAAATGTTTCCTGCACCAGGTCGCGGGCTTCATCGGCGTCACCACAGAGCCAGCGGGCAAAGTTATACAGCCCGTCCAGCAGCGGTACAGCCAGCTTTTCAAAGTCCTTATTTTCCAAGCCGCTCACATTCCCTCGCGCAACAACGGTGGCGGCCATGATTCTATTCCCCTTCGTTGAATTTTTCCCGCCTGAAATACTCGTTCGCCATTACTGAACCACAAGTTGCATACGGGCATTTCCTTCACAAGCCCGCATTCACGCCGCTCAGGAACCCACCGAGATGAGCAGTGAGGGCCACTACGGCTGCGGCCGCTATCTCTAAAGGCAACCGGTACATGGGCAGCGTGCGCTCCGGCTTGCGGCCTCGACGATGAACCCACCATACCAGCCAGATCAAAACGGTGGACGCAAGTCCCAGCACCAGGTGCAGCAGCAAAGTGCCTTTGATTCTCTGGCCTTCGAGCTGCCAGTGCCACGCCATCAGCCCCGTCGCTACCGCCGGCACGGACGAAACGGCGGCAACTGTCAGGTTGTAATAAGCCACTGCTGCCAGTGCTGTCGCGCGCCACCACTGCGCCGCAAAATCAAAAGCAACGCTCACCAAAAATAAAGCGATCGGGAAATGAATCAGCACCACATGCTGCGCATGGCGGGCCAACAAGACCGATTTCAGATCAAAGGGATTCATATGCTTCCTTTACTGCACCACAATCTTGCCCGTCATCTTGGGATGGATCGAGCAGAAGTAGCTGTACGTACCGGGTTTGGTGAAAGTGTAAGTAAAGGTTTCATCCGTATCGAGCGCTTTGGATTTGAAACTTTTATCGTCGCTCACAACGTTGTGCGGAATGTCATCCTGGTTCGTCCAGCGGATTGTGGTGCCCGCCGGCACTGTGATGGGATTGGGTGAAAAAACAAAATTATCGATCTTGACTTGCGTCGCCGGCTTGTCGTCCACTGTGGCGCCGAAGCTCCTGGACCGGCTGGCCATCATGATTGCCACAATGGCCAGCGCGGCGAAACCTAAAGTTAAAACTGTTCTTTTCATGACTTGCTACTCTCCTGTTTTCTTCGTTAAAAAATTTATTCCAGAGTGGAATCGGTTACACCCAGCGCGTGCTTGCCCTGGACATAGTTCACGTCGCGGATTCCCAGCAGGCTGCGCAGTTGTTCTGCCGGAACTTTCATTGGTCCGGGTGAAGGGGCCTCTCCGGGTTTGGGTTGAGGAAACGCCGTCGACGCTGCGGTATGAAATGTGACGTTGCCTTCCACCTTCTGCATGGTCTGGTGAATGTGTCCGTTCAGCACCGTGACCGATCCAAACTTCTTGAGATAACCGAGCGCCTGCGCGCTATCGTCAGTCCCCCAGCCCCATTCCGGATAGACGCTCCACAGTGGAATGTGCGCAAACACAACGATGGGCGTGCTCTTGGAAAGATGCTTGACATCGTTTTCCATCCATTCCAGTTGTTCGTTGCCCAGGCTGCCGAGTCCGCCGGCTTTCAGGTTCATCACGTTCACCAGCCCGATAAAATGCACGCCCTTCTGATCAAAGCTGTACCAGCCTGCGCCCTTGGTGTTCTTTCCGTAGCGCTCAAGATATTGTTTGCCATCATCGCCAATCACGTCGTGCTCGCCGGGAACGTAAAATACGTCTTTGGCGCTGGCACTTTTCAGCAACTGGTCAACGCCATCAAATTCTTCCGGCTTGGAAAGATGTGTGATATCGCCGGTATGCAGGATGAATCCTGGAGCGGTGGGCAGCGCATTGATTTTATCGATTGCCGCCTTCAACGTTCCTGCAACGTCAGTGTTGGCCGGCTTGTTGAATCCCATGTGGCTGTCACTGATCTGGACAAAGCTGAGCTCGCCTTTTATTTCTTTGGCTTTCAGCCCGGTAAGCCCGCTCAGGCTGTAAGACTTGAGCACGCCGCCTTGCATCACGCAAAACGCTCCGGTGCCGGCCCAGGCCATGCACTTTAAAAAGCCGCGGCGATCAATGCCGTCGTGATTGTGGTCATGCAGAATTTCGTCCTTGGATTTGTCGGCCATTGTTTCCTCCGTGGAGTCGCGCCGCTTTGGGCGCTGTCACGCGATCTCAAGTTATCTAACTGAGTGAGGGAGGAAATATTCCCTGCAGGGGAAATTCAAGCTATATCTGGCGATTTAGAGCTTTTGCAAGAACGATATACGGTTACCGCTGGCTTGAGATGTTTCAACAGTAGGGGGTTCAAGGCCACTAAAGCCAAGAAATTGGCAGGAAAGATAGGGACTCGAACGATCTATCGGAGCATCTCTGCCATGGCCATTGCAGGTTGCACCCGGCTCTTTATCTAGAATCCTGGGTAATCTTCAAAACTGAACAGCACCGGTAAATTCTCTCGCCTTCACATCAATAGCACTAATATTCATTTTGAATGGCTGTCCATACTTTGCGGGGTTAACGCTGATAAACGCGAGGACGGTTTCAACTGTACTGTATGCCGGGATATTAAGTGGCGTAATACAGAATTCGAAATCGGGCGTCTTTCCCTGTTCGATTTTTAAACTCTCATATGTCCCATCCGTTCTCATAATCTCAGCGCTATATGCGATCACCGAATTGCCTTTGTCGCTCTGGTTTGCGATGAGCATCGTCATGTAAATAAGAAACGCCCCATCGCTTTGGCGCTTTGTTCCGTAATAACCAGAATCTCTCTTCTGAATTACGACAAGTTCCGGTGAGTGGTCAGGCCTTGCATTTTTTTCATCTCGAAGCGCTCCAGCCGTTTCTACTTGTTGCGTGCCCTCCGTCTCTATAGTACGAATTAGATAACAGGGGAATTCTTCACCTCCGCTGATGTTTCGCAAATTGACCGTTTGATTACAATTGAAACATCACAAAAGACGTTAGTTCCTTTAAAAACTCAAACAAAGCCCCGCTGTGGACATTCGGCTGAAACAGAAGTATCCATCCGTCACCCATGAATTTGTACATTTCCATTTCCATTTCCATGGGATCGGTTTTCCTGAGAAGAAATGTTTTTAGATTGACATGGAAATCCCGCCAAACAGTGAGATTATCGCTTCGCTTAAGGTCTTCGAGAATCGTCGTTGATGAACTAATGTCAAAAACTATGACGACTCTTCTTGCGGTCTCCGGCTTATCTTGCGCTCGTGTCATGCTATTGGCCTATTTCTCCCAAGAATGTCAGTTTATAAAGCCTGAAGAAATTAAAGGGCCGCCCTCGTTTTAACTACTTGCCAACCACGTCCTTCATGCCGACCGAAATCCTGACTTAAAGATCAGGATTTGGTGGCGGCGGTAGGACTCGAACCTACGACCTACGGATTATGAGATGGTAGGTCGAACTTAATTATCCGTGGTTCGATACGCCGCTTAATGGTAGGATGTTCCAGTTAACCCAGAAACTCTGGATCGTGGGAGTTTCGGTCCCGCGTTCCATATCTGCTTTACCCCAGATTGCCGATTCGCCTGCCGAGTCGGCTTTCTTTTTGTTTGCAGACAACCACAAGATGCATTAAGACAATCTTGGTTGTCAAATAAATTATTTGTGGCTGATAAGTACTGAGGTACCCCAGGCAGCCACTTTCTCCGGTGACTTCTTAGCAGCTATCGCCCGCGGCGCGGGATCGCCATGGGTTTTTTGTACCGCCTTGCGCTTTGCCGCCTCACTGATGTGTATATAGTGCTGCTGCATCTTGCGGGTCATGTGGCCAGCCATGGCCAGAAGAATGTGAATCGACATGCCATCTTCCGCATAGCGGGTACAGCCGGTGTGGCGCAGATCGTAGGGAGTAACCCAGGGCAAGCCGGCCGCGATGCGAATTTGATTCCAGGGATATTTGATCCCACTGACTGTCATTGGTCTATTGGGATCGAACTGATTTCGCACAACACGAAACGGCATGAGGTAGTGTTGTGGCGACCTGCTGCCAAGAGAGTTTGCGCGTTCGATCATCCGTTGCACCGCCCATACGGCTTCGGCCGTAAGTGGGATTGTCCGGATCCGGTACTTATTCTTTGCTGACTCGTTCCGCACCATGACAATGCCTGAGTCTGTGTTCACGTCACCGATTTTCAAGCTGCGTTCTTCTTTGGTGGAGAGCGTCGCGTGTATTCCCAGGACGGCGTAACAATAAACAAACTCAGATATTTCGCGCGCCTTGCGCAAGAACCAATCCTGCTCGTCGGGAGTGAGGGCCTGCGGAATATCTGACTCCACATGCTGAAGAGGCTCGTACTTCTCCTCCATTTGAGGCGTCCACACACCTGCCACTTTCATCACGCGAATGAGCATTGCGACTTCCTGATTGACCTTGTTGGGGTTTACCTCCCGCTGGGGATATGCCGCGATCTGCGCCTCGACAATGGCCAGCATCTCTGGGTTTTCCCGGACATCGTCTATTGAAACCTTCAGTTTTCTAGCTAGCCTCTTGGCAAAGCGTGGGAACAATTCTTCCGGTGTAGGACCTAGCAGTCCATTGGATCGATCCTCCTGATACTGGCGAAGGTGACCGAGATGGATTTCCCTGAGATTGAGCGGCAATTCCGGCGGTTCTACCGGCTGGGCAAAGAAGCGTGAGAGCGAATGCGCGTACTCAGCAAAATCCTGGAGGCTACGTGGGGAAACAAAGCGCGCGCCGCGGCTGCCGTTAAATTCGCGTGATTTAATCCACAAGGCGGCTGCTTCTGGAAATGCTGAGTCGCCGGCTATCTCCAGTTGCTCAGTGAAAGCCTTCGCGCGGCATGCGGGACAATCGCGGTGTCCAGGTGTATGATTCATTCTCTTTTCAACGGGGGGTTCTAACACCCCGTTGGGAAACGAACAATAATTCACCGTGGGTCGGCTGTCAAGAGAGCCACTTCACAATGTGCTGCCGTTTCCGGTTTTTGGAACAAAATAATTGACCATGTTCGCGACCACTTTTTTTGAGGGATTCTTAACTTTCATTGGGGTAGCTTAACCCTTGGAGGAGTCCCTGATGAAAAACAAACTGTACTTCGCTATCGGCATGTTGCTACTGGTAGGATCGTTTGCGCTTTCTAACCGTTCCACTCAAGCGTTCGCTGATGGAGGTAATCCAATGCCTCCCTGCCCACCGCATGGATGCACGTTGCCTCCCAGGTAGAGATAGCGCTTGGGATCTGTTTCTAGGAATTGTGGAGGAGGATCTCAAGTGAAAACATATCTGCACCTGCTCGATTACGTCCTCTGGATCGTCACGATCCTTTCCGAGTGCCTTTTGTTATTCGTGGCGGTCCGGGGGAGAGCCGGCCGCGCCTTGCCTCGTTACGTCTTGTATGTGGGATTCTTGTGCTTCCAGGCGTTGTTGCTGCTTGCCATATCTCAATTCCTCCCTTACACGTTTTACTTCTGGACGTACTACGCCGGCATGGCTGTGGAAACCTGCATGTTGATGGTCGTACTTTACGACATCTTCCGCGGCATCTTTGATCCATTGAACAGTTTGCCGGATAGAACCGTAGCAAAGCTAATCTCTTTCGTAGTTGTCATTTCAGCCGTCGCGATCACGCTTGCGCTTTGGGTCCCGGCCGTGAACAGAGACTCGGTCACCGTCTTAGTTCGCACCTTTCATCGGACAACCGGGTTTGTCGTGGCCCTCTCATTCTGGAGCCTGGTCATGTACGCCCGATCGCTGGGGATACCATGGCGGACGCGAATCGCTGGCATCACCGGTGGGTTCCTTCTTTATTTGAGCGTGAATACGTTTACGGTTGCCATGGTCGGGTTCGCCCCGCAGTCATGGTTTCCCTGGCTGGACCGTATTGGCAATGCGGCATTCATGGCCAGCCTCTTCGTATGGCTGGGCGCGGTCCAGCGCGAGGAAACGAAAGTGGAATTACCAACTCCGGAGGCGCTGCTGCAACTTCGCGCTACAGTGGAGCAAATACAGAATGCCGGCGGCAAACTAGCAGTGCAAGGAAAGACCAGGTGGCAAGCGGAATGAAACTAGAACGGCTGTTTCGGCGAATTAAGACCACATCGATTGAGGCTTTGATTGTGGCCGTCAAACCGGTGCGCTTCCCTGATGAGCAGCAAATCACCGCGGTTGAGGTCATCCGTCTCAAAAGCGAGATCCGGACAAACTGCGATCTGCTTCTCGAATACGTGCATGCGGTGCTGCCGGCCGCGGTGGCGTCCCCAGGGAGGCTCATCATCCTGAACCAGCTCCGCAGAGACATCTTCGAGGTGCGGAGCGAGTGTGGTAAAGTTTCAGTTAATTTTTTGCGGCCCAAGAACAAGAGAATTTTGTCACGGCTGCGCGCGGCTTACGAGGAGATGAGGCTGGCAGCGATCGTTGTATGCCAGCAGGAAGAGCCGGCGCTGATTGACAGTTTGACGGTCGCATTATGAGCACCCCCGAATGCCGAAACAAAAAAAGACGGTACGAGAGCGCCGCGAATCTGCGCTTTCCCACCTGGCCAGCGAGTACAAGGACACGCTGCACTACAGCGGCGAACTGCGCCGCGCCATTGACTGCTTCAGCGGTCCGATCCCGGATGATTCCCCGCATCGCTATCTGCGTCACGACAATGTAGGCGACGCGATTCTGTCTTACCTGGCGAAGGTGGCCAAGAGCAAATCGATCAAAGAGCTGGTGGCGGAACTGGAATCGGGCGGCTGCATCTTCGGCGTGATCAAAAGCCCAACGGAGATCGTTACCAAGGTGGTCAAAGCGTATATCCAGAGCGGCCGGCTGGTGTGGGCGGACCGGAAGCAAACCCTGGTGGGACTGCCGGAAAAGAAGAGTTAGTACGTGCGGCAATTCTGGACGCAACGGTAAGACGACAGGCTAAGACTAACGTCATTGCGCGTCAGTGCTTGCTCAGCTGGGCCTTTTATTCCCAACGCCGCTCCTATCCCAGCTATCACAGAGCTTTGCATCGTGCGCTCATCGAGAATCAGCAGCTTGTACGATCCTCTCGCTGGGAGTTCACATTCGATGCTGTTACGCAGAACGCCGCGGCTCAGGCATTCGGTATCAGTGATGCCTAAATTTTTCGCCGGGTTCTCGAGCACATAATCCTCATAAGCAGAATTGTAATAAGCGACTGTGACCGGCGAGGACGCCTGGATATCGATGCGCAGCTTCGCCGGCGTAGATTGCGTTTGCACCTGGAACCCATAGACGTATTGGCCAGGCTCAAGAGCCTTGGACTCGGAATGGTCGCTGGCCCATCCCATGACCGGCGGAGATGGAGGACGAGAATTGCTGAAGGCTTCATTGCCGGCCATGTTCGCGTTGTAAATTCCAATGGCCGCGACGCTCGCTAGAAAAAGCAGAACTAGACCGCCAGCTACAGCAAATGGCCAGCGCACAAGCGGGCGTTTCTTTGCCGGGGGTGCAACCGGCAGAGCCGCTACAGGTTGAACAAGCAACCCGCCACAGTTATTACAGAAACGAGCGGCGCCATGGTTCGGCGCTGAGCAATGGGGACACTGAATCGAATCGGGCACAGTTTTCTCCAAAGCCAAGGGGGTGGCATATTGTGTTGCAGTATTCAGGGAGTGTCAACAGAAATTGCAGACGTTCGCAATCAGCCTGCCCAGGCCCAGGCGAGCAGTCCGGCGCCGGCGACAATTCCACCCACAATAAGCTTATTGGCGGAGATCGATGGCGGTCCACCATTTGACCCGACCGCGCCAGGCGCGGGAGACGATTTGCTACCGGCCGCGTTTGCTCTGCCGGCAGAGATCGCCAGGCCAAAACCGAAACCGCGGGCGATGGCCATCACGCGTGCCGAGTAGCTCTGAGCGGCCGGACCGTTCCCGTTGTAGTGCTGGACCGCAAGCGCCCAATCGCCGTAGCGATCGTAAAGCTCCCTGAGGTACTTCACCCCGCCGTGGATGTTCTGATTTACATCAGTGGGATCCACGCCCAGAGTCGCGGCGGTTGCCGGCATGAGTTGCATCACGCCGTACTCACCAGCCTTGCCGCGGAGCACGCCGCCGCCAGGTCCCCAATGACAAAGGCCGCTTTCCTGCGTGGCAACGGCCAGCGCGATCTCCGGAGGCACGCCCTGGTCATTGGCTTCAGCCACGATCACGTCACGTAAATCAATTTTGCAGGCTGCCATTGTTAGCCCTTTCTCCAGTCTTTCTTGTCTTGCTCGTCTCTCTTAGCCTTGAAGCGTCGCCAGGAGCGGACGTTTACAGCGTCCGCTTCACGCGTTTTACGCAAGGATTCTATCTGTAAGCTTCTCATTTCCTAAGCAACAATCCTTTTCCTCTAACTAGCGCCTTATCGTGGTAAAATCTGCTTTTTACTGTCAACCCCCCTTGGAAAAACCGCATGGATGCCGAAGAACGACGACGCATCATAGAGTTAATCCGAGAACAGCTCACCGATACAATCGCCGAGCCGACAGATGATGACTGCATTGACTTCGCTCTGCGTTGTGGCGAACGCGAAGTTGCAGGCAAACCAAAACCGCGCCACCCGCGCAATAAGTGGTAAGAATGAAACTGCTGTTCGTAGTCGCTGATGACTGGTACTTCCTCTCCCATCGTTTGCCGTTGGCTCTTGCCGTTCTCCGCGAAGGTTTCGACGTTGCGGTAGCGACCCGCGTTGGCAACCATGGGCAAGAGATTGTTGACGCTGGCTTTCGGCTGATCCCGCTTGAACATCTGAAACGCGAGCGACGCTCCCCTCTTAACGAAATACGTGCCATTGCTGAACTGCGTGCCATCTACCGCAAAGAGAACCCCGACATTGTTCACCATGTGGCACTCAAGCCAGTTCTATACGGTTCCATCGCCGCGTTAGGATTACCGGATCTCAAGATAATTAACGCCTTCGCTGGGCTGGGATACCTTGCTTCTTCAAACTCTCCCAAGGCCATAATCCTCCGTACCGGAATTTGGAACACGTTACGTTTTTTACTCAATCGGCCAAACGCCTTCACCATCCTGCAAAACTTCGAGGACCGAGACTTTGCCGTGGATACCTTCGGCTTGTCGAATGACAACACAGAAGTCATCATGGGATCGGGCGTCGATCTCGATGTCTTTCGGCCATCTCCACAACCAGCGGGCATTCCCATTGTTATGCTTCCTTCACGCTTGCTATGGAACAAGGGCGTGAGGGAGTTTGTCGCTGCCGCCGAATTGCTTAAGTCCACTGGGGTGCATGCGCGGTTCGTCCTGGTGGGCAATACAGACGAAGGCAGCCCATCTGCTATTCCTCGCGCACAACTTGCCGAGTGGAACGATTCAGGATCAATCGAATGGTGGGGCAAGATGAGCAACATGGAACAAGTTCTTACGCAAGCATCGGTGATCTGCTTGCCCTCATATCGCGAAGGTATTCCCAAGGTTCTCATTGAAGCCGCTGCCTGTAGTCGCCCAATTGTCACTACCGATGTTCCTGGCTGCCGTGACGTCGTCCAGCATTATGTGAACGGGATGCTGGTCCCACCTCAAAATACCGACGTTCTAGCCTTAACCATCAAAGTCCTTCTCGACAATCCCGAACTACGTAAACGCTTGGGCGAGGCTGGGAGAAAAATCGCTTCCCATTTCTCCCAGGACGTTGTAGTCGAAAAAACACTGAACAGATACAACCATCTCGCGAACCATTCTCCAGTTCACCTCTAGCGCGTTACAGTGCAGCGCACCGCTGTCGCCGCTGGAGTAATGCTCGCAGCCGTCCCATTACACAAACTGATCGTGCAAGTGTTGGCAGTGATCTGCACGTTGTTCCAATTAATTCCAGTTTGCCAGGTAGCAGGTAAAGCGACATTTAGGCTCGCGTTTCCTGAGTCTGACGTGGTTGCTCCGGTGACTGTGATTCCAGTCTGGGCCTGACACGTTCCTGCCGCTACTGCTGTACCTGCTGTGGTCACTGTTCCAGTGCCTATAGTTTGCGTCATTCGAAAGAATGAACCGCCATTATTGGCGCACTCAAGCTGATGCGTACTGGTATTTGGATTACAGATCGTATTTAGACCGACCGCCGTAGGGTTCGTACCCTCGGGAAGCTGGATGCCCAGGAGAGGGAAAATTGTTGGGGTGGAACTACCTAGATTGGTTGAAAATCGATTCGTCCCTGTGCATCCATCACTCAACGTACCACTGGCGCCGGATGTATTGAAGTTGTTTCCAGTCATTGTATAGTTCGTGCAGGCTGAAGCTGCATTTTCGATGTCCCACTTAACGGTGTTAGCAGGTGCTCCGCTAGATAGGATTGAGCCGAAGAAGTTCTGGTCGAAGTGGAAGTTGCCGGCTCCCACGTTAAAGATGTGGTCAAAGGTATTGTTGGTCTGCTTGCCATTGTCGGCAAAGCGCACGCCGATGATATTGATATCTCCTATTCCAGCCTCGATATCTACACCATGCTGCTGGTTGTTTTCGATTACGCCACCAAGCCACATAAATTTTGCTAGACCGGTCGTAACGCCACCATTGATGACAACACCTTTTAGGCCCGTGGCTTCGTTGCAGTCTATACAGGTAAACGCTCTGACCTTATCGATGACGACCGAGTTTGCTGAGGGGCCTCCTTCAAAGACAGAGTTCACGAAGTTAATCCCGAAAGGCTCAGTTCCCCCGTTCACTACTTCGGTGTGCAGAGCCACACTGGAATGTACTGAATCCCATATAGCCTGGACGTTGGTAAAGAGTTGCGTATCGGCACCATCTTGTACGCAGATATCAGCATCTGTGTGCGTCGCCGACGTGAGTATTTCTCCGTTGGCAAACTGATTCGATGCTACAGTTCCGCTGCTCACGCCACCTATTCTGAGTCCGCAATGTGGTGAGCCTGAGTCCACTGCATTGCCCAACCAAAAGTTGTTGACCATATTCCCGCCCGACGTGATCGCCGTATCGAAGAACATTCCGTCGAAATAGATCGGGATAGAGATGTTATAAATCGAGGCGTTGCCACCGGACATCCTGAGCGCCGCGCCGGCCGTGCGGGTGACGGGCTGCTGGACCGTCAGATCGTGGATGGTGAAGCGCTGGGAAGTAGATAGGGCTCTTACCACGTCCGCTGTATTGGAACTGGAGGTAACAATCGTGTTGTTCATCCCCAGGCCGATGATCGCTGACTGATTCCCTACCACCATGGCCGGGTTCGCCGAGCTGGTATAGGTGTATGCGCCGACTGTGAGCGGGACGGTTGCCGTCACCGTCGAGGTCCCGGTTTGCGGTCCGGTGAATCCAGTAGCATCCACGCTTGAGCAGTTCGTGTCAGCTTCAGCGGCAATCATCTTTGCGCCGGCATCCGCGCCGGGATATTGGTCGGCATAGCAGGTACGGCCGGCAATCTTCCTGAGGATCAGCCCAAAGGGAGAAGTAGTGAGCGTGCCATTTTGGTTTTGCAGGGTGACAGTCAGGGTGCTGGGATCGAGCGTGTTCACGGTATAGGAGTTGAGAGCATTGCTCTGGTCATTCACCGAGTTGCCCGCGACGGCCGTAGCCACAGCGCAATTACACGCGCCAAAAGGCGGTCCTGTATTGCTAGTACGGAGTACATCATAGGTGGCCCCGCCAGGCGCGGTGGCCCAGGATATCTGGACAAAGTTCGATCCGCTCAACACATTGGGCGCGTTGCCGGCCTGGAACGGCCCGGCCGGCGAACTGGCGCCGAGACTGGTTTGAGTGACGATCCAGTAGTAATACGTTGCCGGTCCTGGATTGCCGGACACAAAGACAGAAGCGTTGGTGACCGGCTGCGGCGCATTGGAGAGCGTGAGCTGTACACGCTTACCGATATAGTCGCTGCCGGTTTGCGAGGTCTGGGCGAAGAGGGCAATTGGCAAATAGCAAATGGCAAATAGCAGGACCCGTTTCATATTTATCTTTTGCTCCGTTGAACTGAGTGAGACTCGACGGGCATCTGCTCGCCGGTTGAATGAGGCACGACTTTTACGTTGGTAAAGAAAACCGCTTCGAGCCGCTTGAGTGAAGCGGTGGTGCTCTCCTTGAATTCCTGAAACGTGCCGCGAAAGAAACCAAAGAAGTAGACGTATCCCGCGAGTTGCAAAAGCAGCGCGAGGATCGACACGATGAGGGCATAAAGGTAAAGCGGGTTCACGGCTGAAGTCCTCCGCGGCCGCCCCCGCCACCAGCTCCGCCACCAAAGACCGGAGGTATGCTGGAGCCGCCACCAGCTCCGCCAGATCCCGGCGAGCCGGCGCCTGCGCCCGATCCGGTAGAGGTGGTATTGGTCCCAATTCCAGTAAGAGCGGCGATGGCGGCGCGCGCCTGGCTGGCGTGGAAGCGCACGCCGGTTGTGCCGGTGGGCGCAACCTGGCCGTTGGGGACCTCTACCGTGACCTTGAACGTGCTGTTTTCAATCAGCGGGATCGCGACCGGCAAGGGCAGAGAGGAAGAACCAAACTGGCCTTGCAGGGCCTCCATGCCCTTCACCCCAGTGTCATCAATGAGCACGCGCCAGATAACCGTGGCGGCGCCATCCACGTAGTTGCTGCCGCCCGCGGCAAAAATTGAAAGGTATTGCAGCAGGGCATTCAGGCCCGCGGGCACGGTGAACGAAACCAGCGTGAGCGGTCCCGCGCCGGCCGCTGGGAAAGCGACGTAAGGCGAGACGCGGATGAGCGGCAACGGTGGCGCGCGCAACGGCTCGGGCTGGACAACGCGCCCCAGGGCCTGAAGTTTCATGCGCAAGAAATGCTGCTGGACCTGTTGCGCGGGACTGAGTAACTTTTGTGTCGCCATGCGAATCCTCTTTTTTTCGTTATGCCAGTAGCGGGCTGTCTTGAGGCACAATCACCCCGATAAGGCAGAGCTGAATGCGCGTGACGTTTGCTTGCGCCGGCGTGACCAGGCTTTTTACTTCCACCGTGACAGAATCACCGGCCGCAACGAACTGCGTCTTCCGCAGCAGGAAAGGCAGCGCCGCCGTTCCGATTACGTTCTGCTGGATCTGGTGTTTGTTGAACCAGGGACGCTGTACCTGGCCATGGCCTTGCAGCACCTGGAAGCGAAAGCCCGCGGCGACCACCGCACCCGGCGCGGCGTTGTTATTCATGGACCCGGTAATTCCCCAGATGACCATCGACTGATCGAAGATCCAGGACTGCTCCTGCGTTTCCAGCGGATTCACCGGAGCGAAGTTGAAGACCTGCAAGCGCGGATCGCCATGAGGCAGCTCGCTCTCGTTGGGGACGTAAAGGTCCTGGAGCGTCTTGCGGTTTGGAAGATAAAGCTCAGCTCCCTGCGACTGCATTGCTTTTTTCCTCCAGCGAGTAGGGGATTTCTTTCTCACCCCACATCTGTTGCATGGCTTGCGACAATGCAGCCAGGTTGTAAATCTCCGGCACCTCGCGCGCCTCAAGTTGCAAGTGTCCGTAGTCGTGAAGTTTCCGCATGTTGGTCAAACCCACGTTGGCACCTTCTTCGGCGAGCGCGAGATAGCCGGGATGTTCTCCGTTCCACTCTGCTTTGCCGTCGATCAGCAAGAACGAGTCGCACGCCTTCGATGGTTTGAAGTTGTGCCAGCTCATGCCAGGCAGCGCATCGGTCGCCCAGCGGCCCTGCTGCGGGCCAACAGAAAGAAGAATGTCCGCTAGGTAACGCGCGCCGACCGAGCTGAGCCTCGCGGCTTTCTCCTGGACTTCTTCAAAGCTGTGTCCCTGCCGCCAGAGTCGCGCCTGTTGCCACGGCGTTCGTCCGGTGAAGTTCGGCCGGAATTCATAGCCTCTGGCGATGCAAGCGGCGTAGACTTGGATCATCTTTTCCCTAAATACGGGATCGAGTTGATTGAGATCGGCTGCCATCTGGCTTTTCTCCTTTTTTGCGAACGTTCGCAAAAACGCGGTTTACAGCGAGAACGCGACCTTTTCCCCGGAGCCATCGCCTTTGTGGTGGAATGCGCTCGTAGGATTAGGTTTGCCGTCTTCGTCGATTCCGATTTCGATCTTGTCGGTATCGCCACATTTGGCGAGGACTGTAGTGACCAGGAACGTCAGCTCGCCGGCGAGGGCCTTGAACTGGTGGTCTGGCTTGTCCTTTATGCTGGCAAGAACCGCATTTGCGTCAGTGACGTGGATCTCCACGCGCTTGTCTTTGGTGGGATCTTCGTGGTTCTTGATGATGATCAGTCGAATTTCGTTCATGTTCGTTTCCTCTCTGGAATCCGGCACGGCGTCAGTTGCGTGAGACGCCGTGCCAGTTTGGTTGCGTAGTCGAGCGATTGCTGGAACGACGGCGAGTTATCCCCGCTGCGCCTCCAGGTTGGCTTTGGTGATCAAATCATTCTTGTGAGCTTCGAGCGCGGCGACCGTTGCGCCCGCGGCGTCGAGTACATCCTGCGGGGCCTTCGCTTTGGTAAGCGATCCCAGCAGTTCCTTCCCCAGCGCGATGCCGAGGTCAATCAGAATTGAATAGCCCTGGTCTTCCATGTCGATTCCCCTCTTTTCGGGTTAAAAGCGTTTTTGGTTTGGGCAAGCGCGATGCCGGTTAGTGAATCAGCGCGCGCAAGTCTGTCTCTGCTTGTTCGTAACCCGTGATCGCGGCTTGCACTTTAGCGGCAAGCTGGTCTTTAAGGGTTTTTGAACTGGGGGGATTGCATGCGCCGCCAGTGTCAAAGTCAGAGCTGGCGCAATACTCTTCCGCGGCGTCGATCAGCAGGTCCTTGGCCGCAATCCCTTTTTTGATCGCCACACATACGGTGGCTTGGTTGTTCGGGTCTGCGATCCATCTCCCATTGGCGTCTCGCGTTCCGCACTCAGGGTGCTTGTCGCTGAAGCTTTTGGTAAATGCTTTCGAGCCAACAATGACGTTGTACGCCTGGCGTTCCAACGAAGAGCAGCCGGTGAGTCCGATGAGCGCAACGCAAAGCAGCATCGCCACGCCGGAGCGCACCGTTGTATTTGCCCCAAGTCCGGGATTACTGAGATCAGTACCGCCGCTGGTGAAAGATTTAATGGTCCCGTGAGCGCCGGCCGCGGTGATGGCAGCAATGCCGACCAGAGTCAGCGTATTGAGAGAGAACAGATCTTCAGGCTTGATAACGACGACCACTCCCAAAACGGAGAGCCCCACGTTCGACAGAATGGCCCCAAGCCCAGCGAGGGGGAACACCTGTTTGACGACTTGCAGCAAGGCATATACCGAGCCGCTGATCGCAAGCAGTTTTACTTGCGTCGCGAACGGGGTTGCCGCCGTTGTTGCAGCCGCCACCAGAGCCATTGGGCTTGCGCCCAGGGCGAAGGCTGGAAAGCTGCCGATGGTGACGATCGCCACCACCGCAACTATTCCTAATAGGTACTTCGAGAGTTTGCGCATTGGTTTCCATCTCCGCCGTTCGCCTTGTTACTGGCGCCGGCTGTTGTTGGTTGTTGACGTTTGACCAGGCGGGGAAAAACACTTTCCCCCGCCTAGCTGGTGAGTTCCACTCCGGCAAAAGCCATCCGGATATTGTTGGGAGCGGCGCTCAAGTCGCTGGCCACCGCGAGGATCTGTCCTTTTTTGCGGAACGTGAACGGCGTGAGCAACGGGAACGGGTTCTGGCTGGTGCCGAACAGGTTGTTTACGTGTACTTCCTGATTGCTGAAAGGACGATTGCTTGAGGCATCGCTCAGTTTGACGGTGAAGAAGCCTGTGCTCACCACCATGGCGAACATCCACTTGAAGTCGTAGTTCTGGATGTTGAGCGAGAACTGCTTGGATACGTCGTTCGCCGCCAAGGCAAAGGTGAACTCATAGACGTAGAACAGTCCGGGATCTTCCTCAAAGCCGGTGCCTCCGCAGACCGGGCAAGCAACAGGCGGCAAGCTGGGATTGAACTGGACAACGCCCTTCCCCTGACAAAATTTGCATGGCTGCGCCATGGACGGCCTCCTAGAAAAATGTGAGTCGAGAAAAAACAGGGGGGCGAGTTAATTGGTTCTGTTGCTAGTTGACTGCGCGATACAGGTCGCCATCCAGGATGACGTAGATCGTGGTGCCCGCGCCGGCCGGGTTTGCGCCCGCCGCGGCGAAGTTGAACGCGATATCCGCGTTGAGCTTCACCTCGATAGGCTCACCCTGCTCGATCATGATCGGCTGGTTCAAGCTGAACACGTTGCGCTGGTCCGGCTGGCCGTTGCTGGTGGAAAACAGCGGAGCGGAACCGGCAGGCGCGGTGCCCACCTGGGCAGCCGCCGTAACCATGGCGCCACAACCCGC